>ERZ837487.1329-NODE-1329-length-30203-cov-6.014893_pt1 | contig 30203 bp, 23 predicted proteins | sample MGYA00519911_ERZ837487 | MGnify/ENA primary metagenome ERZ837487 (study PRJEB31850, sample SAMEA3708818) | human gut metagenome | biome: human gut; feature: human-associated habitat; material: faeces | place: China | collected 2014 ... | reverse complement strand
GTAGAGCAGAGGACTGAAAATCCTCGTGTCACTGGTTCGATTCCGGTCCAAGGCACTTGGATATGACAATTGTTCTTATTCACCGGCTTTTCATGAATTTCAAAAAACTTTAAAAAGTGCTTGCAATTTAGGAAAACCTGTGATAAGATATGAAATGTCCGAGAGACAACAATTTAATATGCGCGAGTGGCTCAGTTGGTGGAGTACGACCTTGCCAAGGTCGGGGTCGCGGGTTCGAGTCCCGTCTCGCGCTCTCAATGATACGAAAAAGGATATCCGAGGTGGATATCCTTTTTTTGTGCGTTCAAGCCCGGCCTGGCGGAAGCATAGAGGTCTCCGTTCCACTCCGGTTGTCGCAAAGCGAACATCCACTGGATGTTCTGCGACGTCTCGCACTCTCAAAACAAGAAACAAGGCTTTACTTTTTCGCGAAACTTTCCTAATATAGTTAAAGACAAGAAGAAAAACAGAGGCATAGCCATGAAGTTTATTTATACAAGGATCAAAGATGAGATCCGCATTGACAAAATTGAGGATCCGGAGGCGGTCATTTATGTGCCGGAGCAGTTTGAGGATTGTCCGGTGATGGAGCTGGGTTCTTATGTGCTGGCGCACAGTGCGGTGGAGGAGATCCACCTTCCACCCTATGTGAGAAAGATCGGCGCATATGGTTTTTATGAATGTGAGCAGCTGAAACGGATTTACTGCTACAGCCGGGTGCTGGATCTGGGCGCCGGGCTGTTTGCCGGGGTTCCGGTTGTGGAGTATCTGGATATTACAGAGTTCCCGGGGGAGCGCTCCTGCTTAAAGGAGATGCTGGCAGAGCTTCGTCAGACTCTGCGGGTGCAGCTTCACCAGATGCCGGCTGCAGCATCAGAAGCAGCAGAGGCACGTCTGATTTTTCCGGAATACTACGAGGATTCTGTGGAGAATACACCGGCCCGCATTGTTTCTATTGAGACCCACGGCTGCGGGCATCGTTACCGCTACTGTTTTGCGGGACGGGTGTTCCAGTACCGGGGGTACGATGAGCTTTTTCCGCATGTGCAGGTTCAGGAGCAGGAAGAACTGGTGACGGAGCTGGCGCTGGGGCGTCTGATGTATCCGCGGGAACTGTCAGAGAAGTTTCGGGAGCATTATCTGGATTATGTAAGAGAGCATTGGGAAACAGCCGGAAAGCTGCTGATCCAGGCAGACCGGCTGCAGAGAAACCGAGTGAGCAATCTGGAGCCGGGAAAGCTGCCGTGGCTGGTGGATGAAGTGCTGGATGCGGCGCGTCAGGATGCTGCTGCCGGAGACGGGCAGAACATGTCAGGCGCAGATGAATCTGTGAAGGAGCTGGGCGAGCCGGAGAATAGGAACCAGATTAGCGCAAATCTTGCGGATCAGCTTGGCGGGCTGATAAACCTTGCCCAGGAGGAGGGTGACACCGAGATGGTGAGCTGGCTCATGGAGCGAAGACATCGTCTGCAGACTGCAGAAGCGAAGCCGGTGGCAGAGGCTGCTCAGGCTACAGGGGAAATCCAGCCTGCAGTCGGCAGTACGGAAGCATCCGGGGAGCCGCAGCGTCCGAAACGAAAACGCCGCTTTGAATTATAGAAGGAGAGTGCAGACAGAAATGATCGATCCAACCAGACACAGACAGTTAGAAGAACTGAATATGGTGGAACTTTGCACCCGGATCTTCCGGAATTCCAGAAATGAGCTGTATCTGAATATGCGTTATCTGGACCTCTCCTTAAGTTCTCTTGGCTTTGAGGCAGATCCGGGCTGCCGCGGCGTGGGGACAGACGGGTTTGTGATCTATTATCATCCGGACTATGTCTGTGACCTGTACAAACGGGGGCGGGTGCATGTGAACCGGGCATATCTGCATATGGTGCTGCACTGCCTGTTCTGCCACATGGACACCCGCGGAAAGCGGGAGCCGGAGCTGTGGAATCTGGCCTGTGATATTGCGGTGGAGTCCATTCTGGATGATATGTATGTGAAGTGTATCCGTGTGGCACCGACACCATTTCGGCGGGACTGGTACGGGCGGCTCCGAGGAAAACTGACGGTATTAAATGCCGAGGGCATCTACCGCATCTTAAAAGAGGAACATCTGGAACCGCGGAGGCTGGAACGCCTTGAGGCGGAATTTCTGGTGGATGACCACAGTTACTGGGATCTGCCGGAGGATTCCCCGAAAACGCCCATAGTGCGACAGACCCAGTGGAGCAACAACCGGGAAAAGGTGCAGACCGAGATGGAGACCATGGGAAATCAGCAGGATGAGGAAAGCAAGAGCATGCTGGAGCAGGTTCAGGTGGAAAACCGGGAACGCTATGATTACCGCAGATTTCTTCAGCGGTTTTCGGTGCTTCGGGAGGAGATGCAGATAGACCCGGATTCCTTCGACTATATTTTTTATACCTACGGCCTTTCTCTTTACGGCAACATGCCGTTAGTGGAGCCGCTGGAATCCAAAGAAGTGAGCCGGATTGAGGATTTTGTGGTGGTGATTGACACGTCCATGTCCTGCTCTGGGGATCTGGTACGGCGGTTCCTGGAGGAGACCTACGATGTGCTCTGCCAGTCGGACAGCTATTTTAAGAAGACTAACATCCACATCATCCAGTGTGATGAGCAGGTGCAGCAGGACCGTCTGATCACAAACCGTGAGGAGATGGAAGCCTACATGCGTGACTTTACCATCATCGGTCAGGGCGGCACGGATTTCCGTCCGGCTTTTGAGTATGTGAACGGGATGATCCGGCAGGGGGCATTTCACCGTCTGAAGGGCCTGTTGTATTTTACCGATGGTGAGGGTATCTATCCGGTGAAGCGGCCGGTGTATGACACTGCTTTTGTGTTTTTAAAGGATCAGTATACGGATATTTCGGTTCCGGCCTGGGCCATGAAGCTCATCATGGAACCGGAGCAGCTTACAGAGGGAGACAAATAATATTATGAACATCAAACGTGCAAAACAGGAAATCAAGGATACGGTGGCCGCGTATCTGGCAAAGGATGAGTTTGGGGCTTACGAGATCCCGTCCATCCGCCAGCGCCCTATGCTGCTGATCGGACCGCCCGGAATCGGCAAAACTCAGATCATGGAGCAGGTGGCGCAGGAGTGCCGGATCGGCCTGGTGGCCTACACCATCACCCATCACACAAGACAGAGCGCGGTGGGTCTGCCTTTTATTGAGCATAAAATGTACGGCGGCAAAGAATACGCCGTGACGGAATACACCATGAGTGAGATCGTGGCATCGGTCTATGACCGGATCGAGAAGAGCGGTCTGCCAGAAGGCATTCTGTTTATCGATGAGATCAACTGCGTGTCAGAGACGCTGGCCCCGACCATGCTGCAGTTTTTGCAGGGTAAGGCATTTGGTAATCACAAAATCCCGGAGGGATGGATCATCGTGGCAGCAGGAAATCCGCCGGAGTATAACAAGTCCGTGCGGGAGTTTGACATCGTGACCATGGACCGTATCCGCCGGATCGATGTGGAGCCGGATCTTCCGGTCTGGAAAGAGTACGCGAAGACTGCAGGCGTCCATCCATCCATTCTCTCTTATCTAAATGTCCGCCCGCAGAATTTCTGCCAGATTGAGACGACTGTGGATGGCAAGCGGTTTGTGACGCCCCGTGGCTGGGAGGATCTTTCCGAGCTTATCTGGATTTATGAGAAGCAGGAGCGGAAGATGGACCGGGAGCTGGTGGGCGAGTATATCCAGTTTCCGAAGATTGCGAAGGATTTTGCCAATTATCTGGAGCTGTACTATAAGTACCGGGATGATTACCAGGTGGAGCAGGTGCTGGAGGGGCATATTTCCGAGGCGGCCGTGGATAAGCTGCAGCGGGCATCCTTTGACGAGCGCATCAGCGTGGTGAGCCTGCTGTTATCCGGCCTGAATGAGAAATTCCGGAATGTCATCCGCATGGAAGAGCTGATGAGCCTGCGGATGGAGCAGATGAAGAAGCTGCAGAGCGGGGATGCTGCGGCAGTAAAGTCTGGCGCAGCGGCCGCAGGTGCGGAGCTGTCAGTGCCGGAAACTGCCGCGACAGGTGCGCATGAGCAGGCAGATGCCAATGCCGGAACCGGCAGTGCCCTTGCAGACGTTCTGTCTGCTCTTGCAGAGAGCTTTCATGCCGAGTGGTCCCGGCTTCTGGATAACAGCCTCTTATCCCGCGCTCAGCTTCGCACCTGCCGTGCGGTAAGCGCAAAGCTGGAAGAAGATCTGATGGAGCTTAGAAAGAGCGGCATCACGGACTGGAACGAGGGTTTTGCGCTTTTGCGGGAGCGTTTCAGCGCGGACAGCGACCGTTATGAGGAGCTGTTTGATGAGGCCGGGGAAGCCCTGGAGCATGCCTTTGACTTTATGGAGGCAGCCTTTGCGGGAAGCCAGGAGCTGGTTCTGTTTGTGACAGAGCTGAATACAGGGGCTTACAGCGTTCATTTTCTGCAGGACTATGAGTGTGAGCGGTATTACCAGTACAACCGCGACCTCCTGTTCTCCCGGGAGGAGGAAGAAATCGAAGAACTGCTGAAGAAGAGGGGGTAACAAAATATGATGTTTTTGACAAAGCTGATGCTGCTGACAGCATCGCAGACCGATGCGGACCTCTCCACCGTGCTGGAAGAAACCAAGGCGGTGGCAGAGGAGGTGCATGAGGATCTGCAGAATTTGAAACCCAACGTGATCCTGGACACCTTAAAAAGCTGGCTGCCGGGGCTTATGAGCTTCGGCTACCGCCTGGCTATCGCGATTCTGATCCTGGTGATCGGAAACCGGATCGTTCATGTGGTGCGCAGGTTCTTACAAAAAACCTTCGAGCGCATGAACATGGATCCGAGTGTCAGCCGGTTCCTGATTTCTGTTGCGGACGCCTGCATTTACGCGCTGGCTATTTTCATTGCTGCAGATAAGCTTGGAATTCCGTCGGCCTCTATCATCGCGCTGCTTGGTTCGGCAGGACTGGCTGTGGGCCTGTCCCTGCAGGGCAGTCTGGCAAATGTGGCAGGCGGCATCCTGCTCATGCTGCTGCGGCCGTTTGGTGTCCATGATTATATTGTGAGTGACGGCTACGAGGGCACAGTACAGAGCATTGGTCTGGCATATACTACCATCATTACGGTAGACAATAAAAAGATCACCATTCCAAACGGTCAGATTTCCAACAGCACGGTTGTAAATGTAACAGCACAGGAGAAGCGCCGCGTGGATCTGGTGGTTGGCATTGGCTACAGCTCCGACATGAAGAAAGCCAAAGAGCTGATCCGCTGTGTATATGAGAATCATCCGCTGGTGCTGGCCGAGGACGGTATCACCGTATACGTGAACGAGCTGGCCGACAGCGCTGTCATGATCGGCGGCCGGGGCTGGACGAAGACGGAAAACTACTGGCAGGTGCGCTGGGATGTTCTGGAGGGGATCAAGGAAGCCTTTGATGCAAACGGCATCGAGATCCCGTTCAACCAGATGGATATTAATATCCGCCATACCAGCTAAAAAGCAGAAAAATTTAAAAAGAAATTATTCAAAGAACAGCTTTAAGTCATCCTCCACAGTTCCGATTCCGGCAATGCCGAAGTTTTCCACCAGTACCTTCGCTACATTTGGGGATAAGAAGGCTGGAAGGGTCGGTCCCAGGTGGATATTTTTCACGCCGAGGTATAAGAGGGCCAGCAGGACAATGACGGCTTTCTGTTCATACCACGCGATATTGTAGACGATCGGCAGGTCATTGATGTCATCCAGTCCGAAGACTTCCTTTAATTTCAGTGCGATGACAGCCAGGGAATAGGAGTCGTTGCACTGTCCGGCATCGAGAACTCGCGGGATGCCGCCGATGTCACCAAGGTCCAGCTTGTTGTATTTGTATTTTGCGCAGCCTGCGGTGAGGATGACGGCATCCTTCGGCAGAGCCTTTGCAAAGTCGGTGTAGTAGTTTCTGGATTTTGCGCGGCCGTCACAGCCGGCCATGACCACAAATTTTTTGATGGCACCGGATTTTACCGCGTCCACAATGGAGTCAGCCAGAGCCAGCACCTGGTTGTGGGCAAAACCACCGAGGATCTCGCCCCGCTCAATTTCAGCCGGAGCGGCGCAGTGCTTGGCCTGCTCAATGATCTCAGAAAAATCTTTCTTTTCGCCAATCTCACCGGCGATGTGTTTACAGCCTGGGTATCCGGCTGCGCCGGTGGTGTAGAGGCGGTCTTTATAGCTGTCCTTCGGCGGGACGATGCAGTTGGTAGTCATGAGGATCGGTCCGTTGAAGCTTTCAAATTCTTCTTTCTGTTTCCACCATGCGTTTCCATAGTTTCCGATAAAGTTTGGATATTTTTTGAAGGCCGGGTAGTAGTGGGCCGGGAGCATCTCAGAGTGAGTGTAGACATCCACTCCGGTGCCCTGGGTTTGTTCTAACAGCATTTCCAGATCACGGAGATCATGGCCGGAAACCAGGATGCCCGGACGGGTGCCGACACCGATGTTCACGCGGGTCATCTCCGGATGTCCGTAAGCGCCGGTGTTGGCGGCATCTAACAGTGCCATGCCCTCCACGCCGTATTTTCCGGTCTCCAGAGTTAAGTTTACATAATCTTCAACAGTCAGGGAGTCATCCAGGGTAGCAGCCAGGGCGCGCTGTAAGAAGGCGTCCAGTTCTGCGTTGTCTTTCAGTAAAGCATTCGCGTGTTTGCTGTAGGCAGACAGTCCCTTCAAACCGTAGGTGATCATTTCCCGCAGACTGCGGATGTCCTCGTTTTTAGTAGAGAGAACCCCTACCAGGGCAGCTTTAACCGGAAACTCGCTTTCCGGACCGTTCCAGAGAGCGGCAGCCGGAAGTACAGAAGTGTCTGGGCACTGACTTAAGAGCTGTTCTTTGGTATCCAGAGTTTCGCGGATGCGTGCCACGATCATTTCCTTATCAAAGTTAGCATTGGTGATGGTGGTGAACAGGTTCACGGTGATGAGATGATTGGTTTCCGCACTGATCTCCTGTCCCAGGCTGCGCAGATGTGTGGTGACAGCGGAAATGCCGCGGGTCACATAGACTAACAGATCCTGCATGGCAGCCACATCCGGTGTTTTTCCGCAGACACCGGAGTTCGTGCATCCGGTACATCCTGCCGTTTCCTGACACTGGTAACAAAACATATTCTGACTCATAAATAAAATCCTCCTTGCTGGATAAACAATATTAATAACGGTATGGCAGCAGTATACGACAGAAAAACCAGAATGAATGTTGTTTAAACAACAAAATTGCACTATAATAGCTCTAAAATGCTGGTAACTTTTGGGACAAGGAGGACATGCAGATGTGTACAGCAGCAGTTTATAAGACAAAAGACTTTTACTTCGGACGGAATCTGGATTATGAATTTCCATACGGGGAGGAGGTGACCATTACTCCTCGGAATTATCCGTTTTCGTTTCGGTTTCAGGGAGAAATGAAGCAGCATTACGCCATGATCGGCATGGCCCATGTGGCAGATGATTATCCTCTTTATTATGATGCCATCAATGAAAAGGGGCTTGGCATGGCCGGGCTGAACTTTGTGGGAAATGCGGTGTACGGAGAACCGGTTTTTGAGAAAGAAGAAGGAATTGAGAAGGATAACGTGGCACAGTTTGAGCTGCCGCTCTGGCTTCTGGGCCAGTGTGCCTCGGTAAAAGAAGCGCGGGTATTGCTTTCCAGGATCAACATCACCAATACCCCATTCAATGAAAAGTATCCGGTGTCCCAGCTTCATTGGATGATCGCGGACCGGGAGGAGACCATTGTGGTGGAGGCGGTGGCAGACGGACTTCACGTATACGACAATCCGGTGGGAGTCCTTGCTAATAATCCCCCTTTTCCACAGCAGATGTTTCATTTAAATGATTACCGCAGTCTGTCTCCGAGACAGCCGGAGAACAGCTTTGTGCCGGGACTGGAACTTACGGCTTACAGCCGCGGCATGGGAGCCATGGGACTGCCGGGAGATCTTTCCTCCGCGTCCCGTTTTGTCCGGGCTGCCTTTGTGCGGGGAAATTCCATCTCCGGAGATTCTGAGGCAGAAAGCGTGAGCCAGTTCTTTCATATCCTGCATTCCGTAGAGCAGCAGAGAGGTTGCTGCGATGTGGGCGGCGGAAAGTATGAAATCACCATCTACACCTCCTGCTGTAATGCAGACAGGGGAATTTACTATTACACCACATACGGGAACCATCAGATCACCGCTGTGGATATGCATGCGGAGGATTTAGAAAGCGAAGAGCTTGTGAGATATCCGCTGAGGGATACAGAGCAGATTTGCTGGCAGAACAGGAGCAGATAATAGATTCGCTTATTACCTCGTTTGTATCGTGGCAGAATCGCGATACGATTCTGCCACGAAAACAGGAATTAACGAATAGCCGTCTCGGTTCTTTGACGGATGACCGGTCCAATGGTCAGGGCAATGACCATCTTGACCAGATCTCCCGGGATAAAGGGGATCACACATACGGCAAGTGCTGCAGATACTGTATATCCGGCCTGCATGCAAAACCATGCCGTGCCAAATACATAACAGACAGCGGTACCAAGGATCATTCCCAGAAGCTGAATCCAGCGTTTCCGAAAGTGATCAATGATGATTCCGGCGATGATCGCCATGGGAATAAATCCAATAATATAGCCACCGGTAGGTCCTGCCAGTTTGCCGATTCCACCGCTAAATCCAGAGAAGACAGGAAGACCTGCCAGTCCGATCAGCAGATAGAGACAATAGCTGATGGTGCCTCGTTTCCAGTTTAGCAGATAGAGAGACAGATAGATGGCGAGGTTCGTGAGAGAAATCGGCACCGGTCCAATGGGGATGGAGAGTGGTGCAAGGATACAGGTAACTGCGGCCATAAAGGCGGTGGTTACCATTGCATAGGTGTGGGTCGAGCGGGAAGTGCTGGTATTTTCCTGAATCATGGCGATCCTCCTTTTGTGATTGATGGATAGTGTTGGTAAGGATAGTATAAGAAATCAATCGGATTCGATTTCGTAGGTAAAGCCTGCAGCTTCAATGGCCTGAATGGTATCCCTGATGCCCTGGCCGCCTGCGGTCAGATAACCGGAAGCAAAGATGGAATCGACGACGCGAAGCAGCATGTTCTCTTCGCCTTTAAAATAAACCTCCCGTCCTGCAGCACAGCGGATATCTGCTTTCGGAACCAGAAGCCGGGCCAGGCAGAGCACCTTCATGCAGTAGGCAGTGGAAAGAACGGACATATCAGCATGCTCCAGAGGGGTACCCGGAATCGGAAGCAGGAAATTGATGGGGAGGGCTTCCGGCTGGATTTCCCGAAGCTCCATCAGCATATCAACGACATCTTCCCTGGATTCTCCCATGCCGATGATGCCGCCGCTGCAGATCTCATAGCCAAGACCCTGGAGCATGCGGATATTGGCCACGCGCTGGTCGAAGGTGTGGGTGGAGCAGATGTTCGGATAGTAATTCCGGCTGCTGTTTAAGTTATGGTTGATGCGGTCCAGACCGGCATCCTTTAAGACCTTCGCCTGATGCTCAGTCAGAAAACCGATGGAGCAGCAGAGATGGGTTCCGTCTGCTTTCATTTTGCGGATTTTTTCTGCCAGAACCTCGATTTCTGCGTCTGTGAACTTCATTCCGCTGAGTCCGATGCAGTGACGGGACAGATGATGCTCGTTTACAAAGTCATTATCTTCATATAATTTTTCATCCGCTACCCATTTATATTTGTCGATATCGGCTTTGGAGCGGCAGGACTGGGCACAGTAGGCACAGTCCTGGGAGCAGTTGCCGCTGCGGGCATTTGTGAGAATGTGAATGCTCACATGATTTCCTTTGTATTTTCTCCGGAATGTCTCAGCAAAGGAAACAAGCTCCTCTAAGGATTCATCCGGGGTATTTAGAATTGCAAGGGCATCTTCCCGGGAAAGCTGTGGATCTGCAGAAGTGTCAGGAGTTATATTCATAAGAAATCCTCTCTTTCTGATGGTTGGAATTTAAATCTTTTCCTAAAATAGCACGGGAAGGGCCGATTGTCAACTAAAAAAATAAAACGGTTAACAATCGGCGCGGCGAAGAAAACACAAATTCTTCACAAAATAATTAGCACTCACCTATTGACAGTGCTAACAACATATGATATAGTACAGTCAATGTTATAGAAGTAATATAACAGACATGCAAAAAGATAACGTTGCACTGAATGAATGGAGGCGTGACTTATGAATATAAACAAATTTACGCAGAAATCCATGGAGGCCGTTCAGAACTGTGAGAAGCTTGCCTACGAATATGGCAACCAGCAGATTGAGCAGGAGCACCTGTTCTACAGCCTGCTGACTCTGGACGACAGCCTGATTTTAAAACTGTTAACCAAGATGGGTATCAGCAAAGAGCTGATTACCAATGAGGCCCAGCAGAAGCTGGCTGGACTGCCAAAGGTGAGCGGCTCTAGCCAGGTTTACATCAGCAATGACTTAAACAAAGTCCTCATCAATGCTGAGGATGAGTCTAAGGCCATGGGAGATGAATATGTTTCTGTTGAGCATATTTTCCTGTCCATGTTAAAATACGCAGACCGTACCATGAAGGAGCTGTTCCGCCAGTATGGCATTACCCGGGACACCTTTCTGCAGGCCCTGTCTACCGTGCGCGGCAACCAGAGAGTTGTCAGTGACAATCCGGAAGCTACCTATGATACTCTGGAAAAATATGGCTATGATCTGGTAGAGCGTGCAAAGGATCAGAAGCTGGATCCGGTCATTGGCCGTGACAGTGAGATCCGTAACGTGATTCAGATCCTGTCCAGAAAGACCAAGAACAACCCGGTTCTCATTGGTGAGCCTGGTGTTGGTAAGACGGCTGTTGTTGAGGGACTGGCTCAGCGTATTGTCCGCGGAGATGTGCCGGAGGGCTTAAAGAACCGTAAGCTGTTCGCGCTGGATATGGGTGCGCTGGTTGCAGGTGCCAAGTACCGCGGCGAGTTTGAAGAGCGGTTAAAAGCCGTTCTGGAAGAAGTGAAAAAGAGCGAAGGACAGATCATTCTGTTCATCGATGAGCTGCATACCATCGTGGGAGCCGGCAAGACCGAGGGCTCCATGGATGCAGGCAACTTGTTAAAGCCGATGCTGGCCAGAGGTGAGCTGCACTGTATCGGTGCAACCACACTGGATGAGTACCGCAAATACATTGAGAAGGATGCGGCTCTGGAGCGTCGTTTCCAGCCGGTTCTGGTAGACCAGCCGACTGTGGAAGATACCATTTCCATCCTGCGAGGCATCAAGGAACGCTACGAAGTATTCCATGGTGTTAAGATTACCGACTCTGCCCTGGTGGCAGCAGCCGTGCTTTCCGACCGTTACATCACAGACCGGTTTCTGCCGGATAAGGCCATTGACCTGGTGGATGAGGCATGTGCCCTCATTAAAACGGAGCTGGATTCCATGCCTGCTGAGCTGGATGAACTGTCCAGAAGAATTATGCAGCTGGAGATTGAGGAGACTGCATTAAAGAAAGAGACCGACCACTTAAGTCAGGAGCGTCTGGCTGACCTACAGAAAAATCTGGCAGAGCTGCATGACGAGTTTGCCAGCAAGAAGGCACAGTGGGAGAATGAAAAGAATTCCGTTTCCCATCTTTCCGCTCTCCGCGAGGAGATTGAGCAGGTGAACCGCGATATTGCCACTGCCCAGCAGCAGTATGATCTGAATAAGGCCGCTGAGCTTCAGTACGGCAAGCTGCCGCAGCTGCAGAAACAGCTGGAAGCAGAGGAAGAAAAAGTAAAGAATCAGGATCTGAGCCTGGTGCATGAAAGTGTCACCGAGGATGAGATCGCAAGAATCATTTCCCGCTGGACCGGTATTCCGGTAAGCAAGTTAAATGAGAGCGAGCGCAGCAAGATCCTGCATCTGGATACGGTCCTGCATAAACGGGTCGTAGGCCAGGATGAGGGTGTGGAGAAGGTAACCGAAGCAATCCTTCGTTCCAAGGCCGGCATCAAGGATCCGACCAAACCGATCGGTTCTTTCCTGTTCCTTGGACCGACTGGTGTTGGTAAGACTGAGCTGGCAAAGGCTCTGGCCGAGGCTCTGTTCGATGACGAGAACAACATGGTCCGTATCGATATGAGTGAGTACATGGAGAAGCATTCTGTAGCCCGCCTGATCGGAGCACCTCCGGGATATGTCGGCTACGATGAGGGCGGTCAGCTGACTGAGGCAGTCCGCCGGAAACCGTACTCCGTTGTCCTCTTCGATGAGGTAGAGAAAGCACATCCGGATGTATTCAATGTTCTGCTTCAGGTCCTCGATGATGGACGTATCACAGATTCCATGGGCAAGACCGTGGATTTCAAGAATACGATCATTATCCTGACCTCCAACATCGGTTCCCAGTATCTGCTTGACGGTATCGATGAGAACGGTGATATCAAGCCGGAGGCAAAGGCTGAGGTCATGAACGATCTGCGTGCCCACTTCCGTCCGGAGTTCCTGAACCGTCTTGATGAGACGATCCTCTTCAAGCCGCTTACAAAGAACAACATCGGAAGCATCATCGATCTGCTTGTTGCCGATATCAACAAGCGTCTGGCGGATAAAGAGCTTGTGGTTGCACTTTCCGATTCTGCAAAGCAGTTTATCGTGGACAACGGTTATGATCCGGTATACGGCGCAAGACCGCTTAAGAGATATCTGCAGAAGAATGTGGAGACTCTGGCAGCCCGCCTGATCCTGTCGGATGGTGTCCATACCGGAGATACGATCAAGATCGACGTGGTCGACGGAAAGCTCAACGCGTCCGCGGAGAGAGGAACAAAAGAATAATCAGAAAACCGGATTCCGGGCGGGGGCTTTGAAGGCAGCCTGGGATCTGGATAAAAGAAAACTTCATCCTTGGAGTTTTTCAGACCGGTATCACAGCCTGAAAAACTTCCGAAGATGAAGTTTTTTAGTGTGTTTCTCCTCCAATCACTTTGATATCCTGCTCATATTCAACAGCGGCCTTCACCGCCGCCTCCAATGCAGCCGTAATATCCGCAATGGCCATGGACGGGGTTGCCGGTTTGTTGATTACCTGGGAAACGGCATACGGAACGTGGATAAAGCCGCCGCGTACATTTGGAAATTCCTTTTGGATATAGTATAAAATTCCATACATGACATGGTTGCAGATATAAGTTCCTGCGGTATTGGAGAGGGTAGAAGGATAACCGGCATTTCGGATCTCCTGAACCATCGCCTTCACCGGAAGATTGGAGAAATAAGCGGCATCTCCATCTGCAAAGATTGGTTCATCGATGGGCTGGTTTCCTTCGTTATCCGGGATCCTTGCATCTGTTACATTGATCGCAACACGCTCCGGAGTCACGCCGAACCGTCCGCCGGCCTGGCCGATGCTGATGACGATATCCGGGCGGAGCTCCATCATCTTTTCATGGACCTTCGCAATGGATTTATTGACAACGGTCGGGATCTGCAGCTTCGTGATCTTTGCTCCGGCGATCTCGTCTTTCATGGCTTTTACGGCTTCCCATGCCGGATTAATCGGCTCTCCGCCGAAGGGGTCGAACCCGGTGATCAGTACGTTCATGTAAATTCCTCACTTTCTTTACAGCCGCCTCTGCAACGCGGGGGATTTTCGGGCTGGAAAATTCATACCCGTGATATTAACGGCATATTTTCTCAGGAGACTTATTTGACAAACAGAGTCTCCGACGTTATGATAGATAAGGATATTATACAGGAAAATAAAAGAATTCGCAAACACAATTCCTGTACACGGACAGGGATTTTCTAATGCGCACTCGCGCAAAGATGCAGACTGTCGCAAGCGACCGCGCGAGGCGCGAGAATGTGCCAAGGCACATTCTTTTTAATATAAAATCTCGTACGGTACAGAGACGCAAAAACAGATAGAAAAGAGGAAAAATTATGTTTCGCAGAATCGGAAAAAATGATCCATGCTGGTGTGGAAGCGGGAAGCCATATTGTGAGTGCCATATGACATTTGACCAGAAGATCAGTCGTGCCCGCTTTGCAGGCCACGAGGTTCCGTCCCACAAGATCATCAAGACACCGGCACAGATCGAGGGGATCCGTGAGAGCGGAAAACTGAATGTGGCGGTCCTTGACTATGTGGCGGAGCACATCAAGGCGGGAATTACCACGGAGGAGATCGATCAGTGGGTATACGACTTTACGACAAAACATGGCGGGATTCCTGCACCGTTAAATTATGAGGGATTCCCAAAGAGCGTGTGCACCTCCATCAATGATCAGGTATGCCACGGAATTCCGTCCAAGGATGTTGTCTTAAAAGACGGTGATATCATCAACGTGGATGTCTCCACGATCCTTCACGGATATTTCTCTGATTCGTCCAGAATGTTCCTCATCGGCAATGTGGACCCGGAGAAGGAAAAACTTGTCCGCGTCACGAACGAAGCTGTGGAAAAGGGTCTCGAGCAGGTAAAACCGTGGGGATTCTTAGGAGATATGGGGCAGGCTGTCCATGACTACGCGAAGAAGAATGGTTACACCATTGTCGAGGAAGTCGGCGGTCACGGTGTCGGCCTTGAGTTCCATGAGGATCCGTTTGTAAGCTATGTGACAAGACGGGGCGAGGAGATGCTTATGGCACCGGGGATGATCTTTACCATCGAGCCGATGATCAACATGGGCCGCCCGGATATCTTTGTGGATGACAGCAACGGCTGGACGATCTATACCGATGACAGGCTTCCGTCCGCCCAGAGGGAAATCATGGTACTCGTGACAGAGACCGGACATGAGGTCCTTGCGTGGTAGAAAAACAGGGAGAAAAACCGTTACTGTTTGCGCAAGGCGTAAACAGTGACGAAAAACCTGATGGAAAATAGGAAAAATCCTTGAATAGTATCTGAAAATTCGGTATAATATAGTCAAATAACAGTAAACGTGAGATTTGAATAAGGAGGATCGTGTATGGAGTTAAAGTATGACAAAATTCAGACGACCGGTACAGATACCCCGTTAAAAATCGTAAAGGGACATTTTGCAACGAATCATGCCCACACGAATTACTATTTTGACCTGACGACGGTAAAGAGCCGTCTGAGTGAGGCTGGAGGAATTGCCCAGGCACTCGTACATATGTATCTGTACGATATGATCGTTGATACGATCGTATGCATGGAAGGGACCGAGGTGATTGGAACCCTTCTTGCGCAGGAGCTGACAAAAGGCGGTTTCATGTCGAAGAACGCCCACAAGACGATCTACGTTATCAAACCGGAGTTCAACAGCAACAGCCAGATCGTGTTTAAGGACAATTACCGCGCAATGATCAATGGAAAGAATGTGCTGATCCTCACCGCGACCGTGACAACGGGCTTGACGATCAACAAGGCGATCGAGGGTGTCCAGTACTATGGGGGAATTATTCAGGGGATCTCCGCAGTATTCAGCGCACTTGAGAATGTCAACGGAATTCCGATCAAGTCGGTATTCGGATTAAAAGATGTTCCGGATTACCAGTACAGCGATTACAGGAACTGTCCGTTATGTAAGGAAGGAAAGAAACTGGATGCGCTGATCAATCCGTACGGATACTCAAAACTGTAAAAAATAATTTGAAATAGGAGCAGCTCTGCAGACCGGGGAAATCCCGGTGCCTGCAGAGCTTTTTCTTTTAACTGGGAATTCCGATGAATTCCCAGTTAAACAAAAAGGCACTGACGAGCCAGCGATGTTACATAACTCTGGTTCATACAAGCTATAAAAAGAAACTACTTGCAATTTCTGACAAAGTGCTTATAATAAAACGTAGCAACATTGCTGAAAGGCAACTGGAAAGGAGACGCAAAGATATGACGAATCTTATTCTACTCGCAGTCGTGATTCGAATTATCGTCAGCATTATCGTCGTGAACGGGAATGCTTATTTGCGTTATACTGAATCCGGGATTGCCTGATAGAAACTTGAAAGAACAAGTTACGAAGAAAAGCAAAGCCTTACAGTGTAACGCTGTAAGGCTTTTTTATACCTGAATTTTAATACGGACATTTGTCCGTGCCAGAAAAGAAAAAGGCGGGAATGTCTGACAGAGCCGGACATTCCTGTGAGAAATAAGATGAGGGGAAAACAGCTATGAAAATGAACGGAGCGCGGATCCTGGTGGAAGAGCTGATCCATCAGGGCGTGAGAGTGATCTTCGGATATCCGGGGGGAGCAGTACTTGATATCTACAATGAACTCTATCTTGCGTCTGACCGCATCGGACATGTCTTAACGGCCCACGAGCAGGGAGCTGCCCATGCCGCTGACGGATATGCGAGAGCAAGCGGAAAGACCGGCGTGGTCCTGGCCACAAGTGGCCCGGGTGCGACGAACCTGGTGACAGGAATCGCAAACGCCTACCTCGATTCCGTACCGATGGTCGCGATCACAGGAAACGTCGCGGTAAACAGTCTCGGAAAGGATTCTTTCCAGGAGGTGGATATCGTCGGGATCACACAGCCGGTCGTAAAACACAACTTCATGGTCCGGGACATTAAGGACCTTCAGAAGACGATTATTGAAGCCTTTGAGATCGCGAATTCCGGACGTAAGGGACCGGTTCTCATTGATATTCCGAAGAACGTCCAGTCCGCGGAATATGAATATATTGAGGACTTAAAGGTTCCGAGCGTTGTGAAGAAGCCGAGAAAGTCCGAGTGCGGCAGCATCGACGAAGTCGTTGAGATGATCAAAAAGGCAAAAAAGCCGTTTATCTACGCAGGCGGCGGTGTTGTGGCAGCAGGAGCCCAGAAAGAAGTCCTGGAGCTCTCAAAACGGGTCGACGCGGCGATCGGTCTTTCGATGATGGGAATCACCTCCGTTCCGGCCTCCTATCCGCTGAATCTTGGAATGTGCGGCATGCACGGAAAATATCCGTCCATCAAGGCCCAGTCCGAATGTGATCTGCTTCTGGCAGTCGGCGTCAGATTCTCTGACCGCGCGACAGGCGACCTGAACGAGTACACAAAAAAATGTATGACGGTCCATATCGATATCGACCGCGCGGAGATCGGAAAGAATGTCAGTCCTGATGTGAGCCTCTGGGGCGATGTGAAAGAGATCCTTGCGAAGATTCTGGAAGAGCTCCCGGAAGAACGGCATCCGGAGTGGGTGAGTGAGCTTGAGGGCTATAAAAACGAGATGATCCTCCCGGCACCGAAACCTTACGGACCGGAAGCCATTATTGAGGAAGTTCACAGACATTGTACCGAGGACACAGTGGTCGCTACCGATGTCGGACAGCACCAGATGTGGACCATGCAGTTCTACCCGTTTGAAAAGCCGCACACGCTTCTCACTTCCGGCGGTCTCGGAACCATGGGATACGGTCTCGGAGCAGCCATTGGCGGATGCATCGCAGCGAGAGGCAGAAGAACCGTTCTCTTCACCGGAGACGGAAGCTTCGGAATGAACTTAAACGAGATGGCAACGGCGGTGAGTCAGGAACTCCCGATCACCATTGTCATTTTCGATAATGATGTCCTCGGAATGGTAAGACAGTGGCAGACAATTTTCTACGACTGTCACTATTCCCAGACGATCCTGGACAGAAAGACGGACTTCCCGGCTCTGGCGAAAGCCTTCGGTGCTGACGGATATGCGGTCTACACGATGGAAGACCTGCAGAAAGCCCTCGATGCGGCTGACAAATCCCAGGGACCGGTGCTGATCGACTGTCACATTGATATGGATGAGAAAGTCCTGCCGATGATCCCGCCGGGACGATCCATCAAAGACATGATTGTGGAAGGATAAGGTGACCATGGAAAACAAAGTTGAAAAGTTTGCGGTCGCCATGATCGTAAACAACCGCTTCGGCGTTTTAAACCGCATCGCCGGTCTTTACGCAAAGCGCTGCTATAATATTGATAATATCTCTGCAGGAACACTTGATGATCCGAACTATACGCGGATCACCATCGTCTCCACAGGAGATGAATATATGAAGGACCAGGTGGTCCGTCAGCTGGAAAAACTCATCGATGTCCGTGCTGTAACACTTTTGGAGCCGGAAAACACCGTATTTGCCCAGCATATGTACATCAAAATGCACCTGACAGGAAGCCACAGAGGTTCCAGCAAACATCAGGTACTGGATCTGATCAACGAGTACGGCGGAAAAGTCATAGACTTCGGTGAAGAGCATCTGACAGCCGAGATTACCGGAGACAGCAAAAAAGTTGAATCTTTTATTGAAAAAGTCAGAGATTTTGGTATATTAGAACTTAGCCGGTCGGGAGAGATCGCGATCGGTTTAGGGATAGACAACACATTACGTGTCGATCACAATGAAGAATAAGGAGAAGAAAAACTATGGCAACCATGTATTATGAGAGAGATTGTAACTTATCACTTCTTGACGGAAAGAAAGTAGCTGTTATCGGCTACGGTTCTCAGGGTCATGCACATGCTCTGAACTTAAGAGATTCCGGCGTTGACGTAGTAGTAGGTCTTTACGAGGGCTCCAAGTCCGCAGCAAAGGCAAAAGAAGACGGCTTCACAGTTATGCTCACAGCAGACGCTGTAAAGGCAGCAGATATCATCATGATCCTTGTAAACGATGAGAAGCAGGCAGCTCTCTACAAGAAAGATATCAAGGACAACCTTTCAGCAGGCAAGACACTTGCATTCGCTCACGGCTTCAATATCCACTTCAAACAGATCGTTCCGCCGGCAGATGTAAACGTGATCATGATCGCTCCGAAGGGACCGGGCCACACCGTTCGCTCCCAGTATGTAGGCGGTAAAGGTGTTCCGTGCCTCGTAGCTGTTGAGCAGGACCCGGCTGGAAACTCCATGGAAGTTGCTAAGGCATACGCTGCAGGCATCGGCGGAGCAAGAGGCGGTATCCTCGAGACAACATTCAAGGAAGAGACAGAGACAGACCTCTTCGGTGAGCAGGCAGTTCTCTGCGGCGGCGTTTGCGCATTAATGGAAGCTGGTTTCAACACACTTGTTGAGGCTGGTTATAAGCCGGAGAACGCATACTTCGAGTGCATCCACGAGATGAAATTAATCGTAGACCTGATCTTCAACGCTGGTTTCGAGGGAATGAGATACTCCATCTCCGATACTGCTGAGTACGGTGACTATGTAAGCGGTAAGAGAATCATCGGCGATGAAGCAAAGAAAGCAATGAAGCAGGTATTAACAGAGATCCAGGATGGTACATTCGCTAAGAACTGGATCCTTGAGAACCAGGTTGGCAGAACAACCTTCAACGCAGCAAGAGCAGCACACGCTGATACACTTGCAGCTAAGACAGGCCGCGAGTTAAGAGCAAAGATGGGCTGGAAGCAGACACAGGATCTTGACGAGGCTAAATAGTCGCGATAGCAATGAGCAGTGCGAATCCGACGAGGAAAGATTCCCGTTGTGCTCGCACATAAGTGAATCTTTGCCGGCGGATTCATAGGGCGAATGCCCGCGCACGAGCGGACGCAAGTCCGCGAGTGTGGCACTGCGGGGCAGCGAAACCCTAAAAAAAATTCTTCAGGGCCAGGCATCACCGCCTGGCTTTAGGTTTCATAAGGAGAAAAATCATGAATTCAGATAAAGTAAAAGCTGGCGTAGAGCATGCGCCGCACCGTTCCCTTTTAAAGGCAGATGGATATAACGACGAGCAGATGCGTCGCCCGTTTATCGGCGTTGTAAACTCTTTCAATGAAGTAGCACCGGGACATATGCACTTACAGACTATCGCCCGTGCCGTAAAGGACGGCGTCCTTGCAGCAGGTGGAACACCGATGGAGTTCAATACCATCGGTGTCTGCGATGGTATCGCCATGGGCCATGATGGAATGCATTTCTCTTTAAGCTCCCGTGAGCTGATCGCAGATACCATCGAATGTATGGTAAAGGCACACTGCTTCGACGCACTCGTATTCATCCCGAACTGTGATAAGATCGTTCCGGGTATGTTAATGGCAGCAATGCGTCTGAACCTTCCGTGTATCTTCGTATCCGGCGGTCCGATGCTCTCCATCAACCAGAGAGATTTAAATACTGTATTCGAGGCAGTTGGTGCCAGAAAAGCAAATCTGATCAACGACGAAGAACTCGCTGAGATCGAGGGAAGCTCCTGCCCGGGCTGCGGTTCCTGTTCCGGTATGTTCACCGCAAACTCCATGAACTGCTTAACAGAGGTTCTTGGCCTCGGTCTTCCGGGAAATGGTACGATCCCGGCTGTATACGCTGAGCGTGTCCGTCTCGCAAAGACTGCAGGTATGCAGGTTATGAAACTCTTAGCTGACGATGTTCGTCCGCGCGATATCATCACACCGGCAGCATTCGAGAACGCTTTAACAACCGATATGGCTCTCGGATGTTCCACAAACTCCGCGCTTCATCTTCTTGCAATTGCCCATGAGGCTGATATCACTCTTGATCTTCACATGATCAACGCGATTAGTGAGAAGACTCCGAACCTATGCCACCTCGCACCGGCAGGACATCACCACATGCAGGATCTCCTGGAGGCAGGCGGAATCTCCGCAGTATTAAAAGAACTTCTCGATGCCGGTATGATCCACGGCGACTGCAAGACTGTAACAGGAAAGACGGTTGCTGAGAACGTTGCCCGTGCCGTAAACCGCAATCCGGAAGTGATCCGTCCATTAGACAATCCATACACAAAGACCGGCGGACTTGCCGTCCTTTTCGGAAATCTGGCTCCGAACGGCGCGATCGTAAAGCGTTCCGCTGTAAAACCGGAGATGTTAGTCAACACAGGTACCGCAAAGTGCTTTGATTCCGAGGAAGAGGCGATCGCAGCGATCTACGCTGGAAAGATCGTTCCGGGCGACATCGTTGTCATCCGTTATGAGGGACCGGCAGGCGGCCCGGGAATGAGAGAAATGCTTTCTCCGACATCCGCGATCGTTGGTATGAAACTTGACACAACCGTTGCTCTTCTTACAGACGGACGTTTCTCAGGCGCATCCTGCGGTGCAGCTATCGGACATATCTCCCCGGAGGCAGCTGCAGGCGGCCCGATCGCTTACATCAAAGACGGCGACAAGATCGCTATCGACATTCCGAACTACAGCTTAAAGCTGCTTGTTTCCGATGAGGAGATGGAAGAGAGAAAGAAGACCATGAAGATCCGCGAGCCGAAGAAGCTGACAGGATACTTAAAGCGCTATGCGAAGAACGTATCCTCTGCGGATAAGGGTGCTATCGTAGAGTAATTTGATACCTAAGGTCAAAAGGTCGGAAGGCCTTTGACAAGCTTGCTTGCAAAAGGCTTTTTGACCTTGGAACCCTGGTATCACATGATATATAAAAGGCGGCGGGCTTATTTTGGAAGCTGCGCCGCCTTTTTACCAGGTATCCGACGGAAAATGCCATACGGCAGTTTCTGAAGGCTGCCAGGTTTCGGAAAAATCCCCGGAAAGAGAGGAAACTATATGAACGAGATCGTATCAAACCTGCTCGTATACGGCAGCCTGCCGGAAGACTCGATCCTCTGGCAGCTTGCGGATATCTGTGAGAAACTGAAAGATGGAACAGAGACGAAGGCGGCGCTCAGAGGCCGCGTTTTCCACCAGGTGAAGAATCTTCTGACGGTTGCCACAGACTACGCTTTTGACAAGAACTTATGGCACAACTACCTGACATTCCTCCTGATCACGAATGAGAATCCGTTCAGCCTCGTCTGTGAGAAGATGGGGGCTCAGGAAGGAACGGTCAACAACTTTGTGACCCACGATTTCGACATGTTCAAGGAACTGTTCGATTACGATTTTTCCTGGCTGGAGAAAGAACTCTCCATCGATTGCTTCACACAGCTGACCCACTACCAGGCAATCCGCAAAAAAGAGCTGATGTACAATAAAAATGTCAGCGAGAAAGTGAGAAACTTAAGCGAGAAGCTTGAGACGGCCGAGTCAGGCGCAGATTTCTTCCAGTATGTGACGGAGTTCTACAAAGATTACGGTGTCGGCATGTTCGGACTCAACAAGGCATTCCGCATTGCTGAGAACAAGGACGGATCCATCCGCTTCCTGCCGATCAACAACATGGATACCGTTATGCTGGATGACCTCATCGGCTACGAGCTCCAAAAGAAGAAACTTGTGGAGAACACCCAGGCATTCTGTGACGGAAAAGCGGCGAACAACGTGCTGTTATTCGGCGACAGCGGTACCGGTAAATCCACCAGCATCAAGGCCATCGTCAACCAGTTCTACCCCCAGGGCCTGCGCATGATCGAGATCTACAAGCATCAGTTTAAGGATCTTTCCACGATCATCGCCCAGATCAAGAACCGCAACTACAAGTTCATCATCTACATGGATGATCTCTCCTTCGAGGAGTTTGAGATCGAGTACAAGTTCTTAAAGGCTGTTATCGAGGGCGGAGTCGAGACAAAGCCGGACAACGTGCTGATCTACGCCACATCCAACCGCCGTCACCTCATCAAGGAGACGTGGAAGGATAGAGAGGACATGGAACACAGCGAGGATCTGCACCGCTCCGACACCATGGAGGAGAAGCTCTCCCTGGTCAACCGGTTTGGCCTTTCTATCTTCTACGCGAAGCCGAACAAGGAAGGGTTCAACGAGATGGCAGTGGCTCTCGCGAGACGCGCGGGCATCACTCCGGAGGTTATGACTGATGAGGAGATCTGCTACGAGGCGAACCGTTTCGAGATGCGCGGTGGCGGACTTTCCGGCCGTACAGCGCAGCAGTTTGCGAATTACCTGCTCACGATCAAATAAAAACGACAGAATACGAGAAGACCCGGTATGGAAACATGCCGGGTCTTTTTTATGTAACGGGAAATTCCGAGGAATTCCCCGTTACATAAAAAGGCACTGACGTGCCAAAGATGCACACTCGCGCGAAGATGTAGATCGTCGCAAGCGACCGCGCGAGGCGCGAGAATGTGCCAAGGCACATTCTTTTTAACATGTCTGCTGTTAAAGAATGTTAAGAAAAGAAGATATAGTGATAAAAATAGATACAAAGCTCGTAAAACAACGAAAAATCACGAATGATTTTGAAATTGTACACCTATTTCGGATTGGATTCGACAAGGGGGCAATACTATAATGTCTATATTCCTACCGGGGATGGTCAAAAAGAAAAATATCATGTCAGACGCCCGGCCGGAACGGGGAAAATGACCGAAAAAGAAACTTTATGTGTTACAGGAGGAGCATTATGGCAGAATTATCCATTGCGATTGCAGATGACAACAGACAGACTTTGAATTTACTTGGCGAAATTCTGGAAAAAGAAGATGGGATCCATGTAGTTGGGAAGGCGGATAATGGCGAGGACGCGTACAACATGATCGTCCGCACGAATCCGGATATTGTTCTCATGGATGTGATCATGCCGAGACTGGACGGAATTTCCGTCATGGAAAAAGTAAAAAACAACACGCAGATGAAGAACCACCCGTCCTTCATCATGGTGACGGCGGCCAGCAGCCAGGATGTGACAGAGGACGCGTTCCGGCTCGGAGCTAATTATTATATTATGAAGCCCTTCAACAGGGATATTATTCTGGATAAGATCCACAGAGTCTGTCGCGGTCGGATAAAAGCGGCAGGTGCGGTACATACGGATGTGAAGAAGGTACAGCCGTATCTTGATAAAGAGACCTATATAGAACAGAATCTTGAGACGGATGTGACCCAGATGCTGCATGAGATCGGAATTCCAGCCCATATTAAAGGATACCAGTATCTGAGAGATGCCATCATCATGTCTGTCAGGGATACAGAGATGCTGTCCTCTGTCACGAAGATCCTTTATCCGACCATCGCGAAGACCCACAAGACGACACCGAGCCGCGTGGAGCGCGCCATCCGCCATGCCATCGAGGTTGCCTGGGGCAGAGGAGAGCTTGATACCCTGAACAGCCTCTTCGGATACACGGTGAACGGCGGCAAGGGAAAACCGACAAATTCTGAATTTATTGCACTGATTGCAGACAAAATCCGACTGGATTACAAACGTATCTGAAAAATCTGAAAAAAGAAAAAGACCCACTTTCTAATTTCCGAGGGATGTGTTATACTGAATCTAATAGCGGGACATGGCATTTTTGCGGAATTTCCCCTGCCATGGAGCAAAAAGTGGAAGGATGGGTTATCATGAAGAAAATATTGTTTGTCGCTTCCGAGGCTGTACCTTTTATCAAGACAGGCGGACTTGCCGATGTTGTGGGATCCTTACCGAAATGTTTTGATAAAGAATATTTTGATGTGCGGGTCATGATCCCGAAGTATCTCTGTATCAAGGATAAATTTTTGAGCAATCTTACTTATGTAAATCATTTTTATATGGATTACCTGGGACAGAGCCGTTATGTCGGAATTCTTGAATATGTATATGAAGGGATCACCTTCTATTTTATCGATAATGAGAGTTATTTCTGGGGCGATAAGCCATATGGTGATTGGTATTATGACCTGGAAAAATTCTCATTTTTCTCACAGGCAGCGTTATCCGCACTTCCTGTGATCGGATGGAGACCGGATGTGATCCACTGCCATGACTGGCAGACTGGACTGATCCCTGTATATTTAAAGGGAAGATTCGGAGAGGGAGAGTTTTTCCGCGGAATCAAGTCCGTCATGACGATCCACAACCTGAAATTCCAGGGCGTGTGGGATGTAAAGACGATCCAGAGATTCTCGGGACTCCCGGACTACTTCTTTACACCGGATAAGTTAGAGGCATACAAAGACGGAAATATGTTGAAGGGCGGTCTTGTGTATGCCGACGCGATCACGACGGTCAGCAACACCTACGCAGAGGAGATCAAGACCCCGTTCTACGGAGAAGGGCTTGACGGACTTATGCGGGCGAGATCCGGCGATCTCCGTGGGATTGTAAACGGTATCGACTATGATGTCTTCAACCCGGAGACGGATCCGGATATCGTTCAGAATTACAACGCGAAAAATTTCAGAAAAGAGAAAGTGAAAAATAAACGCGCGCTTCAGGAAGAGCTTGGTCTCGCGAAGGACGATAAGAAGTTCATGATCGGTATCGTCTCAAGACTCACGAACCAGAAAGGTCTGGATCTGATCCAGTGCGTGATGGACGAGATCTGTACGGATGATGTGCAGCTGGTCGTTCTTGGAACCGGAGACGAGAACTATGAGAATATGTTCCGCCATTACGACTGGAAATATCATGACCGCGTATCAGCGCAGATATACTACTCCGAGCCGCTGTCCCACAAGATCTACGCGGCCTGCGACGCGTTCCTGATGCCGTCCTTATTTGAGCCGTGCGGTTTGAGCCAGCTCATGGCGCTCCGCTACGGAACGGTGCCGATCGTCCGCGAGACAGGCGGCTTAAAGGATACGGTATGGCCGTACAATGAGTTCGAGGGAACAGGAACAGGATTCTCCTTCGCGAACTACAATGCCCATGAGATGTTGAATATTATCCGCTATGCGAAGCATATTTACTACGATAAGAAGCGGGAATGGAATAAGATCGTTGACCGGGCGATGGCAGTGGACTTCTCCTGGAAGACGTCTGCCGGAAAGTATCAGGAATTATATGACTGGCTGATCGGATACTAAAATGATTTGGAAATACTGACATAAAAGAGGAAAACATGACAATGTGGAATGAATTTCTGGGAAACCAGATACTGATCAGTGCAGTGCTCGGATGGACAGTGGCACAGTTTTTAAAGACCGTGATCGATATGGTGATCAATAAGTCTTTTAATCCGGAGCGGATCTTCGGCTCCGGAGGAATGCCGAGTTCCCATTCAGCGACGGTCTGTGCGCTTACGACGGCATCCGGAATGAAGTACGGAGTGGGAAGCTTTGAATTTGCCATCAGCTTTGTTCTCTCGATGATCGTAATGTACGACGCGATGGGCGTAAGGCGGGAGACCGGAAAACAGGCAAAACTGTTGAACAGCGTTTTCTTTGAGAATATCCTGAATTTAGACGGAGTTTTTCTCCAGGAAAAACTGAAAGAATATGTGGGACATACGCCGCTGCAGGTAGTTGCGGGAGCGGTTCTTGGTATCCTCCTGGCAGTGCTCACTGGTAAATTGTACTAAATTAAAAGAAAATTGTGTACAATTTTGACCAAGAAAAACGACGGAAATTTACAGAAATATGTGAAAAAATCACGAAACTTTTATAAAGGGATGTTGCAATTTTTGGCAACATCCCTTATAATATGTACAGGCCTTTTTTCCGACACTCGATTTTTTTTGTGCGATATTTCCAAACCGGAGTTACGTGATGGGGGAACGGAAGTATTGCAGGGGAGCAAAGAGATGAGGGCAATATAGACATCTTAGTCTAAACTAAATTCTAGGAGGAATAACAACTTATGGCAAAGTGGGTTTATAAGTTTGAAGAAGGCAGCGCGGCAATGAGAAATCTTCTCGGCGGCAAAGGCTGCAACCTTGCGGAGATGACAAATCTTGGCATGCCGATCCCGCAGGGATTCACAGTAACAACAGAAGCCTGCACAGACTACTACAACAGTGGAAAACAGATCACAAAAGAGATCCAGGATCAGATCTTTGAGGCTTTAACATGGCTCGAGGGCGTGAACGGAAAGAAATTCGGTGATACCGAGGATCCGTTACTTGTATCTGTACGTTCCGGTGCGCGTGCATCTATGCCGGGTATGATGGATACCATCTTAAACCTCGGTTTAAATGATGTAGCAGTAGAAGGTTTCGCAAAGAAGACAGGTAATCCGCGTTTCGCATATGACTCCTACAGAAGATTCATCCAGATGTATTCCGACGTCGTTATGGAAGTTCCGAAGTCCTACTTCGAGAAGATCATCGACGAGATGAAGGAAGCAAAAGGCGTTCACTATGATACAGAGTTAGACGCTAACGATTTAAAGGAACTCGCTGAGAAGTTCAAAGCTGTATACAAAGAGGCTATGAACGGCGAAGAATTCCCGCAGGACCCGAAGGAACAGTTAATGGGCGCTGTAAAAGCAGTATTCCGTTCCTGGGACAACCCGCGTGCGATCGTTTACCGTCGTATGAATGATATTCCGGGTGACTGGGGTACCGCAGTAAACGTACAGACCATGGTATTCGGTAATAAGGGAAATACCTCCGGTACAGGCGTTGCGTTCACCCGTAACCCATCCACAGGTGCAAAGGGCATCTTCGGTGAGTACCTGATCAACGCACAGGGCGAGGACGTTGTTGCCGGTGTTCGTACTCCGCAGCCGATCTCCCAGCTTGAGAAAGACCTTCCGGAGTGCTACAAGCAGTTCATGGAACTGGCTATGAAACTTGAGAATCATTTCCACGACATGCAGGATATGGAGTTCACGATCGAGGAAGGTAAGCTCTACTTCTTACAGACACGTAATGGTAAGAGAACTGCTCCGGCTGCAATCCAGATCGCATGCGATTTAGTAGATGAGGGACAGATCACTCCTGAGGAAGCTGTTTGCAGAATCGAAGCAAAATCCCTCGACCAGTTATTACATCCGACCTTCGATCCGGCTGCATTAAAGGCAGGCGAGGTTATCGGACAGGCTCTTCCGGCTTCCCCGGGTGCTGCAGCTGGTAAAGTCTGCTTCACAGCAGATGACGCTAAGGCAGCTGGTATCGGCGGCAAGGGCGAGAGAGTGATTCTGGTTCGTCTTGAGACATCCCCGGAGGATATCGAGGGAATGCACGCTGCACAGGGTATCTTAACAGTCCGCGGTGGTATGACATCCCACGCAGCAGTAGTTGCACGTGGTATGGGTACCTGCTGTGTATCCGGCTGCGGTGAGATCAAGATCAACGAGGAGAAGAAGGAATTCACACTCGGCGGACATACCTTCCACGAGGGCGATTACATCTCCTTAGACGGTACAACAGGTAAGATCTACAACGGTGATATCAAGACTCAGGAAGCATCCGTAGGCGGAAACTTCAAGAGAATCATGGATTGGGCTGACTCCTTCAGAAAACTTGGTGTCCGCACAAACGCTGATACACCGGCTGATACAAAGAACGCAGTTAAGCTTGGCGCAGAGGGCATCGGCCTTTGCCGTACTGAGCATATGTTCTTCGATCCGGAGAGAATCCACAACTTAAGAAGAATGATCGTTTCTGATACAGTAGAGGCAAGAGAGGAAGCATTAAGCAAACTCCTTCCGTACCAGAAGGGCGACTTCAAGGCTATGTACAAGGCACTCGAGGGCAGACCAATGACAGTCCGCTACTTAGATCCGCCGCTGCATGAGTTCACTCCTAAGACAGAGGAAGAGATGGCTGATCTTGCAAAAGATATGGGCATCACTGTTGATGAAGTAAAGAAGAAATGCGACGAACTTCACGAGTTCAACCCGATGATGGGTCACCGTGGATGCCGTCTTGCAGTTACTTATCCGGAGCTTGCAAAGATGCAGACTCGTGCCGTTATGGAAGCTGCGATCGAAGTTCAGGAAGAAGAGGGCTATGAGATCGTTCCGGAGATCATGATTCCGCTCGTTGGTGAGAAGAAAGAGCTCAAGTTCGTGAAAGACATCGTTGTTGAGGTTGCTGAGCAGGTTAAGAAAGAGAAAGGCTCCGATATGCAGTACCACATTGGTACAATGATCGAGATCCCGCGTGCAGCTCTTACTGCAGGCCAGATCGCTGAGGAAGCTGAGTTCTTCTCCTTCGGTACAAACGACCTGACACAGATGACATTCGGCTTCTCCCGTGACGATGCCGGCAAGTTCCTTGATTCCTACTACAAGGCAAAGATTTATGAGTCTGATCCGTTCGCAAGACTTGACCAGACTGGTGTTGGCCGTCTCGTAGAGCTCGCAGTTAAGGAAGGACGTGCAACACGTCCGGAGTTGAAGTGCGGTATCTGTGGCGAGCACGGTGGAGATCCGTCTTCCGTAGAGTTCTGCCACAAGGTTGGCTTAAACTACGTAAGCTGCTCACCGTTCCGTGTACCGATCGCAAGACTTGCTGCAGCACAGGCTGCTCTTCATGAGAAAGGTTACAAATAGGATCTGACTGACGCGAAGCGTAAATTGAATCTTTATAAAATGTAAAAATGAGATCCCCCGGAAGTTTTTCTGGGGGATCTTTTGGAAAAGGAGAAGCAATATGAAGGTATTAAATATTGGATCTCTGAATATTGACCGTGTATATGGAGTGGATCACTTTGTAAAACCGGGAGAGACGATCAAGACGAGAACGTATGCGGAGGCCTGCGGCGGAAAAGGATTAAATCAGTCGATCGCTCTGGCACGTTCCGGGGCGGAAGTGCATCATGTGGGCGCTGTTGGAGCGGACGGGGGAATGCTCTTAGATGTTCTCAAGGCGTCCGGGGTACATACGGAAGGTACAAAGAGTCTTTCAGGAGCCAGTGGCCACGCGGTGATCCAGGTGGATCAGAATGGACAGAACAATATTATCATCTGCGGCGGAGCCAACGATTCCGTATCAAAGGAAATGATCGACGAAGCGGTAAAAGAGGTGGAAGAGGGAGATATCGTTCTTCTCCAGAACGAGATTTCCAATGTGGGATATGCAGCTGAGACGGCGAAGAAGGCCGGAGCGAAGGTCGCGCTGAATCCGTCCCCGATCAACGAGAATCTGAAGACGATCCCGATGAATCTGGTGGACTATTTTATCCTCAATGAGATTGAGGGAAAAGAAATTTCCGGAGCGGAGAGTGAAGAACCGGAAGAGATCATGGAGAAGCTGAAGACGAAATATCCGGATGCCGCTTTTGTATTAACGCTTGGAGAAAAAGGGTCCTGGTATTTTGATAAGACCAGGTGCTTCAAACAGGATATTTATAAAGTTAAAGCAGTGGATACCACTGCGGCGGGAGATACCTTCTGTGGATATTTCCTGTCCGGAATCACAAAAGGAAGAGAGATTCCGGAGATTCTGAAAACAGCAAGTGCCGCCAGTGCCATCGCCGTAAGCCGGAACGGCGCAGCTCCAAGTATTCCGGAGTATGAGGAAGTGGAGAAATTTGTGGCGGAGCGCGGGTAAGAAGATAGAAAATGTGAGCCAGTATTAGAAAAGGCTGAATAGGAATAAAAAATTGTTGCGGCAATCCGCAAAGAACTAAAAAATGTCATGAAAGAAAGCATTTGGAAAGAAAGCTTATATTCATGACATTTTTTATAAAACAATCTAATTTAACCTATTGTGCTATTTCAAATAAAACGTTTAAAAACTTGTAAAAAC
>ERZ837487.1327-NODE-1327-length-30217-cov-4.931669_pt1 | contig 30217 bp, 24 predicted proteins | sample MGYA00519911_ERZ837487 | MGnify/ENA primary metagenome ERZ837487 (study PRJEB31850, sample SAMEA3708818) | human gut metagenome | biome: human gut; feature: human-associated habitat; material: faeces | place: China | collected 2014 ... | reverse complement strand
AAAAAAGGGGAGAAAATCAACCGTTTAGCATTTCCTTGGCGACCTGCTCGATGTGCTCTGCGCTGAGGCCGAACTGCTTCAGCAGGGCGGCGGCGGGGCCGGAGTGGCCGAATTCATCGTTGACGCCGATGCGGCGGAGCCTGGTGGGGCACTTTTCGCTGAGCAAAGCAGCCACAGCCTCGCCCAGGCCGCCGATGATGCTGTGCTCCTCACAGGTGATGACCTTGCCGCACTCGCGGGCAGCCTTCAGGACGATTTCCTCATCCAGGGGCTTGATGGTGCAGATGTTGATGACCCGGGCATGGATTCCCTGGGCCTTCAGGCTTTCAGCAGCCATCAGGGCCTCGTTGACCATCAGGCCGGTGGCAATGATGGCGACGTCGCTGCCCTCGGTGAGCTGCTCGCCCTTGCCGATCTCAAAGTTGAAGTGCTCTGCATCGTGGAACACAGGCACGGCCAGACGGCCCAGGCGGATATACACAGGGCCCTCATAGGCATAGGCGGCCTTCACGGCGGCCTTGGCCTCCACATCGTCGCTGGGGCACATGACCACCATGCCGGGGACGGACCGCATCAGGGCGAAGTCCTCGCAGCACTGGTGGCTTGCGCCGTCCTCGCCCACGGAGATGCCGCCGTGGGTAGCGGCTACCTTCACATTCAGGTGGGGGTAGCCCACGGAGTTACGGATCTGCTCAAAGGCACGTCCGGCGGCGAACATGGCAAAGCTGCTGGCAAAGGGCACCAGACCCATGGTGGAAAGGCCGGCAGCCACGCCGATCATATTGCACTCGGCAATGCCGCAGTTGAAATGGCGGTCGGGGTAGGCTTTCTTAAAAATCCCGGTCTTGGTAGCACCGGCCAGGTCCGCGTCCAAAACCACCAGGTTGTCCGCGCCGCCCTGCGCCAGCTCTACCAGGGCATTGCCATAGCTGTCCCGGGTGGCGATCTTCTTCACTTCGCTCATTTCGCTGCCTCCAGTTCCGCCATGGCTGCATTCAGCTCGCCCATAGCCTGCTTGTACTCTTCGTCGTTGGGGGCCTTGCCGTGCCAGCCCACCTGGTTTTCCATAAAGCTGACGCCCTTGCCCTTGGTGGTGTGCATGAGGATGCAGGTGGGCTTATCGGTGCAGGCGTGGAATTCGGCAAAGGCCTTCTCGATCTCGTCAAAATCGTGGCCGTTGATCTCCACCACATGGAAGCCGAAGGCTCTGGCCTTCTCGTCCACGGGAGCGGTATTCATAACGTCACAGGTCCGGCCGTCGATCTGCAGGCCGTTCAGGTCCACGATCATGCAGAAGTTGTCCAGATGGTAGTGGGCGGCGAACAGCATGGCCTCCCACACCTCGCCCTCGGCGATCTCGCCGTCACCCAGCAGCGTATAGACATTGATGTCCTTGCCCAGGTACTTGGCGCCCTTGGCCATACCCGCAGCGGCGGAGATGCCCTGGCCCAGAGAGCCGGTGGACATATCCACGCCGGGAACGGTATTCATATTGGGATGGCCCTGGAGATAGCTGTCGATATGCCGCAGGGTGGGCAGGCCCTCCACGGGGAAGAAGCCCCGGTAAGCCAGCGCGGCATACAGGCCCGGAGCGGTATGGCCCTTGGACAGCACGAAGCGGTCCCGGTCCGGCCAACGGGGGTTCTTGGGGTCTACCCGCAGCTCCTTATTATAAAGGTATGCAAACATCTCCGCGGCGGACAGGCTTCCGCCGGGGTGACCGGCCTTGGCCCCATGGGTAGATTCAATGATCCCCATGCGGACCTGGCAGGCTTTTTTCTTCAGATCAAGTTTCAGTTCTTCTGTCAAGAAACGCACCTTCCATCCCTTAATTCATTTTCTGCGCCAGGGGGTGTCCCCATAGCATTTCAGAGTAAGTATACCACAAAGAAAGCGTTATTGCTACAGTGATTCCGTTTTTTGTAAAATTTTCACCCTTTGAACAAAATTTCCCTCTGTATGCCCATCCCGATTTTGCAGGCGGCCCCTTTATGCACATTCCCCCCGGGCACGCGCTGCGTCCCGGGGGGAAGGATTTGGGGAATATGGAATTATAGGGTATGCTCTGCTCTGGCTGCGTCAAACTCCGCGCAGACGCTTTCGTCCGGGGCCTTGGTCAGCAGGCTGACAACAACGATCACCAGCAGCCCCACCAGGAAGGCGGGCAGCAGCTCATAGATGCCGAAGATGCCGCCCAGGGGCTTGATCAGGTACTTCCAGAGGAAGACCATAACGCCCCCCGCCGCCATGCCGGAGACGGCGCCAGCAAAGGTGGTGCGTTTCCAATACAGGGCACAGATCACCAGGGGGCCGAAGCCCGCGCCGAAGCCCGCCCAGGCAAAGGAGACGATGCCGAAAATGGAACTGTTGGGGTCTTTTGCAATGAAAATGCCCAGAATGGCAATGGCGATGACGGTGAGCCGGGCCGCCAGCATACTCTGCTTCTGGCTGAGCTTGAAGCGGAAGGCCTCCTGCAGCAGGTTCTGGGACACGCTGGAGGATGCCGCCAGCAGCTGGGAATCCGCCGTGGACATGGTGCTGGCCAGAATGCCCGCCAGGATGAGGCCGGCCATCAGTGCCGGGAAAATGCCGCCCTTGGCCAAAAGCTCTGCGATGCGGATGATGACGGTCTCCGTATTGGAGCCCTCCAGAGGGGCAATGGCCCCAATGCCGGACAGGGCCTTGCCCACAATGCCGATGAGTACGGCCAGGGCCATGGCAACGGTGACCCAGACAGAGGCCACCCGGCGGCTCAGCTTCAGCTTCTTCTCGTCGCCGATGGCCATGAACCGCAGCAGGATGTGGGGCATTCCGAAGTAGCCCAGGCCCCAGGCCAGGGTGGAGACAATGGTGAGGAAGCTGTAGGGGGCGGCGGAATTGGTGCCGACGGCGTAGGTCTCGGTCAGGGACAGGTAGCCGGGCAGGGCTCTGGCATTTTCCAGAACGGCCCCCATGCCCCCGGCCTGGACGGTGGCATAGACCAGCACAAAGAGGATGGCAACGGTCATGATGATGCTCTGGACCAGATCCGTAATGGAGGCTGCCAGGAAGCCCCCCGCTGCGGTGTAGCCCACAATGACCACGGCGGACACCAGCATGGCCGTCATATAGTCGATGCCGAAAAGGCTGGAAAACAGCTTGCCGCAGGCGGCGAAGCCGGAGGCCGTATAGGGAATGAAGAAAATGATGATGATCACAGCGGCCAGGGCGGAGAGGATGCTCTTTTCGTCATGGAACCGCCGGGAGAGGAACTGGGGGATGGTGTAGCTCTCAGTGATCTGGGTATAGCGCCGCAGGCGGCGGGCGGTGAAGAGCCAGTTGAAATAGGTCCCCAGCGCCAGGCCGATGGCCGTCCAGCCCACGTCAGCCGCGCCGGACAGGTAGGCCAGTCCCGGCAGGCCCATGAGCAGGTAGCTGGACATATCGGATGCCTCGGCACTCATTGCGGTCACCAATGGTCCCAGGGTGCGTCCGCCCAGATAGAAGTCGGCGGTGGAGGAATTTTTCTTGGCATAGTGTGCGCCGATCCAGAGCATACCCAGCAGGTATACAAGGATCGTCACGGTGATGCAAACGGTCGAGGTCATAATGCTCATCCTTTCTCTTTTCTTTCGGTGTTGACTTTTGGATGAGCGGATTGTATCATGAGCTCAAGCATTTGAAAAGCGAATGTTTCGCATAGAGTCCATAACAAAATCGAATGAAAGAAGGATGATGCCATGGAGATGAATATCCTGAAATACATGGCCTTTTTGAAGACCGTGGAGACAGGCAGCTTTACAAAAGCCGCCGAACTGCTGAACTATTCCCAGTCCGGCGTCAGCCGGATGATCAGCGACCTGGAGCGGGAGTGGCGCATCCCCCTCCTGGAGCGGGACCGGAACGGCATCCGCCTGACCTCCGACGGCTCCCGGCTGCTGCCCTATGCCCAGAGCGTCTGCGCAGAATACCGGAAGCTCCAGATGGAGGTGGACGACCTCCACGGCGTGCAGTCCGGCATGATCCGCATCGGCACCTTCTCCAGCGGCGCCATTCACTGGGTGCCCAACATCATCAAGGCCTTCCAGAAGGACTATCCCGGGGTGGACTATGAGCTGCTGCTGGGAGACTACTCGGAAATTGAGGAGTGGATCGCCCAGGGCCGGGTGGACTGCGGCTTCCTGCGGCTGCCTACCCGGCCGGAATTCGATACCATCCCTTTGGGGCAGGACCGGCTTCTGGCCATTCTGCCGGAGGGGCACCCGCTGGAAAGCTGCGACAAGGTCCCCATTGCCGCGCTGTGTGCAGAGCCCTTCATGCTGCTGGAAAAGGCCGCCCAGGCAGAGGTCTCCGAGGTCTTCGAGCGCAACGGCCTGAAACCCCGGGTACACTTCACCACCTGGGATGACTATGCCATCATGGCCATGGTAGAAAGCGGCCTGGGGGTGAGTATGCTGACGGAAATGATCCTGAAGCGAACCCCCTTCCACATCGTCGCCAAAGAGCTGGACGTCCCCGCCTACCGGGAAACCGCCCTGGCCCTGAGAGACCGCAAAACCGCCTCCGTGGCGGTGAAGAAGTTTCTGGAGTATTTGCAGTATCGGTAAAAGCCTTCTGACCCTCCCCTCCGGAGAAGGTTAAACCATTTGCTTTCCCTGTCCCCTTATGCTATACTTGCCTTATTTGTTGGAACAATGCGAAGAGAGGAAAAACATGGAAACAAAGGAATCGGTCCTGCAAAGGGTCTTTGGCTATTCGGCCTTTCGGGGCGGGCAGGAGGCGCTGATCGATGCGCAGCTCCAGGGGCGGGATGCCTTTGGCATTATGCCCACCGGCGGCGGCAAGAGCCTGTGCTACCAGATCCCAGCCCTGCTGCTGGAGGGGGTCACGCTGGTGATCTCTCCCCTGATCTCCCTGATGCGGGACCAGGTCATGGCCCTGAAAAATGCCGGTGTGGCCGCAGCCTATATCAACAGCTCCCTGACCCCGGCCCAGATCCGGCTGGTCTACCGCAATATTCGCTCCGGAATGTACAAGATCATCTATGTGGCCCCGGAGCGGCTGCTGACCGACGGCTTTCTGGAGGCCATCCAGGCCCGGAAGGTCTCCCTGGTGACGGTGGACGAGGCCCACTGCATCTCCCAATGGGGCCAGGATTTCCGGCCCAGCTATCTGAAAATTGTGGATTTTCTGAACATTCTCATCCCACGGCCCGTGGTTTCCGCCTTTACCGCCACGGCGACGGAGACAGTGCGCCAGGACATCGCCCAGATTTTGCAGCTGCGCGATCCCCTGCGGGTGGTCACAGGCTTTGACCGGCCCAATCTCCGCTTTGAGGTCCGGCGGCCCAAGCAGAAGCTGCCCGCCCTTATCGAGCTGGTGCAGCAGCGCCGGGACAAGGCGGGCATTGTCTACTGCGCCACCCGGAAGGCCGTGGAAGAGGTCTGCGAGAATTTGCAGCTGAACGGCATTGCCGCCACCCGGTACCACGCAGGTCTGCCCGATGAGGAGCGCCGGGATAACCAGGAGGATTTTCTCTACGACCGGAAAACCGTCATGGTGGCCACCAACGCCTTCGGCATGGGCATTGACAAGTCCAACGTGTCCTACGTCATTCACTACAATATGCCCCAAAGTCTGGAAAGCTACTACCAGGAGGCAGGCCGCGCCGGGCGGGACGGCGCAGAGGCCGAGTGCATCCTGCTCTATGCCCCGGGGGATGTGCAGACCGCCAAATACCTGATCCAGCACCCCGCCCTTTCCGGGGAGCTTTCCCAGGAGGAGCTGGAGCAAAAGCAGCGGCAGGATCTGGAGCGGCTGGACGTCATGGTGAACTACTGCAAGACCCAGAGCTGCCTGCGGGGCTACATCCTGGACTATTTCGGCCAGGAACACGAAAGCTTCTGCGGCAATTGCAGCAATTGCAGTACCGAATTGGAGGAGCGGGACATCACCGATCAGGCCCGGATGATCCTCTCCTGCGTCCAGCGGATGAGCGCCAAGCTGGGCTACTCTCTGGGGCTCACCAGCGTGGTCCGCACCCTGCTGGGCAGCCGGGACAAGCGGCTGCTGCAGCTGGGGCTGGACAAGCTGGGCTCCTATGGAATGCTGCGCAAGCTTGGAAAGGACGACCTCCGGGCCATGGCCGAGAGCCTGGAATCCCAGGGGTATCTGGAAACAGACCCGGTCCACGGCGGCGTCAGCCTGACGCAGAAGGCCCAGGGCGTGCTCTTCGAGGGCAAGACCGTCTCCATGCGCCTGCCCAAGGCAGAGGCAAGCGCCCCGGTCAGCAGTCCCGTCGGCGGGGAGCAGAGCCCGGATCTGCTGGCCATGCTCAAGCGGCTGCGCTGGAAAATTGCCATGCAGGAAAGCGTCCCCGCCTACATCATTTTCTCCAATGCAACCCTGGAGGACATGGCCCGCAAGGCCCCGACGACTCTGGAGGCCTTCGCCAAGGTCAACGGCGTGGGCAGCGTCAAGGTCAAGCGGTTCGGAGAGGTCTTTGTGGATGCCATCGCAGACTATCTCCAGGAGCACGGCGGGTAACCGTTGTTTGGAAAGGCCAAAACAGCACTGCAAAGCCGGTAAAAGCCGGTCCGCAGTGCTGTTTTTTTGGCTTTTTGCATGTCTGCGGTTTCTTTGTTCACAGCCTATTCATTTTTTCTTCAGACTGATTTCAGGTTTTCCCTATAAAATAAACTTTAACAATTGATTTTGGAGGAATTCTCTATGGCCAAACCAACCAAAGCCCAGAAACGGAAGAAAACCGTTCAGCGGGTCATCGCCATTGTTGCCGTGGTCCTGGTAGCGGGACTGGCCGGCACCCTGTATGTCCGGCAGCGGGTGCAGCGGTCCGTGACGGCCCAGAGCGGCAGCAATGTCAAGTCCGTCACCGTCACCACAGGCTCCATCAAGACCACCGTCTCCGGCAGCGGCAGCCTGACCAGTGACAATGTGGAGGACCTGACCGTCCCCGCCACCGTAAAGGTGGAAAAGCTCTATGTGGAGCAGGGCGGCACCGTTGAAGCGGGCACCCTTCTGGCCTCCACCAACACCAGCACCGTGCTGACCAGCCTGTCCACCGTTCAGGACGCCCTGGACGACCTGGACGGCCAGCTCCAGGAGGCCAGCAAGGACAAGGTTTCCTCCACCGTCAAGGCCGGTGTTTCCGGCCGGGTCAAGGCCGTCTATGCGGAATCGGGCGACAGCGTGGCAGACATTATGTATGACAAGGGCTGCCTGGCAGAGCTGAGCCTGGACGGCTTCCTGGCTGTAGACATTGAGACTGACGCGCTGACCGCAGGCGAAACCGTCACCGTCACCACCTCCGACGGCAAGCAGTGGGACGGCACGGTGGACGCCGTCAGCGGCGGCAAGGCTACGGTGCTGATTACCGACGACGGCCCCCTGGCGGGCGACACCGCCACCGTAGGTGCGCTGGCCGGGGAAGTGTATATTCACAGCCCCCTGAAGGTCACCGGCTATGCCGGGACCGTCTCCACCGTTTCCGCCAGGGAGAACGCCAAGGTCACTGCCTCCTCCACCCTGTTCACCCTGCGCGACACCGAAGATTCCGCCAAATACAACCAACTGCTCCAGCAGCGGGAGGACTACGAAAAGCTCTACCAAAAGCTTGTGACGCTCTATAAGGACGGCGGCCTGGTGGCCGAGCAGTCCGGCACCCTGGAAACCCTGGTATCCCTGGACGACCTGACCGTAGGCACCGATCCTTTGACGGACACCGCCCTGGCCACCCTTGACCCCGGCGAAAGCATGACCGTCACCGTCTCTGTGGACGAGACGGACATTCTCTCCCTGGAGGTTGGTCAGGAGGTCAGCCTGACCGTGGAGTCCGTGGGTGACGAGCACTATGTGGGCACCGTTACGGAAATCGACACCACCGGCACCGACGGCAGCTATTCCGCCAAGATCACCCTGGACAAGCAGCCCGGCATGCTCTCCGGCATGACCGCCAAGGCCGAGGTGACCATCCAGGGTGTGGACAATGCCCTGCTGCTGCCTGCGGATGCCATCCGTAAGACCAGCACCACCGCCTATGTCTACACCGCCTATGACGCGGAAACCGACACCTTGGGCGGCATGACAGAGGTCACCCTGGGCCTGACCAACGGCACCTACACGGAGATCGTCTCCGGCCTTGCCGAGGGCGACACCGTGTACTACACCCCCAAGGAGCAGACCTTCACCTTCGGCGGCATGACTTTCTCCACCTCCGGGGACTTTTCCGGCATGGGCGGTATGCGCGATATGGGCAGCCGGGGCGACCGGAGCAGCGACAAGGGCAGCGCCATGCCCGATGTATCCAAGATGCCTGCGGGCATGCCCAACATGGGCGGCTGAGGAGGCAAGCATGATTGATCTAAAGGATATCTCCCGGATCTATCAGATCGGCAGCGAAAAGGTCTATGCCCTGAACAAAGCCAATCTGCACATCGATCCCGGCGAATTTGTCAGCATTATCGGCCCCTCCGGCTCCGGCAAGTCCACGCTGATGAACATCATCGGCTGCCTGGACACCGCCGACTCCGGCACCTATCTCTTAGACGGCACCCCCATTGAGGACTATACGGAAAATCAGCTGGCCCGAATCCGGAACCGGAAGATCGGCTTCGTGTTCCAGAGCTTCAACCTGATCTCCAAGCTCACCGCCGAGGAGAATGTGGAGCTGCCGCTGATCTACCAGAAGGTTCCCCGGGCCGAGCGGAAGGAACGGGTGGAGAAGGCCCTGGCAAGAGTAGACCTGCAAAGGCGGGCCAAGCACCTGCCCACGGAGCTTTCCGGCGGCCAGCAGCAGCGTGTCGCCATTGCCCGGGCCATTGTGACCCGGCCCAGTCTGATTCTGGCGGACGAGCCCACCGGCAACCTGGACTCCAAAACCACCGTGGAGATCATGGATATTTTCCATGAGCTCCACGACGCAGGCAATACCATTGTCCTCATCACCCACGATGACGACGTGGCCAGACAGGCCAGCCGCATCGTGCGCATCAAGGACGGACAGCTGACGGAGGTGGGCGCATGATCCAGGCATTCAAAATGGCAATGAAGTCCATATCCGGCAACAAATTCCGGGCATTTTTGACCATGCTGGGCATTATCATCGGCGTTATGGCATTGGTCATTCTGGTGAGCCTGGTCTCCGGCGCCACCGGCACCGTCACCGACACCATCTCCAGCCTTGGCAGCAATCTGCTCTCCATCACCGTCTCCGATGACAAGGGCGCGCCCGTGACCCTGGACACCCTGGACGAGTGGATGGCAGACCCCCGGATCGGTCTGGCGGCCCCCTCTGCCACCACCACCGCCACCGGCAAATATTCCTCCACCACCAAGACCGTCACGGTCTACGGCGCTACCCCCGCCTATGCCCCCATCAACGGCCAGACCGTGCTGCTGGGCCGGTTTCTCACCCAGGCGGATGTGGAAAACCACACCAGCGTGTGCATCATCACGGAGAAAACCGCCGAGGATATGGTGGGCTATACGGACTGCCTGGGAGAGGAGATCTCCCTGGACGGCCGGAAATTTACCGTTGTAGGCATTCTAAAAAACGATGACGAATCCCTCACCGGCATTCTCACCAAGAACTCCATGATCGCCTATATTCCCTATACCACCCTCATGCGGCTTTCCGCCACCGTCTCCTCCACCATCACCAGCTTCTCCGTCAGCGCTCCGGAAAGCGGCAATATGGCCTCCACCGAAAGCGCCATGAAGCGGCTGCTGCTGGACCGGTTTGAGGACGATGAGGACGCCTTCTCCCTGCTGTCCCAGAATATGCTGGAGGACGCCATGAGCTCCGTCACCGGCATTCTGACGGTGCTTCTGGGCGGCATTGCCGCCATCTCCCTGATTGTCGGCGGCATCGGCATTATGAATATCATGCTGGTAACCGTTACCGAACGGACAAGAGAGATCGGCATTCGAAAGGCCATCGGCGCAGGCCGGGGCGTAATTTTGCAGCAGTTTTTGCTGGAAAGCGTGGTGCTGTGCATGATCGGCTGCGCCATTGGCGTGTTCCTGTCCTGGGTGGTGCTGCGGCTCATCTCCGTGATGGTTGCCAGCATGGGCGTTTCCTTTGGTCTGGAATGGGGCGTGGTGGTCATTGCCGTGGCCTTCTGCTTTGCCATCGGCGTGATTTTCGGACTGTACCCCGCCAACAAGGCCGCCAAGCTGCCGCCCATTGAGGCCCTGCACTACGGCGGCTAAGGAGGTTAAGCTATGAAAAAACGCAAGAAAACGGATATGCCGCCCCTCGTCCCCGAGGAAGAGGAGGACGATACCCAGGTGCGCGGCGGCAGCGGGGCAAAATGGATAACGCTGCTCTGCGTCATCCTGGCCATTGCCCTGATCGTCGCCTCCCTGCCCTCCGGCATTTCCGCCGTTACAAAGGTCAACAGCAAGGTTCTCTCCGCTGTGCCCGAGGAAAACACCATCTCTACGGTACTCTCCGGCGGCGGCACCCTGAGCCCCCAGGAGGGCACCGCCCAGAGCCTGCCCCAGGCTCTGGAGCTGGAGACCTACTATGTAAAAAACGGCCAGACCGTTTCGGAAGGAGACCCCATTGCCCAGGTGGACCTTGTGGCCGTGAAGGCAGCCATCTCTGAGCTGCAAGAGGTCATAGACACCCTGGATGCAGCCATTGCCTCCGAAAGCAGCAAGACCAATGATTCCGTGATCCGCTCCGGCACCGCCGGCCGGGTGAAGAAGATCTATGCCCGGGAGGGCACCGCCGCAGCGGACACCGTCTACGAAAGCGGCGCGCTGCTGCTGCTTTCCCTGGATGGGCTTATGGCCGTGGATCTGGAGGCCCAGGCAGAGGTGGGGCAGCGCGTCACCGTTACCCTCTCCGACGGCACCGCATTGGAGGGCACTGTGGAAAGCGTTTCCGATGGCACCGCCACCGTGACCCTTTCCGATGAAACCGCCCCCCTGGACGACAGCGTGACCGTCACCACCGAGGACGGGGAAACCCTGGGAACGGGGAATCTCTATATCCACAGCCGCCTGCGGGTCACCGGCGCTTACGGAACCGTCTCCCAAATCAGCGTCAAGGAGAACCGGCAGGTGTCCGCAGGCAGCGCCCTGCTGACCCTGAAGGACACCGGCCACACCGCCGAGTACGCCCGGCTCTTAAACCGCCGGACAGAACTGGAAGACCAGATGGAAAGCCTGGTCCGGCTCTCCAAGGACGGCATTCTCCACGCCGATTGCGGCGGCATTGTCTCCGGCGTGGACACTGAGATTTCCTATACAGACCCCGCCGTGCTGACCCAGACCCGCAGCCAGGCCAGCCCCGGCTACACAGCCCTGGGTGAAATCCGAACGGAAAACACGGATACGCCGCAAGCACAGCCTTCCGGGGAAGACCAGAGCCAGAATCCGGATGAAAACCAGAACCCGGGCACCGGCAGCGGCCAGAATCCGGGAGAAGGCGAAAATCCCCAGCCCGGCAGCGGCCAGAACCCGGGAGAAGGCGAAAATCCCCAGCCCGGCACCGGCGGAAGCGGCACCGATGAAACCGAAACCGCCACCTATATTCTGGGCCTGGTTACGGATGTCTCCAGACTCTCCGAGGGCGTTCTGACCTATGCCGTGCAGAAAACCATCCGCGCAGAGGAGCTGGCAACCCAGAGCTTCGCGGATATGCTAGACCCCACCGTTCCCGTGCAGACCCAGGAGCTTACCTACACAAAGCAGACCGTGCTGCTCAGCACCGGCGGTGCCTGGATCGAATCCGGCTTTGAGCAGATCTCCGAGGGGGATGCCATTTTGATCGGCGTCGGGATCATCGTCTACCAGAAGACCGGCACCAGCGTCCCCGGCGGCATGCCGTCCATTGACCCCAGCCAATTTCCTGGCATCTCCACCGGCATTGCGGGCTCCGGGAGCGCCCTGAGCGGCATGGCCTCCATGGCAGGGGGAATGTCCGGCTATGGCACCGCCGCCAGGACTGCCGCCTACGACAGCTATGACACTACGAAGAAGGACGCGGCCGTCATCACCGCCGACGAGGAAATGACCGTGCAGATCCAGGTGGACGAGCTGGATATCCGCACTCTGGAAACGGGCATGGAGGCCACCGTCACCCTGGACGCTCTGCCCGGCAGCAGCTTCACCGGTGCCATCACTGCCATCAATCCCTATGGCGAGAACTCCGGCGGCAACACCAAGTACACCGTCACCGTCACCCTGCCCAGGGACGAAAAAATGCTCTCCGGCATGAATGCCTCCGTGAAGATCACTACCGGCGTCTCCGGAACGGTTCCCACCGTGCCCGCTGCGGCCGTCGTCTTCGACGCCGGAAAATCCTGGCTCTATACCGGCTACAATGAGAAAACCGACACCCTCACAGGCCCTGTGGAGATTCAGACCGGTCTGTCCGATGGCAACCTTGTAGAGCTCCTCTCCGGCCTGAGCGAGGGCAGCAGCTTCTACTACCGCTACGCCGACAGCATTGAATACAGCTTCGTGAGATAACAGACGCCTCCTGTGCTTCCAAACACAGGAGGTGTTTTCTGCGATACCGGCAAGGGCAATAAGTACCTTGCTATTTGGTCGAAGCTGTGGTAGAATCAGGATGATAATTTGGCACAAATTGCGTTTTCTCCCTGATTTTGAGAATTCCGGAGCACGTTTGCATTTCCCGTGCCCGGCCCATGGAGGCAGTAAGACATGATCAAAAACATTATAGACTATCTGGAGATCACGGAAAAGAAATTTGGGGGCAAAAAGGCCTATTGCGACGAAAACCGGGAGATCACCTTTTCCGAGCTGAAGGACAGCGCCCTGAAAATTGCCAGCGGTCTTCTGGATGCCGTAAGCATCGGCACACCCGTGCTGGTATACATGAACAAAAGCGTAGAGGTCATTGAGGCCTTTCTGGGTGTCGCCTATACCGGCGGCTTTTATGTGCCCATCGATATGCAGATGCCCTATGAACGGGTCAAGCTGATCATCGATACCCTGGGAGCCAAGCACCTTCTGGCCCGCAGAGAGGACCCCCTTCCCGAGGCGGTCAAGGAATGCTGCACCGTGTACTACATAGATGAGCTCAAGGCCGCGGATACGGTGCGGACGCAGGAAATCCAGGCCCGGCAGCGCCGGTCCATCGATACGGACCCGGTGTATGCCATCTTCACCTCCGGCTCCACCGGCGTGCCCAAAGGGGTTCTCGTCAGCCACCGGTCCGTCATCAATTTCACGGAGTGGTGGTGCGAAACCTTCGAATTTGACGAAAACGAGGTCTTCGCCAACCAGACGCCCTTCTACTTTGACGCCTCCGTAAAGGACATCTACGCCACATTGCGCTGCGGGGCCACCATGCACATCGTCCCCAGGAAATTCTTCTCCCTGCCCAAAAAGCTGGTGCATTTTCTGAATGAAAAGCGCATCACCTGCATCGACTGGGTGCCCTCTGCCCTGTGCATGATCGTAAATTTCCGGGCTCTGGACAAGGAAAAACCGGAATTCCTGAAAAAAGTCATGTTCTTAGGGGAGGTCATGCCCACAAAGCAGTTCAATATGTGGCGCAAGGCCCTGCCGGAGGTGAAATACGCCAACCTCTACGGTCCCACCGAGGCCACCGGCGACTGCACCTACTACAAAATCGAGCGGGAATTCGAAGACACGGAGCCCATCCCCATCGGCTTCGCCTGCAGCAATACGGAGGTCATGCTGCTGGATGGCGACACCTTGGTCACCGAGCAGGACACCGTCGGCGAGATCTGCGTTCGGGGCTGCTCCCTGGCCCATGGCTACTTCAACAATCCCGAAAAGACAAACGAGGCCTTTGTGCGCAATCCCCTGCAAAAGAATTACTACGAGCGCATCTACCGCACCGGAGACCTGGGAAAGTACAATGCATACGGCGAGATCGTCTTCCTGGCCCGGAAGGACTCCCAGATCAAGCACATGGGCCACCGCATTGAGCTGGGCGAAATCGAAACCGCCCTCAGCGCCGTGCCCGGAATTCGGCGGGGCTGCTGCCTGTATGAGCACAAGACCCAGAAAATCGTTGCCATCTACGAGGGAAACCTCGATCAGAAAGCCCTGACCGAGGCACTGAAGGAAAAGCTGCCGAACTACATGCTGCCCAACCGGTATGTCCCTCTGGAGGAAATGCCCATCAATCTCAACGGGAAAATCGACAGAACACTGCTGAAACACCAATACATAAAGGAGAACTGAGCTATGAAAGAACGCATTTTGAAACTGCTGGAGGGAATCCAGCCGGACATCGATTTTGAAAACGAGACCGCCCTGATTGACGACAGCCTGCTGGAATCCTTTGACGTGATCCAGATCGTCACCAGCCTGATGGACGAATTCGATATTTTCATCGATGCCGACGACATTGAACCGGAAAACCTGAACAGCCTGGACGCTATCTGCGCCATGGTGGAGCGGAAGCTGGCCGAGCGGTAAAAAGATGGAGCTGAAATCCCTGAGCTATGTGGCCTTCGCCCTGGCGGTGGTTGCCCTCTACTATGGCGTCCGGAAGGTGAAGAACGGCCAAAGGTGCGTGCTTCTGGCGGCGAATCTCTTCTTCATTCTCGCCACATCCGGCCTCAAATCCCTGCTCATCATCACGCTGTGCGTGGCCATTTCCTACGGGGCAGGGCTTCTCATTGAGAAAAAAATCCTTTTAGAGCAAAAAAGCAAGGCCCGCCGGATTTTCTGGCTGGACATCGTTCTGTCTTTGGCGATACTGTGCTATTTCAAGTTCTTCAAGGACACCTTCCTGCTCCTGCAGGACCTTCTGCGCAGCAAGGGGATCTGCGTCAATGCGCTGGTCTCCCCCATTGGGCTGTCCTATTTCACCCTGACCATGATTGCCTACGCCAACGACATCTACCACAAAAAGCACAAGGCAGAGCGGAATTTCCTGGACTATTTTCTCTTCATCACTTACTTTCCCTCCATCGTCCAGGGCCCTGTCAATCTCTACAAAAAGACCGCGCCCCAGTTCAAGCTTACCCACCAGCCCGAAGGCAAGCGGATCATCATGGGGATGCAGCGCTCCCTGTGGGGCTATTTCAAAAAGGTGGTCATTGCAGACCGGATCGGCATTCTGGTCATGGCCATTCTGAAAGACGAGGCCGCAGGGGGCTTTCTGCTGTTCTGGGCCATGGTGCTCTATAGCTTCCAGATCTACGCCGACTTCTCCGGCGGCATTGATGTGATCATGGGTCTTTCCGAAATGCTGGACATCCGTCTGGCCGAAAACTTCCGCTCTCCCCTGGTTTCCAGAAGCGTCACGGAATACTGGCAGCGGTGGCATATGTCCCTGGGAGAATTCATGGAGAAGTATTTGTACTACCCCATTGTGCTCAACCGGTCCGTCATGAAGTTCTCCAAGAAAATTCCCAATAAGTACCTGAAAAAGGTGTTTTCCGCAACCCTGGCCTCGGTGATCGTTTTCATTCTGGTAGGCGTCTGGCATGGCACCGGCTGGAACTATGTGGTATACGGCTGCTATCAGGCCTTCTTTGTCTCCACCGCCGTTCTGCTGGGCCCCTGGTACAAAAAGGTGCGGACCGCCCTGCACATCAACGAGAACGCTCTGAGCTGGAAGCTGTTCCAGGCCCTGCGGACCTTCCTGATTTTGACCTTCGGCCGGTTCTTCATCCGGGCCAAGGACCTGCCCCAGGCCTTCTCTCTCATGGCAAGGACATTCCGGAATTTCAGTCTCCGGCAGACCGCCATCCTGTTTGACGGAACCCTGTGCGGGTACGGCCTGGATTACAAGAACATCCGTCTGATGTACCTCGGCATTGCACTGCTGGTTGCCGTGGATATTCTCCACGAACGGAAGGTGAAGCTCCGGGAGACCGTTCTCCGGCAGGACATTGTAACCCGGTTTGCCATCTATCTTCTGGCTGTGTTTGCCATCATCATCTTCGGCATTTACGGGCCGGAATTCTCCGCCTCTTCCTTCATCTATCAGGAATTCTAGGCAGGGAGGAGATTGGTTTATGAAAAAATATCTGATTCGCGCCGCCGTTTTTCTGCTGCTCTTCGCCCTGTGCTTTTCCGGGGCCCAGAGCATCCTGCACTACCGGTGGTCCGGAAACGAAAACCTGTACACCCGGAATATACGCTATTCCCAGGCTGCCCCGGATTCCATCGACGTTCTGTGCCTGGGCACCAGCGAGCTCTATGCCGCCTATGACCCCATCGTCACCTATGAGGAAGCAGGCATTACCGGCTACAATTTTGCCATCACCTTCCGCTGCGCCATGACGGCCTACTATCAGCTGCTCTATGCCCTGGAATACCAGACCCCGGATATTGTCCTCTGCGATTTCAGCTGTTTGTTCGACGACATGAAGCCCCACGAGCAGGAAAGCATCTACCGGAAAGTGGTGGAGTGTATGCCGGACAAGGCCCTGAAAGAGCAGATGATCCGGGAAATCTGCGCTGTGGACGACACCCAGTCCTATCTTTCCTGGAAATTCCCCCTGCTGCGCTACCACACCATGTGGAGTGAGCTTACCGCAGAAAACTTCCAGCCGGACCGGCAGCTCGATGACGCCTACCCCAGCTACCAGAAGGGTTCCATGCTCTATGAGGCCGTTTATGAGGGCACGGATGAGATCACCCCGGACCTCTGGAACTATACAGAATCCGTGGATACCTTCTCCGAGTTCAGCGTAGGCTACTACAACCGCATCATCGAGCTCTGCCAAAGCAAGGGCATTGAAGTTGTGGCTGTCACACCCCCGAAAATTCAGGATGCGGCGGTCTATGCCGCCAACGAGGAAAAAATGCGGGCCTATTTTGAGGCAAAAGAGATCCCCTACCTGAACTACTGCACCTACGCGCAGGTTCAGCGCCTGGGACTCACCTTCCGGGAACACTACTATGACCACAGCCATCTGAATGTGGAGGGCTCTCTGGTCTTCTCCAAAGCCCTGGCCCGGGACCTGCTGGAAATCTTCAACCTGGAGGACCACCGGGGCGACGAAGCCTATGCGGTAGAATGGGCGCAGCCCCTCGAAGAATTCCACCGGTACCTGGAGGATCTTTCCACCCGCAGAGCCGCCCAATAAGCCGCTTTCTGCATTACCCCCAAAAATGGCTCTGCTGACCGAAAAAAGCGTCAGCAGAGCCATTTTTCACCCCATCCTGATGAAATTTCCATTCAATGATAAAATATTTTTCAGTTTTCTGTCAGCGCAGCCCAGCAAAATGCGTCTAATATAGCAAAGGCCTTTTTACACAGATTGGAGGAATCCACCTATGAGCGACGAAGAGATCATTGCGCTGTACTTTGCCCGGGATGAACAGGCCCTGGCCCAGACGGATGCCAAATACGGCCCCTATTGCTTCTCCCTGGCCAATGCCATCCTGCCCAGCCGGGAGGACGCAGAGGAGGCCCTGAACGATACATACCTGAAAGCCTGGCAGACCATGCCGCCCAAAAAACCTGCGGTGCTGCGGCTGTTTCTGGCAAAGATCACCCGGAATCTCGCCTTCTCCCGCTGGCGCAATCTCACCGCCCAGAAGCGGGGCGGCGGGGAGCTGCCACTGGTATTGGAGGAGCTGGCGGAATGCGTCGGCACCGGCGAAGAGGTTGGCGCGGCGCTGGAGGCCAAGGAGCTGACCCGCTCCATTGGCAAGCTTCTGGACACCCTTTCTCCGCTGGAACAGAACATCTTCCTGCGGCGGTATTTCTTCCTGGAGGACGCCGGAGCCATCGCCGCCCGCTACGGCCTGCGCCGGGATTCCGTCAACCAGAGCTTATGCCGCACACGAAAGAAGCTGAAAGCGCACCTGATTCAGGAGGGATATGCAGTATGAAACGATGTGAAGAATTGTTCCTTGCCATCGGCGGACTGGAATCTGCCAGACTGGCAAAAACCGAAGAAACGCCCCATTCGGTCAAGCGCCCGAAACCGCGTCTTGTCCTGATTGCCGCCGTGATTGCCCTGGCCGTGCTGCTGGTGGGGTGCGCCGTGGCGGTCTACGCCAGAATCCATACAAACGTCAAACAGTATGATGTCCCCACCGCCACGGTTTCCCCGGACGGCAGCGTGGAGACCAAAAACGTTCTGACGGACTGCTATCCCCAGGCGCTTCCTGACGGATACCGGATGGTCGGCGGCTCCCCTATAGACCGGACGACCCAGAGCATCGAGTTTGCCAATGACGCCGGACAGACCATCACCTATATCATCTCCACCGCAGGAAGAGACGACATCACGTTGGCTTCCGCGGAAAGTTCCGAAGTCGCCGTCTCCGGCCAGAGCGGAACCATGCAGGTTTCGGATGAAGGCCAGACAATCGCCTGGCACAATGAGACGGAGGGCTACTACGCATGGCTCGATACCGAGGACATGACCGTCGATTTACAGGCCATGGCGGACAGCGTGGCCTTCGGCCAGCGGCTTCCCCTGAGCTTTTTGTGCAAAGACGGGGCCATCTGGGACCCCCACTACCCCCAGCAGCTTCCCGACGGCTACACGATAGATCGTGTTTCCTTTGCCTCGGACGTTGTGATCATTGACTATAGCAGCGAAAGCGAAGCAATCACCTATGTGGTTTCCCCGACCTATGACCTGCGCGACACCGTTTCCGATCCGCCCCACGATTCCTTTGTCTGGACGGACGAGACTGTGGGGGAGGATGCCGCCAGAATGCTGACCACCAGCGGCGGCCTGCGGATTCTGCTCTGGGAAAACACCCGGGAGGGCTTTTACGCCTACCTCTCCACCATGGACGAAAACGTGGATATCCTCGCCATGGCGGAAAGCACCGCCGCCGGAGAGCCCCTCAGCGAAACCCCGGATTACCTGGGACCGGATTATTCCATTGACCTTTCCCAGGATTCGGGAACCTACTATGGCTGGGAGTCCATTTACCCCCAGTCCACGCCGGAGGGCTATCGCATTACCTTCGTCGGCGACAGAGCCTACGGCCAGCAGGAAATCCGCTACGAAAACGCCGCCGGAAATTTCCTGCACTACACCTTCTATTACCGTCTTGGCCCCTATGGCCGCAGCTTTGACGGAGCGGGCCAGCCGGAAACGGTGGATATTAACGGAAATACGGGGTATCTCAACGGCAACTCCCTGCTCTGGACGGACGAAACCAAGGGCTACGCCTACAGTCTTGCCACCGATGACAGCCTTGATCTTGCTGCCATTGCCAGAAGCGTGGGCCTCGGCCCGGAGCTGACCCCCACCAACGCCTCCAAGGCCACCGAGGCCCTGAAAGAGCTGGGGGACTACCGCATCACCGCCCTGCCCGCCGGAATGGAGGAGGACAGTTTTACGGGCTGGCCATTGGAAAACAGCTGGTATGCCTACGTCCGCCGCTGGTACTTTGACAAGGAGACCGGCAAGGAACTCTTTTTCTCCTACGAGACCTATGTCTCCGACGACACCATCACTCTGGAGGAGCTGGCCCAGATGCACATCGGCAGCAGCGAACCGGCCCAGGCCTACACCATCCAGGGCTGCCCCGCCGCAGGCGCCGTAGTCGGCGAGCTGGCCCCCCACTCGGATGTCGTCTGGATTCAGGGCACCCAGGAAAATGGCCTGAGTTTTCTCTTAAGCAGCGCGGATTATTCCGTAGAAGAGCTGGTACAGATTGCGGAAAGCGTGCGGAAGCAGTAATCGGTAATAAATTGTAAAAAAGAGCGAACCGGCCAATTCCGCCGGTTCGCTCCTTTTGTGTTATGGTATGAAATTTGCAATTTGAATGCGTAAAATGGCAGAGGGTATTGATACAATTTAGGGAGAAATGCCATTCCTGCTTATTTCTTTCGGTAGATCACAAGTGTGTCCTCAACTGACTTGTATGGCGCATAGCCATTTCCCTCCAACAGATTGACCAGGTTCTCAAAACCATTGCCCTCTCCGTTCGCTGCATACTTTTTGAAATCGCTGTCAGCAGACATTTTCAAAACAACATACTGACTTTTCAGCATATGCTCCAGCGAGCAATATCGCACATCGTACAGGGTTTCCCGTTGAGACAGATACGTTGTGTAAAATGTTGCAGCAGTCACAGAAGCTCCATCCGGAATTTCTGATAGCGCATCCCGGATATTCTGATAGAAGTCATAATAACGAACAGCTTGAACCGGATAATGGATTGCTTTCGGAACAACGACCTTGTAAAAGCAAGCCGCGCTGACAATAAACGCGGCTGCGAGGACAGTCACCCGCTGCCAATTGATCCTGATATCCGCCAGATTCACCACCGCAAGATACACCAGAAATGCAGCAGCGCCGAAGGTGTACTGAAAGAAAATATCGTGCTGGTATTGGTAGTCAGACATCAGATTCACCAGTATATAGGGAATCAGCAGGATATATCGCTCGTATCGCCTTGTCAGCAGAGGCAGCCCAAGGAGCGGAAGGAGCGTCATGGCAATGAAATACAGCTTTTCGGTGTCAACGCATTCATAAACAGCTTTCATCGGATTCAGAATCACCGATTGGATAACGGTCAGCAGTGAGGATGATCCATCGTACATGAAGTTGCTATATCGGTAGGTCATCACACCGTCACCGCTTTTCGCCAGATACCCAGTGACCAGGAAGAACCAACCAAGGGAGATGGCAAGCATTACGATTCCAGTGACGAGATTCCGTATATCTATTATCTGGGACTGTAAAACAGTTTTCACGATGAGCCACAGGGCAATCACAGCAACATAAACGGCAGCATCTTCTTTAACCATCAGCGTCAGGATCGCGGCAATTGCGGTGACAACCGCATTCTTTCGATCAATGCCATAGAACAGCCACAGGAGCAAAGGCGTGAGGAAGCAGTTTTCGTGAATATCATAGCTGGTGCCGCCGGAGTATGCCGGGTATAGAAATAACACAGCACATACCAGCATCCGTTGTGCACCGGTCAAACCATGGTGCTTTCCGATTTTCCAAAGAGGAATCACCGCTGAAGTTATGACCGCAGCCTGAAGAGCCTCCAAGGCAGCAGGTGAGGGAGCCAGAGCGTAGAACGGCAGCAGCACATAGTAGATTGGTGACACATGAACAGCAAAGTGGGATAGCAGACCGTCCCGCTCCACCGTAGTCATGGGCAGGCCGGATTCCTTCATATTGTAAAACATTTGGCAGAAGATTCCGAAGTCGAAGGTCGGCGTACTGAAGCTGTAAACCCGCCCCACCATCCAGGCGCTGACGAACAGGAAGAATGCAATGGACAATCCCACGGTGATCCACAGCCAGATTCTATGTGCCTGCTTTTGCTTGACAGCAGGCTCCGACTGCCCATCCCATCCGCAGAAACCAAATACGACAAGGAAAATCAAGGCTAATATGCATACCGCAAGGAATGCCCAAGTAAAAGATGCCCGCAATGCGGCAATCGACAGGATTCCAAATATGCCAACCACGGCCCAGCGCTCGACTTTGGCAGTGTTCACAAATCGGGAAATTACGGACAGAAGAAGCATTCCTCCACAGAAGACTGCAATAACCCGGATAAGAGACATTTGCGCCAGTCCGTCCAGCCTTGCCAAATCCCGCAGTGCACCTGGCAGGCGTAGATATTCAAGCATTACCGCATTTAGCCAAGAAAGGATTATTTGACGAACGACTCCTGAAACATATCTCTTTTGCAGAGACAGAGATTTTTCTCTAAGCATAATAGCACCCCCTGTACCGACCATAGTACAGGGGGTATCTTTCAAAAGAGCCGACAGAATTCTTACAAGTTTCTTTCAGTTTTTGGCAGCTCCACGATGGCGCTGAATTGGTCGCCATCTACAGCTACATGGAATTTGCCGCCCACGGATTCCGTATAGGTTTGGGCAATTGCCAGACCCAAACCGCTTCCTTTTGTTGACCGAGCCTTATCACCACGGGCGAAACGCTGCATAATCTCATCAGGCTTGAAGTCCATCTCGTAGGAGGCTGTGTTCATCATGCGAATAAGGTAGCTGCGTTCCGTTTCCTTGACCTCCAAATAGATCCGTGTGCCTGTAAGCGCATATTTGATCGCATTGCCAAGCAGGTTGGCAAACACCTGGTGCATCCTGGCTCCGTCCGTTACAACGGGGATGGAATCGGATGCATAACTGCGCCGTACAGACAGCCCAGCCTGGGTGAGCTGATCGTCAAACAGCCCCGTGGTCTGTTCCAACAGGCGGATCAGGTCAATCTCTTCCTTCTTCGCTTCGATGACACCACTGGAAACCTTGGTGAGTTCAAACAGGGATTCTACGAGATCATTCATATAGCCCGCTTTTTGATGCAGCCGGCTCAGTTGCTCTTGTCCCTCCGGTGACAAAGCTTCCTTTTGCAAAAGCTCACTGTAACCAAGAATGGCAGTCAATGGAGTACGGAGATCGTGGGAAACATTGGAAATCAGCTCTACCTTGAACCGTTCGCTGGTAACAGCGGTACGGACTGCTTCTTCATGCTGGGTCTGCACGTCAAGAAGTTGGGCTTCCGTTTGAGCGAAAGCACCATCACCAACAGTGATCGGCAAACCTCGCTGAAAGCTGTTAAGCTGCTGTTTGAAATGCTCCAGGTCAGCGCCGTACTTCCATAAACAGAGGAAGCAAAATACCGTCGCAGCAATGAGACTCCAAAAGGAAATCTCGTTTCGTCTTCCGAACCAAATCAAATGATAGCCGATGCCGATCCATCCAACGAAAACAAGTAAGGATAGCTGTGGTTTTGGCGAGCGTTTCGCAATGCGATACGCCAAACACCAGGACAAGGAGAACTTTGCCCGTATCCATCCCCACAGTTCGCGAAGGGCGAACAGAACAGTGAAACCCGTGAGGATATTTGCATAAGTGGTCAGGGTTAGAAAGGTAGAAGTCCACAAAATGTATTCCATATTTTGCAGCGTGTCATATGCTGTGCATTCAATGGCTGCAAGCATGCTGACGCCATCAGGTCCGAGAATCGGCGCAGTTTGCCAGAAACCAATAACGGCGATACCTGCGGACGCGGCGGACACAAAGCAAAGCAGGAATCCAAGGAACTTATTGCCGCCATTCGTCTCCTCCACGGTCTCGTCCGCAGGAGTTGTTTCATTGTATGAAGCTATTTGCTTTTCGGTAGCAAGGGTAGCCGGTGTGCTGGTAGGATAAGTAGTTGTAACTTCTGTAGAAGAGTAGGACGCTGCCACAATACCGCTTTTCCCTGAGCCGCTTTGTACCATCCGATACCCAAAGGTCCAGCAGATTGCTGCCAGTAGGAGCAGGCAACAGGCGATGCCATTACGGCGCTTCAAAGACATATCCAATCCCCCAAACAACTCTCAGATATTCCGGCTTCTTTGGATTGATCTCCAGTTTTTCGCGGATACGACTGATGTGTACCATGACGGTATTTTCCACGGCGTAGGCATCGCTTTCCCAGACTCGTTCGTAAATTTCCTCTGCAGAGTACACCCGCCCCGGATTGGACATCAGCACTTGCAAAATTTTGAACTCCGTTGCAGTAAGTCGAACCGCTTCTCCCCGGACGACAAGCTGCTTCTTGGCGGTGTCCAGTACGATATTGCCGACCTGAATTTGATTTTCGGATTTGGTTTCCCGGATAGAGCCCAGGGCATCATAACGGCGAAGCAACGCCTTCACCCTGGCAAGCAATTCCTGCTGATAGAAGGGCTTTACCAAATAATCGTCCGCTCCGGCTTCCAGCCCAAGTACCCGATCCGAGCCTTCCGCCTTAGCGGACAACATCAGAATTGGGACGTTGTTGTTCTGCCGGATTTTCATTGTGGCAATGATGCCGTTGCACTGGGGCATCATCACATCCATGATAATGAGATGTGGGTGCCTGGTGTTTACGATCTGACAGGCGGCTTCACCGTTATAGGCGGTGAGCACCTGATAGCCTGCCTGTTTCAATGCGGTTTCGATAATATTCACAATCGAGAAGTCATCGTCAACCACCAGGATTTGATATGTATCCGCCATGAAAGATTCCTCGCAACAGAGTAAAAGTATAAGAAAACGTATTGGCTGCGCATTATTAGTGTCAGTGTACCACATTTCTGAAACGAACGCAACTTAAATACATGCATACGGTAAAGTGCGTATCGAGCTTGCCAGCGACGGGGGAGAAAACGCTGATTTCCTCTACTCTGGTGGCAACTTCTCCTGCACCGTCATGCAAGACGGCAGTCGAATTGAAATCCTGAACAGCGAATTTGTGGAGCCCATCGATTTGGAGAAGCTGAACTATATCCTCCTGGCGGACGGGACAAAGCTTCCGGCTCCGGGAAATTAAGAGACTCTCTTTTTACGGATACGGCACACAAGGAAGGAGCGAACGGATGAAAACCCGTTCGCTCCTTCTCTTCGCTTTTTAATCCTTCACCATAATGTCCAGAATGACCTCGTTGGTGACGCCCATGCCCTCTCGGCTCAGGACGCCCACCTTTTCGATGGTGTTTTCGATGCCCTTTTTGACAATGCCCTCGCCGCCGGAGAACTCCTTGCCCTTCCGGGCCATTTCAAAGCCCAAAAGGCCCGCGTTCACCGCCATGGCGATTTTGGCCGCGCAGCTGGGCTTCGCGCCGTCGCAGATGGTGCCGGAGAGAATCGCCAGGCCGTTTACCACCGTGTGATTGATGAGGACCTCGTCCGCCCCATGCAGGTAGGCAATTCCCGCCGCCGCGGCACAACCGGCGCAGACCGCTCCGCAGTAGGCGGACAGGTAGCCGATGGACTGCTTGATGCGCACCGCCACCAGATTGGCCAGCACCAGGGCCCGGATCAGCTGCTCATGGGAAGCATTTAATTCCTTCGCGTATTCCAGAATGGGCAGGGTGATGGTCAGGCCCTGGTTGCCGCTGCCGGAATTGATCACGGCGGGCAGCTCACAGCCGCTCATCCGGGCATCCGAGCCCGCGGCGGCGGCCGCCATGGCCCGGAGCTTTACATCCGGGTTTTTCTCCCCGGACAGCAGCGTCCGCCCGATTTCCGCCCCCCAGCTGCCCTTCAGGCCCTCCTGGGAAAGATTTTGGTTGCAGGAAATCTGATATTCTATGGTCTCCGCCACGTCCTCCAGGCGGCAGGTTCTGGCATACTCCACAATTTTGGTAATTTCCAGCATGGCGGTCTTCTCTGCCTGCCCCGCAAGCCGGGGAATTTCCCGCTCCTTTAAGACAGTCTCGTCCCGACGGACCGACACCACATTGGTGTGGGTGTCCACGATGCGCACAAAGGCGCTGTGCTTCCCGGCGTACATGGTGATCTGAATGTCAAAAATCCGATCCGAATCCGCAAGGCACACGGTAACGGGGCACTTTTCCAGGAATTTCTTCGCCAGCGCCCCCGTGTTTTCCGGCGCGCCGGACAGCACCTCCAGCTCCAGATCCGGGTTTCCGGCCACCACACCGGCGGCAATGGCCGTTTCGATGCCCTTCATCCCCCCGGTCTTGGGCACAACCACACTTTTAACGTTTTTGATAATGCTGCCGCTGACCGCCGCCGTGATTCTCTCCGGCTCGGCACCCAAGGTCCTGTAGGCCATGGCCGCGCCGTAGGCCAGGGCGATGGGCTCGGTGCACCCGGTGGCCGGAATCAGTTGGTCCTTCAGGACCTGGGTGTAATAGGCGTACTCCCGCATGGTTGTTCCTCCCGGTTGTATAAGTTCTCTATCCGGCGGTATTCCCAAATTTCGGAAACCGCAGCCCAAGTATACCACGGACCGACAAAAAAAGAAAGTCTTTTCGTCAGCCGGACCAACCCCACCGGAATAATCGCAGCACTTCATACAACCAGCCCAGAAAAGCACCGGTCAGAAACAGGAATACCACGTCTATCAGCATACTTTTTTGACCATTTTTTGCACATTTCATTGTGGATTGACCTCTCTTTATCGTTCTGGCAAGGGAATACCACTGCTTTGTTTATGAAATGCTGATAAACCATTTGAGAATTATTAAAAAGGCCATAGTCTCCGAAGGAATGCCCCACAAAATTGTTTACAATTTGCTTTTGGCTCTTGTATTGACATTCTTTCGCAAATCCAATATACTAACCCCAATTCCGGTTTCGAAAGGGGGCGCCAATATGGCTAAGCAAAAACGGATCGCGGCGGCGCTGATTGCCGCGGCCATGCTTTTGGTTCTGCTGGGCGCCGCCCTTTTTCTCATTGATGAGGCCGGTCATGACTGCATCGGCGAGGGCTGCCCCGTCTGCCTTCAGATGGGTATTTGCCAGAATACGCTGAAGGGCTTTGCTCTGGCACTGTGCGCTCTGGTTTTTGCTGCCGCGGTCCGGCGTGCGCTGTATGACTACATTTCAGCCTGGGTTGATGTTATTCCCTCTTTTACGCTTGTAGCGCTCAAGGTCAAGCTCTCCAATTAAATAGGTGCTTTTTACAAGGGTGCAGTCTATCTGTTTGCAGATAGGCTTTTGCGGTGCTGCCGCTGCCCTTGTATTTTTGCGCCCATTTTACGATTTGGAGGTAAAAACCTTATGAAAAAAATACTTGCGCTGCTGCTGGCGCTTTGGATTCCGGCCGCTGTGCTTTCCGGCTGTGCCCCCCAGGACGATTCCGCAGCATCCAATAAGCTGAACATTGTCACGACCATTTTCCCCGCCTACGACTGGGTCAGGGAAATCCTCGGTGACGAGACTGACCGTGCTGAGATAACCACGCTGCTGGACAGCGGCGTTGATCTGCACAGCTATCAGCCAACCGTTGATGATATTGTTAAAATTTCCAATTGCGATCTCTTTCTCTATGTCGGCGGCGAGTCCGACGGCTGGGTGGAGGACGCTCTGAAAAATGCGCCCAACAAGGACCGGAAGGTCATCCGGCTTCTGGACGTGCTGGGCGATTCCGCAAAGGCAGAAGAAACCGTAGAGGGTATGCAGGAGGAGGAACATGACCACGAGGAAGAGGCGCATGACCACGAGGAAGAGGCGGAGTATGACGAGCACATCTGGCTGTCTCTGAAAAATGCCCAGATGCTGGTGGCCGCCATTTCCGAGGCCCTGCAGCAAACCGACCCGGCCCGGAAGGATACCTACGCTGCAAACGCCGCAGCCTACGTGGAAAAGCTCTCCGCCCTGGACGGCGAATACCGGGCGGCTGTGGACAGCGGGAAGTACAAAACCCTTCTCTTCGGCGACCGCTTCCCTTTCCGCTATCTGGCGGATGACTACGGGCTCGACTACTATGCCGCCTTCCCGGGCTGCTCTGCCGAAACAGAGGCCAGCTTTGAGACCGTCTCCTTCCTTGCCGGGAAGATGGACGCGCTGGGTCTGCCCTGCGTGCTGACCATAGAGGGCACCCAGCACAAGATCGCCGAAACCATTGTGCAAAATACCGCCCAGAAAAATCAGCAGGTTTTGACCATGGACTCCATGCAGGCCGTCACCGCAAATGACGCATCAAGCGGCGTAAGCTACCTCTCCATTATGGAGAAAAACCTTTCCGTGCTGAAAAAGGCCCTGGGACAGGAGGCGGAATGATGGCACTGCTTTCCTGTCAAAATCTCAGCGTCGGTTACGAGGGAAAGCCCGTTCTGCAAAATCTCAGCTTTGAAATTTTTGCAGGCGACTACCTCTGCATTGTCGGTGAAAACGGCTCCGGCAAAACCACCCTTATGAAAACCCTTCTCGGCCTGCAGCCCCCAATCGGCGGCAGCATTCTCACCGGCGACGGCCTGCAACGAAACGAAATCGGCTATCTGCCCCAGCAGACCCAGGTGCAGCGGGACTTCCCGGCCTCCGTAAGAGAGATCGTTCTCTCCGGCTGCCAGAGCCGCTGCGGCCTGCGGCCCTTTTATAACAGGGCGGAAAAACGCCTTGCGGAGCAGAACATCCGCAAAATGCAGCTGGATACGCTTGCGGGTCGGTGCTATCGGGAGCTCTCCGGCGGTCAGCAGCAGCGGGTGCTGCTGGCCCGGGCTCTGTGCGCGACCCGGAAAATGCTGCTTCTGGATGAGCCGGTTTCCGGCCTTGACCCCAAGGTCACGGCGGAGCTATACGGTCTCATCGAACAGCTCAACCGGGAGGACGGCATCACCATTCTCATGATCTCCCACGATATTGCCGCAGCCCTTCGATACGCAAGCCACATCCTGCACATCGGCGACGCAGTTTTCTTTGGAACCAAGCAGGCCTACCTGGAAAGCCCCCAGGGGCAGCTGTTCCGCTCCGGGAAAGGGGGCTGCGCACTATGACGGCAATTTTTGCAAAACTCGCCCTGTACTGGACCTATCCCTTTGTCCGCTACGCGCTGGTGGTTGGGGTGCTGATCGCCTTCTGCTCGTCCCTGCTGGGGGTGACGCTGGTGCTGAAACGCTTCTCCTTCATTGGCGACGGTCTTTCCCATGTAGCCTTCGGGGCCATGGCCATTGCCGGGGTACTGCAAATTTCCAGTGAGATGCCCCTGGTCATGGTCATCACGGTGCTCAGCGCCGTGCTGCTTCTGCGCACCGGACAGAATACCAAAATCCAAGGCGACGCAGCAATGGCCATGATTTCCACAGGCGCGCTGGCCGTTGGCTACCTGCTGATGAACATTTTCTCCACCTCTTCCAACCTCTCCGGGGATGTGTGCAGCACCCTGTTCGGCTCCACCTCCATTCTCACATTGTCCCGGAGCGAGGTCTGGCTTTGCGTGGGAATGTCCGCGCTGGTGGTTGCTCTGTTTTTCCTGTTTTACAACAAAATCTTTGCCGTGACCTTCGACGAAGCCTTTGCCAAGGCAGCCGGAACCCAGGTGGAGCTATACAATCTGCTCATCGCCGTTGTGGTGGCCATTGTCATCGTTCTGGCCATGAACCTGGTGGGCTCTCTGCTGATCTCCGCCCTGATCATCTTCCCCGCCCTGTCCGCCATGCAGCTGTTCCGGAGCTTTCGGTCGGTGACGGTGTGCGCGGTGCTGCTGTCGGTATTCTGCGCCGTACTGGGAATCCTGATTGCCATTCTGGCCGGAACCCCCGTGGGCTCCACCATCGTGGCCGCGGATATCGGAATGTTTCTCATCTTCTCCCTTTTGGGACGTTTCCTTGGAGGTAAAACCAAATGAAAAAAATGCTCCCCCTTTTTCTGGCCGCCCTGCTGGCCCTCAGCGCCTGCAGCCGTCAGGCCGCCGAAGCGCCGGAAGCCCAAATGCCCACCTCCCCATCCGCCACCGCCCAGAGCAGCACCCTGCCCGCCCCGGCTGCCGAAGAAACCGCTGCCGATGACGCGGGCGCTTCCACCGGAGACTTCATCGACCTGACCGCCATGAGCAGCACCATGGTCTTTGCGGAGGTTTTCAACATGACTACACACCCCGAGGACTATGTGGGCAAAACCGTAAAGATGCAGGGCATTTTCAGCACCGGCAAGCTCTACGCCCAGGAGGGTACCTTCGAGGACGGCGGCACGGTTTTCGCCTGCATCATCCAGGACGCCGCCGCCTGCTGCGCCCAGGGAATTCCCTTTGACCTCGCCGAAAGCCGCGCCTACCCTGAGGACTACCCGGAGCTGGGAGACCCCATCACCGTCACCGGAACCTTCGAGATCTGCACCCAGGATGGGCTGGAATTTTGCCGGCTGTCCCAGGCAGAGCTGCTGGATGCTGAGATCTGAAACATCCTGCGATACAGCCAAAAAGCGAACGGGTCATCCGCGATCCGTTCGCTTTTACATTCTGGCTGGACTCAGTCAGCGCTGCCGGACAGCGTCCTGATCAATCCGGGACTTGGTCCCCGTTTCGGCGGAATAGCGCGCAAATTCACTCCCGCATAGATATCTTCCCATCGCCTCCGCGATCCGGCTGCGGCAGGAATTGTGGACTTGAGTCTTACTTCGCAAGCACAACGGAAATTTTGATTTCCTTTTCCGCCTCGCTCAGGTCGAACGCACCGCCGTCTGGAACGCTGACACGCAGTTCATACAGTGTGCCGTCGGCCAGGGTATCCACGCCAGTCCCGGCTTCATCCGTGATCGTCCACAGCTCTTTGCTGACCTCCGCCAGCTTTCCGTCTGCACCGTAGGCATAGAGCTTCAAATCAGCGGCGCTTCCGGAAAGATTGTTCATCCGGAACGAGACCGTCGTGTTGGGATGAACATTTTCGACCGTCACAGTATTGCGCCAGCTGGCGACCGTGCCGTCACCGCCGTCCTGCTCAAACTGTTCCTGTGTCAGTACGTTCCGCGCGGCCTTATCGAGATCGACCTTGCGGTAGGGCATTTCGGGAAGATACACAAAGCGGTCCTGCAAGCACAGCAGCTCCAGATAGCCCGTCGGGCAGTAGAGCGCGT
>ERZ837487.1307-NODE-1307-length-30477-cov-19.230721_pt1 | contig 30477 bp, 26 predicted proteins | sample MGYA00519911_ERZ837487 | MGnify/ENA primary metagenome ERZ837487 (study PRJEB31850, sample SAMEA3708818) | human gut metagenome | biome: human gut; feature: human-associated habitat; material: faeces | place: China | collected 2014 ... | reverse complement strand
TGACCGGCATGGAGAAGATGGCTTCCATCATGCAGAAGCTGCGTGACGAGCCCCTCACCGAGCTGGCCGGCCACAAGGTGGTCAAGGTCACCGACTACAAGAAGCCCGAAGAGACCGGCCTGCCCGCAGCAAACGTGCTGATCTACACGCTGGAGAACGGCGCTACCGTGGTGGTGCGTCCCTCCGGCACAGAGCCGAAGATCAAGACCTACTTTACCACGCTGGGCAAGGATCTGGCCGAAGCTCAGGCACAGAAGGACGCTCTGGCCGCTGCCATTGAGCCGATCCTGAAGTAAACCTCCGCCAAAATTCCATCAAGGTTTGTTTGTGCCCCTCCGCTGTGTGCGGAGGGGCATTTTTGCTGCAGAAAATCGGTTGCAGTTTGCGCCCTGATACGCTATAATAAAATATGGCTTATTATAGGATGGGGCAGGTGCAGAAAATGAAAAAGAGTGTATCGGCGGTGCTGGTGGCGGCAGGTTCTTCCACCCGGATGGGCTTCGATAAGCTCAGCTTTGATCTGGGCGGGGAAACGGTGCTGCACCGCAGTATCCGCGCATTTGAACGGTGCCCGGATGTGACGGAAATTATTCTGGTGGCGGGCAAAAACCGAGCCTTTGTGGAACAGCAGGCGGCGGACTGCACAAAGCCGGTGCGCATCGTGCCCGGCGGGGCCACCCGCGCCGAGAGTGCGAAAAACGGCGTGCTGGCTGCGGCGGGGGAGCTTGTGGCGGTGCACGATGCTGCCCGGCCCTTTGTCAGTCAGACCGTGATCGCGGCGGCGCTGACTGCCGCAGCCCGATGCGGCGCAGCGGCACCTGCTGTGCCGGTGAAGGATACCATCAAGCAGGCGGCCTGCGGCGACGGCAAGACTGTGCCGGATGCCTGCCCGGTGCAGGCCACCCCCGACCGCAGCACCCTGTATGCGGTGCAGACGCCCCAGTGCTTTGACCGCGCGGCGTATCTTGCGGCGCTGGAAGAGCTGGACGAAGAAAAAGCCCGCCTTGTCACCGATGACTGCAGCCTGTTTGAACTTACCGGCCGCACTGTGCAGCTGACGCAGGGCGATTACGCCAACCTGAAGATCACCACCCGCGAGGATCTGCCCCGCCCGGAACAGAAAGAGGAACATAAAATGCGCATTGGACATGGTTATGACGTGCACCGTCTGGTGGAAGACCGCAAGCTCGTTCTGGGCGGCGTGGACGTTCCGTTTGAAAAAGGCCTGCTGGGGCATTCGGATGCCGACGTGCTGACCCATGCCGTGATGGATGCGGTGCTGGGCGCGGCGGCGCTGGGGGATATCGGACAGCATTTCCCGGACAATGACCCGGCCTATGCCGGTGCCGACAGCCTGAAGCTGGCAGGCCATGTGGCGCAGATCCTCAAAGAACACGGATACCGCATTGGAAATATCGATGCGACACTGCTTTGCCAGCGCCCGAAGCTTGCACCCCACATCCCGGCCATGCGGGCCAATCTGGCTGCGGCCTTCGGCCTGCCGGTGGATGCCGTCAGCGTCAAGGCCACCACGGAAGAGCATCTGGGCTTTACCGGCGAGGGACTGGGCATTGCCGCCCATGCCGTCGCCCTCATCGAAAGACTGTAACGGGAGCGTGCATCAATGACTCTGAATGCGATCATTGCCAATTTCCAGACCTTCAAGCTGGTGGATCTGCTGGATATCATCATTATTTCGTTCCTGATCTATCAGCTGCTGGGCATCGTCAACCGCACCCGCGCGGGGCAGCTGTTCAAGGGTGCTCTGCTGGTGATGGCCGTCTATCTGGTGGCCGAAACGCTCAATATGCGCACCGTGACATGGCTGCTCAACTCGCTGCTGCAGGTCGGATTGCTGACGCTGGTGGTGCTGTTTCAGCCGGAGATCCGCCGTGCGCTGGAGCGCATGGGCCAGACCGACCAGTGGGCGGCAAAGCTCTTCAACGTGAAGGGGCGCTACAACGACCCCAGCCTGAAGGGTGCATGGCGCAGCGCCATCATTGCCATCTGCGACGCAGCCGAGCGCTTTTCCGAGACCAAGACCGGCGCGCTGATCGTGCTGGAACGCCACACCAACCTCTCCGAGATCGTGCGCACCGGCACCCCGGTGAATAGCGCGGTCAATCTGGAAGTGCTGGGCACCATCTTCTACGAGGGCACGCCCCTGCATGACGGTGCGGCTATCATCGAGAACGGCCGCATCAAGGCGGCGGGCTGTGTGCTGCCGCTTTCTAACAATCTGGATCTGGGCAAAGATATGGGCACCCGCCACCGCGCCTGCCTGGGCATTGCCGAAAACTCCGACGCCATCGCCATCGTGGTGAGCGAGGAGACCGGCATCATCTCCATGGCCAAAAACGGTGTGCTGATCCGCCACTTTGACCGTCAGACCCTGTACACCCGGCTGGTCGATGAGATGATCCCCAAGGAGACCGCCTCGGAGAAAAATTCGGTCGGCGGCTGGCGCGAACAGCTCGACCGGCTGAAAAAGTGGGTCAGCCAGAAGGAGGATGAGCAGCAGTGAGCAATACGCCAAAGCAACCGAACGGCACAAAACCTGCCGTTTCCCCCAAAAAGAATATTCTGGATGACCGCCGCATCCGGCTGGCGCTGTCCGTTCTGGGGGCCATCATCGCGTGGATGATCGTGACCATCATTGTCCAGCCCGGCACCACCAACACCATCTACAATGTGCCGGTGGATTATACCTATGACTCCTCGGCCTATACCTCCCGGGGGCTGAGCATCGTCAGCGCCGAGGACAAGACCGTGAACCTGAAGCTTTCCGGCGACGGCTACACCATCGGCGGGCTGACTGCCTCGGATTTTGTGGTCTATCCGGACTGGTCCAGCGTGCGGGACAGCGGCGAAAAAAATCTGCGCCTGCTGGTGCGTGGGGCCAACGGGATGCTGAACGGCGTTACCGTGACCATGGAAGGCAACGACAACACGGTGGATGTGGTGTTTGACGTGGTGGAGGAAAAGACTCTGCCCGTGACCATCACAACCAATTACCTGACCATCGCGGACGGATACATCCTTTACAGCACCGATGTCTCCAAGGATACCGTGACCCTCTCCGGCCCCAGCAGCGAGCTGGACAAGGTGACCACCTGCACGGCGGAAGTGACCTATTCCGGCGAGCTGACCGAGTCGGTCACGCTGAATACGCCCCTGCGGTTCTATACCTCCGGCGGCAAGGAGGTCAAGTTCGAGTACACCGAGCTGGAAGAAAACAGCGTGGATGTGACGCTGCAGGTGTACAAGATGGCCACCCTGCCGGTGAATGTGAATTTTATCAATGCACCGAAGGATTTTGACCCCTCTGTGCTGGTGTATGCCCTCAGCCGCCAACAGCTCAAGGTGGCCGGCCCGGCGGCGAGGATCGATCAGCTCTCCACCCTGCCCATCGGCAGCATCGACCTGTCCACCTTTACGCTGAACAAGGTCTATGAAATGCCCATCGAGCTGCCCACGGATATTTATCTGCTGGACAACATCTCCACTATCACAGTCAGCTTCGACTGCTCCAATCTGGAAACCAAGACCCTCAACCTGCCCAACACCTGTGTGCAGGTGGTCAACCTGCCCTCCACCTATGCGCTGACCGTGGAGACCGAACGCCTGATGAATGTGACCCTCTGCGGCCCCAAGGGTGCCATGGAGACATTGACCCCGGAACAGGTGGTCATTGAGATCGATGCCGAGGACTTCTCGGTGGCGACCGGACAGCAGAACATTGCCTGCCGCCTGTATGTGCCCTCCAACGGCAAGATCTTTGCACTGGGCAGCTATGTGCTGCAGTGCCGCATCGAAAGCAACTGAAACAAAAAGGAACACACGATAACATGATTCTGGTTCGCAACATCCGTCTGCCGCTCTCCGCAGGGGAGCCGCAGGCATTTGAAAAAGCCCTGCATACCGCCCGTATCCCCCGCAGCAAGGTGCGCCATCTGGGCGTGGCAAAGCTCTCGGTGGACGCCCGCCATGGTCAGCCGAAGCTGGTGTACACGGTGGCCGTCACGCTGGGAGACCCGGCGCAGGAAGCCGCGTTTGCCGCCCGGGGCGGGGACGTCTCCCTCCGGGAAAAGGCCGATTTTTCGGTGCAGAACGGCACTCTTCCGCTGAGCCACTGTCCGGTGGTGTGCGGTCTTGGCCCGGCGGGCCTGTTTGCAGCGCTGCTGCTGGCAAGGCAGGGCTACCGGCCCATCGTGCTGGAACGCGGCCCCGCGCTGGACGAGCGCGTGAAGGCTGTGGAGCACTTTTCGGCCACCGGCGAGCTGGACGTGAACGCGAATATCCAGTTCGGCGAGGGCGGCGCGGGCACCTTCTCGGACGGCAAACTGACTACCCGAATCGGAGATGAGCTGTGCGGCTTTGTGACAGAGGTGTTCCTGCAGCACGGTGCCCCGGCGGAGATCGCATGGAAGCAGAAGCCCCATGTGGGCACCGACCTGCTGCGGGGCGTCATTACCTCCATCCGCAAAGAGATCGAATCGTTGGGCGGCAAAGTGTATTTCAACACGTCGCTGACCGGCTTTGAACAGAAAAACGGGCAGCTGACCGGCATTTTCACCACAAATGGAACCTTCCCCTGCGAAGCACTGGTGTTTGCGGTGGGGCATTCGGCACGGGATACTTTCGGGATGCTGATGGACAGCGGCCTTGTGCTGGAATGCAAACCCTTCAGCGTGGGCTTCCGCGCCGAACACCTGCAGAGCGAGATCGAAAAGAGCCTGTACCATGAAGCTGCCGGGCACCCGGCTCTTCCCCGGGGCGAATACCAGCTGTCCCAGCATGTGGGGGAGCGGTGTGTGTACACCTTCTGCATGTGCCCCGGCGGGCAGGTGGTGGCGTCGGCCAGCGAAGAGGGCCGTGTTGTCACCAACGGTATGAGCTATCACGCCCGCAGCGGCAGAAATGCCAATGCAGCGGTGGTGGTCAGTGTCGGCGGCACCGACTTTGCAAACGACCCGCGCCGCGCCATTGCCTTCCAGCGGGAGCTGGAAGCCCGCGCCTACGCGGCAGGCCGCAGCGCCGGGGAGTACGCCGCCCCGGCGGAGAATATCCAGAGCTTTCTGGAAGGGCAGGGGCAGCTGCACATCGGCAGCGTGGAGCCGACCTATGACCGCGGTGTGGCTGCTGCCGACCTCGGCGCACTGCTGCCGGGAGAGCTGGCCGATACCCTGCGGGCGGGTCTGCGCGCCTACGAGCGCAAGATCGCAGGCTACACCGCGCCGGAAGCCATCCTCACTGGCCTGGAGACCCGCACCAGCAGCCCGGTGCGGCTGAAGCGGGAAGAAAACTTTGAGTGCACCCAGCTGGCAGGGCTTTACCCCTGCGGCGAGGGCGCAGGATATGCGGGCGGCATTATGAGCGCCGCCGTGGATGGCCTGCGGGTGGCCCGCGCCATCATCAGCCGGTATGCACCGGCAGAAGGGTGAGAAAAATCGGATGAACGATCGTGAAAACGATACAATGAAACAGGACGAGGGACGCCGGGTGCAGCAGGAGCTGGAAGACCAGCTGCGCGCCTTTGGCGATACCATGTCGGATGCTTTTGCCCACGGTTTCGAGGGCAGGGGCATGGATATCGGCGACCGCGCCTACGACGTGGGCAAGGCGGCGGTCCATGCGGCCAACTACGGCATCGGCAAAGCGGGCAGAGCTTTCCGCAGGGCGCGGGACGAGGCCCGGAAAAACCAGAATGCCCGGCATAGCTGGGCAAAGCAGACCTTTAACGAGGGCTATGCGGAGGCCGACACCGGCGGGATGCCCGGCTGGTTCCAGCAGATCTTTGGCCTGAAAGGGGAGCAGACCCCCGTAGACCTGCTGCGTGCAGACGGCAAAAAGCGCCAGAACGGCGGTGCAGCCCTGCTGGCCGTGGGCATCACCTTCATGGTGATCTTTGGGCTGGGGACGCTGGGCTGCCTCATCGGGCTGGGCATTATTTCGCCGGCTGCTTTGGGCGACGTTGTGGTGTCGACTGCTAAGGACGGCGGCATCCTGATGACGGGCACGGACTACGTTATGAACACCGCCTACAACGTGCTGGGCATCGTCAGCGGCGTGTTGGGCCTTGCCACGGCGGGCTTTGGCTGGATGACGGCCTGTGGTTCCGCCTGGGTGAAAGCTGGAAAGCAGCTGGGGCAGTTCGCTGATCTTGCGGATACCACCGACTACCACCAGGGCCTTTCGGTTCGGATGCTGGCAGATCTGACCCACCAGACCAAGAAAAAAACACTGAAAAAACTGCGCAGCTACATCCATAAGGATTGGCTGAACGCATGGCTGGACGATGAGACTGAAACGCTCTACCTGACGGCAGAGGATTACCGTGCCGCAAAGGAGGCAGCTACCGCTGCCGCCGCGCAGCCGCAGCCGGAAAAGGCTGACGCTGACGATGCGCCGCTCAATCTGGATACCGCCCGCCGCTTTGCCGCTGTGCTGGAAAAAGAGCAGCAGCTCATGCAGGACGAGCAGGGCCGGGAAGAACTGGCCGCCATGCAGAAAACCACCACCGCCATCTGCGACTGGCTAGAAACACACCCGGAGAGCCAGCCCAAGACCCGCCGCTTTGCGGAATACTATATCCCCACCACCCTCAAGCTGCTGCACACCTACAACGATGTGCAGGGACAGCAGGGCGAAAACGCCGAGACCATCCGCCGGGATATCGCCGGCATCCTGCACACCCTGAATCAGGCCTATGATACTCTGTATGATACCCTGCTTTCGGATGTGGCCATGGATGTCTCCTCGGAAATTGCGGCCCTGCAGGGAATGCTGGCCAACGACGGCCTGACGGGAGGGGATTTTCAATGACCTACCGTGCATGGGAACTGAAACCGCTGGACCGCGCCGTGCTGAAGGAGCTGACCGGGGCCATCGCGGAACAGGCCGCAGAAGAACTGGAACAGCAGGCCATGGACGAAGAGCCGTGGTCGGAAGCAAAATATCATCAGGTGCTGGCCGCCCAGCAGAAGGAAAACGCCCTGCTGGCCGGTGTGCTGACCGCGCGGGGCATCACCGACCCCGCCGAAGCGCTGACCCTGCTGGCGGGCGAAGAAGAACTGAGCAACCCTTCTCTGCTGACCGATATGGACAAGGCCTGTGAGCGCATCTGGCAGGCCATCGACAATGGCGAGACCATCGTGGTCTTCGGCGACTACGATGTGGACGGCGTGACCGCTACGGCTCTGCTGTACCAGCACCTCAAGGGCATGGGCGCAACGGTCAAGTGCATGCTGCCCAGCCGCGAGGGCGACGGCTACGGCCTTTCGAAAAATGCCATCCAGACCATCCACGACAAGGGCTATCAGCTCATCGTGACAGTGGACAACGGCATCTCTGCGGTGGCAGAAGCGGATTTTGCCGCTGAACTGGGCATCGACCTGATCATCACCGACCACCATCTGCCGCCCGAAACGCTGCCCAAAGCCATCGCCGTGGTGGACCCCCGCCGCGAGGATGACACCAGCCCCTTCAAGGGGCTGTGCGGCGCAGGCGTGGCGTTCAAGCTGTGCGCAGCGCTGGACGGCTGCCCGCCGGAAGAAATGCTGGATTACTGCGGCGACCTTGCCGCTGTGGGCACCGTGGCGGACGTGATGCCGCTGACCGGGGAGAACCGCACCCTTGTGAAGTACGGCCTGCATCTGCTGCAGCAGACCGACCGCCCCGGTCTGGAAGCACTGCTGGAAGCAGTCGGCCTTGCGGGCCGGCCGGTGACGGCGGAAAACGTCAGCTATGCCATTGCGCCCCGCATCAACGCGGCCGGCCGCATGGACAGTGCCGTGACCGCATTGCAGCTGGTGCTCTGCGAGGACCCGGACCGTGCCGGAGAACTGGCCAATAAACTCAATGAGATCAACACGAAACGGCAGGAGACCGAGCTGCAGATCTTCAAGGCGGCGCAGGAACTGCTGGAACAGGAGCCGGAACGGCTGGAAGATCGCGTCATCCTGCTGTGGGGACGCGACTGGCACCCCGGCGTTATCGGCATCGTGGCGTCCCGCCTTGTGGAGCGCACCGGCCGCCCGGTGATCGTGGCAACGGTGGACGAGCACGGCGAGTGCAAGGGCAGCGGCCGCAGTGTGCAGGGCTTCAATCTGCACGCCTGCATCGGTGCCTGCTCGGACCTGCTCATCCGCTACGGCGGCCACGCCATGGCGGCGGGGCTTTCGGTGCGGGAAGAAAATCTGCCCGCTCTGCGCCGCCGCCTGAACGAGTGGGCGGCGCGGGAGTGCCCGGTGCTGCATACGGCTCCGCTGGAGTGCGATCTATCCATCCATCTGGACCGTGTGACCGTGGAAAGCGTGCGCAGGCTGGACGAGCTGGCACCCTACGGTGCCGAGAATCCCACCCCGGTGTTTCTGCTGCAGAGCGCCGTGGTGGACGGTGTTTACCCGGTATCGGACGGCAAGCACAGCCGCCTGCGCCTGCGGCAGGGCAACGCCAGCGTCTACGCGGTGTGGTTCGGCAAGCCGCCGGAACAGCTGCCCTACGTTATGGGCGATGTGGTGGACGCGGCGCTGAACCTTTCGGTCTACGATTCGCCCCGGGGCGCGCAGCTTTCGGGCCGCATCCTTGACCTGCACCCGGCGGGGTTGGGCACCCGAATGGCCGAACAGGCCGCGCTGGTGGCCGCTCTGCGCCGCGGCACGCCTCTGACCGCCGAACAGAAAACAGAGATCACGCCTGCCCGCACGGACATTATTGCCGTGTACCGGGAGCTGCAGGCGCGCCGTTGGCACGCAGAAGATCTGCAGCCGCTGTGCGCAAAACTGGGCGAGGAAAATACCGGAAAAACGCTGGTGGCGGTCACAGCCTTGGAACAGGTGGGGCTGATCGCCGCTGTGGAAAAGGGCGGGGCAAAATATCTCGACCTTGTGCCCGCTGCGGGCAAGAAGAACCTTGCCGACGCCCCGATCCTGAAATGTCTGGAGGGAAAGTAAATGCCAGAGGGAAAGAAAAATGCTGTCCCGGCTCCCGCCCTGGTGCGGAACGAGGACTCCTACTCTGCAAAGACGCATCTGCACCAGCCGGTGCAGGAGACGGCCACGGTCTCGGCCACGGCTCTGCTGGCCGACGCACCGGAGGGCGCATTGCCCTCGGAGGTGCGGCCCGAGATCGTGACCTGGGACAAGCTGTGCGAAGCTATCAAAGCCAGCGGCCGCGCCTACAACATGGAGATGATCGAAAAGGCCTACCGCCTTGCCGACAAAGCCCACAACGGCGTGTGCCGACGCAGCGGCGAACCCTATATCTGCCACCCGCTGGCCGTGGCGCGGCTGGTGCTGGATCTGGGCATGGACTCGGAAAGCATCGCCGCCGCCCTGCTGCACGACGTGGTGGAGGACACCCCCACCACGCTGGACGACCTGAAAGCCGCATTCGGCGAAGAAGTGGCTCTGCTGGTGGACGGCGTGACCAAGCTGACCAAGATCAGCTTTTCCAACATCGAGGAGCTGCAGGCCGAAAACCTGCGCAAGATGCTGCTGGCTATGAGCCGCGACGTCCGCGTGATGATCATCAAGCTGTGCGACCGGCTGCACAACATGCGCACCGGCGATGCATGGCCGGAGCAGAAGCGCCGCGACAAGGCCCGTGAGACGATGGAGGTGTATGCCCCCATCGCCAACCGTCTGGGCATCCTGAACGTGAAGGAAGAACTGGAGGACCGCAGCCTGCATTACCTCGACCCCGTAGGTTATGAGGAAATCAGCCGGATGCTCAGCGAGCGTGCGGGCGACGAGTTTTTGACCAAAGTCTCCGGCGTCATCGAACAGCGTCTGGTGGAAAGTGGCATCGAGGGTGCCACCATCAAGCGCCGGGTCAAGAGCATCTACGGCATTTACCGCAAGACCATCATGCAGAACAAGTCCTTCGACGAGATCTATGATATCTATGCGGTGCGTGTCATTCTGGATACGCTGGCCGAGTGCTACAGCACGCTGGGTCTCATCCACGATATGTACCACCCGCTGCCCAACCGGTTTAAGGACTATATCTCCACCCCCAAACCCAACGGCTACCAGAGCCTGCACACCACGGTCATCGGCCACGAGGGCATCCCCTTCGAGGTGCAGATCCGCACCCGCAAGATGGACGAGATGGCCGAGTACGGCGTTGCTGCCCACTGGAAATACAAAGAGGGCCTGGACGGCCACGACAAGCTGGACGAACGTCTGGCATGGGTCAGCCAGCTGCTGGAAAACCAGCGCGTCAGCGAGGATTCCGGCAATCTGCTGCACGACCTCAAGAGCGACCTGCTGCCGGAGGAAGTGTTTGCCTTTACCCCCAAGGGCGATGTCATCAACCTGCCCACCGGCGCTACCTGCATCGACTTTGCCTACGCCATCCATTCGGCGGTGGGCAACCGCATGGTGGGCTGCAAGGTGAACAACCGCATGGTGCCCATTGACCATGTGGTGTCCACCGGCGAGATCATCGAGGTCATCCTCGGCCCGGCGGACAAAGGCCCCAGCCGTGACTGGCTCAAGATCGTGCGCACCAGCGAGGCCAAGAGCAAGATCCGCAACTGGTTCAAGAAGATGCGCCGCGAGGAGAACATCCAGCAGGGCCGCGATGCGCTGGCCCGGGAGCTGCGCCGCGAGATGATCATCCTGCCGGACGACCGGCTGGACGAGTTTATCAACAGTTGCTGCCGCCGCCTGCGCCAGAACAATGCCGAAGAGCTGTATGCCGCCATCGGCTACGGCGGCATGACCATTGCAAACTGTCTGCCCAAGCTCAAGGAAGAATGGCAAAAGCTCAAGGCCGCCGAGGAAAAGACCGAAGAGGACCTGCCCAAGGTGGATCTGAGCAGGGTGCACGCAACCGACGGTGTTGTGGTGGAAGGCTTCGACAACACCCCCATCAAGTTTGCCAAGTGTTGCAGCCCGCTGCCCGGCGACCCCATCGTGGGCTTCATCACCCGGGGCTTCGGCGTGTCCATCCACAAGCAGAGCTGTGCCAACGCCATTTCCAGCATGAAGGACCCCACCAACGCTCCCCGCTGGGTCAAGGCGTACTGGGCCGACAGCGTCAAGGACAGCTACAAGGCCGGCCTTGAGATCATCGCCCTGAACCGCAACGAGCTGCTGCAGGATGTGCTGGCGGCGCTGGCGGATATCCGGGTGCCCATCTATGCCATGAACGCCCGTCAGGTGGAAAACAACTGCGCCGTGGTCAGCCTGACCATCGGCATCAACAATACCGAGCACCTCAACCGCGTGGTCGCAAGACTTTCCAAGGTGAAGGACGTGCTCAAGGTGACAAGGAGCTAAGAGATGCGAGCAGTCATTCAGGCCGTTTCCTCCGCCAGTGTGCGGGTGAACGGCGGCGAGCCCCGCGCCATCGGCCCGGGGCTGATGATCCTGCTGGGGGTCAAAGACACCGACAGTCTGGACATCGTGCCCAAGCTGGCCGATAAATGCGCGGGTCTGCGCATTTTTCCGGACGAAGCGGGCAAGCTGAACCTCAGCGCAAAGGATCTGGGTTATTCGGCGCTGGTGGTGAGCCAGTTCACCCTGTACGGCGACACCAAAAAAGGCTACCGCCCCAGCTTTATCAAGGCGGCAAAACCGCCGCTGTCGGTGGATGCCTATGAGCTGTTCCTCGCCGAGATGAACAAACAGGGGCTGAAGGACGTCCGGCACGGAGAATTCGGCGCAGACATGCAGGTGTCGCTGGTCAACGAAGGCCCCTGCACCATCATCATCGATACCGACGAGTGGAAGAAAAAGGAGTGACCCGCCATGCAGGCTTTTCATATCCCGGCCGCTGCGCCGCTGTACACCAATACCTTTCTGCTCATCTCGGACGCAGGCCATGCGGTCATCATCGACCCGGCGGCAGATGCGCAGACCTACGATAAAATTTTAAAGGAAAACAGCGCGCAGCTCACCACCCTGCTGTGCACCCACGGCCACTACGACCATGTGGGCAGCGCCAAAGCCCTGCGCACCGAGTGGAACGCGAAACTGTACTGCGAAGCCGATGACCTTGCCGGAGACCGGATGTACCCGCTGACGGAAGCCGACGGCGGCTATACGGAAGGCCAGACCCTTGCGGTGGACGAACTGCAGTTCACGGTCTGGCACACGCCCGGCCATACGAAGGGCAGCGTGGTGCTGCTGTGCGGGGAGTATCTCTTCTGCGGCGACACCCTGTTTGCGGGCAGCATCGGCCGTACTGATCTAGAGGGCGGCAGCAGCGCGCAGATGAGCGAAAGCCTGCGTAAGCTGGTCAAGCTGCCCATCCCGCGGGAGACGCAGGTGCTGCCCGGCCACGGCGAGTTCTCCACCTTCGGGAACGAGCTGGACAACAATTACTTCATCCGCAGCGCCCTGCGCGGAAACGCTGATTTTTAACGAAAACGAGTGAAAAACATGAAGATCTATATTACCGGCCTGCCTTCCGGCTACGAGGTGGAACATCTGGTGCGGCTGTTTTATCCTATGGCACCGCTGACCCTCACCCCGCCGGAAGATACCGAGGATTGTGTCTGGGCGGAGAAAACGCCGGACGGTCTGCACGCCATGGTGCGCCAGAACGGCAAAAGCGCCGAAACAAGCGCTCCGCTGCCTGCTCCGGTGGAAAATGGCGGCGAGACGCCGGAATTCGCCCTTGCCAGCCTGACCTACGACCTGCTGCGCCAGTGGACGGGCATCCGCCCGCCCTGGGGCAAGATGACCGGCGTGCGCCCGGTGCGGCTCATCCACGACAAGCGTGCCGCAGGGTGGAGCGAAGCGGAGATCGACCGCTTCTTTCTGCAGCGGTTCGACTGCTCGGAGCAGAAGTACACGATGGCCAAGGCCATTGCCGACCTGCAGGAGCCGATTTTGAAAGTGGGCAGCGAGCCGAAGACCTACAGCCTGTATATCGGCATCCCGTTCTGCCCGTCCCGCTGCAGCTACTGCAGTTTTGTCAGCTGCAACCTCGACCGCGACCGCAAACTCGTACAGCCCTATGTGGACTGTCTGTGCCGCGAGGTGGAGGAGATCCGCGTTCAGGCCGAAAAAGCCGGGCTGACCCTGTGCAGCATCTACATCGGCGGCGGCACGCCCACCAGCCTTTCGGCTGACCAGCTGCGCCAGCTGATGGGCACCGTGCGGAAGAATTTTGACCTGTCCAGGGTCGTAGAATATACGGTGGAGGCAGGCCGCCCGGACTGCACCGACGCCGAAAAACTGGCGGTCATCAAAGAGTACGGGGCCACCCGCATCTCCATCAACCCCCAGACCTTCTCAGACGAGGTACTGGCGGGCATCGGCCGCAAGCACTCGGCGCAGGACATTCTGGACTGCTACGCCGAGGCGCGCAAGGCAGGCCACGATGATATCAACATGGACCTCATCGCCGGGCTGCCCGGTGACACGGTGGAGAGCTTTGAACAGAGCCTGCGGCAGGCCATCGCCCTCGACCCGGAGAATATCACCGTCCACACCCTGACCCTCAAGCGGGCTTCCCGCATCGTCATCGAGGACCAGCGGGAAAACGACTACGCCGATGTGGCCGCCATGCTGGAAAAATGCCATCTGCTGGCCGAGGCAGGCTACCGGCCCTATTACCTCTACCGCCAGAAGAATACCCTGCAGAATCTGGAAAATGTGGGCTGGTGCAAGCCGGGCCACGAGGGATATTACAACATCTATATCATGGAGGAAGTCCAGACCATCCTTTCCGCAGGCGCGGGCGGCAGCACCAAGCTGGTGGCCGACGGTGGAAAGCGGATGCAGCGCATCTTCAATTTCAAGTATCCGAACGAGTATATCCAGCGTTTTGCGGAGGTGCTGGAACGCAAAAAAGGAGTGGCTGATTTTTATGATCACGATCTGGGTACCAAAACGTCTGGTTGAAGTTGACCTCTACAATGTGGCGGCCCGCAGCCAGCAGGCGCTGGCCGAACTGAGCGAACAGAGCTACGCCCAGCGGGTGGATTACGCCGCCCGGAAGATCCAACTTTCCGGCGCAAAGATCGTCATGCTCACCGGCCCGTCGGCCAGCGGCAAGACCACCAGCGCCCACTGCATCGCCAAAGCACTGGTAAAGCACGGCACCCCCGCGCAGGTCATCAGTCTGGACAACTTTTTCAAGGGCGCAGACTTCTACCCCCGTCTGCCGGACGGCACGCTGGACTACGAAAACCCCGATACACTGGACCTGCCGCTTATCAAGCAGTGTCTGCGGGAGCTGAGCGAGACCGGAAAGACCACCCTGCCTGTCTATGATTTCTCGGCCGAAAAGCGCTCGGAGCAGGTGGAACCCATTGACCTGCAGGGCGGCGTCTGCCTTGTGGAGGGCATCCACGCCCTCAACCCGGAGCTGACCGGCCTTGTCAAGGGCGATGACATCTACCGCATTTATGCCGGCCTGCGGGAGGAGTACTGCATCGACGGCCGCCGGGTCATCAACACACAGGACATCCGTCTGTGCCGCCGCACCCTGCGGGATGCCGCCACCCGTGGCCGCAGCCCGGAAAAGACCCTTGCCATGTGGGATCGGGTGCTGGACGGTGAGACGCGGTATATCAAGGGCTTCAAGACCACGGCGGATTTTCTGCTGGACACATCCTTTACCTACGAGCTTGGCCTGATCGCAAAGCTGCTGGGCATGGTGCGCAGCCAGTTCACGCTGGAAGGCCACAATGCCGAGCTGTGGGATGAGACCGCCCGCCGGTTTGAGCATGTGGCACCGCTGAGTCTGGACCTTCTGCCGGCCGACAGCATGCTGCGGGAGTTCTACGGCGGTGCAGTGGAGAAACCGACCAATGTGTGAAAGCCTTGTGTAAATGCGAAAAAAGTGTTTCCAAACCGGCACGAATCTGTAAAAAATGCGGTGCGTTCGTTGCAAAGTATGGCGCTGTGCGTTATAATGTGGATAGTATCCAATCAACGCTCGTACCGGGTACGCCGAATGTAAGAGAGGTGTCTTTTATGGATTTCAACAAGATCAAAGAGATGGGTCGGGAATACGCCGAGAAGGGCAAGAACGCAGTTCAGGATCTGGCCGAAAAGGGCAAGACGCAGGCATTGATCGTCAACGAGCAGGGCAAACTGCTCAAGGCACAGCGTCAGCTGGGCGCACTGGTCTACAGTCTGGCCAAGGGCAAGGAAGAAAACCAGCCGCTGGTGGATAAGTATATCGAAATGATCGATACCATCGAGCAGGAGATCGCCCGTCTGAAGGCTACCCTGACCCCGGCAGAAGCCGCAGAGGTGGAGCATGTCGTCCACGAAGAAGCATCTGCCGCCGAGCCGGAAGCGCCCGCCGCAGCCCCTGCCCCGGAAGAGCACAAGACCTGCCCGCAGTGCGGCGCACCCGTCTCCGACGATGCACTGTTCTGCAACAAGTGCGGCGCACAACTGTAACCGCCGGGCTGGCCGGGCTGTAAAATCACAGCACTTTGCAGCAGGACGGCGTCCTTTGCAGGGCACCGTCCTGTTTTTGCGGAAAGTGGAATGCTGAAAATACCGGTAAAACTGCCGGAAATTGCGGCTTTTGCTTGCAAAAGCGCGTAAGATGCGGTACAATATGCTGTATCTTTTGGAAGGCAGGTGAGCATTGTGCTGGACTGGTCGCCCCGTGCACCCTATACGGCGGAGCAGCTGCTGGAGATCCTGCGCATCCTGCGGGACCCGGAAAACGGCTGCCCGTGGGATAAAGTGCAGACCCATGCCTCCATCCGGAAAAATTTTCTGGAGGAGACCTGCGAAGCACTGGAAGCCATTGATGCCGACGACCCGCAGATGATGCGGGAAGAGCTGGGCGATGTGCTGATGCAGGTGGCGTTCCATGCGGTGATCGAAGAAGAGCGCGGACGCTTTACCTTCGAGGATGTCTGCCGCGAAGTGTGCGAAAAGCTGGTATTCCGTCACCCGAACATCTTTGCATCCTCTGCAGCGGAAAATGCCGGAATAAACGGCTGGGATGCGCTCAAAAATAAGGAAAAGGGCCGCACGACCCTGGCTGATGAGCTGGATACCGTGCCTGCGACCCTGCCTGCATTGATGCGCGCCCAGAAGCTGCAAAAGCGTGCCGCCCGCTGCGGCGTGGCCGAAAAGGACCCGGGGCAGGCACGGCAAGCGTTGCAGCAGGCTGTGAAAAACTGGGATGAAACGTCCAGTGCACAGGCGGCCGGAGATCTGCTGTTTGCGGCGGCCAATGCCATGCGTCTGGCCGGTGTGGATGCCGAAGAAGCACTGACCTTTGCGTCCAGGCGATTCTGCACAGAGTGCCTCGGGCAGGAAGAACAATGCGGTAATCAGGTCGAGTGACCTGCCCCGATAGAACAACGGAATGAAGAAACAGAGAAACAAATTTGGAGGGTATTAGTTATGACGAAAACTGATCTGATCGCACAGGTTGCTGCGAACACCGAAATGAGCAAGAAGAACGCTGAGCAGGCTGTCAACGCCATGTTCGAGGCACTGAGCAAGGCTATGAGCGAAGGCGAGAAGATCACCATCTCCGGCTTCGGCACCTTTGAGGTCCGCGAGCGCGCCGAGCGTCAGGGCATTAACCCCCGCACCCGCGAGCCCATCACCATCGCTGCTTCCCGCAGCATCGTGTTCAAGCCCGGCAAGTCCCTGAAGGACACCCTGTAAGTTTTGCTGCTGTTGCCGCCGCTGCCTCGCAGGAGGTGCGGCGGCATTTTTTGTAAAAGGAGAATACGCTATGCGTCTGGATAAATACCTGAAAGTTTCGCGCCTGATCAAGCGCCGCACCGTGGCCAACGAGGTGGCCGATGCGGGCCGCATCCTCATCAACGGCAAGATCGCCAAGGCCAGTCAGGCCGTCAAGGAGGGCGACGTGATCGAGGTGACCTTCGGCAACCGGCCCATCAAGGTGCGGGTGCTCTCGGACGTGGAACCCCGCACCAAGGATGTGGCACGGGAAATGTACGAGATCATCTCGGAATAAACGCTGCCCGCCGCCGCATAGGATGCACTGAAACCACTCCCGGAAGGAGCTGCATCTATGCCGGAAAAGCCGATCCCCGCATCCTCTGCGGTGCCCCATGACCTCATTCTCGAAAACCGCACCCGCCTGACCGTGACCGGCGTGCAGAAGGTGCTGCACTGCAATGCCGAAAGCGCGGCCCTTGAAACGGGCAAGGGGACGCTCTGTCTTGCCGGGGCACAGCTGAACATGACCGAGCTGGATCTGGAAGCGGGCGAGGCGAAGTTCACCGGCCGCATCGACGGGCTGGAATATACGGCCGGCGCCCCGGCGGGCAGCTTTCTGCACCGCCTGCTGCGGTGATCCCGGTTCTGCCGCCCGCGGCGCTGGGGCGGGAGATCACGGCCTGTGTGGTTCTGGGAGCCTGTACCGGGGCGGTGCGGGCTTTTTTTCCGGTAAAGGGGCGTGCAGCCTTTCTGCCGGATGTTGTGTGGGTAGGGGTGGTCCTTGCCGCAGTGCAGAGCTACGCGGCAGGGGAGAGCTTTGCCGGGGTGCTGCGCTGGTACATGACGGCGGCAGCGTTTGCCGGGGCGGTGGCCGCTGCGTTTGCAGCGGGCGTGCCGCTTGGCGCTGTCCGGAAACCGCTGCAGATTGCCCTTTGCAGGCGCAGACAGCGGCGGAAAGCACGCAAAGTACGCCGGAACGCAGAAAGAACCGCAAAAAAACGCAAAAAGAACTTGCCAAACCGGCGGCGGATGTTGTATAATTCAAACGTATCATAGTAAGAGCCGAAGTGCAATGGGGGCGGACATACAATGGCATCGAAGAGCCGCAGGAAACGCAGAAAGAATACGGTCTGGAAGGTCGTTCTGCGCCTGTTTTTTGTATTGCTGCTGCTGAGCATGCTGGTGGCTTACATCTCCAATCAGGTCACCATCAGCTCCAAACATGCAGAGCTGGACACGCTGAACGAGCAGATCGCCCAGCAGAAGACTGAAAACGAGGAGATGCAGCGCATCCTCAGCGGCAACGCGGACCAGATCACCGAGTGGGTCGCGCGGGATTCTTACAACTACGCCGCGCCCAATGAGCGCATCTTTGTGGATGTGACCGGCAACTGAGCGACAGGCATAATCTGGAAAACAAGGAGTATTGAGTTTTGGCAATTGAGGTAGGGAACGTATTTGAAGGCCGCGTCACCGGCGTAAAGCCGTTCGGCGCATTTGTTGCGCTGCCGGAGGGCCGCGTGGGCATGGTCCACATTTCCGAGGTGTCCAATGAGTTCGTGCAGGATATTGCAACGGTTCTGCACGATGGCGATACCGTCAAGGTGCAGGTCATCAATGTTGCGCCGGACGGCAAGATCGCACTGTCCATGAAGCGTCTGCTGCCGCGCCCTGCACGGGAGAACCGCGGCCCTGCAGGCGGTCCCCGTCCGGGCGGTGCACGCCCCGATAGCCCCCGCGGCGGACATTTTGGTGCCGGACGCGGCGGCGCAGGCCGTCCCCAGCGGGAAAGCGGCCGCGGCCCTGCCCGGGACGCAGCACCCCGTGTGTGGCAGCCCAAGGCACCCGCCCGCACCGACAACATGAGCTTTGAGGACATGATGAGCCGCTTCAAGAGCCAGAGTGAAGAGAAGATGGCAGATCTTGATCACGAGACCAACAACCGCCGTGGCGGCGGCTATGCACCCCGCAGCCGTGGCGGCCGCCGCTGAGCCTGCAAAGCGCTGAACCCCCGATCAGAATCATGGAACAGACCTGTCCCACTTGGTCGGGCAGGTCTGTTTTTTCGCTGAAAATAAGAAAGGAACCATAATGCCTGCAAAATTTGAACTGATCGCCCCCTGCTTCTTCGGGTGCGAGTCCACCGCAAAATTCGAGCTGACCCGCATCGGTGCCGAGAACATCCGGGTGGAGGATGGCCGCCTGAGCTTTGCCGGCGGCGCTGAGATGATTGCGGCCGCAAACCTGAACCTCCGCACCGTAGAGCGCGTGATGCTGCTGCTGGCGCGGTATAAGGCCACCACCTTCGATGACCTGTTCGATGGTGTGTACGACATCCCGTGGGAAGAACTTCTGCCCGCAGACGCGGCGTTCCCGGTCACCGGCTCGTCGCTCAACAGCCAGCTTTCCAGCGTACCAGCCTGCCAGAGCATCATCAAGAAGGCCGTGGTCAAGCGTCTGATGGCAAAGCACCACACCTCGGTCCTGCCCGAGACCGGCGCAGAGTACAAGATCCGCTTCATGCTGCGCAAGGATCAGTGCGAGATCATGCTGGACACCACCGGCGAGGGCCTGCACAAGCGCGGCTACCGCCGCAACGCCATGGAAGCACCCATCCGTGAAACCCTGGCGGCGACCATTGCCGACCTTGGCCGCGTGCGCCGCGACAGCCTGGTGGAGGATCCCTTCTGCGGCAGCGGCACGCTGTTGATCGAAGCTGCCCAGAAGGCCATGAACATTGCCCCCGGCTTGAAGCGCCGCTTTGCCGCTGAGCGCTACGGTTTTGTGCCCGCTTCCATCTGGGCGGAGCAGCGCCAGAAGGCTCTGGCGGAATCCAAGCTGGATGTGGGCTTTGAGGCCTTCGGCTACGACATCGACCCCGCCGCCGTTGCTCTGGCCAACGCCAACGCCAAGCTGGCCGGCGTGGAAAAGCGCTGCCACTTTGAGGTGGCCGACGTGGCTGTCTTTGAGGCAAAGCAGGAGGCCATCGTGCTGACCAACCCTCCTTACGGCGAGCGTATGAGCACCATTGAGGGCGCGGCAAAGCTGGCCCGCACGCTGGGCCGCCAGATGGAAGCACACCCCTGCGCCGGTGTGTATGCCATCACCGCCGATATGGATTTTGAAAGCCACTATGGTAAGCGCGCCAACAAGCGCCGCAAGATGTACAACGGCATGATCCCCTGCCAGCTGTATATGTACTACAATGCGCCCAAGTCTGAGCACACGGCAAAGCCCATGCCGAAGAGCGGTTTTGACGGCAAGCGCACCAGCCCGAACCGCTTTGAAAAAAAATAATACCAAATGTTGCCTGCCGCACCGGAACTGCCCGGTGCGGCTTTTGCTTTGCCTCCCGGAAACTACCGGAAAAAACCAGACGGGAAACTGAAAAAATCAACCGTCAAAATAGACGAAACAGCAGAAAGTTTTTTGGATGTTTTGAAATAAAGTCCGGATAAGATGAGACAAATTCATAGGGAATTTACAAAGTAAGGTTGAACCTTGCGGCAAAATGGATTATACTAGCCTTACTATTCAAGCGGTGCGCCGCAGGAAGGAAATCAGTACCTTATGAACGGAAGGATGCGGCCCTATCTTCCGGAACTGACGATCCGGGATTACAACACCTATCTGCGCTATCTGCGGGGGGTGCGCAGGCAGCTGTACGAGGAGTACGGCTTTTATGCCTGTCACCTGCTGCGAACCAATGGCGTTCTGTTTGCCATCCTTTCGGACAGTCTGGCGGGCCGTGCCGCCACCTGCCAGCGCAAGCGGGTGCCGGGAACACTGGTCTGGCGCAAGCTCATGTGCCAGACGCAGGGCATCCGGCTGGCGGCGCAGGTGGAAGTGCTGCTGGGGTGGCACAGCCTGCAGGACCGTAAGTACAGTGAGCTGAGCTTTCCCAAACAGGTGCAGCGCGCCTTCGACCGCATTTTCCTGCGCCGCAGCTACGAGCGCGCTGTGCAGGAGAACCCGGCGCTGGAACGCCTGTTCGGGCAGGAAAGAGAACAGGCTGTGGTGCAGATGAACCTCAGTGCCCGGAATTATGCGATGGCGGCAGAACCCATGAGCAATATCTACGGGGCGCTGTACTCTACCCTTGCCACCGATGACCCCAGCCAGCGCAAGAGCATGCGGTGCATCGGCAGCAGCATCGGGCGCATCTTTTACCTGCTGGACAAGGCGGAGCGGTTCGAGGCAGACCGCCGCAACGGGCGCTACAACGTGTTCGTGGTCAACGAGCTGAAAGGGCAGGCCTCAGCCGTGGAAAATGCCCGCCGTCAGGCGCTGGCGGCGGCCAACGACCTGATGCGGGTGTACGAGATGCTGGACATCAAGCTCAACCGCAGCCTGCTGGATAACATCATGCTGCTGGGGCTGCACCACGCGGTGGACCCGCTGGAAGCCGAGGCAGAAAAGGAAAACTGGGAGATCCCATGAAGAAAAACCAACGGAAAAGCTGGGCCATGGCCTACTGCGGCATCGTGGCGGCGCTGTGTGTTGCGCTGATGCTGCTAGGGGCGGTGATCCCGATTGCCATGTTCATTGCACCCGCCGTAGCGGGCTTTCTCATTGCCACGGTGTGTGTGGAGTGCGGCCTGCAGATGGCCCTGACCGCTTACGCAGCGGTCAGCCTGCTGGCGCTGCTCTTTGTGCCGGACAAGGAAGTGGCGCTGATCTTTACCGTGCTGCTGGGGTATTACCCGCTGGTCAAGCCGAAATTCGAGCGCATCCGCCCGGCGCTGCTGCGGGGCGTGTGCAAGCTGCTGCTGTGCAACGGCGCTGTGCTGGCCATGTACGGGTTGATTTATCTTCTGGTGCCGATGGGCAGCATTTCGCAGGAGCTGCGCACCACGGCAATGGCAGCCACGCTGGTCACGCTGGCTATGGGCAACGTGGCGTTTCTGCTGTATGATCGGGCGCTGCACAATATGCTGATGATGTACCGGCTGGTGTGGCAACCAAAGCTCCATAAAACATTGGGCTGGCGTTGAGCCAGCCTTTGTGCTATAATAGACCCCTGAAAGGTGGAATGCCAGAATACAGTTGACACAAAGCGCCGGGCCACGCGGGTGACAGCCGCGAGGGTGACGAGGAGAGGAATCATCGAAAGATTCGGCGGATGTTTCTCCGGCTGAGGGCTAGACCAGCCGCAGAGAAGGGCAAAAAACGGCAGCGATACCGCAACAGATCCCTTCAAAGAAAGCCATACAAGAACATAAACTGAGAAAGAAGCTGACTGCGGTTTCCTGCGTTTTCTGCGCAGGCGCGGCCGGCATGGAGGTGTTTTGTATGTGCGGCATTGTTGGTTATGTCGGAAAGCGCAGTGCACAGGATGTGCTGCTGGATGGTCTGGAGAAATTGGAGTATCGCGGGTACGATTCCGCCGGTGTGGCGCTTGCGCTGGACGGCGGCATCCGCGTTGTAAAAACAAAGGGGCGGCTCACCGCTCTGCGGGAAAAACTGGCGGCTCAGCAACTGGCCCAGAGCTTCTGCGGCATCGGCCACACCCGCTGGGCGACCCACGGTGAGCCAAGCGATGTGAACAGTCACCCGCATTCCACGCCCCGTGTGAGCATCGTTCACAACGGCATCATTGAAAATTACGGCCTGCTCAAGGAGCGGCTGGCCGCAAAAGGCTATACCTTCCAGAGCGAGACCGACACCGAGGTTCTGGTCAAGCTGATCGACAGCTGTTACACCGGCGACCCGCTTCAGGCGCTGCAGCAGGCTCTGGCCAATGTGCGCGGCAGCTATGCGCTGGCGGTGCTGTTCAAGGACTACCCGGATACCATTTTTGCGGTCAAGCGGGAAAGCCCGCTCATCGTGGGCTGGGGCGAGGGTGAGAACTTTGTGGCGTCGGATATCCCGGCACTGCTCAAATATACCCGCAAATACAGTGTGCTGGAAGAGGGCGACATGGCTGTCTGCACGGCAGAGAGCATCCGCTTCTATAACGAGTTCGGCGAACCGGTGGAGCGAAAGCCCCTGACGGCGAACTGGGATATGGAAGCTGCCGAAAAGGGCGGCTACCCCCACTTTATGCTCAAGGAGATCAACGAGCAGCCCGCCGCCATCACGGCCACTGTCAGCCCCCGCGTGGAGGATGGAATGCCGGTGCTGCGCATCCCGGAGCTGACGGATGAACGTCTGCGCAGCATCGGAACGGTCCATCTGGTGGGCTGCGGCACCGCGATGCACGCCGGTATGGTGGGCAAATCGGCCATTGAAGCGCTGGCCCGTGTGCCGGCTGAGGTGGAGATCGCCAGCGAGTTCCGCTACCGGGACCCCATCCTGAACAAAAACGATCTGGTGGTCATCATCAGCCAGTCCGGTGAGACCAGCGACACGCTGGCGGCGCTCAAGCTGGCAAAGAGCCGGGGCGTGCCGGTGCTGGCCATCGTGAATGTGGTGGGCAGCTCCATTGCCCGTGCGGCGGATTATGTCATGTATACCTACGCCGGCCCTGAGATCGCGGTGGCGTCCACCAAGGCTTATATGGTGCAGATGTGCGTGCTGTATCTGTTTGCACTGCGTCTGGCCTATGCAAAGGGAACGTTGAGCGAAGCAGAGACCCGCCGCTATACGGCCCAGCTGCTGCGGGCACCGGAAGTCATCAAGCCCCGGCTGGCAGACTGCGAACAGATCAAGTATCTGGCCAGCCGCTATGTGAACACCCAGAGCTGCTTCTTCATCGGCCGCGGGTTCGACTATGCCCTTTCGTTGGAAGGCAGCCTGAAGCTCAAGGAGATCAGTTACGTCCACTCGGACGCTTACGCGGCAGGAGAGCTGAAGCACGGCACCATCAGCCTGATCACGGACGGTGTGCCCGTGATCGCACTGGCCACCCAGAAAAAGGTCTATGAAAAGACCATCTCCAATGCAAAGGAGACCCGCAGCCGCGGTGCAAGGGTGCTGTTGTTCACCACAAAGGACGCTGTTGTGCCGGACGGTGTGGCAGATGCTGTGGTGCGGCTGGATGAATACGAGGACATCCTCATGCCGCTGCAGTTGATCGTGCCGCTGCAGCTGTTCGCCTATTATATGGCTGTTCTGCGGGGCTGTGACGTGGATAAACCCCGCAACCTTGCAAAGAGCGTGACGGTGGAGTAAACCGCCGCAGAATGGCTCTGAGAGGTCCGGGAGAATAACGGAAAAAGACCTGCTTCTGAAGTTCAGAAGCAGGTCTTTTGTTTGCGCAAAAATCAGGGGAGAAGGTTCTTACCAGAACCAGTAGCGCTTTTTCAGCACGATGTACGCCACACCAATGATGACCACCACAACGCCGCCGGCGATGAAGAAGGTCCAGTTGATGTCAGCAAATTTCAGGTTCTGGTTGGTCAGCAGATAGCGGCCGGCTGTATCGGCGGTGATCACACCGTCCGAATAGCTGTTCAGATACTGCCACTTGCCCGACACACTGCTGTACAGGTACAGGCGGGAATAGGTGCTCACGTCCAGGTCGATGCGCACGGTGCAGGGGAGAGCGTGGCCTTTGTCCAGCTCAAACTCAATGCCTTCATCGCTCTCCGTCAGGACCAGAGACGTATCCAGCTCACTGGTGGTGCTCTTGACGCCGCTGCCAGCCACCTGCATAGTGTAGCCATCGCCCACTACGCACAGGGTCTTGCCGGTCGTGCGCAGGGTGTTGAGGATCTCGCCGGTCATAACAGGAACTTCAGCCTGTGTAAAGACGATCTCGTCGTCCTCGCTCTCCTGAATGGCTTTGACGATGGGGTCGAGCACGACGGTATCGTCGTTGCCCGAGGAATTATCGCCATCCGTGCTGGCAGAACTATCGGAAGAATCCGAAGCCGTGCGGTTGACGATGACCGTGACCATGGCAGAAGCCTTGCCGTTGGAAACGGTGATGGAGGTTGCACCGGTGCCCACAGCCGTGACCACACCCGAAGGACTGACCGTGGCGATGTTGCTGTTGGCCGACTTATAGGTGAAGCTCTGCGATGCAGAAGAAGGAGATGCCTTTGCGGAAAGAGTGCGGGTAGAACCGGGCTTCAGGACAACATAAGAGGGGGTCACGGTGATGACCTGACCGCTGTTGACCGAGCTGGATGCAACAGTCCCCGTGCCGGCTCCGGTCGTTCCGGTATCTGCGGTGGGAATGCTGATGACGGTGACCTTGGTGGAAGCCGTCACAGAGCCGCAGGTCGCGGTGATGGTGGCTGTGCCGGGGGCAATGCCGGTGACGCGGCCGAAATTGTTGACCGTGGCGACCTTTTCATTGGAAGAGGTCAGGGTGACGGTGGCATAGTTGGAAGCCGAGGTGGGCCGAACCTGCAGCTGTGCCGACACCGAATTGCCGACATAGATGGTGTTGGACGTAAGCGAAAGGTCCATCTCGGTGACGATCATAGAAGAATCCATGGAAACGACGATGGTGTAGGCGCAGATCTGGTTGCCGGCAGCCGCAGTGATGCGGGTGGTGCCAACGCCCACAGCCTGCACAAGACCTGTGTTGCTGACCGTCAGGATGGAAGTATCATCCGAGATGTAGACCACGGAGTCGGTCGAGTTCCAGGGACGCACGGTCGGGGACAGCTGCTGCGAAGAACCCAGCACCATGTTGGCTGAATAGCTGCCGGCCTCGATGCTCTCGGCGGCAACATTCTGGTTCCACGGCAGGGAGATATCGCTCAGGGCAGTGGGGGTCAGCGGTGCAGCGGCGGCAGCTGAAACGGCGGCACCGCTGGCCAGCAGGCAGAACACCGCTGCGCAGACTGCCAGTTTTTTTGCGGTTGATTTCATGTTTTGTATACCTCTTTGGGTGTTTCGGAAGAACGGCTCAGCGGAACAGAACGCCCAGAGCTTCCATTGCATACTCGAAGTAGGTGACCTGGTCGTATTCCACGCGGGCGGTGACGCTCATGCCGTTGGACAGATCCACCTTGTCGCCGCTGCGGCTGACCACATAGGTGGTGTCAGGCTTGATGGTCATCTTGTAGTAGGAACCATTGGTGCTTGCGGTCACGTCGCTGTCAATGGCAGTGACGGTGCCGGTCAGGGTGCCGTAGGAATACTCCGAAAGGCCGGTGATGGCGATCTTACAGGGGTCGCCCACATGCAGCAGAGGACGGTCGTTGACGGTGACCATGGCCACAATCTCCAGATCGTCGTTCTCGCTGGCAACGGTGGCAAGCGGCGAACCGGCGCTCAGCACCATACCCTCCTTATAGGGGCTGTCCATATGGATCACACCGGAAGTGGGCGCATAGATGTAATAGTCATTGGCACCGGTGTTCAGGGTGTCGATCTGGGCCTGAATGTTGTCCACATTGCTCTGTGCACTGGTGATGTTCTGCGAGATGGACTGCATGGTGGAGTAGTACAGTGCTTCCAGTTCGCTCTGGCTCTGCTCCATCAGGGTCTTGATCTGTGAGTCGGTATAACCGGCAGCCTGATACGCGGAGGCATCAAAGGTTTTCTGAGCGACCTGACTTTTATAGGTCTCGTACTGATAGTAGTAGGGCTGATCCTCGGCGGAAGTTTCGCTGAAGTAGTTGGTGTCGTCCTGTACGGACTTGAGCAGCTTGTTGTACTGGTCCAGCTGAGTCTGGTAGATCTTGAGCTGGCTTTCCAGATTGTCCTGCTGCATGTCGATGTCGGTGCTCTTGATGTGTGCCACAAGGTCGCCCTCGTTGACATAGCTGCCCTCAGAGATATACAGCTCGGTGATGGAGCCGGAATAGCTGGACATGATATAGGTTTTGTTGCTGGCCTGCACCGTGCCGGAGTTCTGGCTCACATAGGTGCGGTTGGTCCTGGTGCTCCACACCAGAAGGAAAAGCATGAACGCACCCACCAGAAGGATAAAAGCGTACCCGTACGGGGGCAGCTTTTTTTCCATCATGATGCGGCGATCCTGCAGGTCAGACAGGTTCTGAACATTCATCGTCATAATTACTTGATCTCCATAAAGACATCGACCACGGCATCCTCGTCATCCTGATTGACAAAGATGGTATAGATCGTGCCGGTCAGGGTCTGCTCGTTTTCAAACGCATGGATCTGCAGCTTCTGGGAGGCCAGCTGGCTCTGGCTCATGGGGCCGGTGTAATGTGCATACAGGCAGTTCTTCACGCGCAGGATGGCATCCATATGGTAGCCCGGGTCCATCTGTGCGATCAGCTGGGTAGCCTGCTGCATGAGGTACATCTTGACCTCATGGTCCGGAGTGATCGTGATGGCCTGCACCAGCGGACCGATGGGCTGAGCGTTGCTGCTCTTGATGAAGTTGTACATCTGGGTGACCACCAGCGGCATGTTGGCCATTTCGTCGCCGCGGATCTCGCGGGAAAGGACGTTGGTCAGCTTGAGGGTCTTGTTTTCGGCAACTTTGATCTCATTCATAATAAAATACCCCTGATTCTTTCAAAGATTTTTCTTGGTTCGGGCATAGCGCCATGAACGCCGCCTGCCCGGAAAAGGAACGGTAGAACTCTGTGTGAACAGAATGTGCCCGGAGACGAAACGCCCCCGGGCACACCATAGCGAGGCATTGCTCGTTGAGACAGGCAGAGGAGCTTATCTCAGAAGAGCTTTGCTGAAATCAGAAAAAAGTCTGACATCGGTGCACGGCATCCGGAGCAGGCGCTTTGCAGCTGCAGCAGATCAATAGGTGATCGACTCGCCGTCGTCATCCTCTTCCACCACAGCGGCAGCCACAGGCTTTGGCTCTTCCTTCTTTTTGCGGATGATACCCTGCTGCATGTTCCACAGCTCGTAGTATTTGCCCTCTTTTGCCAGCAGTTCGTCATGGGTGCCGCGCTCCACGATCTGGCCGTGATCCATCACAAGGATCATGTCGCAGTCACGGATGGTGGACAGGCGGTGCGCCACGATCAGCATGGAGCGGTCTGCAAGCTCGTTGTAGATCATGTTGAAGATCAGGTTTTCGGTCGCAAAGTCCAGATTGCTGGTGGATTCATCCAGAATGTAGAGGTTCGAGTTCTTCAGGAAAGCGCGGGCCAGTGCGATACGCTGCTTTTCACCGCCGGACAGGCCGTTGCCGGCTTCTTCCAGATAGGTGTTATACTGCAGCGGCAGATGCCGGATAAAATCGTGGGCATCGGCTTTCTTGGCGGCTTCCTTGACCTCGTCCAGTGTTGCATCCATGCGGGAGACGCGGATGTTATCGTAGATGGTCTTGCTGAACAGCTCAATGTTCTGCGGCACATAGGCAATGGCGCGGCGGACAGATGCATTGGTGTACTCATCCAGGTTGACACCGTTCACTTCGATCTCGCCATCCTCCGGCTCATAGTATTTGAGCAGAAGCTTGGTGATCGTGGATTTGCCGCTGCCGCTGCTGCCCACCAGAGCGACCTTTTTGCCGGCCGGGATGGTGAAGCTGATGTGGTCCAGCGCCGGGGCACGGTTGCCGTAGCGGAAGGTGACGTCCTTGAACTCGATATCACCTTCGACCTTGGCAAGGCCGGTGCGCTCGTTGTCATCCTGCTGCTCGGAAGGATAATCCATGATCTCGGTCAGACGCTTCATGGAAATGCTGGCTTCCTGGATCTGCATCTGCAGACCGATCAGGTTGCTCAGCGGGGAAGTGAAGTAGGAGGACAGGGTGCTGAACGCCATAAAGCCGCCCAGCGTCATCTCGCCCTTCAGCACCTGACTGATGCCCACATAGGTGGTCAGCATACTGAAACCGGTGGAGATGAAGGAGGAGATCAGGCTCTGGGTTGTGCTGATCTTGCTGGAGCGCAGGCTGATCTTCAGGCTCTTGATGTACTCGCGCTCGAGGTTGTCCATTTCGGTATCCTCGTTGGCGTTGCACTTGACCGTCTCGATGCCGCGCAGGCTCTCGATCATCTGGCTGTTCAGCGCAGCCGACTGCACCATGGACTCTTCGTTGATCTTTTTGTAGGGCTGCTTGTAGATCAGCACCAGCAGGATGCTGACCAGAGCCATGAACAGCGAGATGGAGAAGAGCATAGCGTTCATCCGGAACAGGATGATGCCAGTGATGATGGCCATCGAGATATCCATGACCAGGCTCAGAGCGATGCTGGTGAAGATGGATTTGATGGTGTTTGCATCCGAATAACGGGTGGTGATATCACCGGTCTTGCGGGTTGCAAAGAACTTCATGGGCAGATGGAAGATGTGCCCGAAGTAGCCCAGCATCAGCGGGATATCGATCTTGATGGACAGATGGATGAGCACCCATTGCCTTACAAAACCGACCAGCGTGTTTGTGATGCTCACCACACTGAACACAAGGATCAGCGTGACCAGCAGATTGTCCAGTCCGTATGGAAGGACTTCGTCCATCAGGATCTTGTTGAACATGGACGAGGCAATGCCAAGGACGGTGGTGATCAGAGAAGCGAGGATCGCATAGGCGAAGAGCTTTTTCTGAGGCAGCAGCAGGTCGATGTAGCGCTTGAACATGCCGCCCTTTTCGATCTTGCCGCCCTTGAACTCCGAGGTAGGGTTCATCAGCAGCAGAACGCCGGTAAAGTTCTTGTAGAACTCGTCCAGACTGATCTTCTTCAGCTCTGTGCCGGGATCGCCGATGACGACGTAATCCTTGCAGCGATGCTTTTTGCCGTTCTTTTCGTCTTCTTTTGCGGCTTCGTTCTCCTTAATCATGTGCTTGCGCCGCAGGGCATCGTCCTTGATGGTCGTCTTTTTAAAGATAACCACAAAGTGCGCCAGACCCTGGTCGGTAATGACCTGGGCGATGCAGGGCAGAGAGAAATCACTGAGGAAATTTTCACGGTCCACACGGACGGCTGCGGTGGTGAAGCCAAGCTCATTTGCAGCCTTCTGCAGACCGATCAGGTTCGTGCCTTTCAGGTCGGTACCCATCATGTCGCGCAGGCGGGTGATGGTAACTTCCTTTTTGTAGTGCAGGCACACCATTGCGAGGCAGGCAGCAGCACAGTCGGTGGTGTCATGCTGCCGGACATAGGTATAACGCATAGATGCTTCCTTTTACTATAAGATTTATTCAAACAACCTGCCGCCCTGCTGTTCTGCACCTGCTGTACAGAACCGTCGGCCTGCCTGCTGCTTTGACCGGTGGAATAACGAACTGCGGGAACGGTTGCTGCCGGAAAACGACAGCCCGTTGCCCCATACTTATAAAAGTATATCACAACCGCATGGTATCTTCAAGGCGCTAATTTTTAAGAAAGGTTAATAAAAGGTGAATTGCCGGAAAAAACAAAAAAGCGATGGAACAATGTCCATCGCTTTGCTGGCGCCTCTTGCCTGACTCGAACAGGCGACACCCTGATTAACAGTCAGGTGCTCTAACCGACTGAGCTAAAGAGGCAGATCACAGTAGTGACTGCGAGAGATATTATACCGCATCCGGACAGCTTTTGCAAGCCCTTTTTTGAAAAACTGTGATCTTTCCGGCGCAAACAAAAAGCCCTGCAGCGTTTTTGACGCTGCAGGGCGGGAAATACATATTATATAAGGCGTCGGAAAGCTTACTTCAGCTTGCTCTTGGCCTTCATGCGCTGCTCGTGGTTCAGGATCTGCTTGCGGATGCGCAGATTTTCGGGGGTGACCTCCAGCAGCTCGTCCTGTGCCAGGAACTCCAGGCAGCCCTCGAGGCTCAGCTTGCTGATGGGGATCAGGCGCAGAGCGTCATCGGAGCCGGAAGCGCGGGTGTTGGTCAGGTGCTTGGTCTTGCAGACATTGACGTCCACATCCTCGCCGGATGCGGTATAGCCGATGACCATGCCTTCGTAGACCTTTTCACCGGCACCCACCAGCAGAGTACCGCGCTGCTGGGCGTTGAACAGACCGTAGGTGACGGCCTCGCCGGTCTCAAAGCTGACCAGAGAACCGGTGGAGCGGT
>ERZ837487.1295-NODE-1295-length-30773-cov-62.117000_pt1 | contig 30773 bp, 28 predicted proteins | sample MGYA00519911_ERZ837487 | MGnify/ENA primary metagenome ERZ837487 (study PRJEB31850, sample SAMEA3708818) | human gut metagenome | biome: human gut; feature: human-associated habitat; material: faeces | place: China | collected 2014 ... | reverse complement strand
TGGAACTGCGCAAGCAGACCGACTGCGGCATGATGGAGTGCAAGAAGGCTCTGACTGAGGCTGACGGCAACTTCGAGAAGGCTATTGAGATCCTGCGCGAGCGTGGTCTGGCTACTGCTGCCAAGAAGGCAAGCCGCGTTGCTGCCGAGGGTATGGTCTACGCTGAGTACTGCCCCAAGTGCAAGGTCGGTGTTGTCATCGAAGTCAACGCTGAGACTGACTTCGTTGCCAAGAACGACAAGTTCGTTGATTTCGTCAAGGAAGCAACCAAGGTCGTCATGCTGCAGAACCCTGCTGATGTTGAGGCTTTGATGGCTTGCAAGACCGAGGCTGGTGAGACCGTTGACGAGGCTCTGAAGAACCTGATCCTGGTCATTAAGGAGAACATCAAGATCCGTCGTTTTGTCCGTTACGAGGGCGTTTGCTCTGCTTACGTCCACGGCGGCGGCACCCACGGCATCCTGGTCAACTTCGAGACAACCAACGACATCGACAGCAAGGACGAGTTCACTGCTTACGGCAAGGACATCGCCATGCAGGTCGCAGCTGCTAACCCCAGCTATGTCGATGAGGCTTCTGTCCCCGCTGAGGTCGTTGCCAAGGAGAAGGAGATCATGCTGGCTCAGATGGCTGGCGATCCCAAGAACGCCAACAAGCCTGATGCTGTGAAGCAGAAGATGATCGAGGGCAAGATCAAGAAGTTCTTCAAGGAGAACTGCCTGGTCGATCAGGAGTTCGTCAAGGACGGCGATCTGTCTGTTGCTCAGTACACCGCTAAGGTCGCTAAGGATCTGGGCGGCGAGATCAAGATCGTCAAGTTCACCCGTTTCGTGAAGGGCGAGGGCCTGGAGAAGCGTGCTGATGACTTCGCTGCTGAAGTTGCAAGCATGGTGAAGTAATTCAGTCTGACTGAATGAATTTAAGAGCTGTGGTACCTGTAACAGGGTGTCACAGCTCTTTTTGTTTGTGTTTGAACGGGAAGTGTGTTATCATAGGAACAATTACAGTGAAGGGAGGGCTGGAAGTGAAGAATCTCAACCAGCCGCTGTACCGAAAAAAGGAAGGCGGCATCTGACAGGAGATGTTACGATGAAAACACAGAAACTTGAGATCAGCGGTATTCCTGCTTTGATGTACGGGAAAGAAAGCCGGAAAGTATATCTCTATGTCCATGGCAAAATGGGATGCAAAGAAGAAGCCCTGCCGTTTGCAGAGCTTGCCTGCCCAGCAGGGTATCAGGTGCTGGCTCTTGATTTGCCCGAACATGGAGAGCGCAGGGGCAGCTCCGAGAAGCTGCTGCCGTGGGTGGCGGTTCCAGAGTTGGAAGCGGTCTATTCTTATGCTGCAGAGCGTTGGAAGAATGTTTCGCTGCGGGCTACAAGTATTGGAGCCTGGTTTTCCATGTTGGCCTTACAGGAAAAGCCATTGCGGGGTGCTCTTTTGCTCTCACCAGTGGTAGATATGGAAAATCTTATCACCAATATGATGCAGTGGGCAAATGTGAGTGAGGCCCAGTTGAAAGAAGTAGGGGAGATTTCCACGGATTTCGATGAGACGTTGTCGTGGCAGTATCTCTGCTGGGTGAGGGAGCATCCCTACCGCTGGAAAGTGCCCACGCAGGTGCTCTATGGCGCAAAGGATAACCTGACTTCCAGGGCAGTGCTTGAGCAGTTCAAACAACGGACAGGTGCGCATCTGACCATCATGGTAGAAGGAGAACACTGGTTCCATACCGAGCTGCAACTGGCTGTTCTGCAGGAATGGGAGCGAGCACATATCTGAAAGAAGAGGAGAGAGAAACATGAAGATCGAACCCAGAACGTTCACACTGCCCAGCGGGGAAGTGCTGACGGTGCGCAGCTTATGCGCCGATGATGCGGAGGCATTGAGTGCATTCCGCAATGCAATCTACGGCGAAACACATTTTATGGCCCGATACCCGGAGGAAGGAGCGAGTCTGGAAGCGATGCGGAACTGGCTCGCAGGCTTCGTGGAAAGCCCTGTGAACTTTGAGGTGGGCGCTTTTGCCGGAGAAAAGCTGGTGGGGGAGTTTGGTGTTGCACAGGTGCGGCCGCATATCAAATACCGCCATCGTGCCGTAGTAGGCATCTCCGTACGGAAAGATCACTGGGGTTGTGGTCTGGGCAGCTATCTGATGCAGCTGGCTGTGGACCAGACCCGCGCCAACGGCTTCGAACAGCTGGAACTGGGGGTGTACAGCGATAACGCCCGTGCCATCCATCTCTATGAGAAGTTTGGGTTTGAGCGCTATGGCATCCAGCCCCGGGCCTTTAAACTGAAAGACGGCACCTACCGGGATGAGATCATCATGGTGAAGATGCTGTGACCTGAAAAGGATAAAATAAAATCTCCCACTGACGGGGTTCGATGTCGTCAGTGGGAGATTTTTATCGTTTTACGGTCAAACCGTGAAAACCTCAGATTTTGGCCTCGCTGTTGTGCTCAGCCTTTTTGTAAGCAGAGAAGGAGTGGAACACAATGTTCAGACCCAGAACGATCAGCAGGACAGCCAGGATCAGCTGCAGGCCGTTGGCAATGAACACGGCACCCCAAGTGGTCTCGCCAGCAGGAATGCTGACAGAAGCGGCGGTGCTGATGGCCTTGACCATAGCGATCAGGCGCTGCACCAGAGCGGTGAAGGTGACGCACAGCATGATGATCAGCGGGGGGAACAGCATCTTGTTGCTGCGGCCGGTGACCTTCAGGAAAACGCACAGGGTAGCCAGAACCAGAGCGCTCAGCAGCTGGTTGGCGGAACCGAACAAAGGCCAGATGTTTGCGTAGCCGATCTTGGTCAGCAGGAAGCCGAAGACCAGAGTGAGGAAGGTGGAGAAGTAGACGTTGCAGAACAGCTTGCGCCAGCCCTCAGCGTGCTCCATGTCGTCCACACTGAACAGCTCCTGGAAGCTCATGCGGCCGATACGGGCCACAGCATCCAGACTGGTCAGGGCCAGAGCGGAAACACACATCGTCATAAAGACCGTTGCTGCATAAGCGGGAACGCCGAACATCTCAAAGAAACCGGCAACACCACGGCTGAAGATCTGGAACGGGGTACCTGCAGCGGGGGTGCCGTCCGCAGCAGCGGCAGCACCGGCAACGCACAGAGCCAGAACAGCCAGCAGGCTTTCCAGAATCATTGCGCCATAGCCGACCTTCAGCATATCCTTCTCGTTCTCAACGGTCTTGGAAGAAGTACCGGAGGAGACCAGGCTGTGGAAGCCGGAAACAGCACCACAGGCAACGGTGACGAACAGGATGGGGAACATGGTGCCCAGCTTCTCGTTGGTGAAGCCGGTGTAGACGGGCAGATTCATGGTGGGGTGTGCAACGACCAGACCAACCACAGCGCCTGCGATCATGGCAACAAACATGAAGGTGGTCATGTGATCCCGGGGCTGCTTCAGCAGCCACATGGGAAGCACGGCGGCAAAGAAGATATAAACGAAGGTGATATAGCTCCATGCGGCCTTGCCCAGGATGATAGGCAGATTTGCGCCAATGACAAAAGACAGCACGATGAAAACGATGCTGATGACGCTCTCCTTCCAACCGGAGAAGTTGAACTTCTTCTGGATCAGGCCAAAGACCACAGCGAAGACCATGAACATGATGGAGACCATGCCGGCAGCGCCGTTGGTCTGAGCAGCGTCCACCAGAGCGCCGTCCGCGCCATAAGCATTGAAGGTGCCAGCGACCATGTCAGCAAACGCTGCAATAACGATGCCGCAGAACAGCCAGCAGAACAGCAGGAACAGCTTGCGGCCAGTCTTGCCGATATACTTTTCGATCAGCATACCCATGGACTTGCCGTCATTCTTTACAGAAGCATACAGAGCGCCGAAGTCGGTAACAGCACCAAAGAAAATGCCGCCCAGCAGGACCCACAGAAGAACAGGCAGCCAGCCAAAGGCAGCGGCCTGAATGGCACCGGTAACAGGGCCGGCACCTGCAATGGAGCTGAACTGATGTGCAAAAACGGTCCAGCCGTTGGTGGGAACATAATCCCGGCCGTCCTCATGGACGACCGCAGGGGTCTTGGCGGTGGGGTCGATGCCCCACTTGTTTGCCAGCCAGCGTCCGTAGAGGGTGTAAGCACCAAACAGACACACGGCTGCGATCAAAACGATGACCAGCGTGTTCATTTCTTTTACCTCTTTCCTTTGCTTTTCATGCGGCAAAGAGGTCACGCTGTGGCTCCTTTGCCTGAAAATTGTGTATACTTTATCCCCATTTTCATAATTTGTCAATATTTTTCGGAGCAGTTCAGAGGATGTGCTAATTCAACAGAAAATCCGGCAATAATTTTTAGATGATTTTATTTCACTTGTGAAGAGAAGAAAACTGTGGACACGTTGAATTGAAAACGATTCACGCAAAAGACTTGACTTTCACACTTTCGTGTGCTAAAGTGATAACATGATATAATTCTTTCTGTCAGAAGTTCCGGCGTTTGCCGCAGAGGAGACCGCAATGACTGAGAAAAATTCCAGAAAAAACGAGACCGTAGATGCATTGTTCGATGCCATCCTGAGCCTTGAGAGCCGGGAGGAGTGCTATGCTTTTTTTGAGGATCTGTGCACAGTAAAGGAGATCTCCGATATGGCACAACGGCTGCAAGCGGCAAAGCTGCTGCTTGGCGGCCGCACCTATGACCAGATCGTGAAAGAGGTCGAGATCAGCACGGCGACCATCAGCCGCATCAATCGCTGCATCCAATACGGAACCGGCGGTTACCAGAGCGTAATTGAAAAGATCTCTGCACAGGAGAAAAAGCAGTAACGGCTGCACGGCAGGGGACATAGGATGGGGTACACCTTATATAGAAAGGATGAGTCCCCTATGGCAACGATCAATTGTCCCACCACGCTGGAATGTCCGGCCCTGCCCCGTGTTACCCTGAGTCAGGCTGTGATCGATCTGATGGAAAGTATCGCGCTGCAGGAAAGTGCTCTGAGCCACATCCTCTGCGCCGAGAGCCAGAAGATGAAAACCGCACTCGCCATGAACGAGATCGACCTGTGCAAGCTACTGGAAGTGAACGATTCGGCCACCAACATGGTGCACGCCGTGGCAAATCTGGAGCTGGTGCTGAAGGAAAAGCTGGAGTTTATCTCCAATAACCTCTATTATCCCTCCGCTGATAACGGCGCTGCAGCCCAATAAGCCTGCACGACCCCCTGCCTGTCCGCATTCTGGCGGGCAGGCATTTTGCGTTTTAAGGCCAGATTGTGACCGATTTGTATAAAAACAATAAAAACGATTTGTTGGAATTGCTGAAAGCGCAATTCTGTGCTATACTATACCGTGTATATGTGTGAAAGAGAGGGAAACGAACTTGCAGCACTATGACGTGATCTTATTTGACGTGGACGGAACCCTGATCGATTCCGCCCCCGGCATCCTGAATACACTGGAAGAAGTTTTTACCAAGATGGGCGTGGATGTCACCCATGTGAACCTGCGGCGCTATCTGGGGCCGCCGCTCCGCAAGAGTTTTGGAGAGCATTTTTCTGACCCTGCAAAAATCGAGGAGGCCACCGAGCTCTATCGGGAAAGTTACCGCGAAAAGGGCAGCCATGAGGGCACGGCCTACCCCGGTGCGGCAGAGATGCTGCGCCGCCTGAAGGAGGCAGGATTTGTGCTCTGCACCGCAACCTCCAAGCCGACTGTGGTGGTGACCCCCATTCTGGAAGAACAGGGACTGGCCCCTTACTTTGATTTCATCGGCGGCGCGTCCATGGATGAGAGCCGGGATACCAAAACGGAAGTGGTGCGCTATGTTCTCACCCAGCCCTGTGTGCAGGGCAAGCGGGTGCTGATGGTGGGCGACCGCAACGATGATATGCGCGGTGCTGCTGATTGCGGGCTGGATGCCGCCGGTGCCCTGTATGGCTACGGCAGCAGGGAAGAACTGGAGCCCTTTGGCCCGGTGCTGCTGGCGGAAAGTTGTGAAGAACTGACGGACAAGCTCCTGGCCTGCCGTGCAAACGGTTGAACGATAGGATAAGTGGTGAATATAACATGAATCATAAGAATCAATCGGACAAACAGTCTATGACATCGCTGCAGCGGCAGGCCGTTCTGGTCTGTGTGGTCTGTGCACTGGCGGCTTTGCTGACCGTAGGCATCACCCTGACCCTGCTCAAACGGGGAAAACCGGAAACGCCCGGCACACCCGCAGACTCCGTGCCGACGGACACCACCGGGGACGGTGAAAGCACAGATCTTGCCAATCATTATCAGATCGATAACACCTCCAGTGCTCTGCTGACTGAAACAGCGGATGCGGGCACGGAATATCTGGACAGCACCCTGTTTCTGGGAGACTCCAACACCGTGCGTCTGTATAACAACGGTCTGATCTCCTTGCAGCAGTTCTGCGCCAAGGAGGGCATTGGCACCCAGGTGGCCCTGAACGAAGGAATCGTCACCTTTAAGAATGACACTACCCACTACACCATCGCACAGGCGGTGGCAAAAATGAAGCCCCGCCGTGTTGTGATGACCTTTGGTACCAACGACACCGGCATGGAGGTGGCTGATTTTATCAGTAACTATACCGCGCTGGTGCAGGCCATTCAGGAGGCTTACCCCTACACCGATATCATCGTGAACACGGTGCCTCCCATCCCGGAGAATCACTCCAATTACCCCCACATGGATCAGGCCAAGATCGATGATTTTAACATGGCGCTGCTCAACATGTGTGAACAGCTGGGGGTCAGATTTCTGAATACGGCTGAGATCCTCAAAGGAGAAAATGGCTACGGCCAGCCGGATTACTACACGGATGGTGATATCCACCTCAAAAGCGCTGGTCTCAAGGCTGCGCTGAACTATCTGCGCACCCACGCCTACCAGACCGAGGATCGCCGCCCGGACACCAATAATATCCCCACCCGTACGCTGGAATATGTATCCAACCCCAGCTCGGCGGTGCAGGCCCCCAGCTCGGAAGAACCCGCTTCTTCCAGCGAGAGTGAAAGCGTCAGCAACTCTGAGACTGCCAGCGTCAAGTTTGAGGCCCGTTATCAGGTGGAAAAGAGCGGCGGCGGCACCCTGAGCTGTGGGAACGAGAGCGGCAAGACCAGCCTGACATACGGCATCACAGATGCATCCCAGTCGCTGACTGTCACGGCCACCCCTGCGGAGGGCCATGTGTTCGTCAAGTGGAGCGACGGCGTGACCAGCAAGACCCGTACCGATACCGGTTTCAAGCAGAATCTGGACGTGACAGCCGTGTTTGCAGCTGTTTCCGTTCACATCTCGGAAGGCAAGGCTTCCGCCGGCTCCTATGTTTTTAAGGCCGCGCTGGAGGGCAAATATGCCAAGAGTGAAAACCTGCATTGGTTCGCCAACGGTCAGGAAGTGAAGGAGGCCGCAGGCCAGACAACGGTCACCGTGTCCGCTTCGGCCATCACCAGCGGCAGCTATAAGATCTATGCGGTGGTCGTGTACAACGACTGCGCCGTGGTCAGCAATGCACTGACCATTAAGGTCAGCCCGGAGCCCGCCTCTAGCTCAAATTCCGGCAGCTCTTCTACTTCTTCCGGCAGTACATCCGCGTCCTCTTCGGAGAGCAGCAAGTCTGAGAGCACGAGCAGCAGTTCTTCCCACAGCACGGCGGAAAGTGAGAGTAAGAGCGAATCCAAGAGCGAGAGCACCTCTTCTTCTCACAGCAGCTCAGAGAGCAAGGCAGAGAGCACATCGTCCTCCAGCAGCACTGCTTCTGAGAGCAAAACGGAATCCAAAGAGCAGACCAACAGTGAATCGATCTCCGCTTCGGTTGAAAATGATATTGAGCCCGCAGAGGGGGCTTCCGCTTCCACCGAAGCAGAGGCCAGCCGATAAACCTTTTTCTGTCTGCCTGCATAGGCTGGGCAGAAGGGAGGGAGCCGGATGTTCTGTGAAGAAATCAAGATCCCCGGGCTGCCCGGTGAGGGAACTGTGACCGATGGCAGTGTGGACTGGTATGAGATGGACTGGGAGAATGTGGACAACGGCGTGACCGAGGAGCAGATGCCCAGAAACGTTGACAAACCCTGCACCGCGCAAGATCCGTGCACGGACAATTCCCCGGTGCAGACCGATGATGAAACCTATGAGATAGTTCAGGAATAACCGGAAGCCAGCTCTGCCGGGGCGGGGCTGGCTTCTCGCTGTTCTTTTGATCTGGGAAAAATTCCCGGTGATCGGGGACAAGCGTCCCGGAAAATGACACAAGCATGAAAGAGGGGTAATGAACCATGGCAAAATACTACTGTGTTCTGTTTGATGCAGACAACACGCTGCTGGATTTTGATGCAGCGGAAAACAAGGCGCTGGCTGACACCCTGCGGGAGTACGGCATTGAGCCGGATGCCGAGACGGTGCAGACCTACCGCACCATCAACGAAGAGCTCTGGCGGCAGCTGGAAAAGGGCCAGATCCGCCGGGACAAGCTGATGGGGGAGCGGTTCACCCGCTTTCTGAAGGCAGTGAATGCCGCAGGCAACGGTGTGGAGATGAACAAATTCTATCTGGATCAGCTCTCTACCCACCCTGACCTGGCATCTCCCAACGTGCTGGACGTGCTCCGGGAGCTTTCCGAAGTGGCAACATTGGCTGTAGTGACCAATGGCTTTGACCGGGTGCAGGGCCGCCGTGTGCGGGAATCCGGCATTCTGGATTTTGTGGAGGATGTGTTCGTTTCTGAAAAAATGGACAGCGAAAAGCCCAACCGCAAGATTTTTGATGCCGCGCTCCGTGCGCTGGGCGTGGAGAACCGTGAGCATGTGCTGATGGTGGGCGACAGCCTGAGCAGTGATGTGCAGGGCGGTGTGAACGCCGGGCTGGATACCTGCTGGTATAACCCAAACCACGCCGAGAATCCCGGCAAGGTCGTGCCTACCTATGAGATCAGCAGCCTGGAAGAGCTTTATCCGCTGGTGATGGAGCCGGAGGAACTGGCCAATGTGGGTCTGAAGAATCGCCGCCACCAGCTGTAATGCTGTGCGGCCTGTGTGAGAGATTGGAAAACGAACAATGCTGATACATTTGGAAAAGCTGGGCAAGAGCTTTGGCGAGAAGATCGTCCTGCATGATGTCACGGCCAGTGTCGAACGGGAGGACCGCATCGGCATCGTGGGCCAGAACGGCGCAGGCAAAACGACCCTGCTGAAGATCCTGACCGGCGAATATACGGACTACGAGGGTGAGTTCAGCGTGACCCATGGTGTGACGCTGGGCTATCTGGAACAGAATGCAAAGCTCGACCCTACGTTGGATATCTATGGAGAGATGCGTTCCTGCTTTGCCCATGTGCTGGATGCCATGGCCCAGATGCAGATCCTGGAGCGCAGAATGGCCGCCAGCCCGGAGGATGCCTCTCTGCTGGAACAGCACGATGCCTTGCAGAACATCATTGATGCCGCTGACGGCTACAATATGGATGTCAACATCAAAAAGGTGCTGTCCGGTATGGGGTTTGCGCAGGATACCTGGACGAAGAATATCGCTGTGCTTTCGGGCGGTGAGCTGACGCGCCTGCGTCTGGCAAAGCTGCTGTTGGAGAAGCCGGATGTCCTGATTTTGGACGAGCCCACCAACCACTTGGATTTTGCCACCATGGAATGGCTGGAGAATTACCTCAAGAGCTATTCTGGTGCCGTGCTGGTCGTCAGCCATGACCGCTATTTCCTGGACAATATCTGCACCAGGATCTGGGAGGTCTCCTTCCAGACCATGACCACTTATAAGGGCAACTTCTCAGCCTATCTGCCCCAGAAGGAAGCTGCCGATGCCCTGCGCCAGAAGCAGCACGATGCAGATGTAGCACTGGCTGAAAAGCTGCAGGATTATGTAGACCGCAATCTTGTGCGCGCTTCCACCACCAAGATGGCCCAGAGCCGCCGCAAACAGCTGGAAAAGCTGGAGATCACGGAAGCACCAAAGGATGAAACAAACCAGCTCAAATTCCGCTTTGAGTATGATGTGGAGCCGTGGAACGAGTTGGTGCTGATGAAAAACCTGACCATCAGGATCGGGGAGCGCACCCTGCTGGAACCCTTTACCTACACGGTCTGCCGGGGTCAGCGGCTGGTGATCGCAGGCCCCAACGGTGCGGGCAAATCCACCCTGATGCAGGTGCTGGATGGTAAGCGCCGCCCCTCCGGCGGCATGGTGCGGCTGGGTACGGGAGCCCGGCCCAGCATTTTTGCCCAGCAGCAGAACCGTCTGGGACAGGGCCGGGTGATCGATGTCATCTGGAACAAGTATCCCCGGATGACGGAGCTGGAAGTACGCAGCCATCTGGCAAAGCTGGGTTTCCGGGGCGAGACAGTGTTCAAGCCCTGCGAGGCACTTTCGGGCGGAGAGCTGGCCCGCCTGCGCTTTGCTGAGATTGTGCTGGAGCGGCCCAATCTGCTGTTTCTGGACGAGCCCACCAACCACCTGGACATCTACACCCGCGAGAACCTGACCGAGGCCCTGATGGCATACACTGGGACCCTGCTCATGGTCACCCATGACCGCCATCTGATGAACAGTCTGGGCTGTCCCATCCTCTATCTGGAAGATGGCAAGGCCACCCTGTATCCGAGCTACGATGCCCTGATGGGCCGTGCCGCTCCTGCTGCCGCTCCGGAAAAAACCGGGGATCAGCCTGCCAAGGCCGGTTACGGCAAAGAGCAGCGCCGCCGCCGCGCGGAGCTGCGGGCCAAGATCAAGGCCTGCGAGGATGAAATGGAAGCCTGCGGGGCAAGGGAAGTGGAGCTTGACAATGAGATCAACTCCCCGGAGGTCTACAATGACCCCGATCTACTCCGCCAAAAGAGCGATGAGCTCAGTGATCTGCGCTTCCATCAGGAAGAGCTGTTTGCTGCCTGGGAAAAGGCAATGGAAGAGCAGGAGCAGTACGAACAGGCTGCTGGTGAAGAATGATCCGCTGCAAAGGAGAACAATGATGCCTCATAACCGCCGCAATTACAACAAAACGCACAGCATCGCCCTTTCAGGTCTGCTGTTTGCTCTGGCGATGGCGCTTTCCTTCATCGAGGGCACATTGGTCATCCCCGGGCTTTTGCCAGGCATGAAGCTGGGTCTGGCGAATATTGTGGTGATGTATGCCCTGTTCTTCATGGGGCCAAAACAGGCCTTTGTGCTGGATGTGCTGAAGGCGTTCTTCGTCTTTCTGGTCTCCGGCTGGACGGCAGGTTTTCTTTCCCTCTGCGGCGGTCTGCTCTCGCTGCTGGTGATGTGGCTGCTCTACTATCACTGCCCGCTGCGGCCCACATGGTTCATCCTGTCAGTCTGCGGCGCGCTGGCCCACAACATCGGCCAGCTGCTGGGCGCCAGTGTCATCCTTTCCACAGCAGTGTCCCTTTACTATGCACCGATTATGCTGGTGCTGGGCCTTGTGATGGGAATGCTCACCAGTATCACCCTGCGGGCTATGCTGCCTGCGCTGGGACGGCTGGGTTATAATATCCAGGAAAACCGCAAAGGATGAGCTGCCCAGTTGCAACCGGGGCTGGAATCCGATATAATAAATCAAATCTGAATTTTTACCCAACAAAAAAACTGCCCATGGGATAGCGCACTTTGGCGCGGGGCAGCTGGGAGGTATGAGTTTATGTCTGAAAAAGTGACTGTCAAGGTGGAGCGCAATATCCTCCATCTTCCCGCCATTGCCCTGCGTGGGCTGGTGGTGTTCCCCAACAACCTGCTGCATTTTGAGGTGGGTCGTGACAAGAGCATTGCCGCTGTAGAATGGGCCGTGCGGAATAAATCTGAGGTGTTCCTCATTGCGCAGAAGGATATGAAGGCTGAGGACCCCAAGGCAGAGGAGATGTACCAGTACGGCGTTGTGGCCGAGATCAAGCAGGTCATGCGTGTTTCGGATGATCTGGTGCGCATTCTGGTGGAGGGCAAGTTCCGCGCCAAGCGCACTGAGCTGGATACCGAAGGCAGCTTCCTGCTGGCATCGGTGCGGCCGGCTCCGGTGCGCCCCATCAAGGCAGAGGAAGAGACCGAGGCGGAGGCCCTGCTCCGCAACGTGAAAACGAGCTTCGACGCGGTGCTTTCCATGAATCCCCGCATCAGCAAGGATGTGGTGTTTGCTGTTACCTCGAATAACGACCCCGCCTTCCTGTGCGAGTACATCCCTGCCAATCTGCTCTTCCGCTTTGAGGATAAGCAGGCTGTGATGGAGGAAAGCACCCTCATCGGCCGTCTGCGCCTGCTGGTGGAACGCCTGCATCGGGAGCGCCGGATGCTGGAGATCGACAAGGAGATCGCCCAGAAAGTGGACGAGGCCATGGACAAGAACCAGCGTGATTACTACCTGCATGAGCAGATGCACATGATCAGCCAGGAGCTGGGCGAGGACGATGATACCACGGCAGAGGCCGAGGAGTACCGCCGCAGGATCCAGGAGCTGCATCTGGACGAGGAGCGGGAGAAGAAACTGCTCAAGGAAGTGGACCGCCTTGCCAAGATGCAGAGCAGCAACCAGGAGGGAACGGTCATCCGCACCTATCTGGATACCTGCCTGGATCTGCCCTGGAACAGCTTTACCGAGGACGACCTCGATATCGCCAAGGCACAGCGCATCCTTGACCGCGACCACTACGGCCTGAAGAAGGTCAAGGACCGCATTCTTGAGGTGTTGGCTGTCCGCAAGCTGGCTCCGGATGTCAAGGGCCAGATCATCTGCCTGGTCGGCCCTCCGGGTGTCGGCAAGACCAGCATTGCCCGCTCCATTGCCGAGAGCCTGAACCGCAAGTATGTGCGCATCAGCCTGGGCGGTGTGCGGGATGAGGCAGAGATCCGCGGCCACCGCCGCACCTATATCGGGGCCATGCCCGGCAAGATCATCAACGCCATGATCTCCGCCAAGAGCTCCAACCCCCTGATGCTGCTGGACGAGATCGACAAGCTGGCGGGCGATTTCCGGGGTGACCCGGCTGCCGCCCTGCTGGAAGCTCTTGATCCCGAGCAGAACACCACCTTCAATGATCACTTTATCGATATGCCATTTGATCTGAGCCATGTGCTTTTTATCACCACGGCAAATGATCTGAGTGCTATTCCCGGCCCTTTGCGTGACCGCATGGATGTCATTGAGCTGCCCAGCTATACCCGGGTGGAGAAATACAACATTGCCCGCAAGCATCTGGTACCCAAGCAGCTCAAGGCCTGCGGTCTGGCCGGGAAGGTCACCTTCTCCCAGAGCGCGCTCTACGGCATCATTGACGGCTACACCCGTGAGGCCGGTGTCCGCACCCTGGAGCGTACCATCACCAGTGTCCTGCGCAAGTGCGCCCGCAAGATCGCGTCCGGCGAGGCGGAAACCGTCTCTGTGACCGGCAGCAGTCTGGAAGAGCTGCTGGGCCCCCGCTTCGTCAAGCCCGATTTTCTCAACCGGACCAATGCCATTGGTATTGCCAACGGTCTGGCCTGGACCAGCATCGGCGGCGAGACCCTGCCCATTGAGGTGCAGGTCATGGACAATGGCAGCGGCAAGATCACCGTCACCGGTTCGCTGGGCGACGTGATGAAGGAAAGTGCCCAGCTGGCCATCACCTATGTCCGTGTCCACGCCGAGGAATATGGCATCGACCCTGAGCGGCTGAAGAAATGCGATCTGCACATCCATGCCCCCGAGGGTGCCGTGCCCAAGGATGGCCCCAGCGCCGGTGTTACTCTGACCACGGCTCTGGTGTCCTGTCTGTCCGGCATCCCGGTGCGCGGTGATGTTGCCATGACCGGCGAGATCACCCTGCACGGTAATGTGCTGCCCATCGGCGGTCTGCGCGAAAAGAGCATGGCTGCCTACCGTGAGGGGATGAAAACTGTGCTCATCCCCAAGGATAACGTTCCGGACCTGTACGAGGTGGATGACGAGGTGAAGAAGAATCTGACCTTCCTGCCCATGTCTGACCTCGCGCAGGTGCTCAATGCCGCTCTGCTCAAGCCCAAGAGCGTTTCTGCCCGTCATCCGCACCCCGCCAAAAAGGCAAAGCCGGTGGAAGCGGCCATCCCGCCTACACCGGAAAAACCGAAGCCGGGGGCTGTCTGCTAATCAAAGGAGCAAACGATGAATTACAACAAAGCGGATTTTATTGCAAGCTACGGCATTTCCAGCCAGCTGCCCGAAAGTGACCGCCCGGAACTCAGCTTCTCAGGCCGTTCCAACGTGGGCAAGTCCAGCCTCATCAACAAGCTGTGCAACCGCAAGAACCTTGCCCGCGTGTCCAGTACACCGGGCAAAACGGCCACCATCAACTTCTATGAGGTGGACAACTGCTATTTTGTGGATCTGCCCGGCTATGGCTATGCCAAGGTCAGCAATGCGGACCGCGAGCGCTGGGATGACCTCATCAACAGCTATTTTGAGGCTCCCCGGCATCATACCCTGCTGGTGCAGCTCATCGACTGCCGCCATGCCCCCAGCGCAGATGACCTGCAGATGCTGAAGTATCTGCACTACCATCAGATCCCCTTTGTTGTGGCATTGACCAAAGCCGATAAGCTCAAAAAGAGCCAGCTGGCCAAGACACAGGAGGATTTTGAAAAGGTCTGCCTGCCCTATGGCTGTCAGAAGGTGGTGCTGACCAGTGGCGAGAACGGCTACGGCATCCCGGAGCTGCAGGCGGTGTTGAACGAGGCTGTGGCGGCGGAGTTCACCGATGACGAGGAAGCGGAGTAAACCATGGCCTACAATGAATTTGCCTATTTCTATGATGAATTCAACGGCGAAGCCGACTATGATGCCCTCTATGAGCAGATCCGGCAGGAGCTGAATGCCCACAATATCCGGGATGGTATTCTGGCTGATCTGGGCTGTGGAACAGGGGAGCTGACCCTGATGCTGACCCAGGCGGGCTATGATATGATCGGCATCGATCAGTCCGAGGAGATGCTCTGTGTTGTGCGGGATAAGGCGGAACAGCTGGGCCTTTCCGGCAAGCTGCTGCTTTTGCAGCAGGATCTGCTCAAGCTTGATCTCTACGGCACCATCCGGGGCGCGGTGTCTACCTTCGACACCTTCAACCACATCCCAGACCTGGATACCGCCATTGCCAACGCGGCTTTTTTCATGGAAGAGGGCGGCGTGTTCCTCTTTGATATGAACACTCCCTACAAGCACCAGAAGGTGCTGGGGGAGAATGTATTTACCTTTGAGGAGGAGGATGCTGCCTGCGTCTGGCGCAACCACTATCACCCTGCGGACCGCCGGGTGGAGATCACGGTGGACATCGACTACCGCGAGACCGGCGAACACTTCCATGAACAGTTCTATGAATATACCTACGACCTGGATACCATCCGAGCTGCGTTGGAAAAGCACGGCTTTGTGCTGGAAAAGGTCTGCGACGGTGAGAGCTTCGGCCCCCTGACCGAAGAGAGCGAGCGCTATTTCTTCTGTGCCGTCAAGCAGTATACCCAATTGGAGGAAAAAGAAAATGTCTAATCTGATCCGCGGTATTTCTGAAAACGGCGGTGTTGTGTTCTGCGGTGTGGACTCCACTGAGATCGTCCGCACGGCCGAGCAGCTGCACCACACCAGTGCGACCTGCAGCGCAGCCCTGGGCCGCCTGCTCACCGGTGCGTCCCTGATGGGCTCCATGCTCAAGGACGATGGCGATTCCATTACGCTGCGTGTGGCGGGTGGCGGCCCCACCGGCACGGTTGTTGCCTGTACCGATGGCACCGGCAATGTCAAGGGCTGCATCGACCACCCGCTGGTAGAGCTGCCTCTGAAAGCAAACGGCCATCTGGATGTGGGCGGTGCTGTGGGCAAAAACGGCGTGCTGACTGTCATCCGTGACAACCGCCTGCAGAAAGAACCCACTGTGGGCCAGGTGCCGCTGGTCTCCGGCGAGATCGCCGAGGATCTGACCAGCTACTATGCTTACAGCGAGCAGGTGCCCACCGTCTGCGCTCTGGGTGTGCTGGTGGATACTGACCTGACCATTGCCTGCGCGGGCGGCTTCCTGCTGCAGCTGCTGCCCGGTGCCACCGATGCCGAGATCACCCAGCTGGAGCAGAACATCGCCGCAATGCCTTCCGTCACTGAACTGCTTCGGGAAGGCAAGACCCCCGAGGATATGATGAACCTTGCTCTGGCAGGCTTCAACCCCAATGTACTGGATGAGCGCGAGGTGCAGTACAAGTGTGACTGCAGTGAAGAGCGCACCGAAGAGATGCTGCTGAGCCTGGGTCGCAAGGAGCTGGAAAAGCTCCGGGATGAGGATCCTGACTGCGAGGTCGTCTGTCATTTCTGCCACACCAAATATCATTTTGACCTGAATCAGCTGGTGGAGAAGGCTGCTTATAAAAAAGAAGCGGCCGAAGAACCCAATGAAAACGCATAAGATGTAACCTAAAAACGGCCCGGAGCGAAAAACTCCGGGCCGTTTTCAGGTGCAGATATCAGCAATGATGGTGTAGACCACCCGGTAATGCAAGGTGTCATTCTCGGTTGTAACATCTACTTTCTGCGCCACAAATTCTGCGTCCGGGTAATCATTTTGCAAGGCCTGTAAGCCATGCAGACGGGTCAGTGCGCTGGCTTCATCCTCTGAGAAATGAACTTCATTTTCTGCCTGTTCGTAATAGGTGGTTTCCTCGACGGAAAGCGGGAACATCAGCCCCAGAAGCTCCGGCTGAAGATGCCGTGTGACCGCCGTGGAATCGTCCGCAGGGGAGAAAAGGGAAGGCAATGGGAACACCCGCCCGGCAAGGAAAAGCCTTCGCTGAACGACAGCGTTCCCAGTCAGCTGGTATGTGGCAGCCGTCAGCGGAAGCTCTTCTGCAAACTCCCACTCGAACTGCGCCCGGACGCTTCCGGCGGCAGGCTGAAAGATCAGCGTGCCGTCCCGTTCAGCCCGGGCAGTGCCGATGAGTCCCTGACCTTTTTCCACTGCCTGCCCGGGAACCACCAGCATCGTCCCGCTGATAAGGTTTGTGTTGACCACCGTGCCTGCAGCCTTTGCCCGCAGGCCATGGAGCGTTCCGGCGGCGATCTCCGGTACCGGTTTGGCTTCTGCCGCTTCCAGTACCAGCCGCCCATCCAGAAAATTCAGGCTGACCCACGAGAACTCACCGCTTTGCAGCAGAGCATATTCCCCGGCGGTAAGTTTTTCCTGCGTGACGATACTGCCCGGCATCAAGGAAACGGTTTCCCGCAGCACGGAAGCTGCCCGCGCCTGCTGGCCGGTCGTCAAGCCGGAAGCATCCACGGCCCAGACAAGGCCCTGTGACCAAAGCAAAAACGGCACAAACAGCAAAAGCCCGGCCCACAGCCCCCGCCGCCGGAGGTAGGGCCGCAGGAGAAAAAACAGACCGGTCTTTTTCCGGATGCGCAGATGCACCCGCCGCTTGCGGGCAAGTTTTGCCAGCCGGAGGTAACGCCATGCTGCACATCGGGCTGTAAAGCCGCCGGGAGCAGGGAAGATGTCGGTGAGGTGCAGGCCTGTCCGTGCAGCTTCGGAGAGCAGGCCATCGGTATCACCGTTCCGGGCAGAAAATGCTGCCCCGGCCCAAAGCTGTAAGATGCTGCATCCCTCCCTAACTGCTGGAAAAATCTGTGCGTAAAAACCGCCCCCGCAGGGTAATTCGGTGAGCGGCCAGCGTTTCGATTCTAAGCCCGTCCCCATACACGGTGAACAGTCCGCCCGCAAATTCCAGGCAGAGCCTGCCCTCTTCATAGGTGCGCACCCTGCGGAAGTGCTCGATCTCCATCACACCGCCGCTCAGATAGACAGAGGGCTGGCCGTAAAAGCCCCGGGGAGGCTGGCGCAGCATCCGGCCAAACCAGCCGCGCAGGGAGAGCCGCCCGGTTTTCTGCTGTTTCACACCCGCTCCCTCCCCGCCGGGCAAAACTGCGCCCCGTATCACATATATATGGAACCGGAGGGCGTGTATATGAATCAGCTTTTCAGATGGAATCAGATGGGTTTGTTTTTGCTGGCACTGGCGGCAGGGATTCTGCCGTTTGCAGTGCCGGAGGTTTGTGCCGCTGCTCTGCGGGAAGGGCTGGCCCTCTGCAGCGGGTCGCTGCTGCTCTCGCTGTTCCCGTTTCTCGTGGTATCGCGCCTGCTCGTCCAATGCCCGGAAAGCGACCTGCTGGCCCTGCCGTTCCGGTTGGCGGCGTGGGGCATCGGCATCCGCACACCCTGTGCGGCACGGGTGCTCTGCATCGGGTTCCTGGGTGGTTTTGCACCAGCGGCCAGTGCAGCGGCGCAGGCAGTCAGGACCGGTCAGCTTACGGCGGAGGAAGCGGATGCCCTGCTGCCGGCCTGTATCTGTTCCGGGCCATCCTTTGTGGTGCTGACGGTAGGGCAGAGCCTGCTGGGCAGTGCAGAGCTTGGCGTGCTGCTGTTTGCGTCACAGATCACCGCAAACTATCTGACTGCCGCCCTGCTGAACCGGTTTGCAGGAGTGCATTCAGTCGAACAGGAATCTGCAGCGCAAGCATCCCCTGCACCGCCGCGGTTGGATGAAATCCTGGCCGATGCTGCCATAACGTATTGCAAGCTCTGCGGGTTTATCCTCTTTTTCCGGTTGCTGGCCGCCGGAGCAGGGGCTCTTTTGCCTACCGGTGCGGGCACACTCTGTGCCATTCTGCTGGAGGTCTGCTCCGGCTGTGACCTGGCTTCCCGTACCGGACAGTGGGGGAGCCTGCTCTGCTGTGCGGCACTGAGTGTGCAGGGGCTTTCAGTGCTGCTGCAGGTGCGCACCATCTGCCCGCCGGAAATGACCCTGCGCCCGCTTTATCGGGCCAGGATGCTCCATCTGCCGCTTTCATTGGCCCTGTTCTATCTGCTGCTGCCGGGCGGGGAGGCGGATGTGTTCAGCACCCTGCCTGCCCGGGTCCTTTTGATGCGGCGGGTGCCGCCGGATTGTGCCCTGCTCGTTTTTGCAGTGTGCTGTATGGCAGCCTGCACTTTGCGCAGTGGAATCCGTCAAGTTGAACAGAAACAGATGGCAAGAAATGCAGGTGGGTGTTGTATAAATTCCAAAACTTTGCTATAATAAGACGTAAGCATTCAATGACAGGGAAGCTTCCCTGAACAGATGGAAATAAAATAAATGAGCACACGCTTATTTTAGATGGAGGACCATAGAATGGATTTACAGAATATGGATCTTAAGGGCGGGAGCCTGCAAATTTCCACCGAGGTCATCGGCAAGATCGCACGCTGTGCTGCACTGGAAGTGGACGGTGTGTCCGAGGTCTCCTGCGGCAAGCAGAACAAAAAGGTCAAGGAGCTGCTGGCTGCTGCCAGCATCCAGCCCCCTGTTACCGTGGAGATGCGGGACGGCACCGCAGAACTGACCCTGAATCTGGTGGTCAAGTTTGGTGCAAAGATCCCTGCTGTGGCCGAAAAGGTACAGGAGAATGTCAAGTCCGCTGTTCAGAACATGACCAATGTCACGGTAAGCCGTGTGAACCTTGTCATTGCCGGCCTTGCGGCTGAGGAACAGGAATAAAAAGTAGAAGAGGAAGATTATGGAAAATATTTTGCCCCGTCGTGAAGCCCGTGAGAATGCGTTCCTGCTGGCTTTTTCCCAGACCTTTGGTGATGTGCCCCTGCAGGAAGCACTGGATACGAACAACGAGTGTGGGGAAGAGCGTCCTGTGGATGTGTTCGGCCAGCGCCTGCTGAGTGCCTATTACAGCCACTCTGCAGAGGTGGATGACCTCATCCGTGACCATCTGCGCAACTGGACCATGGAGCGCCTGCCCCGTGTCAGCCTGACTGTCCTGCGTCTGGCTCTGGCTGAGATGCTGTATGGCGACGAGCGTAAGCCCGGTGTTGTCATCAATGAGGCTGTGGAGCTGACCAAGAAATACGGCGCAGATGAGGACTATCAGTTCGTGAATGGTCTGCTGGGTGCTGTTGCCCGTGAGCAGGGTTTGGATACGGAGCCGGTGGAGTCGGAAGAACAGTGAACCACTATACGCTGGGCATCGACACAAGCAACTATGCAACCTCTCTGGCGGTTTTTCACACAGCCGGAGAGGTTGTTTGCGCAAAGAAACGTTTTCTGCCGGTCAAGGAGGGCCAACTGGGCCTGCGGCAGAGTGATGCGCTCTTCCACCATACCGCGGCTCTGCCCGAGATGTTGGAGGAGCTTGGCCGGGAGTTTAATTTGACCCAAATCTCGGCAGTGGGCGTTTCCCAGAAGCCGCGCCCCGTGGAGGGAAGCTACATGCCCTGCTTCCTGGCGGGTGTCAGCGCGGCCACAGCCTTTGCGCAGGCCCGGGGCATCCCGCTCATCCATACCACCCATCAGCAGGGGCACGCGGCGGCAGCGCTGTTTGCAGCAAAAGGGGAAGAGCTCTTCCGCCAGAAAGTGCTGCTCTTCCACATCTCAGGCGGTACAACGGATCTTCTGCTCTGCAATGAGGTAAAGGAGATCACCACACTGGGCACCAGCACCGACCTATACGCTGGGCAGGCGGTGGATCGTGTGGGGGTCAAGCTGGGGTTTGGCTTCCCGGCAGGTGTGGAAGTTTCCCGTCTGGCTGCCTTGTGTGAGGAACCCATTAAGCCCAGATCCAGCGTGAAGGGGATGCAGTGCAGTCTTTCGGGGCTGGAAAATCAGTGCAATGCCCTGCTGAATGAGGGCAAAACCCCGGAGTATGTCTGCAAATACTGCCTGCTCTGTGTGGCAGACACCGTGGTCAAAATGACAAAAGCCGCCCAGAAGGAATACCCCGGCCTGCCGGTGGTCTGTGCGGGCGGTGTGATGAGTAGTGATATCATCCGCGCCTGGGTGCAGCAGCGCCTTCCGCAGGTGTATTTCGTGCCCGGGCAGTATTCCAGTGACAACGCCATCGGCGTGTCCATTCTTGCCGCACAGGGGGCTGGATTATGGCTGAAGTGATCTCAGTCTCGGCCCTGAACCGGTACGTCAAGAATCTGCTGGACGTGAATGATGTTCTGTTCGATCTGGCCCTGCGGGGCGAGATTGCCAACTTTGTGCAGAACGCCCGGAGCGGGCACTGCTACTTTTCCCTGCGGGACGAAGCCGCCAGCGTCAGGGCTGTGATGTTCCGCTCCGATGCGCGGCGGCTGAGTTTCCAGCCCGAAGAGGGTATGAAGGTGGTGGTGCGCTGCCGTGTGACCCTCTACGAGCGGGACGGTGCGTTTCAGGTCTATGTCAACGACATGTTTCCGGACGGCATCGGCTCGACACAGTTGGCCTTTGAACAGCTGAAGGCAAAACTGGACAAAGAAGGACTGTTTGCTCCGGAGCACAAAAAGCCGCTGCCCCGGTTCCCGCAGTGTATCGGCCTTGTTACCAGCAAGACTGGTGCTGCACTGCAGGATATCCGCAATGTTATCGGTCGGCGCTGGCCCGCAGTGCGTCTGCTGCTGGCTCCTGTGAATGTGCAGGGCTTTGAAGCGGCAGAGGAGATCGCCGATGCCATTACCCGGCTGGACAAAAGCGGGCGGGTGGACGAGATCATTGTAGCGCGCGGCGGCGGAAGCCGGGAGGACCTGTGGGTGTTTAACGCCGAGGTCATTGCCCGGGCAGCTTACCGCTGCAAAACGCCCCTCATCAGCGCCATTGGTCACGAGATCGATTTTACGATCCTGGATTTTGTGGCAGATCAGCGCGCGCCCACGCCCTCAGCGGCGGCAGAGCTTGCTGTGCCCGACCGTGCCGAACAAGGACGGAAATTATGCACTTTGGAAGAAAATATTCACAATTGTATCCAATTTAAGCTGAGTTTATGCTATAATAGGCTGGAACAGACTGAACAGCTGCTTTCCCGTGCCGGTGTACAGGCAGCGCTGGAGGAGCGTGCTGCCCGCCTGGATACTCTGGCCGGGCGGCTGCAAACTGCCGCCAAAGGCAAGCTGCAGGCCGGAGAGCTGCGTCTGAAGCATACGGCAGCACTTGCCGCATCCCTGAACCCCTACGGTGTGCTGGCCCGCGGCTATGCCATGGTGCAGGACAATAGGGGAAGGATCTGCACGCCGGATGCACTCCGGCCCGGGCAGACCTGTAAACTCCGGGGCACGGAACACCGCGTGACCTGCACGGTCAACACAGTGGAGGAACTGGATGAGAGCACCCAAAAGTTTTGAGGATGGAATGACCCGGCTGGAAGCCATCCTTGAACAGATGCAGCAGCCGGAAACAACGCTGGCGGAATCGGTCAAACTCTATGCCGAAGCCGCATCCCTGATGGATTATTGTAACGGTACGCTGGAAAAGGCCACGCTGCAGCTGGATGAGATCGACGCACAGCGGGCCCCCCGGCCGGATGCCGCACATTAAGGAGGAAGTTTCATGGATTACGCGAAGCAGTATCAAGAGTATCTTGCCATGGCAAATCAGGCACTGGAAAAGGCCTGCGAGACTTTTTTGCCCGAGGAATCTGAGGTCTGCCGGGCTGCCCGTTACAGCCTGTTGGGCGGCGGCAAACGCATCCGCGCGGTGCTGGTTCTGGCCGTGTGCGATATGCTCAACGGCAGCGCTGAAGCAGCCGAGCAGTTTGCGGCGGCGGTCGAGATGCTGCACTGCTATTCTTTGATCCATGATGACCTGCCCTGCATGGACAACGATGACCTGCGCCGGGGCAAGCCCAGCTGCCACAAGGCCTTTGGTGAATCCACTGCTATGCTGGCCGGCGATGTACTGTTGACCGAGGCGTTCAACGTGGTTGCAAATGCACCGGCTTCGCCCATTGTCAGTGTGCGGGCCGCAAGGGCCTTGGGCGCTGGTGCGGGCAGCCATGGCATGGTTTATGGGCAGGAGCTTGACCTGAAATACGAGGCACTGGCTGCCACCGAGGAGCAGCTGCGGTTGATCCACCGGAACAAGACCGGTGCGCTCATCAATGCTGCCGTTCAGATGGGTGCTGCCGCTGCTCAGGCCAATGAGACCCAGTGCAAGGAGCTGGAGGACTATGCCTTCGGCATTGGTCTGGTGTTCCAGATCGTGGACGATGTGCTGGATGTGACCAGCACCGCCGAACAGCTGGGCAAACCCATTGGCAGCGACAGTGAGAACGGCAAGACCACCTTTGTGACCTTGTATGGGGCCGAGGGTGCCATGGAGCTGGCAAAAAAACTGAACAACGAGACCTGCGCCTCCCTGCACGCGGAATTTGGCGAAAAGGCCGCTTTCCTGGAGCAGCTGGCAAAAGAGCTGCTGGTGCGCCGCAGCTGATCCGAAAAAATAAGAAGGTGGAACTACCATGCAATTTATCCATAGCGTCCTGACGTTCAATGAGATCCTTACAGTATCCCTGTTGTCCTGGTTTGTGGCGCAGGTGCTCAAGACCATCATCAACTTTGTCCTGCTGGGCAGGTTCCAGCTGGAGCGGATGTGGGGCGATGGCGGTATGCCCAGTGCCCACAGCGCCACGGTAACGGCCATGGTCATTGCTACAGCACGCAGCGAGGGCATCCATTCGGCTATCTTTGCGGTGGCTGCAGTTGTTGCCATCATCACCATGCACGATGCTATGGGTGTGCGCCGCGAGACCGGCGAGCAGGCCAAGGTGCTGAACAAGATGCTGGAGCAGTGGATCGAAGTGACCGAGAAAAACAATCCCTTCCTGCAGAATATGCACCTGAAAGAGATGGTCGGTCACACTCCGCTGCAGGTCATGGCCGGTTTTGCACTGGGTGTACTGGTCGGCTTCCTCTATCCTATGGGCCTCTGAGCGCCCCATTTCAAAACGTGAGAAGGACGTGAATCTATGAATTCGCCTTTGCTGGAGAAAATTTCTCAGCCCAGCGATCTGAAAAAGCTGTCCAGTCAGCAGACGGTGCAGCTTTGCGCAGAAATCCGTGAATTTCTTCTGGATAACGTATCAAAGACCGGCGGCCATCTGGCATCCAATCTGGGTGCTGTGGAGCTGACGGTGGCTCTGCACCGGGTGCTGACCACCCCCACGGATGAGATCGTGTTTGATGTAGGCCATCAGTGCTATACCCACAAGCTGCTGACCGGCCGCCGCGAGGGCTTTGCCAAGCTGCGGCAGCTGGATGGCATTTCCGGTTTCCCGAACCCCAACGAAAGTGAGCATGATGCTTTTATTGCCGGTCACGGCAACACCGCGCTCTCGCTGGCTGTGGGCATTGCCTGGGCCAAAAAGCTGCGGGGTGAGCCGGGACAGGTGGTTGCCCTCATTGGTGACGGTGCCTTTACCGGCGGTATGGTCTACGAGGGGATGAACAATATCGGCGGGCTGGACAATCTGCTGGTCATCCTGAACGACAACAAGATGTCCATTTCCAAGAATGTGGGCGCGTTGTCCCGCTACCTGAGCCATCTGCGCACCACCAGCCGCTATTACGATGCCAAGGAAAATGTGCGTTCCTTTCTGGATGGCGTGCCTGTCATCGGCCCACCGCTGAAATCTGCGATCCAGAACAGCAAGGCCATGGTGCGCAGGGCAATGTATCACTCAACCATGTTCGAGGATATGGGCTTCCACTATTATGGTCCTTTTGATGGTAACAATGAACCGGAGCTTGAAGGAATCCTGCGCGATATCCACAGGCAGCCCGGCCCCCATTTCCTGCATGTCGTGACCAAGAAAGGCAAGGGCTATGCCCCGGCTGAGAGCAACCCCGGTAACTTCCACGGTGTTTCGACCTTTGATCTGGTCAACAGCATCCCAGACCCTGAGGTGGCTCCAAAGGAGTCTTTCTCGACGGTGTTCGGCAATGTCCTGAACAAGGAGGGCGCGGAAAACCAGAAGATCTGTGCCATCACGGCCGCCATGAAGTATGGTACGGGTCTGCAGTTCTTTGCACACACCCACCCCAAGCGTTTCTTTGATGTGGGCATGGCAGAGCAGCATGCCGTAACCTTTGCAGCGGGCCTTGCCAGCCAAGGAATGCTGCCGGTGGTCTGCATCTACTCCACCTTCCTGCAGCGTTCCTATGACCAGATCATCCATGATGTGAACTTGCTGAAGGAGAACGTTGTCCTTGCCGTCGACCGCGCCGGTTTTGTTCCGGCAGACGGCGAGACCCATCAGGGAATCTTTGACCCGGCCTTCCTCAGTCAGGTGGGGATCCCGGTCTATTCGCCCTCCAACTATGCCGAACTGCGGCACTGGCTGCCCATCCTGCTCAGTGATGAGATGCAGGGCCCCCGGGCAATCCGGTATCCCCGCGGTGGTGAGAGCGCAGCACTGGCGCAGTTTGGCTGTTCCGGCAGAGAATATGACCGGCTCTATACCGCCCCTGATGCCAAGGCTGTAATGGTCAGTTACGCCGATGAAGTTGAGGATGTGCTGGCTGCGGCGAAGCTTCTGAGCAAAGAAAACGTTCCCTGTGATGTGTATAAGCTTGTAAAGATATATCCCTTTACACCCGAGCTTATTTCTGAAATTTCAAGATATGCCGTTGTTTTGTTTGCTGAGGAATGCGTAGCCTGCGGCGGCATCGGTGAGCATCTGGAAATGGCTCTGCGGAAAGCAGGATGGCAGGGTACTTATATCCACCGTGGTGTGGAGGATGTGCGTCTGCCCCATGCAACTGTTCCGCAGATCAAGCAGAGCACCGGCCTGGATGCTGAACATCTGGCACAGGCCATCCGTACATGGAAAGGAGCAGAATCTTGAAGATTCGTTTGGATCAATATCTGGTTCAGCATGGTCTGATCCAGAGCCGTGAGCGCGCCAAGGCGATGATCATGTCCGGCGTGGTCTTTGTCAATGAACAGAAGGTAGACAAAGCCGGTGAGATGATCAAAGAGGATGCTAAAGTGGAGGTGCGCGGCCATGATATCGGTTATGTCAGCCGCGGCGGCCTGAAACTGGAAAAGGCGATGCAGTGTTTTCCGCTGACCCCCAAGGGGAAAGTCTGCATGGACATTGGTGCATCCACCGGCGGCTTTACCGACTGTATGCTGCAAAATGGGGCAGTCAAGGTCTACGCAGTGGATGTGGGCTACGGTCAGCTGGCATGGAGCCTGCGCACTGATGAGCGAGTGGTCAATATGGAGCGCACGAACATCCGCAACGTGACCCTTGACCAGCTGGCAGAGCCGATCGAGTTTTTCAGTGTAGATGTCTCTTTCATCTCGCTGCATCATATCTTCCCGGTGGCGCAGGCCATCACGACCCCGGACGCTATGGGTGTCTGCCTGGTCAAGCCCCAATTTGAGGCTGGCCGCGAAAAGGTGGGCAAGAACGGCGTTGTCCGTGACCCTGCCACTCACCGCGAGGTACTGCACAATGCCATGGGTTACGCTGCTGCCAACGGCTTCAAGGTCTGCGGACTGGATTTCAGCCCCGTCAAGGGCCCTGAGGGGAACATTGAGTATCTGATGTTCGTTCAGAAGAGCGATGAACCCGGTGCACTGGATGATTCGGTTGCTGAACAGGTGGTGGCATCCAGCCATTCTACGCTGGACCGCTGAACCATAATCCATAAAATCAGGGAGGGCGCGGACGATGACCGTCTACATTTCCCCAAACCCCGGCAAGGCTATGGCCTACGGCATTTCCCAGCGGGCGGCGCAGATCCTGCTGACCCATGGGGCACAGGTGCTGATGCAGGACGGCCTACAGGCTGAGTGCATGACCATGGGCGTGAAGTATCTGACCCAGAAGGAATGTCTGGAGCGGACGGATGTCATCCTGACCATCGGAGGAGATGGCACTATCCTGCACGAGGCGAATCTCTCACTGGTATACCGAAAGCCCATTCTTGGCATCAATCTGGGCCGGTGCGGCTTTCTGGCCACCTGTGAGGTCGATGAAATGGAAGCCAAGCTCTCCGCCGTAGCCCGGGGTGAATATTTTCTGGATAACCGGATGCTGCTCTATGTCCGTGTGCTGGGGGATGACAGCTGGGAGGGCCATGCCCTGAATGATGTGGTTATGACCAAGGGCCGCCTGCAGCAGGCGGTGGATTTCAGCATCTATTGTGACGATATCCTGGTGGAGCATTACCGGGGCGATGGTGTCATTGTGGCAACGCCCACCGGCTCCACCGCTTATTCTCTGGCGGCAGGCGGGCCGATCCTTGATTCTCAGACCAAGGGCATCGTTGTCACACCTATCTGCCCCCACAGCCTTGCCAGCCCGGCCATGGTTTTTGCGCAGGAGCGCAAGATCAACCTCTGTGTGGGCCAGGTGGCAGATGAAGAAGTTTTTATCAGCTGTGATGGGGATGCGGGCTATTCCGTAAAAGCCGGAGCCACCGCGGAGGTGCGGCTGTCTGACCAGGTCGTGCAGCTCATCACCTTCAGCAAGGCCGACCAGTTCCAGGCCATTGACCAGAAACTGCGCGGCAGACGATGATACAAACACAACGAAGGGAGAAGATCACATGGGACGCACCAGCCGAGGGGATAACAAGAGCAAGCAGAAGCGGCAGCAGGCCATCCTGCGTCTGATCCAGGAGAATCCCATCAGCCGGCAGGAGACTCTGTTGGAGTACCTGAGCAAGGAGGGTTTTGATGCCACACAGGCAACCATCTCCCGCGATATCCGGGAGATGAACCTTGTCAAAGCTGCCACCACCACCGGCTACCGCTATGTTTCCGGCCACAGCGAGGTACTGAACCCCAAGATGCAGGCCCGGTTTGAGACCATCTTCCATGAATCTGTCCTGGGGGTGGACTTTGCGGGACATGTGGTGCTGGTAAAGTGCTACTCTGGCATGGCCAATGCGGCATGCGAGGTGTTTGACGCACTCAAGTGGAAAAATGTGGTCGGCACCCTTTCCGGTGACGATACCTTTCTGATCGTGGCCCGCTCAGAGCGGGACGCAAAGACCATTTGCACCGAGCTTGGGCATTACATCGGGCAGAAATAAAGGCAGGAGAGAACGAACATGTTGAGCAGTCTGCAAATTGAAAATGTTGCAGTCATCCAGAAGGCCAACGTGCATTTTGAGAAGGGCCTGAATGTCCTTACCGGCGAGACCGGTGCGGGCAAATCTATCCTGATCGACTCCATCAATGCCATTCTGGGCAACCGCACCTCCAAGGATCTGGTGCGCACGGGGGCTGCAAAAGCAGTCATCCGGGCGGCATTTGATGATGTTCCGCCTGCAGTGCTGGACAGCCTGGAAAAGGCGGGGTATGAGCGCTCAGAAGCGCTGACCCTGAGCCGTGAGATCACTGCTGAGGGCAAGAGCACCTGCCGCATCAACGGAATGCCTGCCACAGCAGCCATTCTGCGGGAACTGTGCGGTGGGCTCATCAACATCAACGGCCAGCACGATTCCGTAGGCCTGTTGAACCCGGCCCGCCATGAGGGTATCCTGGATGCCTACGCCCAGAACGGGGCGGTGTATCAGGAGTATTATGCTGTTTACCGGGAGCTTATCAAGGTCAAAAAGGAGCTGGATGCCATCATCACCGATGAGGGTGAAAAACAGCGAAAGATCGATCTGCTGAGTTATCAGGTACAGGAGATCGAGGATGCCAGCCTGACCGCAGGCGAAGAGGAGACGCTGGCGGCCCGCCGTAAGATGCTGGCGAATGCCTCCACCATCCGGGAGCGCATCTCCCAGAGCTATGCGCTGCTTTCGGGCGGAGATGATGCCCCGGGTGCCGTTGATCTGCTGGGGGAAGCTTCCAATGCGATCGATGGTGCCGCCCAACTGGACAGCGGCCTTTCTGCTGCTGCCGGACAGCTGCTGGATCTTTATTACACCGCAAAAGACCTTTCTGCTGACCTGATCGGGCGGCTGGAGGGCTACGAGACGAATGATGCAGAGCTGGATGAGATCGAACAGCGGATGGATCTGATCTACAAGCTCAAGCGGAAATACGGTGATACTGTGGAAGATATCATCGCATTTGGACAGCAGGCAAGGGAAGAGCTGGACCGCATCCAATTCTCTCAGGAGCGGACAGAGCATCTGCAGGCTGAAAAGCATCGGCTCTATGTACTGGCCCGGGATAAGGCCGAGGTGCTGACCCAGACCCGCCTGAAAGCCTTTGAGGAGCTGAACAGGCGCATCTCCGGCACACTGGATTTTTTGAACATGCCTGGTGTCCGCATGACCCTGCGCCATACCCGCGGCCCGCTGGCCAGCCATGGCCAGGACAGCGTGGAGTTTTATATTTCCACAAACCCCGGTGAGGATCCCAAGCCGCTGGCAAAAATTGCTTCCGGCGGTGAGCTGAGCCGTATCACGCTGGCAATCAAGAACGCTATGGCTGATAAGGACGCAGTGCCTACGGTTATCTACGATGAGATCGACAGCGGTGTGTCCGGCAAGGCCGCCAGCCGCATCGGTGAGGTGCTCAAACAGAGCGCAAAAGATCACCAGATCCTCTGCATCACCCACACAGCGCAGATTGCTGCACTGGCCGACTGCCATCTGCTTATCCAGAAGAATATCACGAATGAACGCACCTATACCGAGATCCACCCGCTGGATACCGAAGGCAGAGTGGACGCACTGGCGCATATCATTTCTGGTGACCATGTCACGGAGCTTTCCCGTGCCAATGCCAGAGAGATGCTGGGGCTGGCCGAGCATGAAACCGGTGATTGACAACCCTGCTGATTTGTGCTAAACTGATTTTTGTTGAAAGACGTTGAAGGGAACAAGTACCTTGTCAGTGTCTGCCCAGAGAGACCCCGGTTGGTGCAAGGGGTGTGCAGAACAGCAGGGGAAATACCTCCCGGAGTTGCAGGCTGAATGCTTTGGCTAGTAGGCTGTGCCGCGTGCGAGCGTTACAAACGCAGGAGTGTATCCCATCTCTGTGGGGCGCACTCGTGAGGCCGTTTCCGTGAGGGGGCGGCAAACAGAGGTGGTACCGCGATTTTCTCGCCCTCTGCCAAATTCATTTTTGGCAGGGGGCGTTTTCTTTTGTCCTCTGCCCGACAAAACAGGAGGATAATCCCATGACTCTTTACGAAGAACTGCAGGCACGCGGTCTGGTGGCCCAGATCACCGACAATGAGATCATTGACCTCATCAACAACGGCAAGGCCACCTTCTATATTGGCTTTGACTGCACTGCGGACAGCCTGACTGCGGGCCACTTTATGGCCCTGACCCTGATGAAGCGCCTGCAGATGGCCGGCAACAAGCCCATTGCCCTGATCGGCGGCGGTACCACCATGATCGGTGACCCCTCTGGCCGTACCGATATGCGCAAAATGCTGACCAAGGAGGACATTGCTCACAATGCAGCCTGCTTCAAGAAGCAGATGGAGAAGTTCATCGATTTCTCTGAGGGCAAGGCTCTGATGCTGAACAATGCCGACTGGCTGCTGAACCTGAATTATGTTGAGCTGCTGCGTGATGTGGGTGCCTGCTTCTCCGTCAACAACATGCTCCGCGCCAAGTGCTATGAGCAGCGCATGGAGAAGGGCCTGTCCTTCCTCGAGTTCAACTACATGATCATGCAAAGCTACGACTTCTACTACATGTTCCAGCACTACGGCTGTAATATGCAGTTCGGCGGCGATGACCAGTGGAGTAACATGCTGGGCGGCACTGAGCTGATCCGCCGCAAGCTGGGCAAGGATGCCTATGCGATGACCATCACTCTGCTGACTGATTCTCAGGGCAAGAAGATGGGCAAGACTGCAGGCAATGCGGTCTGGCTCGACCCCAACAAGACCAGTCCCTTTGAGTTCTACCAGTACTGGCGCAATGTCGGCGATGCTGATGTGATGAAGTGCATCCGGATGCTGACCTTCCTCCCGCTGGAGCAGATCGATGAGATGAGCACCTGGAAGGATCAGCGTCTGAACGAGGCCAAGGAGATCCTGGCCTACGAGCTGACCAAGATGGTCCACGGCG
>ERZ837487.1275-NODE-1275-length-30976-cov-4.816241_pt1 | contig 30976 bp, 28 predicted proteins | sample MGYA00519911_ERZ837487 | MGnify/ENA primary metagenome ERZ837487 (study PRJEB31850, sample SAMEA3708818) | human gut metagenome | biome: human gut; feature: human-associated habitat; material: faeces | place: China | collected 2014 ... | reverse complement strand
TGTAACTGAAGGATGGAAGCCGGTACTTCCGGAGTGATTGCTCCATAGAGTACTTTCTTTAAGATCTCAGCTTTGTCCTTACCACTGACTACGACCAAAATTTTCTTTGCCTGCATGATATTCTTGATGCCCATGGTATATGCCTGGCGTGGCACCTCGTCTTCGGAAGCAAAGAAGCGTTTGTTGGCTTCAATTGTACTTTCTGTCAGATCAACACAGTGAGTTTCTTTTTCGAAAGCAGCTCCAGGCTCATTAAAACCAATGTGCCCGTTGTGACCAAGTCCAAGAAGCTGGAGGTCAATACCTCCCTGGCTGCGGATAATTTCATTATAATCATCACACGCTTTTTTAGAATCTGCTTCCAGACCATTAGGGACAAATGTGTGGGATTTATTGATATTTACATGATTGAACAGATTGGTATTCATAAAATAACGGTAGCTTTGGTTATTTTCCGGACTTAAACCTTTATATTCGTCCAAATTGATACTTGTTACCTGTGAAAAATCTAAATCCCCTTTTTTATACCATTCGATCAATTGTTTGTAAGTTCCGACTGGGGAAGAACCTGTGGCAAGTCCAAGCACACAGTTTGGTTTCATAATAATCTGTGCTGAAATAATATTTGCAGCTTTTCTGCTCATGTCCTGATAATCTTTTGCTTTGTAAATAACCATAGCTATACCTCACTTTTCTTTTTTACGTTACATTCTGATAAATAAATTTCAGATGCATTTGTTTTGTTGTTATAAAATGTGTTTTCTGTGATGTAAAATTCCTGTTTCTGATATTAAGTATACTGATTTGTTCCGTTATTTCAATATTATAAGCAAATATAGAAACTAGTTTCAAGGTCTGAAAAAACTACCATTGATTTGTGCAATGCTTACAAAAGAAGACGCATACAATTTGTGAAAAATTGAGTTTCAGTCAAAAAGTATGAAACTAGTTTCGGAATACACACAACATATTGAAAAAAGTTTCAGAAAAACTTATACTGCAACTAGAACGAAGGAGGACATTAAAGATGAATCAGAAGGTAGAAAACCTGAAAGGTAAATTAATTGTATCTTGTCAGGCATTGTCAAATGAGCCGTTGCATTCTTCTTTCATTATGGGACGCATGGCTTTAGCTGCAAAAGAAGGTGGAGCATTTGGAATCCGTGCAAATACAAAAGAGGACATTAAAGAGATTCAGTCACAGGTAGATCTTCCAATTATCGGTATTGTGAAGAGAGATTACGAAGACAGTGACATTTATATTACTCCTACCATGAAAGAAATTGATGAACTGATGGAAGTAAAACCAGAAATTATCGCAATGGATGCTACCATTTCCAAAAGACCGGGAAATAAGACACTGGATGAGTTCTTTAAAGAAGCAAAAGAAAAATATCCGGATCAGCTTTGGATGGCAGATTGTTCTACAGTAGAGGAAGCGCTTCATGCAGATGAGCTTGGATTTGATTTTATCGGGACAACGATGGTTGGATATACACCGCAGAGTAAAGGCGATAAGATTGAGGCAAATGATTTTGAAATCTTAAGAAAGATTGTTGCCGGAACAAAGCATCGTGTCATTGCAGAAGGAAATATTAATACTCCTGAAAAAGCAAGACATGTGATTGAGCTTGGAGCATATAGCGTAGTAGTTGGTTCAATTATTACAAGACCACAGCTTATCACAAAATCTTTTGTAGATGAGATGAAAAAACTGGAAGCTTAATTAATTCAAACATAAATCAAAAATTAAAAAAGAAAAAGGAGACAAGTAACTATGAGAAATCTTGATAAGTACAAAGGCGTTATCCCGGCATTTTATGCATGTTATGACAAAGACGGAAACATCAGTCCGGAGGCTGTTCAGGCACTGACAAAATACTTTGTTGAAAAGGGTGTCAAAGGTGTGTATGTAAATGGATCTTCAGGAGAGTGCATTTACCAGAGCGTAGAGGACCGTAAGATTGTGCTTGAAAATGTAATGAAAGCTGCAGAAGGAAAGCTGACAGTTATCGCACATGTTGCATGCAATAACACAAAAGACAGTCAGGAACTTGCAAAACATGCAGAGAGCCTTGGAGTAGATGCAATTGCTGCAATTCCTCCGATTTATTTCCATTTACCAGAGTATGCAATTGCCAAATACTGGAATGATATCAGCGCAGCAGCACCAAATACAGACTTCGTTATTTACAATATTCCACAGCTTGCAGGTGTTGCTCTTACACAGAGCCTGTTCGCTGAGATGAGAAAGAATCCGAATGTTATTGGTGTAAAGAATTCTTCTATGCCAGTTCAGGATATCCAGATGTTCAAACAGGCTGCAGGTCCTGACTACATTATCTTCAACGGACCGGACGAGCAGTTCATGAGTGGACGTGTTATCGGAGCAGAAGGAGCAATCGGCGGAACTTATGGTGTTATGCCTGAGTTATATTTGAAACTGGATGATTATGTAAAAGCAGGCGATATGGAAAAGGCAAGAGAAATTCAGTATGCATGTGACGAGATTATTTACAAAATGTGTTCTGCACACGGAAACATGTATGCAGTGATCAAAGCTATTCTCAAGATTAATGAAGGATTGGAACTCGGCGGAGTCAGAGAGCCGCTTCCGGCATTGATCGATGCTGATATGGACATTGTAAAAGAAGCTGCACAGATGATCTGTGATGCGAAAAAGAAATATTTATAAGTCGTAACATCGTTGCCCAAAGGAACATAGGGAGGAAGAAAGGATGCAGGGATTTACCTATATTGATTTGATTATTTTAGTAGTTTATCTGGCAGCAGTATTATTTGCCGGTCTTCATTTCGCTAAGAAGGAAATGAAAGGAAAAGAGTATTTTAAAGGTGACGGAACCGTGCCGTGGTGGGTTACTTCCGTATCTATTTTCGCAACTTTATTAAGTCCGATTTCATTCCTGTCACTGGCAGGAAACTCATACGCAGGAACATGGATCATGTGGTTTGCTCAGCTTGGTATGCTGCTTGCAATCCCTATTACGATTAAATTTTTCCTGCCGATCTATAGCAAACTGGACATTGATACAGCTTATCATTATCTGGAGCTGAGATTTGGAAGTAAAGGACTTCGTGTACTGGGAGCAGTGATGTTCATTGTTTACCAGATCGGACGAATGTCTATTATCATGTATCTGCCATGTATGGTACTTGGAAGCCTGACCGGAATCAGTGTAAACTTACTGATTATCATTATGGGTGTGATCGCTATTATTTATTCTTACACAGGTGGTCTGAAGTCCGTACTCTGGACAGATTTTATTCAGGGTTCTGTTCTTCTGATCGGTGTAACATTTGCCCTGGTCTTCCTTCTCGTGCATCTGGATGGAGGTTTTGGCGCGATTGCGCACGCATTTACGGCTGAGCACAAATTCCTTGCAGTAGATCAGCCGATCTTCAATGCAAATATTTTTAAAGACAGTGTATTTATCATGATTGTTGGTGCAGGGTTTAATACAATGGGATCTTATGTATCAAGTCAGGATATTGTACAGAGATTTACAACTACAACAGATACAAAGAAATTAAATAAAATGATGCTTACGAACGGAGCATTATCTATCTTTATCGCAACAGTATTCTATCTGATCGGTACAGGACTTTATGTATTTTATCAGCAGAATGCACTTCCACCGGCAGCAGCACAGGATCAGATCTTCGCATCCTACATTGCATTTGAGCTTCCGGTCGGCGTGACAGGACTTCTGTTAGCTGCTATTTATGCGGCAGCACAGTCTACACTGTCAACAGGATTGAACTCTGTAGCATCAAGCTGGACGCTGGATATTCAGGCAAATCTTTCTAAGAAAGAGCTTGGATTTGAGAAAGAGACTAAGATTGGACAGAGAGTATCTCTCCTTGTTGGTATTTTTGCAATTGTTGTTGCAATGGTACTTGCAAATGGTGGGGTGAAATCAGCATACGAGTGGTTCAATGGATTCATGGGACTGGTACTTGGTATCCTGATCGGAACATTTATTCTTGGAGCATTCACAAAAGTTGCCAATACATTTGGAGCAGTTGCAGCATTTATTGCATCATCAGGAGTTATGGTCTATGTAAAATATTTCGTACCTGCTGACCATGTAACAATTTGGAGCTATTCTATCATCTCTATCGTTGTTTCACTGGTTATCGGAATTCCGGCAAGTATAATCTGGAGAAAAGTAAAAGGCGATACAAGTGTACCGGCTGCAAATACAACAATTTATCATAATTAAGGAGAGTCACTATGATTTTTGGAAATATTGATCAGTTAGAAGAGTTTCCATATCTTGAGGAAGCTGTAAAAGAGTGCTTTGAATATGTAAAAAGTCACGATATTCTTTCTTATGAAAGAGGATGTCACGAGATTGATGGAGACAGACTATTTGTAAATGTGGTAGAATACACTACTACGACCCCTGAGGAGCGTTTTTGGGAGGCTCACAAGAATTACCTTGATATTCATGTGATGTTAAAAGGAACAGAGCAGATTGATCTGAACTTCATCCAGAACATGGAGCTGAAAGATTTCGTTGAGAAGGACGATTTTCTTCCGATGGAGGGTGAAAAGAATGCATCTGCTATCTTAAGGGAAGGTGATTTTCTGATCTGTTATCCAAGTGACGGACATAGAACAGCGGTACAGGTGGGAGAGCCTGAGACAATTAAAAAGGCTATTTTCAAAGTGAAAATATAACAACAATACAGGTCGCATGACCTGTGGACAAGAAGGGTGAACCGCAGAAAATGGCTGGTTTGCCCTTTTTGCAGACTATTGTGTATGAAAGCAAAGAATTGACGGATTTTCAATGTGAAAGTTGAGAAGATAAAGCGAATCAGATATAATAGATATCACAGAATAGAGATGTCATAAAAATGTGAACGGGGATTGCAAGATGAATAAGTATGTAAGCATTGATATTGGTGGAACTGCAATAAAATATGGAATTATTCACGAAGATGCAGAGATTATATGTAAAAGATCTATGAAGACAGAAGCGTGGAAGGGTGGCCCGGCCATTTTGCAGAAAGTAACAGGAATCGTGGAAGAAATGAAGCAGGAGGCGCAGGACGAGATTAGCGGAATCTGTATCTCGACAGCAGGAATGGTAGATACCAAAGAGGGATCCATCTTCTATTCAGCGCCGTTGATTCCTAATTATGCAGGAACACAGTTTAAGAAGACACTGGAAGAGATGTTTCAGGTTCCGTGTGAGGTAGAAAATGATGTAAATTGTGCTGGCCTTGCCGAGAACCGTTCTGGTGCAGCAAAAGGAGCAAAAATAGCACTGGTATTGACGATTGGTACTGGAATTGGCGGTTGTATTGTGATTGACGGGAAAGTATTTCATGGTTTTAGCAATAGTGCATGTGAAGTTGGATATATGCATATGGATGACAGCGATTTTCAGACACTTGGAGCAGCAAGTATACTGACAAAGAAGGTAGCAGAATGGAAAGGCGAGCAAGAAGATATCTGGGATGGCTATCACATTTTTGAAGAAGCAAAAAAAGGTGATGAATTGTGTAATCGTGCAATTGATGAGATGTGCGATGTACTTGGAAAAGGAATTGCTAACATTTGTTATGTCATTAATCCAGAAATTGTTGTACTAGGTGGTGGCATTATGGCACAGGAAGAATTCTTAAAAGACCGGATTAAGGCAGCTATGGACAAGTATCTTGTGTCCAGTATTGCCAAACACACAAAGCTTGCATTTGCGAAACATCAAAATGATGCGGGAATGTTGGGAGCATTTTATCATTTCTGTAACGTGAGACATCTGATGTAGGAGAGATGAGTGTCGATGGAATATTATGTAAAATCAGTAATTCCGATTATTGAATCAAACTATGACAAATTTACGACAACAGAAAAGACCATTGCAGACTTTTTTATTCACAATCAGAAAAAGATGGACTTTTCTGTAAATCATATCGCAGAACTTTTGTATACTTCAAAAGCAACACTGACACGATTTGCACAAAAGTGTGGATATCACGGATACAAAGAATTCATTTATCAATATGAGGAGACATTTGTAGAGAAACAGGAAAAGATTACCGGAAATACGCGTATGGTCCTGAATGCATACCAGGAACTTTTGAATAAAACATATAGCCTGGTGGATGAAAGTCAGGTAGTCCGGATTATAGGTTATCTGAATAAGGCTGAAAAGGTAATTGTGTGTGGGCGCGGAAGTTCAGGATTTTCAGCAAAAGAGATGGAAATCCGCTTTATGAGAATCGGTGTAAATGTGGACTCTATGACAGATTCAGATATGATGCGTATGTCATCGGTATTTCAGGACAAAAGATGCCTTGTATTTGGATTTAGTATCAGTGGAGAGACGGAGGAAGTGACTTATCTTCTGGAGGAGTCCTATAAGAGGGGCGCCAGGACGGTGTTGTTTACGACAAATAATCGAGAAAGTTTTGAAAATTACTGTACGGAGGTCGTATTATTACCATCTCTGAAACATCTGAATCATGGAAATGTAATTTCACCTCAGTTCCCGATTCTTGTTATGCTGGATATCATCTATGCATATTACATGGAACAGAATAAGTACTTAAGAGAAGAGATGCATGACAGTACACTTCGAGCACTGGAAGAAAGAGAAAACAGGGAAAAGAGACTGTATTAGAAAGGAAAGAAAATATGATCATAGATAATGTGAAAGTTTACACGGAAGAGAAGACATTTGTAAAAGGTGGAATTATGCTTGACGGGGACAAGATCCAGAGAGTATATACAGAAGAGGAAAAGCCACAGTTTGGTGAGAAAGAGGTATTGGACGGTGAAGGTGCATATGCAATTCCGGGCTTGATCGACCTTCATTTTCATGGCTGCAAAGGAGATGACTTTTGTGATGGAAATGAAGAAGCAATCGAGAGGATCGCACAGTATGAGGCCTCCATTGGTGTGACCGCTATTGCTCCGGCGACCATGACACTTCCGGTGGAAGAACTGAAACAGATCTTAAGTGTTGCGGCAAAATATAAGAAAAAAGGGACAAGCCCCAAAGCAGCAGATCTTGTGGGAATCAACATGGAAGGTCCGTTTATCAGCAAAGTAAAAAAAGGGGCACAAGATGAGAGAAATATTATTCCGTGTAATGTAGAAATTGCGGAGCAGTTTCTGGAAGCTTCCGACGGACTGGTGAAATTTATTGGGATTGCTCCGGAAGATAATGAAGATTATCTGGAGTTTATTGAAACTATGAAAGGAAAAGTAGATATTTCCCTTGCTCATACCAATTCTGACTATGAGACAGCAAAAAAAGCATTTGACGCGGGAGCAAATCATGCAGTGCATCTTTACAATGCTATGCCGGCATTTACGCATCGGGCACCGGGAGTTGTAGGAGCAGTTTATGACAGCAAACATGTTATGGCTGAAATTATCTGTGATGGAATTCATATTCATCCGGCTATGGTTAGAGCAACTTTTGAGATGATGGGGGCTGACCGTATGATTCTGATCAGTGACAGTATGCGTGCGACCGGGATGCCGGACGGACAGTATACACTTGGCGGATTGGATGTCAAGGTCGTAGGAAAACGTGCGACATTAGTATCTGATGGTGCAATAGCAGGTTCAGCAACGAACCTTGCGGATTGTATGAGAACAGTTGTAAAAGAAATGCAGATTCCGCTTGAGACAGCTATTGCCTGCGCAACAATTCATCCGGCGAAGAGTCTTGGAATTGATGATCAGTATGGTTCGATTAAGGCAGGTAAGAAGGCAGATATTGTACTTCTGAAGGAGAATCTGGATTTGCAGGCAGTCATAAAAGATGGTGTAAGACTGTAAATATAAATGTAAATATAAATGTAGGAAATGTTTTTACGAAGCATATGACGGGCAGCAGGCTCTGAAAAAATACGTCAGAGCAAGGAAGGAGAATATGATCTTATTCTTATGGATATTATGATGCCAGTCATGGATGGACTGGAGGCAGCCAAAGAAATTCGAAAACTTCCACGTAATGACTGCAAAACACTTCCAATTGTTGTGATGAGTGCAAATGCGTTTGGCAGATTGGTGAAAGGACCATGCTAAGCATGGTCCTTAAAACACATTACAGAGGCATAGAACATCCCATTGTTGGCTTCAAACTGGCAAACTCCGCCATATTTTTCGGCAATACTTTTGATGGATTTAGTTCCAAGACCAAGGCCCTCATGTTTGGAGGAAACGAAATGTCCTTCTTGATCGATATCCAGGGAACCGGAAAATGTATTATCGATTGTGACACATAAAGAATGATCGTCTGTTTTAGCGCGGACGATTATTTTTTTGTCTTCACCAGATTGTGCATTGCAGGCATCTATAGCATTTTCCAGAAGATTTCCAAATAGAATGGATAAATCTGTCTCTGAAATAGAAATATGTTTCGGAATCGAAGCGGAAACAGTGTAAGTGATTCCGAATGTACGTGCCTGCCCGGAAAAATATGAAAGAATTGCATTGACGGCAGAATTTTCACAGAAAAAAATATGTTCGTCAGGAATACTTTTCTGGTAATTATTCAAATATTCATTCAGTGCATCGTAGTTTTTATCTTCAAGATATTTTTTCATAAGTGTAATGTGATGGCGGACATCATGCTTCGCGCGGCGGGCTTCCGTAATCTTATCCTGCAGTTTTTCATATTGGAGAGTCTGGGTGGACAGCTGATGGTTTCTAGTCTGTAATTCTATAATTTTTTGCTGTTCCAGTACAAGCTTAGATACAATTGAGTAAATCAGAAATGCACCGGCGTTGATGAAGAATAAAAACACAACATTGCCTGGACGCATTGCTGATTCCAGACCAGAACGGTTGGCATTTCCGTAGATCGTATAATTCCACATCAGATAAAATGTACAAGGGATGATCCATAGATAATGCCATTCCATTCCGGAAGATTTCTGTTCTACCGCAGGTTTATATATTTTTTTAATATAAAAAAATAGCGGAACACACAAAATAATTTCTACCAGAAAGAACACGAATGAAAGTGACCAGCGATAGGACTGGCGGGCTAGTTCCGGGAAAAGGTATCCTTCGATACATTTGGAGGAGATGACAGCCAGATTAGCAACATTTGAAATCATTAGTAAAGTAAAAAGTGTCTTTCCAACCGGCACATTTACTGCAAAGAAGTAAAAGATGGCATAAAGTGCTGTGCTGGCAACGCTGATCAGTACGGTATTTCCGTGGGAGAAAAATGCAGCCCACATACCAAGCCATATCTGAACAATTGTAAGCAGAACAATCAGGATGGCGGTTGTGACATCAGAGAAGCGCAAATTTTCCCAGAATGGGTAAAGGGCAAGGAGCATAAATGGAAGGAAGTTAAGAAGTGCATATATGCATACTTCGACGATACGATATACAGGTGGCATTATACGACCCCTCCTTTGCGAAGCTGTTGGAAGCAAAATGATGAATAGGCGCTGATTACGTCCTTGGCTTTGCGCCTGCTGATAGGAAGGTAAGAGCCATTGCTCATAATAAAAGTGTCATCTTTCTGCATGAAAACTTCGTAAAAATTCACAATGATACCACGGGAAGAACTGTAAAAATAAGGGTAAGCACATAATTTTGGCTCGACTTCTGCAAAAGAAAGCCGGGAGATAATATCGCCACTTTTCTTACAGTGGAAAACCATTCTGTGGGAGGTATAGTCGGCATAAATAATGTCACGAAGCAGGACGGACTGACCGTCTGGTAAGGAAAGAGAGCGGGTGCGTTCCAGCTCTGCCAGATTCAGACGGTCCAGCATGGACTTTACATTCGTCTCAGTATATGGTTTGAGCAGGTAATAGCAGGCATCCACTTCATAGCTTTCGCTTGCAAAATCATTGCTGGTCGTGCAGAAGACAAGGCGGACGTTGTGATCCGTCTCGCGGATCCTTCGGGCAACATCGACACCGGTCAGATCTCCCATGAAAATATCAAGGACTACAAGGTCATAAAGTCCGGCAGTAAAGCGGGACAAAAATTCTTCACCACTTGAGAAATCATTAATGGAAATTGTAGAAGGATCAGTCAGGTCATTAAAATATGTATGAAGTATTTTTAATTCATTTGGATCATCATCAACAAAAGCGACTCGCATATGACCACCTCCTGATGGATATGTTTTTGTTGTTTTTATCATAGCAAAATCCGATAAAAAACGCAAATCATGTGTTATAGAATAACGCGCAGAATAAAGTAAGTATCTGTCACCGAAAACTGGCAGCTTCCATTCAGTTTTTCAGCAACATACCAGATACTTTTTGTTCCAAACCCGTGTCCGGCTTCGGAAGTATATGGAAGTCCATTCATAAATTCCGGCTTATCTGCATAAGTATTTTTCAGAGAAATCAGTAATTTTTCTTCATTCAGACGCATATCCAGTTTAATCTCACGTCTCGCTTCCGGAAGTTTCAGGACTGCATGGATCGCATTTTCCAAAGCATTGGAAAGAATTGCAGTCATATCCACGTCAGAGACTGCAAGAGTCTCCGGAAGTTGTATAGAGTATTCAAAATGAATATAGTTATGTTCCAGTTCACTCTCATGAGAAGATAGAATTAAGTTTATAATTTCATTTTTACAATATCGCTGTGTTACGGTTTTGTCAGAAGTATGGATGACTTCGTTAATATATTCCAATGCTTTTTCATTGTCGTTATTTTCAATATAAGAAGAAATGCTTAATAAAAAATGTCTCATATCATGGCGCAGAATAGAGACTGCGTGTTCGGAGCGGCGGATCGCGTCCAGTTCTTTTTCAGACTGGATCCGCTTCATTTCCATAATCTGGTTGCGCTGTTCTGCTTCTTTATTGGCTTCGTATTCCTTGAAATAAAGAAACAAAAACATCAGATAAGTGATGCAGAGCACGAATCCGAGAAATTCGCCAACCACCTTTGAGCCGGAATAAAGAAGTAAAGTATATTTACTTGTCATATAATCAAAGATGTAATAGACAAAAGGCATAAATCCGAGGATAGCCAGTGAACGAGCCGGCTTCTGCAGAAGCTGTGCAGTAATGTCGGAAACGTAATGGACAAGCAGGATAAATACGATAATAGTCACACAGATACGGACACTGTAGTAGACCCATTCCTGATTAGTCAATGTCAGTGCCGCAATTCCAATCCAGTTACTGATCTGGCAGCAGAGATATGCAGTCAGAACAGCTAAAACAGAGTTGGCCATTTTATATTTGTAATAAAAGGTGAGAAACAACACAAGCGGAACGTGGATAATGAAAGGATAGACCTGTTCCGTGAAACTGGTCCCATACAATACAAAAGAAAGTATATAAAAAACACCTGTAATACACGAAAAAGTTAACAAGGCAAGGATATTCTTCCGGTTCATGCGGATGCCGAGAAATGCGGCAGATGCGTAGACACCGAACAATAATGTAGTTGTGTTATGAATCAGGCTTAAAATATTTACAAGCATCGTAGTTTCCTCTTTTGTTCGAAAATATGTGGATAAAATCCAGATTCGGTGTATAAATCGTGGAAAACATATCTATATATCAGGAGTCCTGGAACATCTGGGCAAAATAGGCCTCTTTGAAAGCTTTTGCGTAGCCTCTGGAAACCGGAATGTTCCGCCCGGATTTCGTAGTAATCTCAGCTGCGGTAAAATGATCTACATTTTGCAGATACACAAGGTAGCTCCGATGACATTTGAAAAAACCATCCTGCGAAGAGAAACGCTCCTCGAAGGAATGAAATGGTTCTGCGGACTCTATGATATTGCCGGAGCGCAGATGAAAGAAAACTCTCTTATTCTGAGCTTCTGCGTATTCAATTTCATGAAAATACAGTTTCTGATAACCGGTGACAGTTTTGATCACCATGTTCTTTGGTTCTTCTGCAAATGATTGGGCACATTCGTCCAAAAGTTCCTTGAGCTTATCATAGGCAATTGGTTTCAGCACATATCCTTGAGCTTTGACCTCATAAGACTCTAAGGCAAATTCCGGTGATGAAGTCAGAAAGATGATTTTAACGGACTTATCGCGCTGACGAAGTTCCCTGGCAGCATCCATACCATTTAAAAGAGGCATGATAATGTCCAAAAAAATAATATCCAGCCGCTCTTCTGTATTGGCAGCGACTAGCTTATCACCGTTATTAAAAGTGTATATCTTTACCGGGATCCGGCGTTCATCGGACCATTTCCGAATTAATTTTTCAGCACAGATCAGGAATATCTTGCTGTCGTCACAGATGCCTATTTTCAGCATATTCTCACTCCAGTTCATCTTTTCTATAAATACATTTTAATATAGAAACACTTTTCTTTCAATAAAATCAAATTGCAGTTCGCGCCGTATAAATGACAACTCGCGCTGGAGACAAAAATAGGACAGGAAAATAGATATAATGTTAGATGGGATTAGGATAATTAATTTGGTAAGAGTGGTTCCACAATCATCACATTTTCAAAGGAGTATATGAGCAGCCTTTCAGCAGGAAAGCATACTGTTAAGGTGAACTTCACAGATGGTTCCGCAGAGACAACTCTGACAGTAGCACAGAAAGATACAAAAGATACAGGTAAGACTGACGTAGGAAAGAAGCCAGCTTCTAAATCAGCAAAAACAGGAGACAACAGTAACTTGATTGCATGGTTCATCCTATTAGCAGCATCTGTTTGTATCGTAGGTTCTCTCAGAGTAATCAGAAGACAGAGAAGAAGATAATAACCTCATAATTTAATAAAACAGGAATGCATAATATACGCCCCGTAAAATATTCACATTTTGCGAGGCGTTTTTGTATGAGATAATAATCAGAACAGCTACAATTTCAAGGAATGGTATGTCAGATATCAAATATCCACGTCTTCAGTATCGGATTCAGCTAATGTTCCATGTACAGTTGGTTCTATGGTATCGACCATTAAATGTTCCAGGAATTGCATTCCGCTTCCTTCGAGAAAGCGTCCGTAAAGTGGAAGCTTTGTCATCTCCCCTGTGATGGAAGACAGACCTTCTAAAATAAGCTCTTTCCCGGGAGACTCGGACCAATGTGCCATTAATTCGTTGCTTTTGAAATGTAAATAAAGCTTTCGGCTCATGGCTTCTTCCAGATAGACCATATTGAGGATAAGTACCGGGGCGTGATCTGCATCAGTAGTATACTCACATTTTACAGCTACAAGGTAAGTTTCTCCATGAAGTGTAATTAGGTTATCGATATAACGATCAAAACTTACAGTCAGCGTACAATGTTCTTCTCCTTCCAGAAAGTGAATATAAAATTTGTCTGGACAGTTGATTTTGTCATATTGAAAAGAAATCTGTCTGATTCCGTTTGTCAGATTATTATGGAATACCTGAATAATCAGTGGAAACAGGCCAACACTTGCGGGATTTATATTGTAGCATTTTCCGTCTAAATCCTTTAGCAACCGGACATATTTGGGATATATTGCATGGCTTCTGGAATATCCGCTTTTCTTTGCCCAGCCGCCGCGTCGGATTTGCGGCATGCAGGAAGGCCCATGGGAAAGTGAGTGAACCAGGTGTGTCAGTTTGTGATACTCGGCAGGATTTTCAGGGAGAGCATATTCAGATGCCTGATATTCCTGTGGAAATGCATCACGTATCAGATCTAGCATGACGTTATTCTGGAAGAGTTCATTGTTTCCAGCGCAGGTGACAATGACCATGTCAAGGTCAGGATACACGATTACATTCTGTCCGAGCATACCATTGAATTCGAAACTGTTCAGACGATTCTCCATCCAAATCTGGTATCCGTATCCGTAAGTTCCTTCGATACTGTCAACCTGTTTTGTGGTCGATTCGCGGATCCAGTCGGCCGGAATGATCTGCTTTTCGTGCCACATGCCGTGGTTTAGATAGAGCTGCCCTAATTTTGCCATGTCTTCCGGACAAATAAAAAGTCCCCAGCCGCCTTTTGTGATGCCTTTTGGGCAGGTCTCCCAGAGATACCGGGTGATGCCAAGAGGCTCAAATAGGCGTGGCCGCAAGTATTCTTCCAGCGTCATCTCAGTTTTTGCGCTGACAATTGCAGAAAGTACATAAGTATTCAGACTGTTATACTGAAATTCCGTGCCAGGTTTTCCCGTTACAGGTGCATTCAGATAGCTTTCCAGCCAGTCATTACCAGAGACAATCCCAGATTCGTTAAATGTTACACCACTTGTCATTGTCAGAAGATGCCGTACTGTGATTTCCGGTCGGAAGATTTTGATCAGTGGATTGACTTTTCCGGGAAAGATATTGTATATGTTTTCATCTAAAGAAAGTTTCCCCTCATCGATTAGCAATCCGATTGCCATACTGGTAATACTCTTACACATGGAATGGGAAATGTGCCATATGCCGCTCCGGTAAGGCGCAAAGCTGCAGTCACAGATTACATTTCCATGTCGCAGTACAAGAAAGTGATGCATATCCGTGTATGGAGATGCAGATAAGTTACTTAGTAAATGTATCAGTTTCTCGGAAGAGACACCCTGGCTCTCTGGTGTAGCGCGCAGGAAAGCCTGTTCATACGGAAGGTTTTCCGGAAACGGGATTTTCTGTGGCGTGAAATCAACTTTACTAACCCCGTTGGTCTTGCCGAGAATCATATTTGTGATCATTTCAATCACAGCAAGCTGCTCTTTTGCCATGGCAGGTCACCTCCATATAAAAAATAACATGCAGCAGAGCACATCCATCTCTGCTGCACAGTTTGCAAGTAAAGCTCTTGCTTATAGTATAACATTATTCTTCCCCGACTACCCAATCTTTTTTCAGATACCAGACAGCGCCTTGCCAGTAAGTCTCTTCCGGAAGTGAATCCGTAAAAAGATGCTGCCAGCTTTTCTTGATTTTCTGAGCCAGAAGCGGATAAAATGAGGACTTCATAATGTCCAGTGGATCGCGGACGCCCTGACGCTTATATTCCTGCTCAAAGGCGGCGATTTCTTCATCAGTTCCAACATATTCCATGTTCAGAATTTTATTCCATGTTCTCCGGTCAAAAAGAATCAACTCGTCTTTGGAAATTTCCAAACGCATACGCCGGCAGCCAGCATTCGGAACTGCCCATTTTTTATCACGGTACATCCAGATTGGTGATTCAGCCTCTTGTGGCTTTGGAATGATCTTTACAGCTTCCTGGCGAAAAAACATGTAAGCAGTGTCAAAAATCCAGGCAGTGTCTTGATATTTCTTTGTGATATAAGCCTGTTTTACATAGTTTACGCCATCTTTATCTACAATATCCCAGACAAGGTCAGGCTGCGTGCAATACATCGTGATAGTGTCTGAGGCTGATGATATATTATTCTCCGTCATAAAAACGTACCTCCTTGATCCACTCTTTCTTTAACTTCCAGCAGGTTCCGACCATGAGGGACGGATCATCCGGCTGAATCGTAAAAATTCGATCCCAGCTTTTGATAATTTTCTGCCTGAGCAGCGGGTAGAAGTTTCCTTTACTGGTTGTAACTAATGAATCTTCGGAGGCGATTCCATATTTTTTTAACTCTTCCATGTGGGCCTTTTCATCGGCCTCATCCAGCGGCACATAGAAGTAATTAACGCGATAGCCCCATTTGTCAAAATTGCAGATCAGGTATTCTCCCTCTGGAATCTCGACTTCGAATATGATTGCGTGTTCGGTCGGCTGTAACATCATATCCTCACTAACACTAAGCCAGACTGGATATTTCAGATCTTCTGGGATGTCAATATATTTTCTTGCAGCTTTTGTGTACCATTCATACAATTCCAGATAGAATTCGGAAATGGTATCATTTTTTGCCTCGATATATTCTTTCTTTACAATATATTGACCTGTTTTTTGAAGCTCATCCCAGACAGCTTCATGTTGTCTTGTCCAAAACCGCATAGAAAAAACCTCCTTTATGATAAGTATAAAAACAGTTTCCTCTCGGGATGCTTTCGTGCTATTGAGAAATGTTTTGAAAATACTTAATTGTTAATTCTATGGTAAAACATCTGAAAAAGGTTTGCAAGACAATAATAAGCATGCTTATTAAATTTGTGGGTTTCGATCATATAAAAAGGATATATGGAAATGTATATGAGAATATGTTTTTTGTGGTAGAATAAAAATAGCGTGGTATAATGAAAAATATATCAGGGAACGTTAGGAAGAAAAGATATGAGAGTACTATTAGTTGGGAATACCGGATACATAACAAAAGAATTTGTGCAGGAAGCTTTTCCCGAGAGCGAAGTATTTATAATGGGGAATTCCTTGTTGAAGACAGAGCGGAAAAAGCATTTGAATGTGCGCCCATTTCCAGAGCGAGATGAAGAGTTGGAAGACATTTTCCGCACTTATGATTTTGAACTTATGATTTATTTTTCTAATTATATTACATTTCATGGAACGATGGAAGGTGAAGCAGAGAAGCTTCGAAAAGTGTTAAGTTATTGTAAACGCAGTAAAGAGATACATGTAATCTATCTAACTGGTCCGGAGGCGGGGTATGCAGCTACGACCGGAAAGACACTTCTTGTCCGTGGAGCCGAGAATCTGTGTTGTCAGTATGGGAAAATGTACCAGATTCCGGTCAAAATCGTAAGAATTCCGTATCTGTATTCCGGAGTTTATAAGGAAGATTATTTTTATAAAATGTTTGCAGCTATCCGTAGTGGGGAGCCGGTGGAGATTCAGGAATCACCTGATCAGCCACTCCAGTTTTTGAATTCCATGGATCTGGCAGAACTTTTGGAGAAAATGAGTGATAACTGGGACGAGGAATATCACTATCTGAATGTACCAAATGTATTTTCAAATACTTTTCGGGAGCTGGAACAGAAAATAAAAGAGATAGATGCAAGTGTACGGATCGAGAATAAAGGACTTATCCCGGTTGAAAAAATTCCACCGGATGATAAGGTTGTACGTTTTAAGTATGGCTGGTTTCCAAAGATTTCACTTCTGGAGGATTTTTCCGACATCTATGATCAGTATCTGGACTCTATCGGAGAAAAGGAGCGGCGGATCGATCGCTGGAAAATCTGGCTTGATAAACACAGACCAATAGTAAAAATAGTAGAACTAGTCGTTGGATTTTTCCTGTTCGAATTTTTGAATCATCTTGCCGGAAATCAGGCGCAGTTTAAGATGATTGATCTGCGGCTTGTATTTATTGTGCTTTTTGGAGGCTTGTACGGAATTAACTACGGGATTGCGGCTGCAGCTCTTGAGACGGTTTCGCTTTTGGCAGCTTATGAAAGAGAAGGTGTAGGGTGGACAACATTGTTCTATGAACCGTCCAACTGGATCCCGTTTATTTTTTATTTTGCAGTTGGAGCAATCTGTGGATATGTACGGATGAAAAATAAAGAAAATATAGAATTTGTTACGGATGAAAATAAACTGATTCAGGAAAAGTTTTTGTTCATGCGAGATATGTATCAGGATTCGCTCTATGACAAGAGAACGTACAAGAAGCAGATTATGGGGAGCCGGGACAGCTTTGGAAAGATTTTTGATATTACAAGAAAGCTTGATACGGTGCTTCCACAGGAGCTTTTTATAGAAACGATACATGTGATGGAGGATATGCTGGAGAACCATGCAGTTGCTGTGTACTCCCTTGGAAAAAACAGTGAGTTTGGACGATTGGAGATTGCATCGAAAGAAATTAGAAGTGAGTTCCCGAATTCTATACGGATCAGTAAGTATCAGGCAGCTATTTCGGAGCTGGAAGATGGAAATGTGTGGGTAAATCGTGAGCTTCTCCCGGATTATCCGGCTTACATGGCAGGAATCAGGAAAAACAAAGAACTTGTGATGATTGTCTGTATTAAGGAAGTCCGCAGTGATCAGATGACGCTTTATTATATGAATCTTTTCAAAATTCTCTGTGGATTGGTGGAAGTGGCACTGCTTCGTGCACTGGAGTATCAGGAGGCTGCGAAGAATATGCAGTATGTGGAAGGGACACATATTTTGAAGACATCCTATTTTATGGAACGATTGGAAACATTTCATGCGATGCAAGATGAGATGGTGGCGTCCTATATTCTGTTGCGGCTGGAACATCCAGGCAAGTCAAAAGAGGAGGCAGATCAGATTCTGCAGCACCTGATCCGTGCAAATGATGTATGGGGGATTTCTGAAGAAGGAGAATTATATCTGATTCTGTCTCAGACGGACAAGGAATCACTTCCGATTGTAAGTGGGCGGCTTAAAAAAGCCGGAATTATCACCCATGAGACCGGTATTGCACAGATTGCACGAGGTGGAGGAGAAGTATGATTCAGATTGTAGTTGGAATAGTACTGATTCTTTTGCACATCATCTGTTGTATTCTTGTATGGGTGGGAATCTGTACTCATATTATAAATGTAAAGAAATATCTCATGTTCCCGGTCGTTTTTGTTCCGGTGTGGGGAGTTTTGTGCGTGTTGATCCTGCATTTTCAAATCTGGATACAATCAGATCAGAGAAAAGAAGTAGGCGTAGAGAAGATGAAGGTAAATGAAGAAATTTACAAAAATATCTTTCAGTCCGGGACGGAACAGGAGGGAAATATTGTTCCGCTTGAGGAAGCGCTGATCGTAAATGAGCCGGAACTTCGAAGAGAGTTGATCATGAATGTTTTAAATGACAATCCAGAGGAGTATGTGGAGCTTTTGAAACAGGCGCGTATGAACGAAGACGTGGAGGTTGTACATTATGCCATCACTGCCATGGTAGAGTTGTCGAAAGAGTATGATTCAAAACTTCAGGAGTTGGAGAGGCTTCATCAGATTTCGCCGGAAGATCCGGAAGTTATGGAGCAGTATTGCGAATTTATGGAGGAATATTTAAGCCAGGGACTTCTGGAAGAACAGATAGAACGAGTACAGAGGCAGCGATATTAACAGCTTCTGGAAAAGAAGTTAAAACATCAGGAAGATCTGCACACTTGCGTATGCATGGTCAAGAATTTGATGAAGCTTGGAGATTTTGAAAAAGCACATGAGATTTTACAAATTATAGAGAAAAAATGGCACCGACACGAAGCGTATTGGATTTTGAAGGTTCAATATTGCGTAGAACAGAAGCAGGGAGAAGAACTGAAAAGAACACTAGATAAGATGAAGAAAGAGCACATTTATCTTTCTTCAAAAGGAAGGGAGGATCTGGCTCTTTGGATCGATTCATAAAGGGTATGAAAGCATTTCCATTTAAAGGAATGTTGGTAATATGGGGAATATTCATGTTGATGGGGGCTGTGCTTTTTGCGGAACGCTCTGGCATCCATTATGAAGGAAGCAAAAGCCAGAGTGCATATCTAAGTGAGAACCAGATTGTGACGGAAAAAGAAGCAGTAAAAGAATTAAAAAAGACTTGCCTGGTCATTATGGACAGCCAGCAGGAGGACAGCCAGCTTGCGTGGGAACAATTTGAGCGGATTTTTCAGGATATGAAAGTAGGAACAGATGTGGCAGATCTTAAGACCGATACGCTTCCAAATCTGGATTCCTATGAGACAGTGGTTGTACTGATGAGTGACCTGGAGCCATTAAAGGAAGGTATTATTGAAATCAGCAATTGGGTGAAAAGCGGCGGAAGTGCCATGTTTGCCATGGCACTGCAAAAGGACACGTATGCGTCACTGATTGAGCAGAAATTGGGAATTATCTCTTCTGGATATGAAAATAGTTTTGTGGACAGCATTTATTTTGATTCGGATTTTTTGATTGGCGGAGGAAAAAGCTATGCAATCACGGATGGATTTGATTCTGCGAGACAGGTTGAGTTAAGCGAGAAGGCACAGGTCTATGCGTGGGCAAAAGAGCCGGGAGGAATTCCTTTAATATGGGAAAATGCATACGGCGACGGAAAGTTTGTAGTAGATAATTTTGGGTTATATGAAAAAGCGGTAAGAGGCTTTTATGCAGCGTCTTACAGTCTCCTGACAGATATAGGAGTCTATCCGGTGATTAATGGATCGGCCTTTTATCTGGATGATTTTCCATCACCGGTACCAAATGGTGACGGGACATATGTCAAACGAGATTATGGGACAAGTATTCAGGAATTTTATTCGAATATCTGGTGGCCGGATATGCTGAATCTTGCATCCCAATATGGACTTAAGTATACCGGAGTGATGATTGAGAACTATGAAGATAAAACTGACGGAGAGATCACGAAGCAGACGGACAATGAGCGTTTTCAATATTTTGGAAATATGGTACTTCATCAGGGTGGTGAATTAGGTTATCACGGTTACAACCATCAGCCATTGTGTCTGGGTGATACAGATTATGGAGATGTTCTTCCGTATAAAACATGGAAGAATGAAAAAGCAATGGAGTCTGCTATGTCAGAACTTATGCGGTTTGGTAAAAAAATGTTCCCGGGAACGCAGATGTCGGTCTATGTTCCTCCGTCAAATGTGTTGTCAGAGCAGGGGCGGAAGATGCTGGCGCAAAAGTTTCCGCAGATTAAGACGATAGCTAGTAATTATTTTGCCGGAGAATGTGCTTATACACAGGAATTTGAAGTGGCAGATGACGGTATCGTAGAACAGCCAAGAATCATTTCCGGAGCCATCCTTGATGATTATATGCAGATGGCAGCAGTGTCTGAATTAAATATGCATTTTGTGAACAGTCATTTTATGCATCCGGATGACTTGCTGGATGAAGACCGTGGGGCAAAGCTTGGCTGGGAAAAATTAAAGAACCGGTTGGAGGAGTATATGGACTGGCTCTATGATTCAGCACCAGAACTTCGTAATCTGACTGGATCAGAATTGTCCGGGGCGATTGAACGATATGGTGCACTGACATATGAGAAAAATGTGACAGATAAAAGTGTGGAACTGAAGTTGAATCATTTTTATGATGAAGCATATCTGATGCTCAGGTTCAACGATGGGATACCGGGCAAAGTTACAGGTGGAGAACTGGAGCATGTAACAGGAAATCTTTATCTGCTGCATGCAGTGAATGATGAAGTTACGATTGAGAAGAAATAAGAGGACATTACGTTGAGAATTTGTTTGATTTTGGAAGGGTGTTATCCATATGTGCACGGAGGTGTATCCACATGGATGCATCAGTATATCAAAGAGATGAAAGAGCATGAATTTGTCTTGTGGGTCATTGGAGCACATGCCGAAGATAAAGGAAAGTTTGTGTATGAACTTCCGGAAAATGTGGTGGAAGTAAAGGAAGTATTCTTAGATGATGCTTTGCATGTGAAAGATACCGGGAAACTTCTACATATATTTACCAGGGAAGAACAAGACAGCCTTCGTGAGCTGATGGATTGTGGGAGACCAGACTGGGAAGTACTGTTTCGCTTGTATCACGATAAGAAGATCAATCCAATGTCATTTTTAAAAAGTGAAGAATTCCTGGAGATTCTGGAAAAAAGCTGTCTGGAGAAATATCCGTATACTGCGTTTGCAGATGCATTTCACACGATGCGGTCTATGCTGCTTCCGGTACTGTATCTTCTTGGAAGTGAAGTGCCACAGGCAGATGTCTACCATGCGATCTGTACTGGTTATGGCGGCATGCTGGCATGTCTTGGCGGCTATGTTTATCAGAAAAAAGTGCTTCTTACAGAGCATGGGATTTACACAAGAGAGCGTGAAGAAGAGATTATTCGGGCAAAATGGGTCATGGCTACATACAAGAAGCAGTGGATTTCATTTTTCTATATGCTGTCGGACATTATATACAGCCGGGCATTTCAGGTTACGGCGCTGTTTACGAATGCCATGCGGACACAGATACAGATGGGCTGTGATGAGAAGAAATGCAGAGTGATTGAAAATGGAATTAATTATGAGCGCCTGTCCCAGATTCCGCTGAAAGAAGAGGATGGTCAGGTAGATATTGGGGCAGTGGTCAGAATGGCACCGATTAAAGATATCAAGACAATGATCTATGCTTTTTTTGAACTATGTGCAAGGCGGAAAAATGTAAGATTACATATCATGGGTGGTGTGGATGATGAAGAATATGCCCAGGAATGTTACACGCTTGTGAAACAATTAAAGCTTGAAAATGTTATTTTTACAGGACGGGTTGATATTGTAAAATATATGGAAAAACTGGATTTTACGATTCTGACCAGTATCTCGGAAGGACAGCCGTTGTCGGTTCTTGAATCACTGGCGGCAAGAAGACCATGTGTAACAACGGATGTAGGATGCTGCAGAGAGCTTTTGGAAGGAAAAGAAGGAGATTTTTTTGGACCGGCAGGGTACTGTGTGCCGCCGATGTACCGGCAGGGACTCGCATCTGCCATGGATAAGATGTGTGAATCCAGAAGCTTAAGACTTCGTATGGGAGCAAACGGACAGAACCGTGTAAATAAATATTACCGCCACGAACGGATGATGAAGGAATACAAAAAATTGTACGGGGAGGTGGAGACTGCTTATGGCTGGAATCGGATTTGAACTGAAAAAGCTGTTTAAAAAGAGTGGTCTTGCTGCAACCGCAAGAGCTTACGGATATGCCGGTATTATTTGCGCCGGACCGATGATTCTTGGAATCGTACTGCTTCTTGGAATCATGTTCCTGTGCAATCAGACGGGTGGAACGAGATTTGAGAGGGAACTGTTGATCTGTATGGTCACATACTCGTTACTGGCTTCCCTGACTGTGACAAGTTTTCTTTCTATGGTCGTGACCAGATTTCTGGCAGATATGTTATATGAAGAGAAGCTTGAGGCAATTCTTCCTTCTTTTTGGGGTTCTACTGGAATTATGTTAATAGCCGGAGGAATTCTGTACGGAATATTTTTAATCTTTTCCGGTGTGGGACTTGTGGATAAACTGTTGTGTTTTGGGTTGTTTGGTGAGTTGATCGTAACCTGGAATGCTATGAGTTACCTGACTGCGATCAAAGATTACAAAGGGATTCTACTGTCATTTAGTGCAGCACTTGTTGTTTCTTTTGTCGTTGGATTTTTATTGCTTATCATCGGTATGCCACATATAGAAGCATTGATGATTGCAGTCTGTGTCGGTTATGGGATCATGCTTCTATGGGACGTGGTGCTTTTGTACCGGTATTTTCCATCTAGTGATACCAGTGCATTTTTATTTCTGCGGTGGGTAGATGAATTTCAGCCACTGGCATTTACAGGATTATTTGTGAATCTGGGATTGTTTACCCACCTAGTGATTATGTGGGCAGGACCACTTGGGGTGCAGGTGAAAGGATTATTTTACGGAGCGCCGTACCATGATGTGCCGGCATTGATCGCATTTCTTACGATTCTGATCACGACAGTAAACTTTGTTGTTTCGGTAGAAGTGAATTTCTATCCAAAGTATCGTAATTATTACAGCCTGTTCAACGATAAAGGTGCGATTAAGGATATTATGCAGGCAGGAAATGAAATGCGGGAAGTGCTGAATATGGAGTTGAAGTACACGGCGGTAAAACAACTGCTGACAACGGCGCTTGCTATTTCCATCGGAGGGATTTTATTAAAATATCTGCCTCTCGGATTTAATGATCTGATGGAAGGGTATTTCCGGACCTTGTGTGTCGGCTATGGAATCTATGCAATTGCCAATACCATGCTTCTTTTATTGTTATATTTTACGGATTATAAAGGGGCATTTGCAGCGTCCGCAGCATTTGCCGGGTGTACAACCGTATTTACCCTATTGTCACTACTGTTTCCACAGGTGTATTATGGATTTGGATTTTTGCTGGGAAGCGCAGTGTTTTTCCTGATTACTGCTTTGCGGCTCGGATATTTTACCCAACGGCTTCCTTACTACATATTAAGTGTTCAGCCAATTGTAGAGGAAGATAAGTCAGGACGATTTACACGATTGGGGACTTTTTTGGAAGAAAAACTAGAAGGAGGAGAAGACCCAGGTGAAAAGAAATAGACTCATATCGGCAGTATGTGTACTGTCGCTTGCTTTATCACTTTGTGCGGGCGGTTGTTCAGAGAAAAAAGAAGAAACAGCCTCTGGCATTAAGACAGAAACGCAGACAGTGAAAAAGGCGGAGAAAGAAGATATTAACAGTGTGCATCTAAGGGATAAGGACACGCTGTATGCAGATGATGATGAGACCAGTGTAGTGACGATGTATCTTACTGTCTCTAGGGGAAATGCTTCAGAGAATACAGATCATTCCTGGAGTGAGATCAATAGCTATTCAGTAGAAGATTATGAAAATATGGGAGTGGACCGTTATCAGGTGGCAGGACTTTTACAAGTCGGGGATGAGAACGGACCGACCAGTGGAAATGTGGGATATGCAGAAGAAGTTCCCAATGCAACGGTTCAGATCCGCGGACAGACCTCCAGCAGTAATGCGCAGAAAAATTATAAGATTGAGTTAAAAAAGAATAAAGGAACGTGGCGTGGACAGCGGGTCATCAACCTGAATAAGCATCAAGGAGAAGGAATGCGTTTCCGCAATAAGATGGCTTACGACTTGATTAAGGGCATTCCTCAGATGATGGGACTTCGCACGCAGTTCGTACATTTGTATGTCAAAGATAACACAGATGGAAGTTCCGATGCCTTTCAGGATTATGGCCTTTACACGCAGGTGGAACAGTTGAATAAGACAGCGCTTAAGACGCATGGTCTGGATTCAAAAGGTCAGCTTTATAAAGTCGATTTCTTTGAGTTTTACCGGGAAGAAGATGTGATCAAAACGACAGACGATCCGGGATATAACCAGGAAGTATTTGAAGAGCGGCTAGAGATTAAAGGTGATTCCGACCACACAAAGCTGATTCATATGCTGGATGCAGTAAATGATTATTCGATTCCTATTAATCAGGTGCTGGAACAGTATTTTGACGAGGAAAATATCGTATATTGGATGGCGTTCCAGATTCTGACTGGAAATGTGGATACTCAGAGCCGGAATATGTATCTGTACAGTCCTCAGAATTCAGATACATGGTATTTTATCGACTGGGATAATGATGGATTTTTCATGCGATCGGAATACGGGCTCCGCGGCTGGTCCGACCAGGGAAGCTGGGAGTGTGGAATCAGTAATTACTGGGGAAATGTATTGTTCCAGAGATGTCTGAAATCAGATTCATTTCGGAAAGAATTAGATAAGGCAATCATTGAGATGAAGGATTATCTCAGTGAAGAACGGCTGAGCACGATGATCAGCCAGTATGAAAATGTGGTGAGACCATATCTTTATTCCATGCCGGATCAAATGAATGCGCCTCTGACACAGTCCCAGTATGATACAGTGGCAGCAGGAATTCCGGAAGAAGTGGAGAAGAACTATGAATTGTATCTGGAAAGTCTGGAAAAACCACAGCCATTCTACATTGGAACCCCGGCTATTCAGGATAATGCGCTGAATCTGAACTGGGATGTGTCCTATGATTTTGATGCTGAAGATATTACTTATACCGTAGAACTTGCGACAGACTACCAGTTCCAGAATGTGATCTTCCGGCAGGAAGGAGTGGCAGTTCCGGAAGTACAGACAAGTGTTCCGGCAGCAGGCCAGTACTTTGTACGGGTACGTGCAACCGATTCATCTGGGAAGACACAGGACGCATTTGATTATTATGCAACCGACAATGGCAAGAATTATGGTATGAAATGCTTCTATGTGGCAGCAGACCAACGTATTGAGGAAGATATTTATGAAAAAATTAAGAATATCAGTCATGTCGGGATAGCAGAGCATGCCGGAACGGCAGAACATTTTCGGAATGAGTGGAAATATTTGATCAGTACGAGTGAGAAGGAATTATTGGAACTTCGTATGAAACATTTACTGAAAAAAGATCCACATGCTTCAGATGGGGGCTATATGATCCGGAGCCTGTACTTTGATGATTATTGGAACAGTGCTTATGAGGAGAAAGAATCCGGCGTACTGATGCGTAAAAAGTACCGGATCCGAATCTATGATTACAGCGACCGTTCCATTAAGCTAGAGCGAAAAAAGAAATTCGGCAGTTACATTTACAAGGAAAGCGCACCACTTACGAGAGAAGAGGTGGAAAAAATCCTGGCGGGGGAATATGAATTTTTGCTGCACAGTCCATATTCTTTGTGCAGGGAGTTTTATATTGAATGTGTCAGTAATATGATGAGGCCTCGGACTATTGTAGATTATGACCGGGTGCCGTGGATCATGGATACAGGAACGGTAAGGATTACGTTTGACTGCGACGTGCGGGCAGCTGTGGGAGGGTATGATATATTCGATCCGACACTTGCTACACTGCCGGTTCTGGAGCCTGGAAAGCTTGTAATGGAAGTGAAATTTACAGAGCTGCTTCCGCAAATCATACGAGATCTTCTGCCACCGCAGTCAGCAGAGTTTACAGCAGTATCGAAATACGTATTGTGTTATGAAAAGACCCGGTATCTGAATGGATTTGAATATTGGGCAGAAAATTAAAATACAGGAGAAAAACGAATGAGTGTACAGGATGTAATAAAAAAATCAGTACTGGAATCCGGTGTATTCGATAAATTCGATGTTCCGGGAATGCTTACGGCACTTGCCATAGCGCTGCTCCTTGGCGGAGTAATCTACCTAGTCTATCGAAAATTTTACGTAGGAGTGATTTTTTCCAGAAGCTTTGCAATCACACTTGTAGGAATGACGGTTCTTACATGTATGGTCACACTGGCAATCAGTACGAATATTGTGATTTCCCTTGGTATGGTTGGTGCATTATCTATTGTACGTTTTCGTACAGCAGTCAAAGACCCGATGGATCTTCTTTATCTGTTTTGGGCGATAACGACAGGAATTACAGCCGGTGCAGGTATGTATGTGCTTGCGGTACTGGCGGCAGTGATCATGATTGTTATGATTTATTTGTTTTATCACAGACAGCAGAGTGGGAAGATTTATATTGTAGTAATTCATTATACCGGAGATGATGCCGGAGATGAAATCATACGCAACTTTGGAAAAATTCGTTATTTTATCAAATCAAAGACGATGCGGAAAGAAAAGACAGAGATGGCAGTTGAAGTATTCTGCAGACAGAATCAGATGGACTTTACGGAAAAAATCCGTAAGATTGAAAATGTGGATGATGTAACGCTGATCCAGTATAATGGCGAATATCATGGATAAAGGTAACTAAAAAAGGTCCATCGGACCTTTTTGTCGTATGCTTGGCAACGTAAGAAGCCCACGGGTCATGTGACCTGTGGGCTTCTTGCCGTTGTCTTTATAGTTATCTAAAGGAATGAGGGACTATCGGATTGGTTTATATGGTGTTATAAAGTGCTGTGAAGCCCGGAAATATGAGCTTCTTTTAATGTGGTATTTTCGTATTATGTTGTAGTTTGCTGTCCCGGACTGTCCCAAAACTGTCCATAGGACAGAGCTACTATGGCAAAGAGTCTTATTGAAGTTGTTCGTTAAATAGTGACTTTGGTTTTCTACAATGATACAATGCCAATAAAGTATAAATAAAGTTTTTATAAAAATTACTCGGGAGGAAAATATTTTAATGATACGCTTTTTTGTTAGTGATGATGTTACAGCCTTGATTTCGAAACGAAAAATAGAAATAAATAGTTATGAAAAAATACTTATGAGAACAGATGAAAAATATATAGAGCCCATATTTGTTTATTCATATTCCATTTTTGAAAGTACTATTACAGAAATATTGCGTTACTATTTTAACGCCTTTCCTGAAAAAATAGATAAAAACATTAGTATTGGAAAAGAGGAATTACTTTCAACCTCTATGACTCATGATATCTTATTGAGTTATGTAGAAGAATATATTCGAAAATATTCAAGTAAGGCACTCTCGGAATATTTACACTTTTTTGAAAAAACGCTAGATATTAAAATTTCTTTAGATTTGTTATTGGTGGACAAAATTTCTAACCAAAGAAACATTATTATGCATGATAGCTTCAAAAGAGATTTACTTTCCCTATATATTTATAACGAGAAATTACCTTGCTCCAATAGGGCGGTTTTACAGAGCCATGTACGGTTTCTAAATAAACTTTTAGATATAATAAGCGACAAAATATGCTCAAAGTATGCAGCGTATACAAAAGAAAGATTGGTGCGTTGTGTTTGGAACTCTGTATTTTCATCTCCAATTTTACGGTTTGATGACATATGGAATTTTGATACAAATGGAGCATTATCTATTAGAAATTTTGAAGCTATAAAAGAAAAAGTAAAAGATATAAGTAGAACTGAAAGATTATTTTTAGCAATTATTTTTCAACAATTCAATAACAATATAAATGAAGAACTGTTTTCGTTTAGGGAACTTCCTCCATTCGTTAGTTTGGATAATGAAAGTAAAAATAAATTGATAAAACTTATAGATTTTTTTAAATATTATCCTCTATTTTTCGGAGGAGAAGAGATTAAAAAATAGTAATCCATGTTTTACGCAAGATATAAACGTTTTCAAAGATGTTACGGTTTATTGTTTTTGCAGACATAAAATTTATGTATTGGTTCTGACTTAACTGCGGAAAATTATACCAGACCGTCAAAGAACTCAGAAATATCAGCATTAAAGATTTTGCTGAGTGCGACAAGTTCGCTGACTTTGATATTCATTCTATTTGTTTCAAGTTTTGCATAAGTGCTTTTGGAAATTTCAATTCCCAAAAGCTGTAAATGTGCAACAACTTGGTCTTGTGTCATATTCACTTTGCGTCTTAGACGTTGGATATTGTGACCGATATCCATGTCTGGTCTGAGTTTCTGCATACTGATATAACTCCCCGATAATTCGTAATAAAGAAATATGTCTTGATTGTATGTAATATTGTGATTATAATGTTTCGTAATAAAGAAATATTTCGCTATAACGAAAAGGAGAGAGATAATGAATTTTGAGAAAATATTTGAAAGAGCAACAATCAGAGGCGTAGCTGATTACTTGCTATTTGGGGTCGGACCAGATAAAGATAATCGGAGCTATGAAGAACGTTTGGACGATTTGTATATAAAATTTGAGAAAGCGGCAAAAAAATATGATAATAGTCCGACCTCTGAATTACTCGATTTATCGAATGAATTATCCAGTGAGACAGCAAGCGTCTATGCAGAGATAGGTCTGCAAGCGGGTATACTGTTGATGAAAGATATGGTAAAGAATATCAGCATACAAAAGGAAATACCTATTCCCGATTTTGAGAATGGAAAAGATGAATTTAATGTCAACGCAATATTACTGGAGGGAATGTATAAAGAACGAGTAGAGAGTGTGTTGGAAGATGTGTTACAGAAAGATGAGTGCTATCAGAAGATAAGCAAAGAGACAAGGAGAAAGATTGAGGAAATAGATAAACTTGGACTTGGCAAAGAGGAATGGCTGATTATTGACAGAGCATTGTCGGCGACAAACGAAAGGTGTGCGGAGTATGGGAGAGTGGCGTATAGACAGGGATTTTTGGATGCGATAAAATTATTAAAACGATAATGTCTGTTAAAAGAAAATATGGTAAGATAAAAGAAAAGCTGAAATCTTTGAGGGAGAAAATATGGATAATAATAGAATTATTGATATTGATGACTTTTATAACAGATGTGAAAGGGAAAAGATAACTCCTTTTGCAGCTACGAGTTCTTTAGATAATAAGGATGTTATTTTACTGACAGATGATATTGAAGAATTGTTTAAAATATGTAAGTTAAACAGGATAAATACGATATTTTATTATTATGGTTATCCTGATATCTCGAATTATCGAATAGATATAGATAAACTGATAGAAGAACTTAGAACGAGATATGAAAGAAAACTGGATATAGCTATGTTTAGTTTGCAATATATCTCCAAAGATTATTTTGCGGATGTTTTACAAAATCTTGTGTCGAAGATGCAAATGTGTGCGGAACAACAAAATCAGAGAATTGTAGGAATTAATGAGGATGAACCAGATTATTTTCAAGCATTTGTATGTTTAAACGGTTATAAAGTTGCTGTGTTCTTGAATGTGGGATGGGATGAAGAGGATGACGAAAGCGAACCGTTAATGATAGCAAGCAAATTTCATAATGATTTTTTGAATGAGCTTGATCAAAAACTGCAAGAGCGTATTTCCAAAGCGACAGATGAAAATCGAATTATAAAGGAGAAAAAGGAAAAAGAATATCAATCAGCACTAAAAGAGATAGAAGAGTTTTTGAAAACAGATGATAAAATAATGGAATGTAAGTTTAAAAACGCAAGACAAACATATGCCGACCAGTTAAGAATGAAGTGGGGAGAAAAAATAGGGCAGACTATTTTGCAAAAGGATGTAAAGGGAATAGTAGAAAAAGTGTATACACAAAGGAAAAGTATTTAGGGAGAAAGAATTGTGAAAAAGAAAACTAGAATATATATTGTTATTATTGCCGTTCTGGGTGTATTACTAATTATTTCATTAGGTCTGAATATTATATTGCTTATGAGAGACCTTAACCAAACAAGTGAAATAAATTTTGAGGGAGATAATTCAGCTACTGAGAGTGAAGTTAATTTTAACAAAGAACTTATAGGTACGTGGCGTTATGGAGATAATGAGATTATAATTTCTGAGGATGGTTCATATATTTGGACAGATTATTCAAGTGGAGATGTGCCTTCTATCTATGAATGTAAAAAAGGATATATTAGTGATAATGTAATGATTATTACGGATAGTTATTCAAATCTAATATCTGAGGATGGTATCTTGGAGAATAAAGATACTCATTACTATTCTTACGAGGATATACCCGATGATGAATGGGAAAGTGGAGTAAAAACTGGTGGATACCAAATTATTTTTCATGGAGAGTCCTTTGGCTTAAAGACAGACTCTAATATGACTAATTATAATTTTATAAAGCAATAATGAAAATATCAAAATAGTAGTGAGGTAAAGGAACAAGGCGAAGCCGAGACGCCGTAGGGCAGTCCTTTACAGAACGGACACAGCCAATACAACCATGATACAGACGAGGACTTGAAAGGTCGCAGCCTTGTAAGTCCTCTTGTGCGTGTGCG
>ERZ837487.1274-NODE-1274-length-31017-cov-6.459983_pt1 | contig 31017 bp, 29 predicted proteins | sample MGYA00519911_ERZ837487 | MGnify/ENA primary metagenome ERZ837487 (study PRJEB31850, sample SAMEA3708818) | human gut metagenome | biome: human gut; feature: human-associated habitat; material: faeces | place: China | collected 2014 ... | reverse complement strand
CCGATTTGGAATGGATTTTTGCATGTAACTGTGAAGGTACTGAACAGTTACAAATGAGAAACTAAAAAGAGCCGGGAGCTGGATTTTGTAATTGATCGGAATTCAGTTCCTGGCTCTTTTTTTGCGGGCGATTCGTACTTATATTGTTTGTTTGCCAATTCTGGGAAGATCGGTATTAAAAATGCCCGCGATTGTCAGATCATGCTTTGTGGAATGTCCGGGAGAATTCCATGAATTCTCTCAGGGTATCCGGCATATCCTGAGGATGGCAGCAGAAGCCGATGACGCGTTTCGGGATCGGGATATCTAACGGGATCTCAATGAGTGTACCGTTTTTCAAGTCATCCTCGACGAAATCTTTGATGACGCAGCCGATTCCGAGTCCGATCCGGGAGAATTCGATGAGGAGTTCCATGTCGGTGGTCTCCAGGATCTGGTTGATCTCGATCTGGTTGTCAGCCAGGTAGGCGTCCACATGTTTCCGGCTCATATTGGAGCGGTTTAAGAGCATGATATTTCCGGTTTTAAAAATATCGGTGTCATTGCCTTCTCTCAGATGGAGGTTTTCCAGATAGGCCGGAGTACAGACGAATGCATCGCTGATTTCCATTACCGGCTGGAAGTGGAGGCCTTTTTTGCTTTTTGGTTCCGCCACGAGTCCGATATCGATCTTTCTGGCATCCAGCATGTCGAGGGTCTGGTAGGTGGACTGGCTCTCGATGGCGATGTTTACGTGCGGGTATTTTCCGATGAATCCTTTTAAGTAGGGGAGAAGGACGTATTTGCACAGGGTGTTGCTGACACCGATCTTCAAGTTCCCGATATGGAAATCATGGATCCGCTTCAGTTCGCGTTCGCCGCGGCCGATGGAGTCGAAGGCGGTGTTCACATGCTGGAAGAGGATCGCGCCTTCTCTTGTTAGTTGGACGCCGCGGGAGTTTCGGCTGAAGAGTTTGATGCCGAGGCTTTCTTCAAGTTTGCTGATGGCTTTGCTGATGGCAGGCTGACTGATGTAGAGTTCTTTGGCGGCGCGGGAGATGTTGCCGCAGCGGGCTACTTCGTAGAAGATTTTGTATTGTGACAGGTGCTGTTCCATAAAAATACTGCCGTCCGGGTGGGACCGCAGGAGTATAACCCCCTTTCATATGTGGTATTCGTATTATTTATGTCTATTATATAGAATGGGGGTGGGGAATGTCAATATGAAATGTGCGGGGGATTGGCTAAAGGGTACGTGCTGGCCTGGGATGTGGCTGCGGGTACCCAGGCCAGCGCTGGGATTGGCTGCGCGAGGGTGGCCAGCCGAGTGTATTGGCGGGATCGCAGGCGCTGCGCTGTGCGATATGGAGATTACTTTATGCAATTGCACATATGTCCAGTTCTTTCTTTAAGATGTCGTTAACAGAATCCAGGATTCCGAGATGCGTCTCGAGATCCAGGCGGTCGACGGTCATTTCGTTCTTTTTGGTGCAACCGTCTACGCTGCCGGCGGCTACGGCGAGGCGGAGAGACTCGGTCTCTTCCTCGCGGGTCGGGAGGAGATTTTTTTCAGCGAAGAGGGAGCAGAGGGCGGCGATACCAATTCCCCACCAGTTGGAGACGCCGCTGGCGAGGGTGATGTCGGCGGATTCGGCGGTGCAGATCGTTCCACCGAAGGGAACGAAATGTTCGATCACGTCGCGGTAGGTGCCCATGCCCATCTCGTTGCCGCCGTCGCCGATGGAGATGGTGGTGGCTCCGGATTTTTTTGCTTCGGAGAGAAAGAGGGCGGAGTCAGTGATCATGTCATCGAGGACTTCGCCGCGCATGCTGTGGTAGTGGCCGTTGGCGGCTTTACCGGGGCGTTCTAAGGAGATGAGGTGAGTTGGGGCGAAGGTTTTGATGCAATTTCGGATGAAGTCGTCGGTGTCTGTTTTAGGGAGCATCATGAGTTTGGCTTTTGGAGCGCGGTAGCAGACAACGTCGCTTACAATGGAAAAGGCGGGCTCATCGGTGATCACGAGGACGGAGGCGCCGAGAGCGGTCAGGACTGCTGCAATATCAGCGGTGCCTAAGGGGCCGTCAGTTTCACCAACATAAGAGCTGTCGCTGAGTCGGACCGGAAAGCCGGTTAAGAGAATGACACGGCGGGCGTCCGCGAGCGTGTTTAAGGTTTCCTGGATCGGATTGTCCGGGAGTGCTTTTAAGAGCCCACGGTTTCCGAAATCCTGTTTCATAATGGTATCCAGATCTTTAAAAAATGTCATGGTATTTATCCTCCAAATATGTTTGATGAGGGGGAAAACTTTTTTCGCTGCCGTGTGTATGAAAAAGCCGATATGGATCGTTTTTCGGATTTCAGGCAACAAAAAAAGCCACTGATCCCCTGTTGGAAGATTCATGGCTCTTATTTACGGAGGGAACATCCGGGCAGGAGTCCCGATAAATAAAAGAATCTGTTTTCGTTGTCTCTAGTCTAGTGGAAATGCATAGAAAAGTCAATGGAAAACGAATATATTTTGTGATATACTATGTAACGGGCGCAAAAGTAAAACAAGCGGCACCGCAGATGACATTTGTTTTTCTTGCGCTGTCAGCAAAGGTTTCGTCTGCGTGAGCGGGCAGGTCGGTTACTATGAGCAATTTCTTATATCGGGGAACAAAAAGGGGTATATTATATGGAAAACAAAAACACGATCCTTGTGGTCGGCCAGGCAAAGCCGAGCAAAGAGGACGCGATCTACAATCTCCACGGGGAGTTCTATATCAGCCTGATCGTGGAGCGTGATACGGGAAAGATCCTGGAGCTGGACTGCAACACGATCCTTGAGGTGACGAAGCAGTTCGTGGCATCCATGTTTGTGGGGAAGAGCCTGAGGACAGACGTTCCGCTGATCGAGAAGGAGATCAGGGAGCGCTATTTTGCTTTGACGCAGAAGCCATTGATCGCGTGCATGAAGGATGCGTGCAACCGGTACCTCACGGCGATCGGGGAAAACCGCGGAAAATAATTGTACAGATGCGGAAACAAGAGAATAGAATTTTTAACATTATTAAGCCGGAGTTCTCCTCCGGTTGTTTTTTTCTCGTTTTTCAAGAGACCGATTGACAATCAAAAAAATCATGATAAAGTTAGGAAGGTCGTTTTTCTAATACCCCATACAAAACGGCAAAGAATCTGAAAACAATGGACCGATTCGGGAAAATACACCATTTGATTTATCAAATACAACAATACCGGATCGCAGCACCAAGAGTATGAAAAAGGAGTACCCCACTTATGAGTTCCTGGAATGATGTTACCAAAAAGGTACGTGAAATACGGAAAAATTTTGTTGTCCGCTGTGCGATTTCCTTCGTGGCAGTTCTGGCATCTGCCCTTCTGCAGTCTTATGTAATTCTGGCCTTTATTCGTCCGGCAGGCCTTCTGTCCAGCGGATTTACGGGACTTGCGATTTTGATCGACCGAATCGCTGAACTGTATGGATTTACCGTCTCGACATCTTTGGCGCTCGTTGTTTTAAACCTGCCTGTTGCCCTGATGTGCTGCCGCAGCATCAACGTGAAATTCACGGTGTTTTCGTTGCTGCAGGTATTTTTTGCAAGCTTTTTCTTAAAAGTCTGCCACTATACTCCGCTATTTGAGGATCTGACCCTGAATGTGATTTTCGGCGGTGTGCTTTACGGACTGTCCGTTGTCCTTTCCTTAAAAGGAAACGCATCCACAGGTGGTACCGACTTTATTGCCCTCTATGTTTCCAATAAGACCGGAAAGTCCATTTGGAACTATGTGTTCATGGGAAATGTGTGTATCCTTGTAATTTTTGGACACATGTTCGGTTGGGAGTATGCAGGATATTCCATCCTGTTCCAGTTCATCTCCACAAAGATGATCTCCACCTTCCATCACCGCTATGACCGCGTGACCTTACAGATCACCACTGAGAAAGCGGAAGAGGTCATGAAGGCGTATGTCAGCAAGTATCACCACGGTATTTCCTGCGTGGACGCCATCGGCGGCTACAGCCACAAAAAAATGTACCTGCTCCACACCGTAATTTCTTCCTATGAGATCAACGATATCGTCCAGCTGATCCAGGAAGTAGATGAAAACGTGATCATAAACGTATTCAAAACAGAAGACTTCTACGGCGGATTCTACAGAGAGTCCTTGGACTAGCTTAAAATCAAAAAATATTCCCCAGAAGACATGCCCCATTATATGGGCGGTGTTTTCTGGGGATTTTTGTTTGTGAGACTATTTCTTCCAGTCACTGATGAGAGTGGTGCATGATGTTGGTAAAAAAATTTGTTTAGAAAGATTTTATGGATTAACGGATTGTCATACATCCGAAAAACCTACCGATACCAGAAACTGTGGATGGGATTCTACTGCCTACACCTCCGTTCCAGCACTGCCACCGCCTGATACAGGATTGCGGACAGAATACAGAGGATCACGATGGACATGATCACGAGATCCAGCTTGAAGACCTGGCTGCCGTAGATGATGAGGAAGCCAAGGCCTGCCTGGGCGGAGAGAAACTCGCCGATGATGACGCCGACGAGGCAGAGACCGATGTTGACCTTCATGTTGCTGATGATAAGTGGAACAGAGCCGGGCAGCAGGACCTTTGTGAGGACATCCTTCTGTTTTCCTCCCAGCGTGTAGATCAGACGGATCTGGTCAGGATCCATGGAGAGAAAGCCGTTGTAGAGCGTTAAGATCGAGCCAAATACCGCCACAGAGACCGCCGCCGTGATGATCGTCTTCATGTTGTTGCCCAGCCATACGATGAGCAGCGGCGCGAGAGCGGACTTCGGCAGACTGTTCAATATGACAAGGTACGGTTCCAGAATCTTTGCCAGCCGCCTGCTGGACCAGAGCGCCACCGCGCCGAAGATCCCGATCCATGTCACAAGAAAAAAGCTCAAAAGCGTCTCCAAAACCGTGACTCCCGTGTGGTAAAAGATCGTCCGGTCTGCCGCCATGGAAAGAAAACAGGAGAGCACCCGGGACGGGGAACTGAAAATAAAATCGTTCAGGATCCCGATCCGGGCGCTGATCTCCCAGGAAAAAAGAAACAGGACCAGAAATAAGATCCTGCAGATGAAGATCTGCCTCCGGATCCGCCGCTCCTGCTCCAGATACCGGCACTGGGCCGGGGAGACCGCAAGATCCGCTGCCGGGATCACAGCCCGGTGCCTGCGCAGGATAAAAGAAGCGATACTATGAAATCTCATCCGGCTCACCTCCCACATTGACGGCGGTCATGTGTCCGTTTCTGGCTGCCGGTGCATTCTCATCACCGGATTCAGTTCCATTGATAATATCTGTATCTCCAGATCCGGCCCCATCGACAATTGACGTATCATCACCATTCCCGTTCCCAAGAATCTTCCACAATTCATTAAAATAAGAAGAAAACTCCGGATAATTCCGCCGCTTCAAAGGACTCATTTCATGGTTCGGAAACCGAATCACAAGCTCCCCCTTGATCGTCCCCGGTCTGTTCGTCAGCACCAGGATCCGGTCCGCTGTGCTCACCGCCTCCGAAAGATCATGGGTGATCAGGATAGCCGTTTTCTTTCTGCTGCGGATGATCGAACTGATATCATCACAGACCGAAAGCCTCGTCTGATAATCCAGAGCAGAAAACGGCTCATCAAGAAGCAGAAGATCCGGCTCCAAAGCAAGAGTCCGGATCAAAGCAGCCCGCTGCCGCATCCCCCCGGAAAGCTCCGACGGATGCGCATCGTAAAAATACTGAAGTCCATAAGAATCCAGAAGCTCCTTCACCCGGCTCAAATGCTTTGAATCACACTTCCTCCGCACCTCAAGCCCCAGTGAAACATTCGAAAGGATCGTCCGCCACTCAAACAAATGATCCCTCTGCAGCATGTACCCGATCCCCGAAGCCCCCTTCCCGACAGAAACCCCGTCCAAAAGAATCTCCCCCCGCTCAGGGGCCAAAAGCCCGGCAAGCAGAGAAAGCAACGTAGACTTCCCACACCCGGACGGCCCGACAATACAAAGAAACTCGCCGGAATTCACATGAAACGATATATCAGAAAGGGCCTTCGTCTCTCCCTCCATGGTGTGGTAGGAATAATCCACCCCTCTAACTTCCAATTTCGGAGTCATGGATACCTCACTCAAACGTACTTACTATAAAATATGTAAAAACCTCTCATCCGTGAGCCAACCGTCAAAACAACAGCACAGTACACAACTATTATGCAGCACTGCTTATTCCTTTCTCGTCCCTCAGCACAGCCACATCCTCAACGCACAGCGCAGCGCCTGCGCTCCCGCCAGTACACAGCACAGACCAGCTTTCAGATCCGGGCGATTGATTTTCGGGGCATGGCTTCCTCTTGGCTCGCAGAAGAATGCGTTGGAGGAGCGTGGACACTTGTTTGAGCGCAAGCGAGTTGTGTCCACGCTTCTCCGCCTTTAGCATTCTCCTGCAAGCCTAGAGGAACCGCCCCGAAAATCCTCTGAGCCCGAATCTGAAAGCTGGTCTGTGCGTACCCCCCGCCAATTCACCTCTCCCCCAAAAAACGTAAGAAAATCGCAAGAAAACCGCCAGATAAAAGACCCAAGAAAGAAACATTTCCCTGCTATACTAAATTCCAGTGTTAAAATAATCACATTTAACATAGAAAACCTCGGAAGGAACACATGAGTATGAGCAGTGAAGAAAAAATCTCACCAGAAGAATTCGACAAAGAACTGGACTCCCTACTGGCCGGAACCACAGAAAAGAAACCCAAAAACCCAAAGAGAAAAAAGATCATAATCGCCGCCGCCATTGCCATCCTCGGAATCATCGGCATCAAACTCCTGTCCGGCGGAAAAGACATGGTCCCCGTTGTGGACACTGTGACCCCAACCCGCAAAACCATCCAAAACCGCCTCACCGTCACCGGCCCCATCTCCGGAACCGACAGCGTAGACGTCGTCTCAAACCTCCACGCTGAGATCCTCGAAATTCCCGTAAAAGAAGGCGACAAAGTCACAAAAGGCCAGCCCCTGGCAGTCCTCGACGATTCCGACGTAAAAAAAGAAGCCGACATCGCCAAAAACGACTACGACCTCGCCGTGACCACCTGCGCCGAAAAAGATAAAGAAGCAAGAAACGGCTACGCCAAAGCCATCCAGGACCTGAACACCGCCCAGGCCAACTACGACCGCACAAAAGCCCTCTTTGATGGCGGCAGCGTCCCAAAAGTTGATCTTGAGACAGCGGAAAACGGTCTCCACGACGCAGAACGGGAATGCGACTCCTACACAATAAAAAACGGATCCGCCGTCGCCGATGACTCCTACCGCCTCCAGATCGAAAAAGCAAAATTCGACTACGAAAAAGCCGTAGAGCAGTTAGATAATACGATCTTAAAAGCCCCTATCGACGGCACCGTCGTCCGCGTCAACACAAAAGTAGGCCGCTTTGCCGACAAAATGGAAAACGACGCCCCGCTCTTCGTGATCGAAAACCTCGATAACCTGGAACTCGAGATCAAAGTCAGCGAGTACACCATCGGAAAAGTCGCCGTCGGCCAGGAAGCCGAGATCTCCGCGGACATCTTAAACGGTGAGACCGTCCACGGCGAAGTCATCTCGATCTCCCCGACCGGCGAAGAAAAAGGCGGCGGTTCCAGCGAGCGCGTCATCCCCACAAAGATCCGCGTCACAGATCAGGACACAAAACTGATCGCTGGAATCACCGCCCGCGCGTCCATTGTCCTGGAAGAATCAGAGAACGCCCTGACAGTCCCAGTCTCCGCCGTGATGGAAAAAGACGGAACGAACTACGTCCAGGAGATCAGTGACGGAACCGTATCCTGGGTTCCGGTGGACATCGGTGTGGAAGGCGATGTGGAGATGGAGATCATCCCGGTGGAAGGGAGCTCCCTGGATGAAAACTCCGTCCTGATTGCGGAGCCGGGAGAGCAGTACACAGATGGAATGGCAGTCACATCATCCGGAAAACAGGGGGAATAAACAATGTTTGAAAAACTGACAAGATCCCGCTACATGACGGAAAACGTGACAGACGAGCTGATCCGCCTGGAAAACCTCGTAAAGATCTACGACACAGGCGCAATCCGGGTCATGGGACTAAAGAAAATCAACCTGACGATCCACCGGGGCGAGTTCGTTGCGATCATGGGACACTCCGGATCGGGAAAATCTACCCTGATGAACATTTTAGGCTGCCTGGACCGCCCGACACTGGGTCACTATTACCTCGACGGGATCGACACGGCGGCCCTGTCCCCGGACGAACTCTCCGCGGTGCGGAATAAAAAGATCGGCTTCGTGTTCCAATCCTTCAACCTGATCTCCAGGACATCGGCGTTAAAAAATGTGGAGCTCCCGATGACCTACGCGAGGATCCCGAAAAGAAAAAGGACGGAGCGGGCCATGGAACTGTTGGAGTGCGTGGGGCTGGAAAAACGCGCCGGACACATGCCCAATGAGATGTCCGGCGGACAGAGACAGCGCGTTGCCATTGCGAGAGCGCTGGCGAACGAGCCGCCGCTGATCCTGGCGGATGAACCGACGGGAAATCTCGATACAGCCGCGTCCATCGAGATCATGGAGATCTTCTCGGAACTCCACAAAGCGGGAGCCACAGTGATCGTTGTCACCCACGAGGAAAATATCGCCGCCTTTACGGACCGGATCATCCACTTCTCGGATGGTCAGATCATCAAAGATGAGATCAACGAAAACCCGACAAAAGGAAGTGGTAAAGTCCACATGAAAGGTCTCTACAGACACTTCCAGAAAACAGCCGGAACAGAGAGTGGGGTGGTCGGATGCTAGGCGAAAATATGATCATGGCCTTCCATGCAATCATGGCGAACAAGATGCGCTCATTCCTGACCATGCTGGGCATTATCATCGGAATCGGTTCTGTCATATCCATCGTTTCCATCGGCGATACGATGCGCGGACTGTTCGCGGACCTCTATAAGGACGCGGGGGCCACCCAGGCGGTGGTATCCATCGGATACAATGTGGAGGATGTGCGGGACAGCGATTACTTTACCCTGGATGAACTTGATAAGATCAAGGAGATCTTTGGGGATGAGATATCCTATATCGACAGTTACGCCAGCGTAAATTCAGAAGTCCTTGCAGGACGGACAAACATGAAATTTGACTTCCAGGGGATCGACTGGAATTTTAGCGATGTCCAGCCGGTGACCATGATTTCCGGACGTTATTTAAACGAAGGAGATATCCTTGGACGAAAGAAAAATGTGGTGATAGAGGAGGAGAGTGCCAGAAAACTTTTCGGAACGGAAAACGCGGTGGGAAAGACCTTCCGGACCACCGTCTACGGGGATACAGATATGTATACGGTAGTCGGTGTCTACAAAAAAGAGATGAGCGCCTTCCAGAAGCTTTTGTCCGGAGGTTCCGGCGATACGGGATCCGCGTATATCCCGTATACACTGCTCACGTGGCCGAATGACCAGTTCTATTACTGCCGCCTGTACGCGAAAGAGGGAACGGACATGGTAAATTTCATGTCAAGGCTGACGGTGTATCTCGGGAAAATCAAGAATAGAAACGCGGAAGATTTCTATACGAATACGGTGGCGGATGAGATGGGATCCATCGACAGCCTCATGGGCGGACTTTCCATGGCCGTGGGCGGGATCGCAGCGATCTCTCTCCTGGTGGGCGGCATCGGGATCATGAACATCATGCTGGTGTCCGTCACGGAAAGGACCCGCGAGATCGGTATCAGAAAGGCGCTTGGAGCAAGGACCCGGGATGTCCTGATTCAGTTCCTGACAGAGTCCGCGATCCTGTCAGCTCTGGGCGGAATCATCGGTGTTCTTCTCGCTGTGAGTCTCGTGACGGCAGGCGGGGCGGCGCTTGGACTCCCTGTTGTGATCAAACCTGGGATCATCCTTCTTGCGGTATCCTTTTCGGCCGTAGTCGGCATCTTCTTTGGGATTTACCCGGCGTCGAAAGCCGCAAAGGCGGATCCGATCGATGCTCTGAGATATGAATAAAGAGGAACTGCCGATCAATGGGACATATGCAAGAAACGTATTATTGGAACGGATGCTATATGGACCGGCAAAAAATCCCCGCAGGATGCGGAAAAACGATCCTGCGGGGATTTTTAAAATTTATGCCAGTGACTATTCTACAAGCGCACCATTCACGTCAACGGTGTATCCGTCCGGAGTCTCACAGTTTACCATGAGAGTGCCCTTGAAGCCATCGCCTTCCTCGTGGAAGTAGTACCACTTGCCGCTTATCTCGTGCCAGCCGGTGAAGAGAGCGCCGGTCTTAAGGTCCATGTAGTACCAGTTGCCGTCATCCTTTACCCATCCGGTCTGCATGATATTGTCATGACCGAAATAGTACCAGGTTCCATCGATCTCCAGCCAGTAATCGGTAGCTTCGAGACCTTCCGCAAAGTGATATTTGTAGGTACCGTCAGAGAGCTTCTCCCAGGCACCGCCTGCCGGGGACTTTAAACCGCGGCGGCGTCCGCCGTTTGTGCTGCGTTTGTATGTGCCGGATACAACAGTTCCATCTATTGTATCAGCAGCCTGAGCTGTGATCATGGTTCCGAGAGCCAGTGTTGCAGCGAGAGCTGCGATGCAAAATTTTTTCATAAACGTACCTCCTGGGATTTCGTCTTTTGGTACAAAAATGCACATAAAATATATGTAGATTTGTCCTTTTCATATAGATATATCCTAATATGGAAACTGGAAAGAGTCAATGGGATTTAAAGGAAATTTTCGGATCCCTATATATGCGCAGAAAGGTATTGTCATTTTTTTTTTAGTGTGATAAAATGAGTGGCACAGTTTTTGATTCGTTTTTGCTTTATATGGAGGCAGATATGAAATATAAGTGTCTGATCTTTGATCTGGATGGAACGCTGGTAAACTCGATCCATGCGCTGACATACTGTACGAACCTTTCACTGGAGAAGTTTGGGCTCGGTCCTTTGACAGAGGAACAGATGATGACCATCGTCGGCGATGGATATAAAATGCAGATGAAACGTTCCCTCGCGGCCTGCGGGGATACGGATGAGGCGCACTACGAGGCGATCCTCCCTGTATATATGGAGATATTCGGAAAATACTGTAACTATGAGATGCATCCTTACGATGGAATCGTGGAGCTCACATCGAAGGCGAAAGAGCTGGGTTTAAAGATTGCTGTTGTATCCAACAAGCCTGATGCCCAGGCGAAGAAGACCGTAGAATATGTATTCGGCGCGGGATATTTTGACACGGTGATCGGGGAGCAGGAGGGCGTTCCGAAGAAGCCGGATCCGTCGGGAGCATTGAAGGCGGCGAAGATCTGTGGCGCGGATCCGTCAGAGTGCCTGTATTTTGGAGATACGAATACGGACATGAAGACTGGAAAGAACGCGAAGATGACGACGGTGGGAGTTCTCTGGGGATTCAGGGGCCGTGAGGAGCTTGCGGCATTCCAGCCGGAATTTCTGCTTGAGAAACCGCTTGATATCTTAATGGAGATTGAAAAGTAGCTGTTTGGCAGACCTGTGCAGATGCGGCATGACTTATCAATGTGCCATAAAAAGGTGACATCAGCCCGCGCGTTAGATACCGGAGGAAATGGATTGAAGTATTTTAGAAAAACAAGACGAAAACGGATAGAAGCATGGCTCACCGCAGCGATGTTTCTTTTTGGTACCCTGACAGGCTGTGGCTCTGTTAGTGACACACACGGAGATGTGGGAACTCCGAATGATGGAAAGCTGAAAGTTGTAACGACCCTGTTCCCGTACTACGATTTCACGAGACAGATCGCGGGGGATGCCGTAGATCTTTCCATGGTGATCCCGGCGGGACAGGACAGCCATTCCTTTGAGCCGACACCGGCAGATATCCGCCTGATCCAGAACGCGGACCTTCTGATCTGCAACGGTGGTGCCATGGAGCAGTGGGTGAGCCAGGTTGTGGCATCCCTGGATTCGGAGAGCTTAAAGGTCATCACGATGATGGACTATGTGGATACCGTGGAGGAAGAGATCGTGGAAGGCATGGAGGACGCAGGTGAGGAACATCACCACAGCCATGCGTCGGCAGACGATACCCATGATGACCACGACCATGATGAGGCGGTCCATGCTGATGACGATGATCATGATCACGATCACGATGCGGAAGATCATGACCACACGGATGATGAACACGATCATGATGCGGAAGATCATGACCACACGGATGATGAACACGATCATGATGCGGAAGATCACACACACACGCACGATGATGACGACGCGGATTACGAGATCGAATATGACGAGCACATCTGGACTTCCCCGGTGAATGCCATGAAGATCACCCAGGTGATCGCGGACACGCTTCAGGAGATGGATCCGGCAGACGCGGACATCTTTGCGGCAAACGCAGAGGATTATCTCGGAAAACTTAAAAATCTCGATCAGGAATTCCGCAATGTGGCAGACGGCGCGGACTTAGACCTCATTGTCATGGCGGACAAGTTTCCGCTCCGCTATTTTGCGGACACTTACGGACTCCGATATCGGGCAGCGTTTTCCGGCTGCGCCTCCGACACGGAGCCAAGTGCCAAGACCATCGCCTATCTGATCGACAAGGTGCGGGAGGAACAGATCCCGGCGGTCTACTATCTGGAGCTTTCCAGCCACCGGGTGGCGGAGATCATCAGCGAGGAGACCGGCGCGAAGCCGTTGTTATTCCACTCCTGTCATAACGTGACGCGAAGGGAGTTTGATAACGGCGTCACCTATCTGGAACTGATGGAGCAGAATGTTGTCAATTTACGGGAAGGACTTTATCGATGAACCAGCCATTATTAAAATGTGAACATGTGGACTTTGGATATGAAAATTATGACGTGGTGAAGGACGTGTCCATGGAGATCAATCCTGGGGACTACCTCTGCATCGTCGGCGAGAACGGATCCGGAAAGAGCACCCTGATGAAAGGACTCCTGGGACTTATAAAGCCCACCGGCGGTGTCCTGACGCTGGCGGACGAGTTGAGACGGTCCGGAATCGGATATCTCCCGCAGCAGACCCCGGCCCAGAAGGATTTCCCTGCGACGGTACAGGAGGTCGTGATCTCCGGCTGCCTTGGAAAGCGTGGGAACCGACCGTTTTACTCGATGGAAGAGCGGAAGCTTGCGGCGGTCAATATGGAAAAGCTCGGAATCACGGATCTCAAAAAGAGCTGCTACCGGGATCTCTCCGGCGGACAGAAACAGCGTACCCTGATCGCGAGGGCCCTCTGTGCTACGGATAAGCTCCTGATCCTAGACGAGCCGATCACGGGACTTGACCCGGCATCCACCCAGGATTTCTACGCGGTGATCCGCCATCTAAACAGGGACGAGAAGGTGGCTGTCCTCATGGTCTCCCACGATATCGGAAATATCGTGACCCAGGCCAACAAGATCTTACAGTTGAAACAGACGGTCCAGTTTTACGGGACCGTGGATGAGTATAAGAAATCGGAATTCGGAAGAGAATTCCTCGGAGGTGAGAACTAAATGGGACTTTTACAGGAAATGTTTTCCTATCCGTTTCTCGTGCGGGCGATGATCGGCGGTATCTGTATCTCGCTCTGCGCATCGCTCCTGGGAGTCAGCCTTGTGCTGAAACGGTATTCAATGATCGGTGACGGACTGTCCCATGTTTCCTTTGGGGCACTCTCTATCGCGGTGGCCTTTAACTGGGCGCCTCTCGCGGTATCGATCCCGGTGGTGGCAGCGGCGGCGGTCCTGCTTCTTCGGATCACGGGAAACGGAAAGATCAAGAGTGACGCGGCGATCGCGATGATTTCCGCAGGATCTCTCGCCATCGGTATCATCGTCACATCCCTGACGACGGGAATGACGACGGATGTCAGCAGCTATATGTTCGGAAGTATTTTAGCAATGAGCCGCGAGGACATGTACTTAAGCGTAGTCCTGTCCCTGGTGGTCCTCGGCATGTTTGTGATCTGCTACAACAAGGTCTTTGCCGTGACCTTCGATGAGAGCTTCGCGAAGGCGACGGGTGTGCGGGTCTCCGCCTATAACCTTCTGATCGCGGTCCTGACTGCCATTACGATCGTTCTCGGCATGAGAATGATGGGTGCCATGCTGATCTCGAGCCTTGTGATCTTCCCGGCACTGACATCCATGCGGGTATTTAAGAGTTTCCTCGGCGTTGTGGTATCCTCGGGCGTTGTGTCTGTGGTGTGCTTCTTTATCGGACTCATTCTTTCCTATGTATATTCAATTCCGGCGGGAGCCAGCGTTGTTGTGGTGAACCTGGCGATGTTCGGGGTGTTCAGTGTCATTCAGATGGTGAAGCAGTCGAGATAGGGGAGAAACAGCAGGATGCCAGCAGATACGTAATCGCAAGCGCTCAATGAGGCTGGATTTTGCCAGATCCTGAAGACTGTACAAGAAAACAATATTATATGAGAAAATTTCTCGTATTTCTGCCGCTTTCCAGACATCCGCTGGAAGCGGCAGTACTTGACTTTGTTAGAAAATGTGTTAAAGTTAGTAATTGGTAATGAAAAATGAAAGTGCGGCAGTGGATCTGGTCTGTATACAGTATAAAATTAAGGCGGACAGATAAAAATACAGGAATGCCGCGCGGATGGCAAGAAAGAGGTGTCATTATGACAAAAATTGATATTATCTCCGGTTTCCTCGGAGCCGGAAAAACAACATTTATAAAGAAGCTTCTGAAAGAAGCAATTGCGGGCGAGAAAGTAGTCCTGATCGAGAATGAATTTGGTGAGATCGGTATCGACGGCGGCTTCTTAAAGGATTCCGGCATCGAGATCCGTGAGATGAACTCCGGATGCATCTGCTGTTCCTTAGTCGGTGATTTCGGACGTTCCTTAAATGAAGTCCTTACAAAGTATACACCGGACCGTGTAATTATCGAGCCGTCAGGTGTCGGCAAGCTTTCCGACGTCATGAAGGCAGTCTGCGACGTTGCGGGCGAGATCGACGTTGTATTAAACGGTTCCGTGACAGTCGTTGACGCTCAGAAGTGTAAGATGTACATGAAGAACTTTGGTGAGTTCTTCAACAACCAGATCGAGAGCGCAGGAACGATCGTGTTAAGCCGTACCGATGTCGCTGACGCAGACAAGGTCGCTCAGTGTGTAGAGATGATCCGCGAGAAGAACCCGAAGGCAGCTATCGTTACAACTCCGATCGACAAGCTCACAGGCGAGCAGCTTCTTGAGATCATTGAGCAGCCGACTGATGATATGGCTGAGAAGCTCCTTGAGGAGGTAAAAGAGGGCCATCACCATCATCATGACGATGACGACGAGGAGTGCTGCTGTGGCCACCACCATCACCACCACGATGACGATGATGACGACGAAGATGAGCATGAGCACCATCATCACCACCATGACGATGACGAAGAGTGCGGATGCGGCCACCACCATCACCACCACGATGACGATGATGACGACGAAGATGAGCATGAGCACCATCATCACCACCATGACGATGACGAAGAGTGCGGATGCGGCCATCACCATCACCACGATGATGACGATGATGAGCACGAGCATCACCATCACCATGACGGCGAGTGCGGATGCGGCCACCACCATCACCACCACGATCATGACGCCGACGAGGTATTCACAAGCTGGGGTCTTGAGACAAACCGTACCATCACAAAGGAGAAACTCGAGTCCCTGTTACAGGAACTCGCACATTCCGAGAAGTACGGCCAGGTTCTCCGCGCAAAGGGAATGCTGCCGGATGCGGACGGAACATGGTACTACTTCGATCTTGTTCCGGAAGAGACCGAGATCCGCACAGGCGCTCCGATCTACACAGGAAAAGTGTGCGTGATCGGTTCCAACCTGAAGGAAGACGAGTTAAAGGCTGCGTTTGAGGCTTAATGAACGTATTCTGCCAGGGTCAGGCTGCCAGATCTGCAGAACCTGTTCAGTGGCAGTTCCTGTCTGCGCAAGACGTGGGCAGGAACCATTTTATATAATTAGGAGAATAAGACAGTGAAACAGCAGGAAAAAATGCCGGTATTTGTCATCAACGGCTTTCTGGAAGCGGGAAAGACCCAGTTCATCACAAATACTTTACAGCAGGACTATTTCCAGGCCGACGGTACGACCGTTCTGATCCTCTGCGAGGAAGGCGATACGGAGTACGATAAGGAAATCTTAAAGAAAACAAGAACAAAGATCGTTACCGTGGAAGATATCTCCGAGATGGACGAGGATTTCTACGGACGGATCGAGGCATTATATGACCCGGCCCGCGTGCTCATCGAGTGGAACGGAATGTGGCCGCAGGATCAGCTGCAGCTCCCGGATACCTGGGAACTCTTCCAGCAGATCACGATCATCGACGGCTCCACCTTCGAGCTCTATTTAAGCAACATGAAGCCGCTCTTAGCGCTCCTTGTAAAGCGCTCCGAGCTTGTGATCATGAACCGCTGCGATGAAGTCAGCGATGAGAACATCACCCGCTACCGCCGCGGCTTAAAGGCTTTAAACCCGCAGGCAGAGCTGATCTTCGAGGATGCGGAAGGCGAGATCGAGCAGGAGGTTCTGGAAGAGGATCTTCCGTACGACATGAAGGCAGATGTGATCAAGATCGATCCGAAGGATTACGGCATCTGGTACATCGACGCCATGGATAAGCAGGACCGCTACGAGGGAAAAGTTGTGGAGTTCACCGGTATGGTATTAAAATCCCCGGAATTCCCGAAGAACTATTTCGTTCCGGGCCGAATGGCGATGACATGCTGCGAGGCAGATATGACATTTTTAGGATTTATCTGCAAGGCGCGTGAGGCGAAAAACCTTGAGACAAAGCAGTGGGTCAAGGTCCGCGCGAAGATCGCATATGAGTTCTGGCCGGACTACGACGGTGTCGGTCCGGTGCTCTACGCCGAGAGCGTGGAGCCGGCGCAGGAGATCAAGGATATTGTGCAGTTCTAAATGAAGATTTCAGCTGAAAAACAGAAAATGCAGAATAATACCTGGTACGCTGGATGGGAAAAACTGTCCAGCGTATTTTGATTTTCTCGAATTCCGAAGAAGCTGCCGTTGGCAGGCTCTGCGAGTTCCCATGTATTCAGAAGGGACTGCCAGTGAAAGCTTTAGCGGATATAAACAAAAGAAACGGACTTCATGAGCCATATGAGATATGACTTTTGAAGTCCGTTTTTAATTCCAGGTCTAATTCATCGGTGCCACCGGAACCGGCCGTTCGCGGTCGAAGACCTGGGTCACATCGAAGAGGTCGCTTAAGTGGTCTTTTTCCGGATTCGTCTCCGGCAGGTCGTAGTACATGCGGTAGCCGTCCAAGTTCCGGCGTCCCTGGCGGAGATAGTCAGATCCAAACTGTACCCAGTACTGGCTGGAATCTACATTGCAGAAGTAGCGGAAGCCCAGCTCATGGAGATATGCGTATTTTTCATTTTCCATTGTGTACGGATGCCAGTCGCCAACATCTGATCCGAATGGGTAGAGCAGGATATCCGTCTTTCCGATCAGGGATTCCACCCTGGAGGCCCACTTATCGGAGTCTGTCTTCACATCCTCAAAGGAGCGTTTCCCGAAATTGATATGTCCCCAGCTGTGGGAGGCGAGCTCCCAGCCGTTGTCCCTGAGACACTGTGCCACCTGGCGGACCGTCTCTTTATCGGCTTCAAAATTTGGGTTAGAACTCTCATAGGACGGATCCGTCCGGTATCCCAGAACGCCCTGATATCCGGTAAACGCCAGGACCGCCCGGGCACCCCGGTAGGAAAAATCAGGGTGTTCCGTGATAAAGTCCTCAAGGAGCGGCACGAGATCATAAGAGCCCACCGACACGGAGCCGTCATCCATCACCATCTCGCAGGTCGGCTTTCCGTTCCCGCCCACGATCATCCGGCTTGCGAAACCGTCACCGTCCATATACTCGTAATAGCAGAGGTCATCCTGGGACATGACGAAAGGAATCTTTCCGGGCGGCAGCATAATATCTCCCGCCACCATCTTCGTATTGCCGTTTTCGTCCGTTACCTCGTGGGCAATATCGTGGAGCTTTACGAGAACATATCCTTTCTCGTACATGGAATCCAGGATCTTTAAAAATTCGCTCTTCGTGGTCATCACCTGGTTGTAGCCCTTGGAATCTGCGTCCCCGTCGAAGGCTTTGGAGTTATCCATGATCAGGGAGTGGAAGAACACATGGGTGATCTTGTTTACATCCGCCCGGACGAGTGTGGATTTTGTCTCCTCGCAGGAGGCGAGAAGCTCCTTCACATCGGAATTCTCCGCGTAATCCGGGTTGGAGTTTAAGATCTCGATGGCAGCATCGTAGTCGTAGGTGACGAATTTTGCGTGAGCGCTGTTTAAAATCCCATCCAGGGCAGTATCGCCTGTATTGTAGGCGGCAGCCGGTGCGGCAGCTTCCTGTGACTCCGGAGAAGCGTCTTCTCCGGATCCGCTCTCCGCAAGTGAAACGGTCGTTTTATCGTCTCCGGACGGATCGGATTCCGCCGAAGATTCAGAAGTGTTGTTTTTCAACTGTGTGGATAAGCGGCCTCCTTTTTTAAAGAGGAGCAGTCCGCCGATTCCCAGGAGAAGAACTCCGAGAACGATCAGCAGTATCGTAATATGAACTGTCCGCCGCCGTTTCCGCAGCTTTTCGCGGCTTGAAATATATGCGCGGCGCCTTTCAAAATCATTATTGTATTCCAAAATATCACCTCGTAATTTAATTCGTAACCGCCGTCCTTTGTCAGACAGAACAACGGATAAAATTCTGTATTTATTACTTCTATCATAGCACAACCCCATGTCCGACGCTACGAGAAATAGAAAAATTAAGCATTTTGTAAGCAGTGACATAAAGGGGGATGTCCGGGCCATATTTTATAAGGAGAAAACTGGCTGAGAACATGAAAAGCGTGCCGCAGGGCGGAATAAAATGGCGTCCGGGCGGAGAAATTTTATGGAACAGCAGGCAGGTCGGGAGTAGAAATATGAGAGTGGGAAAAAGAAGCATTTGTGGGATCATGGCCGGAATCCTGTTCATGATGGAACCGGTGAGCGGATACGGGATGATGAGGGAAGGGACATGGAAAAAGGATATAAGAAATCAGATCATGGAAATACAGCAGATGCAGCCGGAGCTGACACCGTACACCGGCCCGGAGATCACGGCCCCATCCGCGATCCTCATGGAGGCATCCACAGGAACCGTGATCTGCGAGAAAAACGCGGATGAGCCGAGAAATCCCGCCAGTGTCACAAAGATCATGACGCTGATCCTGATCTTCGACGCCCTGCAGTCAGGGAAGATCCGTCTGACAGACGAGGTGGTGACAAGCGCCCACGCGAAATCCATGGGCGGATCCCAGGTGTTCCTGGAGGAGGGCGAGATCCAGACCGTGGAGACACTGATCAAGTGCATCGTCATCGCCTCCGGCAACGACGCGTCGGTGGCAATGGCTGAGTTTATCGGAGGCGATGAGGGGACTTTTGTGAAGATGATGAATGAGCGGGCGAAAGGCCTGGGGATGGAGCACACGAAGTTCATTGACTGCTGCGGACTCACAGATTCCCCGGAACATGTGACTACGGCGAGGGACATCGCGCTGATGTCCAGGGAACTTATCACAAAATACCCGCAGATCACAAACTATACGACGATCTGGATGGAGAATATCACCCATGTGACGAAGCAGGGGACAAAGGAGTTCGGTCTCTCCAACACAAATAAGCTCTTAAAGATGGCGACGAATTTCGAGGTGACGGGGCTGAAAACAGGTTCCACCAGTATCGCAAAATACTGTCTCTCCGCCACAGCAAAAAAGGACGGCGTGGAGCTTATCGCCGCGATCATGGCGGCACCGGACTTCAAGGCGAGATTTAAGGACGCGGTGACGCTTTTAAATTATGGGTTTGGAAACTGCAGGCTCTATAAAGATGAGATGCCGCCGGAGCTTCCGAAGATTCCGGTGACAGGCGGAAAAGAGCCGGAGGTGGAACTTTCCTACGGCGAAACCTTTACATATCTGGGACTCCACGGCGAGGACTTTTCCGGCGTGGAGCGGGAACTGATGCTGGAAGAGAGCGCAAAGGCCCCGGTAAAGGCGGGAGACCAGCTTGGAACGCTGCACTACCGGTTTAATGGGGAGGAGATCGGAAACATCCCTGTCATTGCGGACCGGGATGTGGATCCCGCTGGATTTTCTGACTATGTGAAGTGGATGATGGGATGGTGGAGAATGAGAGGAGAGGAAGTATAAAAATATCGGAGAGATCTGAATTTAAATGATTAGTAACCTCAGTACTTTCATAGTTACAAGCAAAAATCATTCGAGATCGGCTGCGCCGATGGGATTTTTGCCTTCCAGCTTATGTTTTCTTACGGTCAGCGCAGCAAGTGCGCAGACCTGCTGAACAGTTACAATGATTAAAAAAATTCAGATCTCTCCGATTAAAAAGTTATTTCTCTGCGGCTGCCTTCGCAAACCCCGTATTCACAAGATCCTCATAAGGAACCCGCGTGTCAAGCTCACCGGCTTCCTCCAGAATGTTCTCGAGAAGCTCAAAGCTTTTCTTCTCAAAGACCGTATTTTCTTTCCAGGTATCCTGCTCTTTGTAGCGGTCCACGATGATCGCGATCTTTTCGGTGTCGGTCTCCTTAAACTGCGGACTTATCGTCTCGGCGATCTCCTCGGCGGAGTGGGTGTTCACATAGTCGAGGCCTTTCTGAATCGCATTTGTGAATTTCTGGATGATCTCCGGATGCTTTTCAATATAGCTTTTTTTTGCACTGTAGGCCGTGTAAGGGACGTAGCCGGAGTCTTTTCCGAGGGACGCGACTACATAGCCGTTTCCTTCCTGTTCCAGGGCTGTGGCGAAGGGTTCGAACTCGACGGTGTAGTCGGAATCATTGCTGGTGAACGCCGCCGCGGTGAGACCGAAGCTGATGCTCTGGTCGATGGAGAGATCCTTTGTGGGATCGATGCCGTTCTTCTTTAAGATATACTCAAAGACCATCTGGGGCATGCCACCGGCACGGCCGCCTAAAACTTTCTTCCCAATGAGGTTTTCCCACTTGAAATCAGCTTCCGGTGTCCGTCCAACGAGGAAGTTCCCAGCCCGCTGGGTGAGCTGGGCGAAGTTTACGGCATAGTCATCATCGCCCTGGATATAAGTATAGATACTCGCCTCAGATCCCATGAACCCGATGTCCGCATCCCCGGATACCAGGGCTGTCATGACCTTGTCAGCCCCTGCACCGTTTACCAGTGTCAGGTCGATTCCCTCCTCCTCAAAATACCCCAGCTCGATGGCGGCATACTGGGGGGCGTAGAAGATGGAGTGGGCAACCTCATTTAAAGTCACGGGAGTTAAGGAGGATTCCGCGTTCTTTTTACACCCGGTGAGCAGAGCCGCCGCCGTAAACACAAAAAGAACCGGTGCCAGAAATTTTCTCATAATACCAAAAGACCTTTCTTTGCGATCGTTCTATATGTTCAGTGTATGAGAAATGCCGGAAAGGGTGCAAAAGATCATGATTCCTGCGGTGCCTTGACGCAGCATAAAGCAATAGGAAAAACCTATAGCAAACCTTGAGTACATCCAATTAGACAGATTTTCCAACATATGGTACTATTACCTTGCAACCAGATAGGGTGGTTGGTAAATGAAAATAAGAAATTTTTCGGGAATGAAATGCGATGTCCCGATCCGGGATAAGAGGAGGAAAATCACTATGGCAAAGAAAACAAGAGCAGAGAGAAACTTCAAATTTGAGACATTACAGCTTCATGTAGGACAGGAGCAGCCGGATCCGGTGACAGACGCGAGAGCGGTTCCGATCTACCAGACCTCTTCCTATGTATTCAGAAACTGCGAGCATGCGGCAGCACGTTTCGGACTCACAGACGCAGGAAATATCTACGGCAGGCTGACAAACCCGACCGAGGATGTATTTGAGAAGAGGATCGCAGCATTGGAGGGCGGCGTTGCGGCACTGGCAGTTGCCTCCGGCGCGGCAGCAGCAACCTATGTATTCCAGAACCTTGCTCATGCAGGTGACCACATCGTTGCGGCAAAGAACATCTACGGCGGAACATACAACCTTTTAGCACACACACTTCCGGAGTACGGCGTGACAGCAACCTTCGTTGATCCGTTCAACTACGAGGAGGTAGAGAATGCGATCCAGGAGAACACAAAAGCGATCCATGTTGAGACACTTGGAAACCCGAACTCCGATGTCGTTGATATCGAGAAGCTGGCTTCCATCGCCCACGCACATAAGATCCCGCTGGTTGTCGACAACACATTCGCAACTCCGTACCTTGTAAGACCGATCGAGTACGGCGCAGATATCGTATTCCATTCCGCGACAAAATTCATCGGCGGCCACGGAACCACCATCGGCGGTGTGATCATCGACAGCGGCAACTTTGACTGGGAAGCAAGCGGAAAGTTCCCGTCCTTAGTTGAGCCGAACCTGAGCTACCATGGCGTAAGCTTCGTAAAGGCAGCAGGAAGAGCAGCATTCGTCACAAAGATCCGTGCGATCTTACTTCGTGATACAGGAGCAACGATCTCCCCGTTTCACGCATTCATCTTCTTGCAGGGACTCGAGACACTGTCTCTCCGTGTAGAGCGCCATGTACAGAACGCATTAAAGGTTGTTGAGTACTTAAACAACCATCCGCTCGTAGAGAAGGTAAACCATCCGTCTGTATCTGATGATCCGGAACAGCAGAGACTCTACAAGAAATACTTCCCGAACGGCGGCGGCTCCATCTTCACCTTCGAGATCAAAGGCGGCGCAGAGGCAGCGAAGAAGTTCATCGATAACCTCGAACTCTTCTCCTTACTTGCGAATGTTGCAGACGTGAAGTCCCTCGTGATCCATCCGGCATCTACGACCCACTCCCAGTTAAACGACGAGGAGTTGGCGGATCAGGGCATCAAACAGAATACGATCCGTCTCTCCATCGGTACAGAGAACATCGACGACATCATCGAGGATCTGGACGAGGCGTTTAAGACATTACAGGAATAATCCCCTACAGTTCAGCCGTGCGTCGAGCTGTGCTGGAAAAAATCCCCCTCAATTAACGAACGAATACAGGACAGCGGTCACTGCGTAGCAATATGTGTGACCGCTGTTCTGTTGTTGGACGGAAGTGGAATATATGTGGATGCCATGCTGCCGTCCCCAATATATAAATCTGTAACGGTCTGTGCCGTTGAACAGGCACAGAAAAAGCTTCGTAAGAAACTGCCTTAAGACAATTTTTTGCGAAGCTTTTTTGTTTCGACATATAAAATACAATATAAAAAAGTCACAAAGCCGCAGATTTTATGACTGACACGGACCCTTCACACTGTTTAAGATCTCCTCAGCCGCCAGTCTGTGCTTTTCCTCCAGCTCATGCTTCTGATCCAGGATCGTCTGGATCGTGATTCCGTCTAAGTAGTCCATGATGACGCGGTTTAGGCCTTCCCAGACCGGGAGTGTGTCGCAGGCGGAGCAGCGCTCGCAGGGGTTTGGAGTGTGCTCGAGGCAGGAGACCGGGGCGAGGCTGCCTTCAGTGGTCTGTAAGATCGCACCGACGGTACACTCCGACGGGGATTTTGCGAGTTTGTATCCGCCCTGGTAGCCGCGGGTGGTGGAGAGCATTCCGGTCTTGTTTAAGAGTGGAACAATCTGCTCTAAATATTTTTTTGAGAGACCCTGGCGGGCGGCGATGTCCTTTAAGGAGATAAAGCCATCGTCGGCATGTTCAGCCAGGTCGATGACCATGCGCAGTGCATAACGACCCTTTGTAGATATTTTCATGATTATTTCACCAATTTCAACAGTGATCTGACAAGATGTGAGATGTTCAGATCATTGGACTTCCTAAAAAATGTTATAATTGTGCCGATAAGGAACAATTTTGCGATATTATTCTGCAGAAATGCGCTCAGAGGACATCTGCAGATGAAACAAACAAAGATTCCGCTCATCATGCGGAATCTGGAACTGCTCTGATTATACTACAAAAAAGGTAGGTATTCAACCGACGTTTTGCTTTTTCTCATGGTTGCCAGAAAAAAATACATGTGATAAAATAGAAGCAATCGTGGATCGAATCAGAAAGGAACCATAAATATTATGAAAAAGCTGGAAGAGTATGTAATAAGCATCCCGGATTTCCCGGAGCCGGGGATTATTTTCCGTGATATCACTTCAATTTTACAGGATCCGGATGGATTAAAGCTGGCGATCGATTCTCTCCTTGAGATGGTAAAAGACGTAGATTTCGATGTGGTCGTTGGAGCGGAGTCCAGAGGATTTATTTTTGGAACACCGGTTGCTTACGCGATGGGAAAAGCCTTTGTTCCGGCGAGAAAACCGGGAAAGCTTCCGAGAGAGACCGTTTCTATGGAGTACGCCTTGGAGTACGGCACCGGAACCATCGAGCTCCACAAAGATTCCATCAAACCGGGCCAGAAGGTCGTGATCATCGATGACCTGATCGCCACAGGCGGAACGGTGGAAGCGATCGCAAAGCTTGTGGAAGAGCTTGGCGGAGAGGTCGTTAAGATCTGTTTTGTGATGGAGCTTGCGGGATTAAAGGGAAGAGATAAACTGCAGAAATATGATGTGGATTCTGCGATCATTTACGAGGGGAAATAAGCTCGTCAGACAGGTTTGAGAGAACATGGCAGCAATGCCGGGAAAGTAAAAAGGTAATGCCGCCAGGGAGCGCTAAAAAGCGGTCTGGCGGCATTTTTACGTCACTGGGCATCCGGAAGAAACTGCCTGTGGCGATGATACAAGGCGGAAAGTGAGAACCAGAAGGTACCGACGAAATGTTTCACGGCTTCTGGAATGCCTGTTACCGTAAATAGAAAAGAGGATAAAAATGAGAGAGATCGTATTTAAAATGGAACGTCCGGGCCTTGTGGAGGTCGGACAGGAGGTGGACGTCAGCGAGTCCATCACGCCGGTCAATGTGAACTACATGATCGAGCCGGCGGTGGCGATGTCGGGATTGTTCCGGTTTACGGAGAGACTGAAGAGCAAAAAGGGCATCGTGAAGGATATTATCCAGAATGACCGCGGGTATTATGTGACGGTGGAATTCGACGAGTGATCATGTAGAGGCCGGACTCTGTTTTCTGTGAAAAAACAGCAGAAACAGGAGATACATGGTGGATAAAAGAAGTATCTGCACTGCAGTCAGGAAAAAATCCGGGAGTCCTGCCGGAAGCGGAAGCGTTTCCGGAAAGAGCCGGAAGAGCCACAGGGCGCAAAGCAGGCAGAAAACAGGCTTTCCGATCAATATCCATGCGTTCCAGTCACATGGGACGATCCTTCGGAGCGCCAGAATATGGAGCAGGGCTAAAAGCATCTCACTCGCAAGCATCCCCCAGAGGCATGCGCGGATCCCAAACTCCGGGATCCCGAACCACACGAAGGCGATGCGGATGAGAAGTGAGACCAGTTGATGGAAAAACGTGAGTTTCGTTTTTCCGAGCCCATTTAAAATGCTGCCGGATGAGGTGGCGAGATAGAGAAACGGGCAGAGCCAGGCGAGGATCTGAATGAAGGATCCGGCGTCCTGGCTTTTAAATATCTGTAAGCCCAGCGCATCTCCGAAGACTGTGAAGACCCCGATGCAAAAAATTCCGAGATAAAGGCTGTATCGGAAGGACATGGAGATTCCGGCGGCAATTCCGGAGTCGTTTCCGGCGGACTGGTGCCTCGCAGTGGCGGGCAGCAGGACCACAGCCAGGGAGTTTACCAGGGCCGATGGAAAGAGGACAAAAGGCATCGCCATGCCTGTGAGAGTTCCATATGTACTGACGGCCTGGGAACGGGTGAGTCCGTAGACGGTCAGGCGCTCCGGGATCATGATCGTCTCCGCGCTTTGCAAAAGGTTCAGGATGAGACGGTTTGCCATGAGTGGGGCAGCGAGGGCCAGGAGGGCGGACATGGGAGAGAACAGATTGCCAGAGAGATCCGAAATTCGTTCGGAATTCCTGAAAAGCGGATTTTTTATGGAACTTTGGCCAATCCTGCAGGATCTGCCTGTATTCTCGTGAAACTCATGAAATAAAAGAAAAAATATCAGCACAAACAACGCCGATCCGGCTTCCCCGGCAACCAGCCCGAATACGGCAAGTGACACTGTGACCGGAATCCGTTTTTCGATGCAGACAGACACCAGCAGAAATACCGTAAAGATCCGGATTGTCTGCTCAAAAAGCTGGGCGGCCGCAGGGACGGAGACTTTTTCTTTTCCGTAATAGTACCCGCAGATGCAGGCATGGACAGAGGTACACGGAATCGCGAAGGCCATGACGGAGAGCAGCGGGGCACACCGCGGTTCCATGAGGACATGTTCCGCAAGAGGGCCCGAGAAGTGCCGGATCACAAAGGCGGCGGCCAGAGACATGGCGAAGGATAAAGAAAAGCCAGAGAGCAACGTCCGCTTCGCATGGTCCGGGTCCGCTGCGGTAAAGCGGGAGATGGCGGTCTGGATCGACCCGGCGCAGAGGGAGAAAAAGATTCCGTAGACTGGGAAGATCATCTGGTAGATTCCGAGTCCCTCAGCACCGATCGTCCGGGAGAGAAAGATCCGGTAGAAAAAGCCGAGGACCCGGGAAAGAAGTCCGGCGGCGGTGAGGAGAATGGTTCCGGTGATCAGTGGGTGAGTTTTATGGGATAAAGGCATGGGCAGCTCCGTTGAGGCAGAAGGATTCTGTTATATATATGTGGAAATAAGAGATGGATATGACGGCTGAAACCGCTGAAAATACGGGGATTTCCTAAATACTTAGCGAGTTACTGTGTATTTCTGAAAAAACATAAGATTACCGGTTGAAATTCCCAACCGGTTTCGTATATAATGTAGGATATCTGTGGCCTGTCCGCGCCTTTTTGGGAGCTGACTTTCGGGTCATGGCATAAAATAAATGGTAACAGTTCAGCCTTGCGGCGGTATAACAGCAAGACTGGATGATCAAGCTTTACAGAAAGGCGGAACAATGAAGAAAGTAATCTATCTCGACAATGCGGCTACGACAAAGGTACGTCCGGAAGTCGTGGAAGCCATGCTGCCGTTTTATACAGAATATTACGGAAACCCTTCCGCGGTATATGAGTTTTCCACCCCGTGCAAGGAAGCCCTCGCAAAAGCAAGAGAGACTGTAGCAAACGCTCTCGGCGCAAAGGACAATGAGATCTACTTCACGAACGGTGGATCCGAGTCCGACAACTGGGCTCTGATCGCGACTGCGGAGGCCTACGCGTCCAAAGGAAAACACATCATCACAACAAAGATCGAGCACCACGCGATCCTTCACACCTGTGAGTATCTCGAGAAGCGCGGCTATGAGATCACCTACCTCCCGGTAGATGAGTACGGCTCCGTTTCCATCGACGAGTTGAAGAAAGCGATCCGCTCGGATACGATCCTGATCTCTGTGATGTTCGCCAACAACGAGATCGGAACGATCCAGCCGATCAGGGAGATCGGTGAGATTGCCCATGAGAACGGGATCATCTTCCACACAGACGCGGTTCAGGCATTCTGCCATGAGCCGATCAATGTGGATGAGTACCATATCGACATGTTAAGCGCCAGCGGCCACAAATTCCACGGACCGAAGGGAGTCGGCTTCCTCTACATCAGAAAAGGCTTAAAGCTTCGCTCCTTCATCCATGGCGGTGCCCAGGAGAGAAAACGCCGTGCCGGAACTGAGAATGTGCCGGGAATCGTCGGTCTCGGAAAAGCTGTCGAGATCGGGATGGCAGAGCTTGAGAATAATAAGAAGAAAGAGACAGAGCTCCGTGATTACCTGATCGGACGTGTCATGGACGAGATCCCGTACACACGATTAAACGGTCACCGCACGAACCGTCTCTCCAACAACGCAAACTTCGCGTTCCAGTTCATCGAGGGTGAGTCCTTACTCATCATGCTGGACATGGACGGAATCTGCGGATCCAGCGGCTCCGCATGCACATCCGGTTCCCTGGACCCGTCCCATGTGCTCTTAGCCATCGGACTTCCGCACGAGATCGCGCACGGATCCTTACGTCTTACCTTAAGCGAGGAGACAACGAAGGAAGAGATCGACCATACTGTAGACTGCCTTAAGAAGATTGTGGAGAAGCTTCGCGCAATGTCCCCACTCTATGAGGATTTCATTAAGAAGAACAGAAAGTAAGAGGAAAAATAATGTATTCAGAGAAAGTAATGGACCATTTCCAGCACCCAAGAAACATGGGAGAAATTGAGGACGCCAGCGGCGTAGGTACTGTCGGAAACGCAAAATGCGGCGATATCATGAGAATCTATCTCGATATCGATGACGAGAGCCACATCATCCGTGACTGCAAGTTCAAAACCTTCGGCTGCGGCGCTGCAGTTGCTACAAGCAGCATGGCGACAGAGATGGTAATGGGAAAGACGATCGAGGAAGCGATGGAAGTAACCAATAAGGCAGTTATGGAAGCACTTGACGGACTTCCGCCGGTAAAGGTTCACTGCTCCCTGCTTGCAGAGGAAGCGATCCATGCAGCACTCTGGGATTATGCAGAAAAGCACCATATCGAGATCAAAGGCTTACAGAAGCCAGTGTCCGATATCAGTGAGCATGAAGAGGACGAGGAATATTAATGAAGAAAAAAGTCGTGGTAGGAATGTCCGGAGGCGTGGACTCATCGGTTGCTGCCTGCCTTTTAAAGGAACAGGGATACGACGTGATCGGGGTCACCATGCAGATCTGGCAGGAAGAGGATTCCTGTACGGTTGAGGAAAACGGCGGATGCTGCGGACTCAGTGCGGTGGAGGATGCGAGACGTGTCGCGTGGACACTTGGAATTCCCTACTATGTTATGAACTTCCGGAAAGAATTCCAGAAGAATGTCATTGATTATTTTGTTGCGGAGTATCTGCACGGACGGACACCGAATCCGTGCATTGCCTGCAACCGCTATGTAAAATGGGAGGCGCTTTTGGAGCGCAGCCTGGAGATCGGTGCTGATTATATTGCGACCGGTCACTATGCCCGGATCAGCCAGTTGCCGAACGGACGTTACACGATCCGCAATTCCGTGACGGCGGCGAAGGACCAGACCTACGCGCTCTACAACCTGACCCAGTTCCAGCTTTCCAAGACGTTGATGCCCATCGGTGATTACGCGAAGGATGAGGTGCGAAAGATCGCCGAGGACCGTGGTCTCACCGTGGCAAAGAAGAAGGACAGCATGGAGATCTGCTTTGTGCCGGATAACGATTATGCCGGATTTATCGAGCGCGAGGCGTCCGATGTTCCGGGATGCGGAAACTTTGTGGACAAAAACGGCGTGATCCTCGGAAAACATAAGGGAATCACCCACTACACCGTCGGACAGAGAAAGGGCTTGAACCTTGCGATGGGACATCCGGTGTTTGTCACAGGGATCCGTCCGGAGACCAACGAGGTCGTCATCGGCGAGGGGAATGATGTGTTTTCCGATCATCTGATCTGCAGGGATGTGAACTGGATGGCGATCGACGGTCTTCATGGAGAGGAGAAAGAGGTTCTCGCGAAGATCCGCTACAGCCACAAGGGATCCCCTTGTATCATCAGGGAACTCCCGGATGGAACGGTGGAGTGCCAGTTTAAGGAACCGCAGCGTGCGATCACGCCGGGACAGGCAGTTGTATTTTATGAGGATGAATGCGTAGTCGGAGGAGGAACGATCCTATGAGCAGGATGAAAAAGGGAAACGGACTCCTCCGATTCCTTGTCTTTGCAGCCCTTTTTGCTCTGGTGCTTACCGGATGCAATGGGGCGAGGAAATATGAGGCAGTGGATCTGAGCAGTGAGACGGCGGCGGGGGCTGAAATGTCCGGGAATGGTGCAGACCTGGTGGCAGAAAGCACGGATACAGGAACTTCCGGATCCGGGGATGCGGACGTGCAGGTGCTCGGAGAAGCTGCCGGGGAACCGCTAAGCGCAGATCCAGAGGGTGGTGATGTGGCTTCTGAGAGTTCAGAACTGGCGGAAGCAGCTTCAGAATCAGAAGAACTGTCCTCAGAGATGTCCGAGGCAGAGAGCGTTGAGGCCGCGAGAGAGGCGGCTGCGGCGGCGTACACAGCGGCTGCGAGCGATGATGCTGAGACTGCGCCGGAGATCCCGTTTAACGGTCACACCGTTGCCATCGACGCGGGACATCAGGCAAAGGCGAACACCTCAAAAGAGCCTATCGGCCCGTCCTCCACGACCATGAAGGCAAAGATGCCGGAAGGCGCGGTGGGGACATCCAGCGGAGTCCCGGAGTACGAGGTGACGCTGACAGTGGCGAAAAAGCTGGAAAAAGAGCTTATAAACCGCGGCTATCATGTCGTCATGATCCGCACGAGCCATGATGTGAATATGAGCAGCGCGGAGCGGTCTGTGGCGGCAAACAAGAGCGGAGCGGATATCCTGATCCGTCTTCATGCCGGTACTATGGATAACTCCAGCGTCTACGGCGCACTGTCCACCTGCATGACGTCCCAGAATCCTTATAACGCCAGTCTTCACGACAAGAGCTATAATCTTTCCAAGAAGATCGTTGACACCGTCTGCGGCACCACAGGCACGAAAAACCGCGGTGTCCAGGAGACGGACAGCTCCTCCGATATCAACTGGTGCGAGATTCCGGTCTGTGTGTTTGAGATGGGATTTTTAAGCAATCCTGATGAGGATACCTGGCTGCAGGATGACGGTTACCAGGGGAAAATCGCGAGCGGGATCGCCGGAGCAGTGGATGCTTATTTTGCGGAGGGGAATTAGTGGATTGATGCCTGCTATCTTCGTGTTTTCATGTGCATGAAAACCGACGCAAGAGCAAACTGGTGAAAATTATTTTGTGATTTCTCTATACAAATCTCAAAAAATATGTATAATAATATGTAGTCTGCCTTTTAAAGAGGCAGACATCCTGGAGACGTAGCGAAGCGGCCGTAACGCGGCGCA
>ERZ837487.1264-NODE-1264-length-31149-cov-7.006689_pt1 | contig 31149 bp, 27 predicted proteins | sample MGYA00519911_ERZ837487 | MGnify/ENA primary metagenome ERZ837487 (study PRJEB31850, sample SAMEA3708818) | human gut metagenome | biome: human gut; feature: human-associated habitat; material: faeces | place: China | collected 2014 ... | reverse complement strand
CTCGCAACATCAAACAGATTGCGCGCAGTTGCAGCCTGGACATCAGTGAAACATCCCGCATTAAAGATATGTTGGGTTTACTTTCGCTCTATTTTGATAAGCCATTGATCCTTATCAATCGCCAGCTGGACAAACAGACGAAGCAGATGGTGTGCGGCTATGCGCTGGGGCATTATCTGGAGCATCAGCTGCTTATGGACTTGCATACCCTGAACAAGTTTCTGACCATTAAGGACAAGCACATCCTTCTTTACGAGCATAACGCTTTCACATCCCACCTGATGCTGGACAGTGATGAAGTCTATCAAATGACAAAGCGTGGGTTGGACGCGGCGCAAATTTCCGTAGCGAAACGAATTCATCTCAACCTAGTGATGGTGAAACTTCTTGAGCTACATCATCTGGGATATGATCTAAGGCACTATCACGCCCAGCACTATGCGTTTATCAAACAGTTCAACCTTCCGGCACATTTTCAGTTTGATGTGGCCGCCGGATGAACTTATGTTCTTATAACCCTAAAACCCGTAATGAACGGCGCGTTATGCCTGTCCATCACGGGTTTTTCGTGTTATTTCAGTTTTGCGAGGATTTCATCGGCACTCATGCCTTCGGCAAGCAATTTCTTTAGAACAGATTCTGCCTCTGCTTTCTTTGCTTCCTCTGCAGCCTTAGCATCTGCCTTTGCTTTCTTTTCTTCCAGAGTGGCCACTTCTTTTTCGGCCTTCCTCAAAGCAGCTTTTTTTGCTTTCAGATCAGCCTTCAAAGTGTCAATGTTGGCGGTGATGGATGCAATCTCGGCTGCGAGTGCTTCCCTTGCGGACTGCTTTTCTGTAAGCTGTGTTGCAAAATCAGCGGTCACCATCTTTGGCTTATTCTTGCTACCTTTTGTTCTGGGCATAATAAAAACCTCCAGAAAATTATAGTAGTTTTAGTATAGCACTCTGATAATACTCTTTCAATACTCGCCCTGATAAGCATCATCTAAGAATTCGTTCTTTTTTGATAGTTATAGTCTATAATTACACTCACTTTTTGCAGTAGGTTCTTTACGAATTACGACAAACCAATTTTCGCTTATGCCATCCATAAATTTTTCCGCATAAGAAAAGTAATGCCATACCAATCAGCAATTCTACAATTCCTACTTTCCAACATCCCATCAACACCGCTAATTGCGGTGTAAGAGCTACAATAAACACCTCAATGACAGAAATAAGAGTATAGGCCGTTCCATAATCATCCAGTGTTCCACTCTTCATTTCTGGATCACAAATTCTTAATAGCGTAACACCAATAGCTACCACACCCGTACACCATCCAAAAATGAAAATTGATCGTTCAAACCAAGAATCATGAAATAGATTCTTGCCAACAACAAATACCATGATAATCGGCCAAACTATCCCCAATACACACAAAAGGAGCAGTGGACCCAAGTACGCTTTAACAACCGTAATTGAAATAGATGCAACACCAAAACCGACTAGATAATCCGTTACCATACTCCCGATTCTTGTTTCCACATGCTTATCAACACTGTCTCTAAAAGGAGTATGGTCAATAACTTTTTGGACTAAGACACCCGCAAGCATCGTTAAGCACATAACAGGTATTTCTATATTTGGTAAATACTGCTTGTACCAATTATAGAATTGATAGCCAATTAGAGTCGCAATAAGTGTTAATGCCAAGTGCCATGCAAGAGGATCCATAGACATAGGATTGATTGTTTCTTCACCAATAGACTCACGTTTTCCCTTAGGAACAATGCCTGTTCGGCACTCTTCTGGTAACTGATTTGCCTCCTTAATATATCGGGTAATTCCATGACGCGCCGCCCAATTAATTAAAAATATGCCCACAAACAAACCCGTTAAAAGGCCAATTGTTGCAAATGTCTGCCCCAATTGAACACAATCATCTCTTCCCAAGAGATTATTCAAGGCATTGCCTATCGTAGAAGCATAACCATGTCCTCCACAAAATCCTGCTGGCAACAACATTGAAAACTCTGGAAACACCGTTGGAAAAAAGGCTTTCAACAGTAACGTCCCAAAGAATAGCGCACTACCAAAGCAAATAAACTCTGTGGCCATATTGATGCAAAAAGTATCACCAACATTATGGAAAATTTCTTTTATTGATACATGTTCTTTTTTCCCCAAGTATAACCCCGCAAACAGTATGCAAACAAGTAAATACGCATAACTTCCAATTTTGTCGCTCCACGGAATAATATTCAAAACTTGTGGTCCGCAGAGCAGTCCAATCACTCCCGCAACAACTGAAGAAGGAATATAAAAGTTTTGAAGAAATTTAACGCCCCCCCCCGTAAGAATTGTGCAATCACAAGAAGCAGCGACATAAATGCGAAATCCATTATGAATGAATAAGCATTATAATCCATTTAAAATATCTCCTTTCCACCACCTTGAAATATAGCTAGGATCAACACGATCGTAAACCATATCATTTCCATTTTCGTCTTCTGCAACAAAATATGTATACATTTCAGCAACATCTTTTTCTAGTTGACTGATCGAATCATTGCAAAAATATGCCATCCCAAGTTTTGATAGAATGGCCTGATTATCAACACACTTTTGCCCTATATGCGCATACTGCAATGCGAAGCGGCAGTCTTTCATTTGCCGAATCTTTTCCCATCCAGAAATCTCCTTTATAATTCCAGATTTTGCATACAGATTGATCGTTACACACTTTAAATCAGGATTTTTACAGGTTCCCCTTACTGCCTCCTTCGCGCTTCCTGTCAAAGCATGTAAGATAAAGATATCAAGGTTATTGTGAAAGCCCATGAGAGGGAAATAATTATACAAATGCCCTCCACAAAGACGGAAGCCGCACTCAAAGAAAACAAAATTTGAATTTTTATCTGCGAAGCCAGAGAAAAAGATGTATCCATCCTTAATTCCCATATGCGCAATCATTCTGCGCATACATGGGTCAATTTTCTCTTTAAATGCATCTTGATGAATTGATGGGAGCATCCATCCGCTTTGAACGACCTTTTTTGTTCCATTCTCTGCTGCATTAATAACGTCATCTGTTGAAATCAGTTCAATTTTGCCATCAATAATTTCATAGTACGCATCAAATTTAACAGCCTTATATATATACTCTTCAATAATTACTTCCTTGCAAAGGCTCATATCCATTGCGTAATCATAGGCCCTTTTTAATTCTTCTTTGTCATGGGCAACACTAATTCCAATAGAGCCTGCGCGATCTACGGGTTTAACAATTACCGGATATGCGTCAACATCTTCGATTGTCTTATACTCCTTAACAACGGGAACACCATTCAATCTGCATTCATTTTTAAATTTGATCTTGTCCCGTGTTATTTCCAACTGCTCCATAGTTGTATAGCATGGCAAGTCCAACCGTTTGCACAGCTTAATAACATTTTCTACTCGAATTTCACTATATCCAGCAGTAATTCCATCAATGCCTTCTTTACGGCACATCTGCTCCAATGTGTCAAGGTCGGACCAACTAACATCCCATGCAACGTCTGCATACTTTTTTGCCGGACTGAGATCATAGTCCGTATGATTGTCTGTAACATATACTTTTACACCAAACTCTTGCGCTCTCTTCACAAGGGATATTTCACCGGAAGTCGCTCCTAAAATTAGCAGCTTTTTATTTTTAGTAGTATCATACATTGTATTTTCTCCTGTTCAACACATATATCTTTTCTTATGACAGAACAATATTACAAATGCGGTCAACATCTTTCAGTGCCAAATCTGCATACAGCGGCAGCGTCAGCACACGCAATGCCAAATGCTGCGCAACAGGCGTTTTTTCAGTTCCGGCGGTCGGATAATTCCGATAGCACTCAAAGCTGTTGGTCAGCGGATAGAAATATTTTCTGGCCGTAATGCCCTGCTCCTGCAGCATCTCATAAATTTCATTACGGGTATACTTGTACCCATCAAACACAACTGGAAAATATGCATAGTTGCTCTCCACATTTTCCTGAATAGCACTAAGCTTGATACCTTCCACGTCAGAAAGTCGCTCACGGTAATGCTCCACGACCTTCTTGCGCTTAGCAATTTCCTCGTCCAGATGCCGTAGATTGCAGATGCCCATAGCTGCTTGGAACTCGTTCATCTTGGCGTTGCCACCAACAAAGCAAACCGACTCAGGACCGTGGATACCAAAATTCTTCTGGTCGTTCAGCAGCTGCACCCAGCTATCATCTTTAAAGCAGACTGCACCGCCCTCGATAGTGTTGAACACCTTAGTTGCGTGGAAGCTGAACATAGAAGCGTCGCCAAAGCAAGCGGTGGATACGCCCTTGTACTTCACAGCAAAGGCATGAGCTGCATCGTAGATCACCTTCAAGCCATATTTCTTTGCAATTCGATCAATTTCCTCAACATCGCAAATGTTGCCATACACATGTACCGGAACGATGGCTACCGTGCGGTCGGTGATAAGACTTTCAATCTTCGTCACATCCATGGTATAGTCTTTATCGTTCACATCGCAGAACACCGGCACAAGTCCGTTACGAACGATAGCATGGGTGGTAGAAGCAAATGTAAAGGGCGTAGTAATCACCTCACCACCCTCCGGCAGGTTCAGGGCAGCAATGGCATTTTCCAGAGCCAGGTGACCGTTAGTATAAAGTGCTACATGGGGCACTCCCAGATACTCTTCGAGTTCTGCCTGCAGTTCCTTGTGTTTTACTCCCATATTAGTCAGCCAATGGCTCTCCCAGATTGGGCGAATTTCCTCCACATATTCATCTAAACTTGGCATTGATGACCGAGTAACTAAAATTTTATTGTCCATAAAACACACTCCTTAATCTCAATCATGACTTTCCAATCAAAGTGTACATAGTACACCTAACAGTAAAATCACGTTCAAATTATTACTTTATTTGTTAATAGTTGATAATATTACCTCTACCAGGTATTTCATGTCCTCTATTCCATACCGTTGGTCCACCGGAATCGGAAGAATATCCGCAGCATAGTGATACTCCAAACTGTCTGGCGGACAGTCTTCCAACACATTCGGCCACAACGTCGGAATATAGATTTTTTCTTTTTGCAGTTCTTTTCGTACTGCAGCACCATTTTGAATTAGAAGCGGATACATGAATGCACCATAGACACTCTTCAGTTTCAATTCATTTATGTTCCAAAACTCTGCATTCAAGAACTCAAAGTTTTCCTGTCGCCTTTTTGCTACACTCGCATAATCAATTCCCCGCAAAAGGTTTTCTGTCAGGCGAGACATTCGTTTTACGGACTCTGTAGCAAACAGTTTATTGTTCGCCACATATTCGCTGTAAAACTCATTCGCACTGCGTTCAAAGCGACCCAGAAGGAAGTGCATTCGTTCAAAAGACTCGTCTTTCGGAAGTTCGCATTCCAACCATGTATCAGTATAGAGAAACGCCCCATCTGCAACGCCAAAGTATTTCCGACAGGTATAAAGCGTATCCATACCTTCTACAGGCATCTGAAAATAACTCTGTGCATTATCAACAATGACTCGACCGTATTTCCGTTTCCATGCGGTTAGATAGTCGTTATCAAGTTGACCGTAAAAATTCACAATATAGAGCCACTCATTTTCACCAAGTGCCTTGTTGAAAATCGGTTCAAACTTTCCGTTGATATGATAGTAACCATATTCAACACCAATTTTGTCGCAAAGATTTGGCACAGACGAACAAAGGAAATACGGGAGATACAACTTTTTGATTTTCTTTGCTTCGCAAAGGTAGGCTAATGCATTTCTGCCACAATTTAAGGAAATGGCTCTATCATGCAACATATTGCCGTGATAGTTTTCAAATTCTATGTAACCTCCATATTCTTTCATCTTGCTTTTCCTCACTGCAATTCAATCGTAATTAAATTATTGATGTGTTCCAGTACGTTTCTCATTATGCTTTCATCCGGGAACTTGAAAAACACAATTCCCAAGCATTTTGCCGCATTATCAAAATACTCCACTGCATCACCCGTCTTTTTATACAAACATTTCCGATAAATGTAAGGCTCAATTTCTGGCGAAAACACAATATCTTTATAAGTTCCGTTTTTATTACTGTGCAAGTTATGCGTAGCATAAAATCCATTTGGCTCATGGATATCACCCTTGATCGTGGTTCCCATAGCCGCTTCCACAGACATTTCCGCAATGTCCACTCCAAACATATCGCCCAGTAAATCGGGGATCATATTTCCGCCACTGCGCGGGCCAACATCAATCGGCCAAACACGATTGCTCTTATCCACAACAAGTTCAACATTCATAGAACCATTGCGAATTCCGAGCTTTTCCACCATTGAAGCCAACGTCTCTTTGACCCGTTGGACGTTCTCAGTCTCCAGTTGCAGTGGGTAGCTTTTGCCCACCGGAACCAACGGGTTGACGCTGTTGTCTCTATGGCAGTTCATTAAGCCCCACAGCACAATCTTGCCGTTCTCTATAAAGACATCTCCGCCAATCAGATAAGGATGCTTTTTCTCGATAAAATGTTCAACAATAATTCGATGAGATCGTGAGAATGAAAAAGCAAACTCTAGTGCCTCTGTTAGTCCTTCTTCCGAATGCAGTACAGTTGCACCTTTACTTCCAGAAGAATCTACTGGCTTAATGATGATTGGATATTCATAGCTTGCTTTATCTTTCAGTGCATCTTCCGCAGAAACATATCCATGCGCCTTTGGTGCAGAAAAGCCATTTCCCGCCAAGAAATTACGAAAGCGATCCTTATTGCATAAGATTTCAACAGACTGATAAGGATTCCCCGGCAAGCCGAGTTTTTCAGCAATATAGGCTGCCGTGGGTGCGGCCGGATCAGAGGCGTAGGCTAACACACCGTCAACCTGCTCCTTTTGAGCAACTTCCAGAACGGCATCTTTATCAGTTGTACTCACCAGATAAAATTTGTCTGTCGCATACTGTCCAGGGTTATCTATAAGAAAATCACACAAAACAGTGTAATATCCGAGCCGTTTAGCTGTTTTTATCGCAACCACTTGTTGTGCTGAGCCGCCTAACAGAAGTATCTTTTTCATTTCACATCGCCTTTACTTTCTAATGCTCTTGCTTACCATCGGACGAATCATATCCATCAGGTATTCAAAAGACTCCAAGTGCAGTAGTGCTGAAGCCGCAATATAAATCACTGCACCCAACGGAATCTGAATCAGCAGTGTAACAATATTCGACAGGTGGAACAGGCTGACCACACTGACACAACATCCCATAAACACAGCCAATGCAATACCTGGCAGAATATCTTTCAACTGCTCCAAATAGCCATAGTTCAACAGTTTTCTATTTGGCCAAGAGTTGATGATTTGACTTGAAACGCTACTGACCAGCAAACTATATGCCATAGCCATGACGCCAAACCACATCGTAGACAACAGCAGCACCATTCCAACGATTTTCTTGGCAATCTCCAACTTCAAAAATAGGTCACTGCGCCCCATTGCCTTGATTGCATTCAGGTTTGCGGTATGGATTGGATAGAACATGTAAGTAATGCAGAAAATGCGCAAGAACGGAACGCATGGCAGCCATTTATCTGTCAGCACTAGGCGTACGATTGGTTCTGCACAGAATGCCAATCCCATCATTAGTGGTGCCATAATATAGGTACTCGTCTTGATTGCCCGGCGCGTCATAGATTTAACTCGCGCAGGCTCATCTTGTGCACTTGCCATCGTTGGCAGAAGAACACTATCTATCGAAGTATTGATATTACTCGCAATGACATTCGGAAATTTATCGCCCTGATTGTAATAAGCCAAATCGGCAGAAGAATACATCTTGCCAATAATCAGACTGCGAATATTCGTGTAAATGGTATCTAATAATGCTGAAACCAGCATCTTCCATCCAAATGAAAGCAGTCCTTTTAACCGCTCCCACGAGAACATTTTCTTTGGTCGCCATTTAACGGTCAGCCACAAAATCAAGGTATCAATGGTCGTATTGGACAGCTGTTGTGCCACAATGGCCCAAACGCCAAAGCCCGCGTAGGCCAAACCAATACCAAAAAATGCAGAGAAAATGGTTCCTCCCAGCGTTGCATAAAAGAAACGCTTGAAAAGCATATTTCGCGACACATAAGACTGCTGGATGCCCTTAACGCCAGAAATTATAATTGTCAAGCTGATGACTCGGATAATTGGCATAAGTGAACTGTTATTATAAAATCCTGCTATAAACGGCGATGCCACGAACATTACAGCATAAAGAATAAGGCAAACCGCAAAATTAAAATAAAATACTGATGAAAAGTCCAAATCATCCGCATCTTTTTTCTGGATCAACGCTGTACCCAAGCCGCTGTCCACAAACACTTGCATAATTGTTGTAAAAACAGTGATAAGCGCAATCTGTCCGTAATCTTCTGGCACAAGGATACGTGCCAGAACGATAGAAACAATAAACGTAACCAGTTGTGCTCCACAACGTTCTGCAAAACGCCAAATGAAATTTAAAGCAACTTTTGAGTTCATAATGTACTATCCAACCCTGTTAGTAGCGATTCACTTTTTTATATAAAGTATATAGAGGCTCCAGTCTCCATTTAATAAACAGCTTAATTTTATTAGTCAATGGAAAATATTCACGATAGTATCGTGTGTTAACTATACTTTTATAGTCATGAAATCTCATATAATGCGAAATCCATTCACGCTCCTTGACTAATGAGATTGCTTCATTATATTTTCCATCCGTATACAAATCGAATTTATCATAAAACAAATTCATCTCTCTTACCAAATTTAGGCTCTTATCATAATCAACCAACTTTCCTCCAAAAGACTGGGAATTATTGATTCTATACACACTCATCAACTCATCAATGTATAAAACTGTTCCTATTGAAGCCAAAAAAACCCTTCTGTTTCTATCACCTACGGGGCATTTCAATATATCATAGGGATATTTCTTGATAGCAGTCCCTCGCATTAGCATCGAGCAAGTGGCGGGCATTCCATATGGCTCTAATATCACATCCTTAGTTGATATCGGTCCAGATTTTCTATATGGATGCACTGGCTTTAGTTTTTCATTTTTATTATTCAACAAAAAATGACCATGAATACACAATGTAGCATTTGGATGTGCATCCATCAAATCGACTTGTTTTTTAAGCTTATAGTCATCGCACCAATAATCATCCCCTTCGCAAAACGCATAATATTCGCCATCTGTTTCCAGTATCAGTTTCTGTGAATATGGCATATCCCGATGTATTCCATACTGATTTACCGTTTCATATATTCCATGTATAAGGGATGGATACTTTTTTTCATATCTGCGAACAATATCTGCGGTTTCATCAGTTGACGCATCATCCCTAACTATATAACAAACTGGAAAATCAACTTTTTGTGATACAAAACCTTGAAGGGTTTTTTCTATAAATTGTGCATGATTATAAGTCATACAAATTACTACAACTTTAGTTTTCACTTTCAGCCTCCACTATATTTGTTTTAAAAAGAAAAATAAAAAGGAAGTGTTCCATGCCATCCTAAAATCATATATCCACAAAGCCAATACGCAAATGTAGCCATAAACATACCGGCTGTATTCCTATGAATTACTCCAAATCGAACATTATTTCTCTGTAGTTTCGAGTAAGACATTGGCAGCCAAATAATAAAGAAATATTCCATATACCAAGTGATCCGAACAGCATAACTCGTATGGAATAGCGCAAACAACATTGTGTAAACCACCACACCCATAAGAAGAATGATATTGATTGAGTTGTATAAACTCGATTTCTTCTTCCTGCATTCACTGCAAAAGAGTGGAACCAAATACAACACCCATCTAAAGAGAAGTTCAATGTAGTTGCTCTTTGTAAGCAGAAAATAATAACTGTTTTGATTTTGTCCACCTGTAAATATATTAATATAGGTAATAAATCTCCTTGGAAGTATACCCACATCATTAATTGCCCACATCAGGAAAATATGCCAACTTTGTGAAAGTACAACTAGAAGCACACATAAAATAGAGAATACTAATATTCTCAATTGCTTACTCTGAATTCTATAAAACCACACTCCAAATAGAATAATTGCGATTCCAATAAATGCTGTATTATGAAATAATTGCGCCACGAGAATCAACACAAAAAATTTTAACCACTTTTTCTCTACCAATTCGAAATAAGCAAGCAAGAGCATCGCAGCAGCAATTGATTGTCTCATAAAGTTGAAAGAGGCAATGTAAAATATCATATAATAGACGAACATCGTCACCCACATGGGACAGTTTTTTCTGTTCTTAAGAGCAACGATATATACTGGACCTATGATTAATGTTTCTGTAAAAAAAAGTATCGCAGAAAACTTTTTAAAAATCTTTGTAACATAAAACACAAACACTTCATATCCAGTTTCTGCCGATCCCTGAAGCAGAAACGACTGTAAGTTACTCGAATTCAGCGCTCCCAGGTAATATGGCTTTGCATACTGAAGAACATCCGTTCCTACTTTTTCTCCTCGAAATGCCGCAAATAAACATGGAATTATAAGTGCAAGTATGGAAATAAAAAAGAATTTTTCTTTACTTTTAGTCTTATCGGCTTGATCAACTAAATAGAGTGATGTTATAAACATCCCCCCATATGCCGCAAGTCTTCCCACCAATGATACCGCTTCGTTTATCATATCATTTTATCCATTTCAATCTTTAATAGTTTACGGGGTAACGGTGGTTCCAAGTTTTCCCCGTTTTCCATCTTGATACCCCTTAAGCAACATTTTCATTACTTCCAACTTATTGCACTCACACACCATACAGCAATATACTCTTTTGACCAAAAATAATACGGCCTCCTTCTTTTTTCCGAATTGTAAAAAAGAATATGTATAATTTCTCACGGAATAATACTCTTTCCATGCAGGTTCAATATATACATACATTTCATGTCCCAAAACTTTCTTTTTTTCGTAGCCACCCAATTTGGGATGAAAGTATCTTGAATTCACAACTGTAGCGACATATGCATTTACGCTTTGTGCTCTTCTTAAATAGTCATTTTCATCTCCTTTGATAAAAAAACTTCCGTTCGGAAATCCTATTTTCTCGACCAGCCCGTTAGAAATCCATGTTCCATTAAAAGGATTAATCATTCCTGCAACTTCATTTTCTTTAACAACAGAATTCAACTCGGCAACTCTTTCTATATGTCCAAGTCCAAACGACAGGGTATCACTATCGCTTAAAACCAATGAATTCAAAAGACATGGATTTTGTGAATTATACCTTTTTTTCACAATTTGCTTTTTCATATTCTCAAAGCAATCTTCATCCATTGGGCGTCCATCATCATCCATTAAAATGTACCAGTCATATTTATCCTCAAAGGCGCATTGCAAACCATAAGAAAATCCACCAGCGCCGCCACAATTGCTTTTTGTTCTGCGGTACTTCACTACAGTTTCTTCATACTTTTCAATTAATTTATCGGTGTTATCCGTACTGCAATTGTCAATCACATAGTATGCGTCAATTTTCAGTTTTTGATTTCGTAGTACTTCAATTATCTGTTTTTCGAGCAGTTCTTTTCTATTGTATGTTACTACTATGGCACAAATTTTCATATCAAGCCTAAAACTCAATCTAAAAAGATTGGTCAATCCTTTCTAAAATTTCATTCACTGTTTCGCTTTAATTAAATTCAAAATTGCTATCGTTATATTGAATCCAAAGCAACTTAGCATGCAAGCTCCTCTTACTCGAATTGATGCAGATTTATCTCTGATGACCTCATTTCTCACTTGCTTTATATTGTTTATAATCATCTTTTTCTCTGGTATGTCATTTTTTATCTGTGCCAAGATATGGAAGTTAGCTGCAACATATCTGCTTTGCGCTGCTTTTAACAATTCCGGATGATTATTGCTTATATCCTCCAGCATCATCTGTGCGGTTTTAATGCAATCCATCTTTTTTATAGTAAACTTTTGATTTTCTATGCTCGCTTCTCGAATTTGGTAACAATACAATTTTCTTGTTGTAAAAGCAACCCTTTTACATTTAAGCATAACTTTATAGGTTGTTGGAATATCTTCGTGAATCAGCCCTTCTGGAAAAGAAATACCCTGCAAGGTATCTTTGTGGTACATTTTACCCCAAGCTGCAACATCAAAACCCTTTTGATATAGCATATTTCTTGTTGCTTCTACTGCATCAAAACATTGTTCGCTTGTTTCTTTTTCTACTATTTTTTTATTAACTATGGCATTCTTGTTAAATGTCGAATTCTTGCAAACTGCAATTTGAGCCTCATACTTATAAATCAGCTTCAGCATTTCTTCAACAAAATTCAGTTCCAGAATATCGTCGCTATCAACAAATGTTACATATTCACCCGTCATAATACACATTCCTGCATTTCTGGCTTGTGATAGTCCCCCATTAACTTTATGAATCACCTTTATTCTTGTATCATTCTTTGCGAATTCATCACACATTTGTCCGCAATTATCGGGAGATCCATCATCAACAAGAATGATTTCTAAATTTGTATAGGTTTGATTGCAAATGCTTTGCACACAATTTGGCAAATCAGCCTCCACCTTATATATAGGAACAATAACCGAAACCAAACTATTTGTATCTTTCCTCATTAATATTTACCTGCTATAACATCATTGTAGAATGCAATATATTTTTTCTTCATGGCATCTGTATTGTAAATCTTAAGTACATCCTGGTATGCTCGTTCAGGGAGTTCCTTTGGGAAATCGTTCATGGCTGCTTTTATATGTGCGGCATATTCTTCTGCCTTATCACACACATATCCGTTAATGCCATCACGAATAACGCTCTTATTTCCCATAGTATTACTGACAAGAATCAGTTTCTTAATATACATATTTTCAATAAGGCTCATAGCAATAGCCTCTCCAAGGCTGCACAGGATAAATGCATCTGCGCCTTTTGCCATTGCTAATGCTTCTTTACGCGGCTTCCATCCAGTGACCTCAATGTTTGGCGCTTTTAATTCATTTTCAAGTTCGCCATTACCAATCCAAACAAATCTTGCATCTGGTACTAATTCGGCAATTTTGTTAAAAAGCTGTGGTTGCTTCTGGACACAAGCACGGCCAAGTGTAAACACTGTAAACCTGTCATTTTTCACAGGTTTTATACCATCAAGAGATGTTGAAAGATCTGCAAGATTCACACCTGTTTCAACATATGCCGTTCGTTTAGAAAATTTCTTTGCCTCCTCATCTTCACTTTCGCAGCAGGTAAGTGTAAGTGCTCGGTTACCAAGAACTTTTTCAGCAAACTTATAGACTTTGCTCTTCTTCCCCGGTCCCATAAGAATATGTGCATATCCGTGAGGTGTATATACGACTGTATTATTCTTTCCTTTATATGCAAGTCTACCTAAACCGCCTGCAACAGAGGAATGCAGGTGAATCACGTCTGGCTGGACATCTTTTTCAATTTGACGTAATTCCTTGATTGCTGCAATGTCACTTTTTAAGTTGGTCAATCCCTTAACGCCGACATTTTTCATTTCAATCAAATGCACTCTCTGGTTCAGAAAATCTTTGTAATTCTTAGGTGTCTGTGGTCTAAGGGAATATGCAAGATAGACATCAAAATCATCCACCATATCGTTGCAGAGCTGAGATACGTAAGTAAATACGCCACCTCCAAACGCTTCACAGACCATTAAAATCTTTTTCTTTGCCATTTTATTCTCCCAGTTCCTTCTCACATCTATCTAACACAGCTGCAATTACCTGATCCATGTCGTAATACTTATACTCACCAAGACGACCGCCAAAAATCACCTTGTTTTCTGCGTCTGCCAGCTTCTTATACTCAGAATAAAGCAAGCCATTCTTAGCATCATTAACCGGATAATACGGCTCATCTCCCGGTTTCCACTCACTGCTATACTCACGACTGATGATTGTCTTTGACAGATCATTGCCGTTCTCATCCTTACCGAACTCAAACCATTTGTGCTCAATGATACGGGTCCACGGAGTTTCGCGGTCGGTATAGTTCACTGCAGCATTTCCTTGGAAGTTTGGCTTATCCAAAACCTCCGTTTCAAAACGGACTGAACGGTATTCCAGCGTACCCAGCTTATAATCGAAGTAAGCATCAATCGGTCCAGTGTATACAACTTTATCAGCCAATGCATCCAACTCAGTCTTGTTCTCCAGATAGTCTGTGTTCAAACAAACCTCAATGCCATCCAGCAAGTTGGCAATCATCTTGGTATATCCGCCAACAGGAATGCCCTGATAAAGTGCATTGAAATAGTTGTTATCAAAAGTCAGACGAACTGGAAGGCGCTTAATAATAAAAGACGGCAACTCTTTGCAGTCGCGTCCCCACTGCTTCTCGGTGTAGCCCTTGATGAGCTTCTCGTAAATGTCCCGACCGACGAGGGAGATGGCCTGCTCTTCCAAGTTCTGCGGCTCACCAGTAATCTCCTTGCGCTGTTCCTCAATCTTAGAGGCAGCCTCCTCCGGTGTCACAACACCCCACATTTTATTGAATGTGTACATATTGAACGGAAGTGAGTACAGTTCTCCCTTGTAATTAGCCACAGGGCTGTTGGTAAAGCGGTTGAACTCAGCAAACTGCGTAATGTAATTCCAGACGTTTTTGTTGTTAGTGTGGAAAATATGTGCTCCGTATTTATGGACATTGATGCCCTCGACATTTTCCGTGTAAATATTACCCGCAATATTTGGACGTTTGTCTACTACTAAAACAGATTTTCCATGAGCCTTGGCCTCGTGTGCAAAAATAGCTCCATAAAGTCCAGAACCTACTACTAAATAATCAAATTTTTTCATAATATACTCCTCCGGTCCTTATCGGACCCTATCCCCCTGAAAGGTAATTTTTGTATCTATGTACATATTGCACGACAACAGGCCTGTATACAGATCACCGCAGCAATCTATACGCAGGCTCGCCTTCGTACCTCCTTATTCTGTTTTCTGCTCTATCAGCTTTCGCTGTGGTGGGTTAAGTATAGAGCGCAACCAGAAGCCATTAGCACCTGAAATCACGCTGGTCGCAACGCACCATGACAGGCAGAAACACGTTGAGGTGAAAAGGTCAAGCCGCGCAAACCCGCATGAAATCAGGCTTTTCTCTGGTTGTCCATATTATTTCACACTCCCCGTAACCGAAGGACGGATTGTTGTAGTGGCTGCCAATACGAGGGTCAAGGCATACACCGTCGATAATCTGCTGGGTGTTCAAGCCCTTGCTCTCTGCATAGGTGTCCAATTCATTGAAGTAAGCAACACGCAGAGCCAAATATGTATTGGCAAACAGTTTGACTGCTTCTGCCTCGGTGAATCCCATGAACAGAGTGTCGATGTTTTCTTTAATTGCACCTTCCTGAAGCAGACCAGCAAACTCGTGAGCAACCTTAACCAGACGCTCATCGTTCAGATCAGTTCCAACGATGATACGGTTCGGATACAGATTGTCATACAGAGCCTTAGATTCACGCAGGAATTCCGGGCTGAAGATGATGTTCTTGCTGTTGAACTTCTCACGCACGGATGCGGTGTAGCCCACCGGAATGGTGGACTTAATGACCATGATGGCGTTCGGATTATATTCCATGACCAGCTTGATCACAGCTTCAACCGCAGACGTATCAAAGTGCTGGGTCTTGCTATCATAGTTAGTAGGAGCCGCGATTACAACAAAATCCGCATCCGAGTATGCAGCCTTCGCATCCAAGGTTGCAGTCAGATTCAGATCCTTTTCTGCCAGATATTTTTCAATATAGTCATCCTGAATCGGGGATTTCTTATTGTTAATCATATCGACCTTAGCCTGCACAATATCGACTGCAACTACCTGATGATGCTGACCCAGCAGCACTCCCAGCGAAAGCCCGACGTATCCCGTGCCGGCCACAGCGATTTTATAGTTTTTCATAGTTCTATTCTCCCTCACTAATTTTCTATTTGATAAAACAGCAAACAAGCCCACGGCGGGTCGCACAAAGGCAATCCACCGTAGGCTTGAACTCTCCTTCATTTTTTATCTGTTGCTCCTTTTTGTGGGTCAAAACAGAGCTTCCAAAAGCCACCTACATATAACCCTCAGGATTTCCCGCTTCTTGCAGTTTTTCAACAAATAAAACATTTGAAGGACAACTCAAGCCGTCAAAACCCTTTAGTTATCGTAGGTTTTCTTGGTTGACCCTATTATATCTCTAGCCCCTCTTCGATTGATTGTGGGAACCGTTTTCTGATGAATACTTTTATATTCAATTGTGGCATCATCGTACTCTGCACCGCTTACATGATGACCTGAGCGGTTGTAACAGGTCACGTCACAACCATCCCGTGCCATTCGGGTGCAGAGCTCTTTGACAACGATTTCTACTCCGCCTTCTCTCGATAATCGCTTCTGTCCGAACATCGCAATCGCAAGTTTCTTACTCATAAATCTTTCCCACAATCCCACTCAATTTCTTCATCAATATCTCGGCCAACACAAAGAGCGGATAGGCTCGTACACCTGTCCGCTGGCTGTCACCCCACCCTCATGGTCGAGATTTCTTCCTGTGCGGCATTTCTGCCACCCAAAAAGATCAGTCGTTCATTCTTCGGGTAAGAAAATATGAACTTCAGGTTGCGGAGCCTTTCATTCTCTGCCGTACCCTTGTCCCTATTATGACAGCCGCGTATTATTTCACACTCCCCTGTGACTAAAATTGTTTTATTCTCTAAACTCACCGCATTCATTTTTCCTTTTCTCCCGTGCAGTCATTTCATTTTAAGTCTCCGAATTCAGAAATTTGACAATATTTGTTGACGAAATTTGTATTCAATATTCATACGTATCGTTCAATTGATTTAACATTTTGCTTTATCCTGTCAGTAATAAATATATTTTATCAAATGACATTATTTCACATTTTAAGTCTCATATTATTTTATCACGTGTCTCGTCAACAATCAATAGTTTTCGCCTTGTCCTCATTATATTACTGTCTGAAAAAAAATCGCATCAGCTTGAGCTTTCTTTACAAATTGTCTGATTTCTTATCCGTTCTGAACCATCAGCGGTTTCTCATTTCATAAGTTCCTGTGCTTCTCTTCTGACAAACTTATACTTTTCAGCAATTAAGCCGATCGAATGCCCCTCTATCTCTCATTTTCCTCCAGCAAAAAAGGCACCGCACCCTAGCTTGCATCTTACGAGCAGGGTGCGGTGTCTTTATTTCTTCTATTTCCGTGATTTTTATTTCAGGTGCTTTTTCTTCTCATATTCCTGCAGAGCGGTCAAAGCTTCGCCGGACAGGGGGTAAAGAGCGATCATGTTGAAAATGGTCATCAGGCCGATGCCCATATCGCCCAAATCCCATACGACCGTATAGGCTGCCACACCGCCCACCAGCATCATCGCCAGTGCCAGCAGCTTATAGGCGGTCTGCCAGCCCCAATGGTCGCCAAAGAGATAAGCCACGTTGCATCGTGCATAGAACAAAATCCCGATAAACGTTGAGAAGCTGAACAGTGCCAGCGTGACGGCAATGAACACCACTCCGAAGCCGCCCAGATGGTACTGCATCGCTGCCTGTAACAGATTCATGCCCTGCAGCCCAGCGGTCACGCTTTCCGGAGCCAGCAGCATTACAAAAGCGGTACAGCTGCAGATCACGATGGTATCAATCAGAACGCCCAGCGCCTGCACCAATCCCATCTTGACCGGGTCGTCACACTCGGCAGCCGCCGCCGCGCAGGGAGCAGAACCGGAGCCTGCTTCATTGGAAAAAAGGCCTCGCTTGACGCCATTCATAACCACGGCTCCAAAGCCGCCAGCGGCCGCCTGTCGCAGGCCAAATGCCTCCGAGAAAATGCGGGCAAGCACGCCGGGCAGCTGCGGCAGATTGGTGAAAACAACATAGAGCGTCATGAGGAAATAGCAGCCCGCCATGATGGGAACAATCACATCCAGGCTCTTGACCGTTGCATCTTTCCGCAGGACGATGACTGCCGCCAGCGCGGTAAGCGCAAGGGTCGTCACCAGCGGCGGAATGGAAAACGCATTGGAAAACGCCTCGCTCACCGAGTTGCTGATAACCTGGCTGATGCCGCACCAGCAGATGAGTCCAGACACTGCAAACAACGATGCCACAACAGATTTTTTGAGCAGCTTCCCCCGCTTGCGCTCTGCCAGCTTGTGCAGATAAAATGCCGGGCCGCCGCGCCAGCCGCCATAAAGCGGATCAGGCTCCTTATATTTCTGCGCCAGCGTGGACTCCACAAAGGAAGTGGACGCCCCCAGCAGCGCCGTGACCCACATCCAGAACACGGCCCCTGCACCACCCACGGAAACCGCCGCCACCACGCCAACGAGGTTGCCCATACCCACCCGGGTAGCGGTGGAGACCACCAGCGTCTGGAGCGACGAAAGGCCGCCCTGCTTCCCCTGCTTTTTCTCGCAGACAGCGTCCAGCATATCCCGGAACAGCCGCATCGGAAGCAGCCGGGTGCGCAGTGTGAAATAGATGCCCGCCGTAAACAGCAGGATGACCATAAGGGAGAGGTTGAGCGTCACCCCGCCCAGCGGCAGAGTGAGCAGATCTCCCCACAAAAAATTGTAAACGCTCTCAATCAGAGTAACCAGCACCAAGTTTTCCTCCTTTGGTTGTGTTATATCGAAACACAGCGATTTTATTATAATATATCTCTTCAGGTTTGTAAATCGATTTCCGTGAAGTTCAGGACACGAAAGTGTTTCATCTGCAAAACAGCGCCGCTGCATTTCTCAGGAAATTCTCCCAGAGCCGCAGCGGCGCTGTTTTTCTTATTTCCATCTCAGTCCACGATGTTTCCATCGGCGTGCTCGGCCAGCCATTTGCCGGATTGGCCGCTGCCGTCGCCGCCGCTGTAGGCCTGGCTGGTCAGTTCCTTGATGAGGGCGTTTTTCTTCTGCTTATAGGTTTTTTCCGCCTCATCCGCAATGCTCTCATCCCGGCCATTTTCTCGCAGGGTCTTCCGCATGGCAGCCATGATCTGCGCAAACTCCGCGTCACACTGGTTCTGGGCGGCCGTTAGCTCCCCGCTCTTGGAGAGGACCGCAGACACTTTCGTCACAAGGCTCCGCTCCTCCACCGGGTGAGACATATACTCGCTATAGGCCGACAGCATAATACTGTAAAGCTGCTTTTCACTGCGGGCCTGCAGCTGCTCGATCTGGCGGATATACTCCGCAACCTTCTGGTCACAGAGTTCCTCTGCAGTGGGGGCACTGCTGGCCGCTGTACTGGACGGGACACTGGCGGCTTCGGACACGGCATGGGATTCCGCCGCACTGGATGGCACGGAAGACGCGGCAGCTTCCGAGGCCGAGGAAACCTCCGGGGCGGTGCTCTCCGCCGAGGCACTTTCTTCCGAGGCAGCCACCCCGGACTCCGGCATCTCTTCCGGCATGGCCTCACTGGAAGCGCTGTTTTCCGCGTCGATCTCTTCCAGCTCTTCTTTTAACTTGCTGACAGCGACCGCTTCTTCCCCGATGGCTTCCGGCAGGCCAGACGCTGCTTCCAGGTCTTGCTCCGCAGAGGCCGCCTGAGTCTTATCCCCGGCCAGCACCAGCAGCTCATGATACGTCAGGCTGGGGCCGGATTCCTTTGCGCCCACAGCCACCAGACCCGCGGCCACCACAATTCCCATGGCCAACGCTGCCACAGCCTTTCCGGCCCGTTTGTCTCGCATCTGCTCCGCCCACTTTCTTTCCGGGTATTTTAACCGTAAAATTTAAAGTTTTGTGAATTTTCTTGTTCAAGAATATCTTAATTTTACCATGCACCCGGTAAAAAAACAAGAAACAAACCGTGAAATATGACAAAACGGTAAAAAAGAAAAAGCCCGGCGAAGCTCTTGACCTGCAAAACCACATAGCCCCGCCGGGCAGCACCCCGTTCCCACACACGGTGCCGCCCGCCGCAAGCCACACAGCGGTCAAGTTCTCTATGTACAGCAATCCCCAGACTGCCGCCAAGAGCCTCGTCAGACTTTCGGAAAGCAAAGGCCAGAGGCCCTGCACACACGCATCGCAGGGCCTTATGCATCAGCAGACGCCCCGGAAAAATCCGGCCGCAATCAAAGCGCCATTCCCGCTCAGATCGCCTTTACTGCCTTTATCATAGCAGATTTGTGCCGCCATTGCACGGGAGTTGTCATATTCTGCATCTCAGAATGTCATATTCCGTTGGTCGGGAACGCACAGGTAAAGCGGAACCAGTTGTCCCGGCAGCTGAGGGTGTACTCGGCGTCGTGCGCCTCCAGCACCGCACAGACATTGGCCAGCCCCATGCCGTGGCCAGGTTCACGCTTGGTGGAGCGGGGCAGCTGCCCCTCCGGGATCTCCACATTCTGTCTGACCCGGTTGCGCACCGAGATCACCAACTCTCCCTCCGTCTTTTTCATCCGGACATGCACCTCGGGCGGGGCCGCCTGTGCCGCCGCCTCAATGGCATTGTTGAGCAGGTTGGACACCACGATGACCAGATGCGTCCGATCCAGCGGGATGTCTTTCAGGTCTGAGAGGTCAAAGTACATCATGACCCCTTTCCGGGCTGCTTCCTCGTACTTTTTGCTGAGCAGAGCGTCCAGCAGGGGGTTGTGGGTGTTGAGGATGGCACTGTTCATCTGGATGGTCTTACTGATGGAGGTCAGGTAGCCGCGGGCTCCGGCCACGTCGTTCTGCTGGAGCATCAGGCTCAGTGCTTCGAGATGGTTGGCAAACTCATGGGTCAGGCGGCGCTGGGTGGTATAGGATTCCATCAGGGCTTCCGCCCGCTCCTGCTCCAATGTGGCACGGTACTGAGAATCCTTTTTCTGCACCACCTGCTCGTTGAGCATCTGGACAAAGAGCAGGTGCACCAACACCGCCACCGTGAGCCCCACCGTAAACAGCACGCTGAACTGGGTGGCGTCGAACCGGCCGCCCGAGACCATCAGCAGCATGTTGAGCACCACGACCACCCCCGGGAAGAACATGGCAACCACCAGCTGCAGCGGTTCCAGCGCCTGCTTCTGGCCCCAGTGCTTTGCCATCTGAGCCGTGATGCCACCCACGATGAGCATAGCCGCTGCCATGAGCAGAACGCCCAGCGGCTGCCGGATCACCTGCGCAGGCGGAACCGCTTCTATATAGGTATAGAGATATATGACTGTATTTTCCGTCAGCAGGCAGACCACGCCGTTGGCCATGCAGGACATCAGCTTCTGGCGGATGGTCCCGCCAAAAAACGCCGATGTCACCAGCAGGTACAGCACGTTGAACGCAATGGAAGCGGCATTGAAAAAGCCGAAATCGATCCAGAGCGAAATTACCAGCATCCCGCACATTGCCAGCGCCGTACAGGCAAAGGGATGTTTCCACTTGCCTTTGCCCAGCATCTCCCAGTGGATGAGGGCAAACACGCCCCACTGCACGATGCAGACCAGGTGCATCAGCAGCTTCATCTTCAACTCATAGCTCATCGCCGAACTGCCCTTTCCACTCCAGATAAGCGCCCCGAATGGCTGCATAGCCGTTCCGGCTGACGCCCAGTTCCACGCCGTTCTGGAGCATCACTTTATAATTGCTGATCTGCCGGATATACCGCATGTTGACCACAAAGCTGCGCCCGACCCGCAAAAAACCGTCTTCCTGCAGGGAGGCGGGCAGGTCCGTCAGTTTGCCGTAGTAGGAGCAGAGTGGCTTGTGGAGCGTCTCACCATAGACATTGATCTTGCGCAGGTCGCTCTCCAGATAATAGATCTGATCCAGCGGTACCTCTGTCTCGCGCCGCCCCTGCCGGATGGGCAGCGTCCGGCACTCCCGGCTGTGCTCGGCAAGCACGGCATCCAGACAGCTGGGCAGCATCCGCTCCATATCCCGCTTGAGGAGATACCGGAACGCACGGACCGTGTAGCCCTCAGGAGCAAACTCCAGATAGGCTGAAATGTACACCAGCACCAGCTCCGGGTTCTGCTGCTTGAGCCGCCGCCCCAGTGCAATGCCGGTCATGGTCTCCAGGTCCACGTCCAGCAGGGCCAGCTGGTACTGGGCCAGGTCTGACCGGGCCAGCACCTCCTCGCCCCGGGTGCAGACGGTGCACTGCACCGGGATGCCCCGCTGTTCCAGGTGCTGCCGGGCAAGTTGTTCCACCTGCCGGGCCACCGCGGGCTCATCATCACATATCAGAATGTACATGGTCATTTTCCTCCTGTGGAAGCAAAAAGAGGCAGTCCTCCGGGAAGGAGGGCCGCCTCTTAGGGGGCAGTGGTCATTTACAGCGGCCCCGGCTGCCGGGTTACGCCAGGAATTTATCGTACAGGCCAAATGCAAAGATGAACAGCACGATGACCGGCAAACCGTAGGTCAGGTAGCCGCGCATCCAGTCGTGCACTTTGAGGCCATCGCCGGTGTTGACCTCTTTTTTGTAGTTCTCCCAGCCCCAGCCATAGCGGGAGGTGCAGAACAGCAGGTAGACCAGCGAACCCAGCGGCAGGAACAGGTTGCTGACGAGGAAATCCTCCAGATCCAGCACGGCGCCGCCGAAGATGGCAAAGCCATCCCAGGCCCAGAGGTTGTAGCCCAGCACGCAGGGCAATGAGAGGGCAATGATGAGGAACAGGTTGACCCAGCTGGACTTTTTGCGGTCCCAGTGCATCAGCTCCATATCGCAGCAGATGATGTTCTCAAACACGGCCAGCACCGTGGAGAGAGCGGCAAACGCCATGAACAGGAAGAACAGGCTGCCCCACAGCCGGCCCATGGCCATGTTGGCAAAAATGTTGGGCAGGGTGATAAAAATGAGGCTGGGGCCGGAGGTCTGGTCCACGCCATAAGTAAAGCAGGCCGGGAAAATGATGAGGCCGGCCGTAATGGCTACGAATGTATCCAGCACCACCACACGGACGGACTCGCCCAGCAGCGCGTGCTCTTTGCCAATGTAGCTGCCAAAGATGGCCATGGCACCCACGCCCAGGCTCAGGGTGAAGAACGCCTGGTTCATAGCACCCACCAGCGTGTTGACGACGCCCACCTCTTTCATGCGGGCAAAGTCCGGAACCAGATAGAACTTGAGGCCCTCAGCTGCCCCCGGCATGAACAGGCTGTTGACGGCCAGGATGACCATGATGGCCAGCAGAGCGATCATCATGACTTTGGTCACACGCTCCAAGCCGTTCTGCAGGCCACGGGCACAGACAAAGATGCTGAACACGACCACCACGACCATCCAGAACGCCATGATGCCGGGGCTTGCCAGCATCTCGGTAAAGGCACTTGCCACTTCATCCGCGGTCAGGCCGGAGAGCTTGCCCGCAGCCGTCATGTAGAAGTAATGCATCATCCAGCCGGCCACGGTGGTGTAGAACATCATCAGCAAGTAGCAGCCAATGAGGGCAAAGTAGCCGTGGATGTGCCATTTCTGGCCCGGCTTTTCCAGTGCCTGATAGGCGCGCACCGGACTCTTGTGGCTGGCGCGGCCCACTGCAAACTCCATGCTCATGATGGGCAGGCCCAAGATGACCAGGAACAGCAGATAGAACAGCACGAACGCGCCGCCGCCGCCCTGGCCGGCCATGTAGGGGAATTTCCATACGTTTCCGATGCCGATGGCACAGCCTGCGGAAAGCAGGATAAACCCAAGTCTTGATTTGAGTTTTTCTCGTTCCATGATTTTTCTCCTCTTTCTTCCACCGCCGCACCGATTTGTGCAGCCGGATTTTTGCCCTGCGGGTGTTTCCGTACACCCAGTGCGCATAATGTTACTATTATAGCACAATCCCCGCCGGATTACCGGGTTTTTCAATCGTCTTATTCTTCATCTTTAAAGAGTGTTTCTTGCATGGAATTCAACTGTTCAAAACTGTACAGACGGTTCAGCGCCTCCACCAGCTCCTTTTTGGAGAGGCGCGGCGGCAGGCCCAGCGCGTTGAGGAGCTTTGTTTTCCGCTCCGCGCTGCCTGCCGTGCCGGAAAGGCCCCAATCGTACAGGTCGGTATAGGTGATCTGCCGTCCCTCCGGGCGGGGGGCTGCCGCATCGGCCTCCGTGCCCAGTGCTTCCCGTAGAATCTTGACCACAATGGCGTCGTCCACGCCCTCCACGCCCAGAAGCCCCTCTTTGCCGGGCTGGGGTTTCCGCTTCTCCTTGCCGTGAATGGCCGGGACATAAGCCTGCACCACATTCTGCGCCCCTACTAAATTGGTGATGTAGTTGCGGATGCGGAACCCTGCCGCGTCCGAGTCGGTGAGCAGAATGAGGCCGTTCTTCTTCGCCAGCGCCTTGAACAGCTGCTGGCGCTTTTTGTCCTTATAGATCGCAAACCCGTCCGTCAGCAGGATCATGGCGTCGGTCAAATGGGAAAGCCGGGCTGCATCGTATTTTCCCTCCACGATCAGCACCCGGCTGGTGTGTACAAAATTTGCTTCGTTCATCGGCTGCTCCCCGCCAGTGCCAGACGGCAGAGGGCCGTTTCCATCAGCACCCCGTCGTCCACAGGCTGGCTTTTCAAACTTTTATCCAGCTCCAGCAGCACCTGCATACAGGCTTCCAGCTGGGGCAGCGTGTAGTGGGCGGCTGTCTCCGCTGAGCGCTTGAGCCGGTAATCGCTCCCCCTGTACCCGAAATCCTTGAAGACCGTGCTGTAGTTTTTCCGCCGGACCGCCCCCAGCTTGACCCGGTACAGGTCCACATAGCTGCCGATCATGGCCGCTGTAATGGCAATGGGCTCCTGCTGCAGGCGGAGCAGTGTCTGCATTTTTTTGCAGGCACCCGTGGCGTTTTTGGCCGTGATCATCCGGATCATCTCAAACACGTCTGCTTCCAGGCTGACAGTGCCCATCTCGGCCACCATGGCCGTGGTAACGGTCTTGTAGCCGGAAACGGCGCAGAGCTTGTCCACCTCATTTTCCAGCAGAAACGGGTCCTCGCCGCAGCGCTCCAGCAAAGCACCGGCCGCGCCCTCGGGCAGGTTTGTTCCCTGCTCCTTGGCCCGCTCGATCATCATGATTTTCAGCTCATAGGGCTTGGGTTTGGCCAGCTCCTCGGTAAAGCCCAGCTTTTTGCACTGGTTGATGAGCTTTTGCGCCCGCTTGCCCAGCTTGAGTTTATTGCGTTCCAGGTCAAACACGGTGCCCAGCACCACCACGGCGTTTTCCAAACTGCCCAGCGTCTCGCAGAGCTCGTCCAGGTCTTTGTCGCTGTAAGCGCTTGGGTCGATCTCCGGCAGGACGACCACGCGCCGGGTGCCAAAAAACGAGATGGTACCCGCCGCCATGATGAGCTGCTCAATGCCTGGGGTCGCTCCGTCCAGCACGGTGGTCTCTTCGTCCTCCCCTGCTGCCAGCAGCTGGGACGCAGCCGCCACCGCCCGCCGCACCAGATACCGCTCGCTGGAATAAAAATAGTAGACCGCACAGCCCTGCTCTGCCAGCTGCCGGAGTTTTGTTTCGGTTGCCAAAAGGCTGGCCTCCTTTTTGTTTTGTCAAGTGCTATTTTATCATATTCCGCCCGCTTTGAAAAGCGCTCACGAAAGCCGCTCCCCGCCGCCGGGGCGGAGCGCCAGGCAGGAGGCGGTCTCTGTTTCCGCGTTTTCCTCCATCCAGTGGTACGCACTGCTCAGTGTCAGGCAGTCTGTGTACTGCACCGCGTCCGGGCGAGCCGGGCTTGCCAGCAGCCAGTCAACCCGGACAGGCTTTGCCAACGGGACGCTCCCGCTCAGGGCAACAAACTGCCGCCCCGCCGCCGTGATACGGACGATGCAGCCATTCTGTACTCGCAGCACTTCCAGCTCTGCCGGGCTGCTGTGGGCACGGCGGGTAGTATAGCGGGGCACCTCGTCTGCTGCCATCCGCTCTCTGGCTTCCAGCGTGCAGGGCGTCCGCGGGTTCATCCGCAGGTCTACCAGCATTTCCACTTCCCGCGCGCCCCGCCGGGTGAGCAGCGTTTCCACCGCCTGCTGGGTACTGCTGCCGCCCCGGAAGAGCACCACGGCGCTCTCTCCCCGCGTGATGACCACGGCCGGAGCGTTCCGGCTCCCGGCCAGCTCCACCCGGACGATCTCCCGGTTCAGGACGTTCCCCAAACCAATGGCCAGCGCCGCCGTCAGCACCAGACAGGGCAGTGCCACCCGCGGCCGGACACGCCAGTGGTACGCCAGCCACCCCAGCCCCAACAGCAGCAGGCAGATGAGGGCGGCGCAGGCAGTGTCAAAATAGATCTGTGCCCCGGGCCAGCCGGATACCCAGAGGGCCCAGCGGTTCAAACACCCTGCCAGCGTGGCCGCGCACAGGGAGCACACCCGGTGCAGCGGGGCCAGCGCGGGCCAGCAGCCAAACAGAGCCGTGACAAGGCCCAATTGTAAAATGGGCTCCACCAGCCAGAGCACGGCCACACTGGACACCAGCGCATACAAGCTGGCACTCAACCCCCGGAGCACCAGCACCGGGAAAGTGGCCGCGCTGGCGCAGGCCGAAACGCAGAGCGTCTCCCACACACTGTTCCGCAGCAGCGGGAAGCGGCGGCTTTTCCGGGCCAGTTCCGCTCCGGCCAGTGTGCCCAGCACCGCCGCAAAGGAGAGCCCAAAGCCGATGTCACAGACGGCGTAGCTGTTGCCCAGCGTCATCCAGACGCCTGCCACGCCCAGCGAGGTGAGGGCATCCGGCGGGCCGTAAACCCAGACGCCCAGCGCACTGACCCATACCGCCGTGGCCGCCCGCAGGACCGAGGGCGTCAGCCCGGTGACCCCGGCCAGCAGCAGGGCCATGGCAGCGCTGAACAACGCCTGCCGCCTCCGGCTGGCATAACCGCGCTCCCGCTTTTTCTTTTCCGGCAGGTATTTTACAAACACGCTGCCGCAGAGGATGGACACATGCATTCCGCTGACCACCAGCACATGGGAAAGACCTGCCGCCCGGTAGGCACTGCGGAGGTCTTTGGACAGATGGGTACGGTCACCCAGCACCATGGCCGCCAGCACCCCCGCCGGGCCCTGTGCCATCCCCTTGCGCAGAGCCGCGCTCAGCCGCCTTTGGAGCCGCGCCGTTTTGGCCCGGAAGCTCTCACTCGGGCCCAGGTGCTTCATTCCTGAGAGATATTCCCCGCTCAGGGCAATGCCGTCCGCATAGGAAGAAAGCTGCTGTGTCCGGGCTGGTACTTCCAGCGCAAAGCGGGCCTGCACCCGCTCCCCGGCCGTGCACTTTGGCATACAGACACACTCCATCCGGAATGCTGTCTTCTCACCGTCTGTCGGTTCCACCCGCAGCACCGCATGGACGACGCCCGGGTAATAGGAGGCCGACACCTCTTCCACCTCGGCGGTCAGGGTCACTTCCCGATCAGCGTAAGCGGTGTGGACACGGTCCAGCTTTTGCCGGGTATGAGCCGTGAGCAGCAGCCCGGCCAGAGCCCCCAGCAGCAGGCAGACGCCATAGCCCCGGCTGTTTTTGCCAAAGAGCAACCAGAGCAGCGCGGGCACAAAAAATGCCGCAAACGGCAGCAAAAGCCCCGTTTGCGGCAAAAACGCGCACACCAACTCTACCCCCAGCGTACCAACGCAGAAGACGCAGAGCGGCCGACGCATATTCGATCAGTGGAGGAACAGAGGCAGCGGCTCAAGGTAAATGATATCCTTGCGCTCCGCTGCATCGCCCTCAGCCAGGACAGCTGCCTGGCCCACGATGGTGCACTGGGTCTGCTCTGCCAGAGCATCCAGTGCCTTGAGGGAGCCACCCGTGGAGATGACGTCGTCCACGACCAGGACCCGCTTGCCGTTCATCTCGTCCAGCTCCTTGCGGTCGATAACCAGCTTCTGCTTGCCCTCGGTGGTGATGGATTTGTCTTCCACGACCACCGGGTCTTTCATATAGAGCTTGATGCCCTTGCGCGCGCAGACGTAGGGCTTGCCGCTCTGGCGGCTCATCTCATGAGCCAGAGGAATGCCCTTGGCCTCCGCGGTGAGCAGGATGTCAAAATCCGGGCACTTCTTCAGCAGCTCGGTGGCAGCAGCCACGGTCAGCTCGGCGTCGCCCAGCATGATGAACGCCGCAATGTCCATGTGGTCGTTCACCTTGCAGATGGTCAGCTCACGGGTCAGGCCCGCAACATGCAGGGTATAAGTCTCAGCCATAACAATTCCCTCTCTTTCAATTTCAGACGGGCAGTTTCTCGCCGCCCAGCACATGGAAGTGCAGGTGTTTCACAGTCTGACCCGCGTCCTCGCCCACGTTGGAGATGACACGGTAGCCATTGTCGAGGCCCTGCTCCTTGGCGAGCTTGGCGATGACGGCAAACACATGGCCCAGCAGCGCGCCATCGGCCTCCGTCAGTGCAGCAGCAGAAGAGATGTGCTTTTTCGGGATGACCAGAAAATGCACTTTCGCCTGCGGGGCGATGTCATAAAAGGCAACCACCTGATCGTCCTCGTAGAGCTTCTTCGAGGGGATCTCGCCCGCCGCGATCTTACAAAACAGACAATCTTCCATGGGAATTGCTCCTTTCGGTTTTATTTAAAATCAACCCAGCTGTTTTTCCACGATGCCCTTGACAGCAGCCAGTGCCTCGTCGATCTTGGTCTCGTCTTTCAGGCCGGCCATAGCAAAGTCCGGCTTGCCGCCGCCCTTGCCGCCTGCGATGGCAGCCAGCTCTTTCACCAGCACACCCGCCTTCAGGCCCTTTTCCTGTGCCAGCTTGTTGACGGTGACAGCCATGGTGATCTTGTCCTCGGCCTTGCCTACCAGCACAGCCACCACGGGGTTCACAGCCTTGTCACGGATGCTGTCGCACATGCCGCGCAGGGTGTCGCCGGTGGTGCCGGTGAAGTAAGCGGAAGCGATCTTCACGCCATCCACTTCCTCCGCATTATCAAACAGGCTGGTCACCTTGGAGGCAGCAACCTTTGCCTTGATCTCTTCCAGCTCCTTGGTCATCGCCTTGTTCTCAGCCATGACAGCCTCGGCACGAACAGGCAGAGAGGTAACGTTGTTGGCCTTCAGGGTGTTCGCCACGGTGTGCAGCATAGCCTCCTGCAGGTTTGCACGGAACAGCAGGTTCTTGCCGGTGACAGCCTCAATGCGGCGGATGCCAGCGGCCACAGAGCTCTCGCTCACGATCTTGAAGCAGCCGATCTGGGCGGTGTTCTTGACATGGGTGCCGCCGCAGAACTCGGTGGACCAGCCCTCGATATCAACCACGCGGACCACCTTGCCGTACTTCTCGCCGAACAGAGCCATTGCACCCAGCTTCTTGGCCTCTTCAATGGGCATCTCCTTGACGGTGACGTTCATGGCCTCAAAGATCTTGTCGTTGACGATCTTCTCCACACGGGCCAGCTCCTCAGGAGTGACCGCGCTGAAGTGGGTGAAGTCGAAGTGGGTGATCTTGGCGTCCTGATAGGAGCCAGCCTGATGGACATGGTCGCCCAGCACCTCACGCAGAGCAGCCTGCAGCAGGTGGGTAGCGGTATGGTTGCGGGCAATGGCCATGCGGTACTCTTTGTCCACGCGGGCGGTCAGATGGTCGCCCACCTTGACGATGCCGCTCTCCAGCACGCAGGTGTGGACGTAGTAGCCCTTGGGGGTCTTCTTGACATCCAGCACGCGCAGGGAGCACTCTGCACCGGTGATGACGCCGTGGTCAGCAGCCTGGCCGCCCATCTCAGCGTAGAACGGGGTCTTATCCAGAACGACCAGAACGTCTTCCTTGGCCTGCTCATCGGTAGCGATGGCGTCGGTCAGGGTCTCCTCGTCGCTCAGGGCAACCACGACAGCGTCGCCGCACAGGGTGTCGTAGCCGGTGAAGACGGTGGGCTCGGCGGTGAGGCCGCCGAACAGGTCCTCGCTCCAGCCGGAGATATTCTTCTTGAGGCGCTCGGCACGAGCACGCTCTTTCTGCTTCTGCATCTCGGCGTGGAAGCCGTCCTCGTCGATGTCGATGCCCTGCTCGGCAGCGATCTCCTTGGTCAGGTCGATGGGGAAGCCGAACGTATCATTCAGCTTGAAGACGTCCAGGCCCTTGAGCAGATGCTGGTGTGCTTTCTCCAGGCCGTCGATCATGTTGTTCAGGATGTTCATGCCGGCGTCGATGGTACGGGCAAAGTTTGCCTCCTCGGTGCCGATGACTTTCTTGATATAAGCCTCATGCTCCCGCAGCTCGGGGTAAGCGGACTCGCTGGACTGGATGACAGTCTCCACCAGCTCCACCAGGAACGGGCGGCGGATGCCCAGCATCCGGCCATGGCGGGCAGCACGGCGGAGCAGACGGCGCAGCACATAGCCGCGGCCCTCATTGGAGGGCAGGATGCCGTCCGACACCATAAAGGTGCAGCTGCGGATGTGGTCGGTGATGACGCGGATGGAGATGTCGTCCTTGGCATTTGCACCGTAGGTCTTGCCGGCAATGCGCTCCACATGGTGCAGCACGCTCTGCACGGTATCCACCTCAAACAGGTTGCCCACGTTCTGCATCACACAGGCCAGACGCTCCAGGCCCATGCCGGTGTCGATGTTGGGGCGTGCCAGACGCTCGTAGTGGCCCTTGCCGTCCGCGTCGAACTGGCTGAACACCAGGTTCCAGATCTCCATATAGCGGTCGCAGTCGCAGCCCACGCCGCAGGTCGGCTTGCCGCAGCCGTACTCGGGGCCGCGGTCAAAGTAGATCTCGGAGCAGGGGCCGCACGGGCCGGAGCCGTGCTCCCAGAAATTGTCTTCCTTGCCCAGGCGGACCATGTGATCGGGTGCGATGCCCACTTTCTTGGTCCAGATATCGTAAGCCTCATCGTCCTCCTCGTAGACGGAGATGTGGAGCTTATCTTTCGGAATGGCCATCCACTCGTCGCTGGTCAGGAACTCCCATGCCCAGGGAATGACTTCCTCTTTGAAATAATCCTGGAACGAGAAGTTGCCCAGCATCTCAAAGAACGTGCCGTGGCGGGCAGTGATGCCAACGCGCTCGATATCCGGGGTACGGATGCACTTCTGGCAGGTGGTCACGCGGTGACGGGGCGGCTCCTCCTGAGCGAGGAACCATCTTTTCATGGGGGCCATGCCGCTGTTGATCAGCAGCAGGCTGGGGTCGTTCTTCGG
>ERZ837487.1260-NODE-1260-length-31189-cov-4.826203_pt1 | contig 31189 bp, 44 predicted proteins | sample MGYA00519911_ERZ837487 | MGnify/ENA primary metagenome ERZ837487 (study PRJEB31850, sample SAMEA3708818) | human gut metagenome | biome: human gut; feature: human-associated habitat; material: faeces | place: China | collected 2014 ... | reverse complement strand
TAAACAAATTCTCAAAATCTTGATGTTGCATACGATAGCCTCCTTAATATGGGTTGATGTTGTGATTACATTGCAATCATAACACAAACAAAAAAGGCTCTCGTTGTGACTGAAGTGTTATATATCTATCTGACATTCATCCACACAATAACAAACAGCAAAGCATTTGTCAAATCAAAGATTGTATAATTTAAAAAATATTCACATGAGGGTGGTCATTGAATAATAATCGTTTGCAAATTGAGACTTTGCTGGGAATGGGGCAGTGTCGTTTTGCGTTTTCAAAAATTATGGTATAATTACATTATAAGTTAATTTAAGAACAGTTATCTTTTACGATAGCTGTTCTTTTTTGTACTTATCACAAAAAAGTTATAAAAGCAATAAAAAATATCTTGACAAGTTACAAAAATGTGTTAATATAATAGTATCTTAAAAAGTTACACAGGAGGTGATACAAATTGATAAAGACCGATGAATTGAGAGGGATTATTGCCAAAAACGGACTCTCTCAGTCGGATGTAGCTTTAAAAATTGGAGTTACGCCGAAAACCTTTTACGAAAAAATGAAAAATGGTGTCTTTGGAAGTGATGAAATCCAGATTATGATTGATGAACTTCATATCGAAGATCCGGTGTCAATTTTTTTTGCTAAAGAGTAACTTTAAAAGATACCACATTATATAACCCACAGAAAGGGGTGAGAGAGATGTACCCAACATACGATGACATTATCCAGAACATTAAGAATGTCATAGCGAAGAAAGGCATGAAACAGGGTACGGTAGCTGCGAGAGCGGGTTTTTCCAAACAGGATTTTAGCAACATACTGAATGATCACAGAAAGTTGCTCCGGGTCGAGTACTTAGCCCCGATCGCCTTTGCGTTGGGCGTCGATGTAAACGAACTGTTAAAGTCCGGGAAGAAGGTGGAATGATGGATGACAAAAAGAATCCACACCCGTGGAGAGCGTGGATCCTTACAGCATTGATCGTTAGTCAGATTCTGACGGCGATTCAGATCCGCCAAGCGAATCAGAAGTTGTGGAAGATCGTGATTCAGCGGGGTGAGGATGTGATTCAGCTTGGTGATCGCCTGAGTGATCATCTGGAGTATGAGATTCATCATAATGAGGAGATGAATCAGCTTGTGGAAGAAGAAAATCGACTTCTGGAGGAATGGTATCAGAATCTGGAAGAGTTTCTGAGTCAGAATCCAGTTGATTGTAAATAGCTTCCAAAATCTCGATTCCTTTTAAACAGGCTTCGTATTGCTTTTGTTGGAGTTCAAGTGATTCCTGGTTTTGCTGGATGATCGTCTCATTCTGTTGAATAATCGTTTCATTTTGCTGAATGAGCTTAGAGTCATTTTCCATTTCTTCTTGATGATATTGTTTTTCCCATTCTGAAGGACGAGATGGCAGAGAAGCAACTATGTATGAAATTAACACTGGTATCAGTACATTTTTAATTAAGTACTTGGCTGCTTTAGAAGATACCTTAATGATATCGAGGCGCTGAGTTGAAGGAGTTATCTCTTCCGCAGTGCCATAATTAAAATCATCAGGAATTAATTCGGCGGGCATCTCAACATAAGTTGAAGCTATTCGAATAGAATCGAGAGCTGCCACCAGAGGTTCAAACCCGGAAGATAATTGAACTCCGATCGGGGTGATATTTTGAATCCCAAGTGCACCGGTAAGTGGAGCAGAGGCGGCACCGTAAATTTTGTAATACGAATTAACTAAATCATGCAAGGGATTTTCAGGGTATTTAAAACCTGCCGGTAAGGTATTTGCATACAAAGTAAATTTTTTATCGAGATTTTGCTGAAATGCAATAGCGGACGTGGCGGAGGTACCGAAGTTGTCATACAGTGCTTGCTGCTGAGCTATGAAATCAGCAATAGGATTTGAGGTTAGTTTTCGAAACTGGCGATCCAGTTGCGCTTGTGTTCGAAAATATTTATCTAAATTATTCATGGTACCTCCTCATAGTGTTTGTAGTATGAAGATTTTACCCGTTTTGTATGGAAATTTCAATACTGCTTTAAGAGAAAGGTGCGGAAAGAAGACAAGAAAAAGAATTCATCCAGCCGTAGGATTATGAGACCGCGCTGGCGACCATGAAAAGGAAGTGAGGCGAAATGGCGAAGTCTTTAGTTGAAAATGCGATCATTGATTTCCGGTGCGAGCTTCACAAGCTGAAGACGATCCTCGGATACGATGATAAGCAGCTGGCGAAGTATCTCGGCTGCAGCGAGAGCACAATCGAGAAGCTTCGCCGGGATCCGATGGGCGTGTCTGGCAGGTACATACTGATGGTTCAGGCACATTTAGCGCAGGAAGATATGAAGCGGAGACAGGGAGTGCTCCAGTGAGAGGAGGTGAAATAGATGCATGAGATTAATAAAAGGACGACAGGCACTCTGTCAGCGATGCAACAGGATCTGGAATATATCCCGGTTTGCAGTAATCCACGGGGAGTACATATGGCCGAAATGCACAAGGAGGGCGCGGTCCTCAAGGAGATCCATATCCGGATCGGGAGGCAGTCAACACTGTTTGATGTGATGGAAAAGGCAGGCAGCGTGATCGGCGGCTTGGCAAGTCTGGGGATGGTGTATGTCCTCGGCTGTATGGTTGTAAGATTCGGGATTTTAATTTAAAAGATCCCCATAGCGGAGCGGCAACTCCGAGGGGATCACATGTAAAAAGTTTACACCTCTATTTTAGAGGAGAAAGAGGAGAAAAGCAATGAAAAAATTAGTCAGAGTTTCAACGGATCTGCAGGTGACGATCCACGATTATCCGGAAGGATCTTATCAGATACAGAATAAAGCTCTGAGGAAGCTGATTGGAAAAGATTGTGATTTGTACGAATCGGTTAGCCCAAAAAGGCTTTATTCAAAAGTGAAGGTCAGTAAGAAAATGGAAAAAGAAGGTCATCGCATGGTTATGTTGGTCGATGAAGAAGGACTGTTGAAGCCTTTAGAGTCGAACATCCTTGGCAGCTGGCTGTATGAAACGGATAAGCACGGATATCCGATTGCCGGGAATGTACTCTTTGTAGGAACCAAATATACGGGTATGGGGATTGACTTCTGCGGAATTTCGGAAGATGCAGCAGAATCTTTGAAGAAGGAATTTGAAGAGCAGATTGCAAAGGGGAAAGCCTGATGCCTACCGAGAAGTACATACTCCCCGACCGGGCCGCATGGCTTGACGCAAGGAAGAACCACATCGGCGGATCGGATGCCGCAGCATGTGTTGGGAGGAGCCCGCACAAGGATAACGTGCAGCTCTGGGAAGAGAAGATGGGTCTGGTACTTCCGGAAGATATTTCTGATAAGGAATATGTCCGGTACGGCACTGAGGCGGAGAAGTATCTCCGTGGACTCTTTGCCCTGGACTTTCCGGAATACCAGATTCTTTATGACGAGAACAATATGTTCCTGAATCCGGACTTCCCGTGGATGCATGCATCTCTTGACGGGGAACTGATGGACAGGCAGGGGCGGCATGGAATCCTGGAGATCAAGACAACGAACATTTTACAAAGCTCCCAGAGGAGAAACTGGGAGGGCAGGATCCCGGACAACTATTACTGCCAGGTGCTTCACTATCTGGCAGTGACGGAATATGATTTCGTAGTTCTTAAAGCACAGCTCAAGAGCGAGTGGGACGGAGAGCTGCATATCGAAGTCCGGCACTATTTTATCGAACGGAAGGAAGTAGAAGCGGATATCCGGGAGCTGCTTGACGCAGAGCAGAGGTTCTGGGACTGCGTGGTCACAGGCCGGCGTCCGGATCTGATCCTTCCGGCAATATAAGGAGGATATAGAGTGGAATTAAAGATTTATAACCCGGTGGAAGACGGGTTTATCAAGAAAATCGACTGGAACTATGAGGATCTGAAGGCGGAGATCGAGACCCGGACTGCGGAATATGCGGCATCTGTCTACAATGATGATTCAATCAAGAATGCCAAGGATGACCGGGCAAAGCTTAATAAGCTTAAGGATGCCCTGGAGGGGAAACGGTCATCGGTCCGGAAACAGATGCTGGAACCTTATGAGATATTCAGCTCAGAGATCAAGTCTCTGACGGTTCTGATCGATAAGGCGATCAGCAACATCGATGGTCAGGTAAAAGACTACGAAAGCCGCCAGCGCAAGATGAAGGAAGCGAAGATCCGCGAGTTCTATGATGCGAACATCTTTGACCTGGAGAAGTATCTTCCGTTTGAGCGTGTGATCAAGCCGTCATATCTGAATGTATCGACATCGATGAAGTCGATTAAGGAAGAGATCTCAGCAATGATTCAGAGGGTGTCTGAGGGCATTGCACTTCTCAACGATACGGACAGTCCGTATGTGGTCGATATGAAAGCAGAGTTCTTAAAGACTTATGACATCGGCGCGGCCCTGGCGGTAAAGAACAGGCTGGAGGCGGCAGAACGCAAAAGACAGGAGTACGAAGCGGAGCGTGCCAGACAGAAGGCAGAGCGGGAGGCAAAGGAGAAAGCTGAGACAGAGAAGCTGATCCAGGCCGGAAAGAAGGAAGAAGCAGCGACGGAGCAGAAGCCGGCCCCGCAGGAAGCTCCGAAAACAGCAGTGGAACAGAAGACAGTTCCGGAAGAAGAACCGGTATGCGCCCTGGATTTCCGCGTATATGTGACAAAATCTCAGATGGAGAAATTAAAGAAGTTCTTAAGTGATTCCGGAATCCGGTTCGAGCCGGTACCGAGACAATAAGGAGGAAATGAACGATGGCAGTAGGAAACAACTTAGCGGCAAAGCCGCAGAGCGTGGAGCAGAAAGTAGAATTTATGGTCGCGGGGGAAAAGGTCGTTCTGACCCCGCAGACAGTCCGTGATTACCTTGTAAGTGGTGATAAGGAACGCGTGTCCATTCAAGAGATCGTGATGTTTATCAATCTCTGCAAGTACGCCGGACTGAACCCGTGGTTAAAGGAAGCGTACTGCATTAAGTACGGCAACGAACCGGCGACCATGGTAGTCGGCAAGGAAGCGTTCATGAAACGCGCAGAGAAAACTCCTGGCTTTGACGGCTTCGAAGCGGGAGTGATCGTCTTATCCGGTGAGGAGCTGATCTACCGGAAGGGAACCTTAAAACTTCCGGAGGAAACGCTTGTGGGCGGCTATGCGGAAGTATACCGGAAGGACCGTTCCCATTCGTACCGCAGCGAGGTGTCTTTCGAAGAGTACGCAGCCAGAAAGAAGGATGGCACGTTAAACAGCCAGTGGTCGAAGAAGCCGGCCACAATGATCCGGAAGGTTGCACTGGTGCAGGCGCTGCGTGAAGCATTCCCGGAAAACTTCTCCGGACTTTACAGCGAGGAAGAGGCTGGAACGGAAGAGACTGCGTTCCTTACCCCGCCGGACGTATCTGTAGCAGCAGAACCGCAGGCCGCAATCCCGGCCCAGGAACAGCCGGTAACTCCGCCGCCGGTACAGAAACCAGCGCAGCAGGCAGAAAACGCGCAGATGGACATGGCATCGGCGTTCTTTGGGAACTGATAAGTTCAGCCAGAGAGGGGAGGTGAGTACATAAATGGCAAAGATCACATTTGATTCCATCGCCGGCGGTGAGCTGGCGGAACGGTTTAGACATGCGCTGGCCCAGATCGGGCGGAACATCATGGATCCTAACATGGATTCGGAGGCATCCAGGGGAATGACGATCAACCTGAAGTTTAAGCCGAACGATGCAGGCGGCATCAACGTAGAATTTGATATCAAGACAAAGCTTGCGGGATTCCGCAAAGGAAAATCATTGTTCCTTATTGCACAGGATGCCCGGTCCGGCAGGATTGAGATGTCAGAACACAATAACAACCGTTCCCAGGTGGCAGTATATACCGCGGTGGAGCGGAACGCAGAAACGGACAAGCCTTTTGATCCAGAGACCGGTGAAATCCTGGAAGAGGAACGGAAAGGTCCGATCGACTTAAGAGCATGAGAGGAGAAGTGAAATGTTAGAAGGATTAAAAGAAGCGTTACAGTATGTAGTAAATCTCGGAAACGACGCAGAGAAAGTGCAGGTCCTCGAGATCTGCGGTGAGACATATGCGAATAAACGCCTGGAGCGTTACGGAGCGCCGAAGAGAGCCAGTGCAATCGGGGCGGCGTCCCTGTCTGCTATGGTGGATTATATTGCCGCGTGTTCTGAGGAGTTTGACGGCAAGAAGATGGTGATCCAGATCGATGGTCCGAAGACGGTACGACTGGTATCGTTCCTTGATTCTGAGAGAAAGAGAGAATGCCTGTTCTTATGTGAGGCAGAGACATCCGAGTACCGCTTTGGCGCCTGGTACGACCAGGAAGAGTTTATGATCGCGGTCCAGTCGAACTTTGCGACAACACCGGATCTGGAAGCAATCATGAAGTTTGCAGGCAATGTAGAGCAGAAGAACAACACGACATATTCTGACGATGGCAGGACCCAGGTGGCAACCATGAATGTGGGAGTCGCTTCCAAGGCAGACGTGATCGTCCCGAATCCTGTGGATCTGGTTCCGTTCCGTACCTTCCAGGAAGTGAAGCAGCCGAACAGCCAGTTCGTGTTCCGGCTCAGCGACCAGGGAACGCCGGCCTTTAAGATTGTGGAAGCTGAGGGAGGTATCTGGAAGAACGAGGCAGTGGACAGCATCAAAGAGTACTTCAGAGCAGCGCTTGAAGAGATGCCGGAAGAGATTAGAAGCCGGATCGTGATCATCGGATAAAGATTCATAAAGCGGCTATTTCCTCATTCTGAGGCATGTCACAGGGATCCCGGCGTTCTGGCCGCTGACGCCGGGGATAAAAATACAGCAGATGGACAGTAGACAGGAAAGTACCCGCTGGAAGCGGGGAAGGAGTTAAAAGCGAAAAAAGAAAGGTAGGTGACTGCCTTTATGAACTATATCGCCCAGATCAATGCGTTCTGGGATTCGGCCACAACAAATCCGTTATCTACAGGGCAGGTGTCGTTATACTTTGCGTTACTGCATGTATGCAACAGGAGCAACTGGATAGAGTGGTTTGCAGCGCCGAATCAGGTGCTCTCGGTACTGACGGGATTATCGAGGTCAGGAATACTGAAAGCGAGAAACGAATTGAAGCAGAGAGGGCTTATTGACTTTCAGGAAAAGGCCACGAAGGCCACCAAGTATAAAATCACTATAGCAAATAGTACGCAAGTTAGTACGCAAATTGGTGTGCAAAACAGTACGCAAGATGGTGTGCAAGTTGGTACGCAAATTGGTGACACATTATATAAACATAAACAGAAACAAAAACGAAACGAAAAGAGTACTGCTGACGCAGTAACAGAAAAGCCGGAGCCCTTTGCCGGACAGATCGCCACGATTCGAGAATTATACAATTCCGTTTGCGGGTCGTATCCCCGCCTGGAGAAGATGTCTGAGGCAAGAAAGAGGGCAATCCGAGCCAGACTGAGAGCCGGGTACACCGTGGAGGACTTCCAACGGCTTTTTGAGATGGCAGAAGCGAGTGATTTCCTGAAAGGCAAGAACGGTCGGAACTGGTCGGCCACGTTTGACTGGCTGACAGCAGATGCCAACATGGCGAAGGTCCTGGATGGCAATTATGTGAACCGGGGATCCGCCGCAAAGGAGAGTGAGGAGCATGCAGATCGGAGACCAGCATCGGATTTCTACAAGCAGTTCCTGCCAGGTGCAGGGGACGGTGTCGGAGATAAAGGCATTCGGTGAGGGCGCGGGGCGCTGCCTTCTGGTGACGTATTTCGTGCCGGGATATGGATACACGCAGCCATTCATGATGCCGGTGGGAAAGGAATCCCCGTATCTTCAGGATCCGACAAAGAGAATATCCAGGAGCATGATGCCGTCGGAGTACATGGGGAAGACCGGAGCAGCGTTTGACTGGACGTTGTACGAGGAGAATATTGAGCCGCAGAAGAAGATCGTCAATGCGTTTGTGAAGCGGTTTGCGGAGTTTGAACAGTCCGGCCGCGGGCTTTATATTTACTCAAAGTGCAAGGGATCCGGAAAGACCTTCCTGGCATGTATCCTGGCGAACGAGATCACGGCAAGACGTCCGTTCTCGATGAAGTTCATCACACTGCCAGATCTGATTGAGCTGGTGAAGAGTAAAGACGAGCTTGACCGCCAGACGCTGGAAGGACTTTATGCGTGCCGGTTGCTGATCCTGGACGATATTGGCGCCCACGATGGTGGACAGGCGTGGATCAACGAGGCGATCTTCCGGCTGATCGATTACCGGTACCGGGAGAGGAGACCGGTGATTTTTACCAGTAACTGCGAGGCGTCGAAGTTAGACTGCGATGAGCGGATCGCGGACCGGATCGAAGCTATGACGGTCCCGCTGCCAATGCCGGAAGTACGTGTCCGCCAGAAGATCGCGGCGCGGGCATCGGGGGATTTCCTGAAATCAGTCATGGGAGCATAGAGGAGTGAGAAGATGGAGGATGTAGAGAACACAAGAATGCCGGAAGAAATGGAGCTTTCGGGGAAAAGTTATTATCTGGATGTGAGTCTTGAAGAGGCGGAGAATAACATTCATGCCTGCTTAAGAGATGCGGCCCGGAACGTGATCGCCACGGGGCATTATCTCAAAGTGATCCGGGATAAGGAGCTGTACCGGGAAGCTGGATACGAGAACATCTGGGATTATGCCGCGGAGAAGTTTGGTTTCAGCAAATCGACGGCGAGCCGGTACATGACCCGGAATGACAAGTTCTCCGTAGGTGGAAACAGTCCGGTTCTAGCGGAGAAATTCCGGGAATACAGCAAGGCACAGCTGCAGGAGATGCTGTCCCTGGATGCGGAACAGATGAGTGCGGTGACGCCGGACATGACGGTGCGGGAGATCCGTGAACTGAAGAGACCGAAAGAGTTGCCGTATTATGATATTCCGGGGCAGCTCAATATCTCGGATTTTCCAGGGATGGACGATGCCGGGGATGATCCGGATGCGGCGGTGGACGTGGAGGAAACGGAGGAGCTGATCCCGGCGAGGGGAAGTTTTTCGGTGACCGCGGAGGATCTGATCGAGGACGAGACAGAATGTGTTGCGATGTCGCAACAGGAAGAATCAGAGACACTGCCAAATTGTGGTGGAAACGCTGCCGAAAAGCAGCGGTATCCGATGGATGATTATGGATTCCGAGAGAAACGATGTAATGAGCTGGCGAGAAAATTGATCGGCGACTGGAAATCATGGTTCGGACAGGATTACCAGAATCGAGTGTTGAATGTTGTTGAATCCGAAAAGCAGATAAAAGAAAAAATTAAAGGCTACTCCAATCGTACATGGTGGCTCAAGAGTGATGACGGGGAAATGATGCATGTGAATCTGTTTGATAAATATATCCAGTTCTGGGAGAAAGACTTTCTCGGAAATTGTGAGTGGTTCTATTTATGCGCAGCGATACAGAGCATGTGGAATGTGATTGCCTTGGAAGATGCACAGAAGACCGTCAAAGATTTAAACTCGGTTGCTTGTGAACTGGACAGTACTCCGCCAGATCCAGAACGTACGGCTGAACCAGTAGATTATAATCGCGATCAGTTGGAAAGCATGATCCTGGATGCAAAGGCCCGGTTGGAATGTATGGGAGAAGGCTGGAAGATGGGGCAGGCGGAATTTCTCTGTACGAAATATATGATGATGATACAGGCGTATGAACTTCTACTGAAGAGCCATGAGGCAGCAGAACCGGAGCCGGAAGAGGAAAAAGCAGAACAGCCGGAGCTGCCCCGTCTAAAAAACAATGATCAGCGAGTCGCTTTCGTGGATGATTATGAGTCCTGGCCGCTTTGGATTGATAACCAGGAAACCGGAGAGAAGTATTACCGGTATGATCTTCCGGATGGAACGAGTTTTGTGGTTAAAGTGTATCATGCAATGATATTTCTCGGATGGGAGGTCGAAAGTGGATCACGGTACGAAGAGGGTTATGGACTTAGTGAGCAATATATCCTTAAACCTGGGAAGTTCTTCCGGGATTGCCGTACAAACCGGTCTGCCATGATCGAGAAACTGAAAGAGCTGCAGAAAAGCGAGTAAGGTGGTGAGACGGCATGAGTTACAGTTATACACTGAGAAATATCCAGACCGGTACAGTGGAATACACTGGTCTGAAGGCTGGCGAAGTTCACCAGATTACCGGAATTCCGTCTCAGAGAGTATCACGCTATGCGGCTGATGGGAAAGTATACGGAAACACCTGGAAGGTGAGTCTGGATGAAGATGATTATTCAGAGTTCTGGACCGAGGAGATGTGTATGAAATGGGATTGTGTGCGGAAGATGGTACTGGGTGGACTGAAGTTCGGAAAAGGCAGCTATGAGGAAAAGTTGGAAAGATGGAGAAAAAGATGCAAGCAGAATCATGATGAGGAAAGCGGAGGTAAAGCAAAATGGGAAAGCTTAAGATGGCAGCAGTAGTGGCGACAGGAATAATTTTTATGGTCTTGGCGTGTGTGTTTGGAGTCCAGGGCAGCAGGAATAAAGCGATTGACCTGGAACAGGCGGTTGAAATGGCAGAATCAGATATTCATGTACAGGAAAAACGGCGGTTTGATTTGCTTCCAAATCTGGCGGATGCGATCATGCAGTATGACAGACATGAGGCGGAAGTTTTGCAGGGGATTGTTGACGGCCGCGGTGGTGCGGGAGATATTGAGAATGCATACACTGCCATTTCAGCGGTTGCAGAAGCATACCCGGAGCTGAAAAGCAATGAGAACTATAAACAATACATGATGGAACTTGCGACCACGGAGAACCTGATTGCTCAGTACCGCACAAATTATAACAAACAGGTTGGAGCCTATCGGAGATATGTAAAAAGCTTTCCGGCCAGAATCTACCTCGAATGGACCGGATACGAGCTGATAGAGTATGAGCTGCTTGATTATAATGCACCGGTGGACGCACCAACACATTTGTTTGGAGAGTAGGATGGAAATAACCAAAAGAGAGATTATCGCCAGCGTTACGATCACGGCCGTTATGCTGTTTATCGGCTTACTGGTGTCAGGACGGATTGAGTCCTGGGAGATTCAGAAGAACTCAGAGTATTATTCTGCATTGCAGATCACGGATCCGGAACAGTTTCGATATGGGATGAACACTTCTGTAGGGAATGCGTTTGTATATGGGAATCTGGAGGCAGTCGATCCGGTTACATATCCGGAAATTGGCGGTGCATATCTGTATGTGGAAAAAGTCGAAGAGCATTACAACATGCACACAAGAACGGTCACAGAAACAGACGGCAAAGGAAATACACATACTCGAACAGAAGTGTATTGGAGTTGGGATTATTTTGACAGTGAGAGCATTCACAGTGAAAAGATCCGGTTTCTTACAGTTGAGTTTGACTATGGAAAAATAAAGAGACCAGCAGCTAAATACATAACTAGGATCAACGAATCTCCGTTTGTGAGATTTAATTACAGTGCGGTGCCGGGAGAGGTCTACGGAACTATTTATACGGACTTAAGGGATGGAACCATCTCGGACAACACGGAAATATTAGTTGATACCGATATTGAAAATGCAGTGAAACAAAAAACAATAACGTGGATGCCTGTATTTTGGATAGTATGGATCGTTTTTACAGGAGCTGTAATTTACGGGTTCTGCTATTTGGAGAATGATTGGCTGAACATAGATGAGTGATAAGGAGGAAGATGCTGATGAGAAAGATCAAATTATTCCCGTTCCCGCATGTGGAGATCAGGATCTCCGTATCGGATGAAATGGAAAGAGATTATTGGAAATGCAGAGAATCCATCCGGAGAGCCGTTGAAGCCGGGGATGATCAGAAAACATTCAAATGCGAGGAGTGCAGTTGGAAGAATGTGAAAACATCCGAGTGTAACGGCGTGTGTGCCATGAATGGACTGGACGAGCAGATGAGGGGAGGAAAATCAGATGGGACTAATCGAGAAGAATGATAACGGATCCTGGAAGCTGAAAGGTGTGGGATGGAGCCAGATCAAGCCGGGTGCAGTAATTACTGTTCAGGTGTGGGAAAAGCTCTATGGGGCACTCTGGAAGCTCAAGGACTATGAAGAGACAGGACTGATGCCGGACAAAGCTCTGGAACTGAACGAGGAGACGCAGGAACAGGCTCGTGCGATGCTGAAGCGGGTTGCGAGGCTCTCGGATGAAATTGAGCGAATGAAAGGTGAAGAACGGCAGCAGTGGATCCCGGTTGCAGAGAAACTGCCGGAACCAGAGACCTACATATTGGTTTCGTTTGATAATTTTACATTCCCGGATATTGCGACTTATAGAGTTGATGATGACGGCAGCGGAGCATTTTACCCGGGTGATGAGGATTATACGTATCTTTCTGTGGGATTTTATGTGAATGCATGGATGCCATTGCCGGAGCCGTACAGGTCAGAAGTGGAAGAAAAGCCCGTTGCGGATACCGGCTGGAAAGACCACTATATGGGACGGTTTGAAAAAGTCGAATAAGGTCAGAAGGAGAACGATGGAGTGGGTATTGTTTGAAAAAGAAAAGGCTAAAAAAATAGATAAGCTGTTGGAACGCTATGGACGAATCCAGCGCAAGAGAGCCTGGCATAAGCGCAGCAGGACAGGAAAGCAGAAGTAAATTAAGATTTGGAGAAGGTGGATATGGCGAAAACAGTTGAGTTTAATATAAGAGTAACAATGAGTGAAAGATGGGTTAATGATTTTTGCTCGATGTTACATTGGATGGAAAGTTGTGGGAAAATAGGTCATTCGTCTATGGTTGAATTTTATTCTGATGGCAATGGTGATTTTAGACCTACATTTGAGTTTGACAGAAAATATGAACAGGTAGAAGCTAAATGGAAAACAGTAGACAATTCATTACCCGATGCAGAAGTGCTTTTTGATGCAGGTTAAGATTTAGTGGAGAATAAAATGAGCAAAATCAAATTATTACCTTGCCGTTTCTGTAAAGGAACAAATATAAAAGTAGAAACGTGGTCGAGTGGAGGAAGGATGTACATGGTCAAGTGCAATAACCCGGACTGCCCTGTTCCGGCAGAAGGGTACCCGAAAGGGAAAAATCCAAATAAAGTAATGGAAGAATGGAACAGAAGACAGGGGACACTAATTAGTTAAACTGAAATTATGAGAAGGAATGATGAGGATGAAAGATAGAAATGCAGAGGGTTATCCGGATCCAACGGCGGCCAGAGCAATCAAGGCAGCAGATCGGCCACCGGAAGAGATTATTATGTTCCGGAAGATGATTAAAGCGTTGAGCGTGATCTGCCATGTGAGAGTATTGGGAAAAGTAACTCTGGTAGATAAGAAAGGGCGGCGGTGGTGATGATGACCAGGGCGGAGAGACGGCGGATGGAACGGGAGTCAGGCAGCAGGACTACATACCAGTTCACGCTGGAGCAGATCGAAGCCATGAAGCGTCAGGCGGTTCTGGATGCCAAGGAAAAAATGAAAGAGGAGATCGCGAAGGAGATCGATGAGCACATCCAAGAAGAATGGAAACAGCGAGAACAGGAAATGTCCGGAGAGAATGAGCAAGAACGAATCGAGAAAGTTCTGGCGCTTCTGATGTCAGTTCCTGCACGGATCCTGTGCGAGAAGTTCCACTGGAAAGGTGTCAGGGATGATAATGATCATCGGTCAAAGCTCCTTCAGTTCTCAGAGGCAATTGTGAAGGAAGTGAACCGGATCTGTGGTGATGAGAATGCAGATATCCGGAAATACCGGGATGAAACATATGAACTGTATGGCGTGAAGTATGAGGTGAAATGAGGATGAGAACCCAGTGGGATGAAAAAGTTGCGAAGGCGTTGAAAAAGAAAAACCAAGAGACAGAGTACGCGGCTATGAGCGAGGATAAGGGCAGACACAGCTGGTCGGCAGCACATCCGGCGTACATGGGGACAAGCCTTTGCTCGGATCCGCGTTATCGAGGAGGTGATACCAATGGACAAGGAGATTCTGAAGCAGTACATAGATGCCTGCGAGCAGGTGAAGGAGGCGAAAGTGGATATACTGAGGCTTAAGAAGAACCGGAAGAAAATCGTGCAGGACCGGGTGTCCGGATCGGCGCATGAGTTTCCGTATACCGTCAAGAGTTTCCACATCGAGGGTCTGTCATATCCGGTGGTAAAGGATCCGGATGAACTGGATAGGCGGGAAGCAATCCTTCAGGAGCGGCTTCAGCGGGCGGAGGAGATTAAGCACCAGGTGGAGGCATGGATGCTCACGATTCCGCAGCGGATGCAGCGTATTATCCGATATCGGGTGTTCGAGGAGATGACATGGGCGGAGGTTGCGCAGCGGATGGGACGGCGGGCGACACCGGATGGAATCAGAAAAGAATATGAAAACTTTATGAAGGCAGCGTAAGTTTTTCCGTTTTTTCCTGTTTTTCCGTTTTCAAAATGTTATAGTGTAACCTGAAGCCAAGGGCATACAGCCGGCGGCTTCCTACATCCTCCCTTAAGTGTAGGGAATGGCGGCTGGTTCGTAGACTGGCGATCAGCCGCAGACCATCAGGGCGTAGCTCAGTAAGCAGAGCAGCTGATACTTAATTAGCGTGTCGAGGGTGCAAATCCTTCCGTCCTGGTTCGCGGAGTAGAGCAGTCTGGAAGCTCGTCGGGTTCATACCCCGAAGGTCACTGGTTCAAATCCAGTCTCCGCAATTTGCCTGGTTTCGGGATCTCCACCCAGACATTCCAGGTAGCAAAAGGCATCCTTGAAAAAGGGTGCCTTTTGTGTTTAAGATTTATTTCCTTTACAATATGTGATATACTAAAAAAAATAAATGTCGAAATGGAGAATTTGATATGGATAAGATAGCATTACTGGATGAACTCGTTGAAAAAATTGTACAACTGAATTTTGGCGATGTGGAAGGGAAAGGAGCATTAGCTTCAACAGCTGACTTATATGCAAGAAAATTTTTTGGAGATGATAGTCAGTACATAAAAAGAATTAGTAAAGTTAATTTTAGCCCGATAATATATCCATGTGATACAAATACACAGCGTAATTGCTGGGAGGGGGGAAAAACGTCTTTAAAGAATATTGTGCTTACCATGAAAAAAGAGCTGGCCTTAGATAGTGATATGAATTCCGCAATAATTCCTGCTTCAGCGAAAAAAGAAACACGGGATATCTTTATCGTACATGGTCATGATGAAGCTATGAAACTTGATGTTGCTCGAACCATAGAAAAATTGGGATATAATTCAGTGATTTTACACGAACAACCAGATAAAGGCAGAAATGTTTTGGTTAAATTAATTGAGGAAAGTGACAATTGCGGTTTTGCAATAGTATTACTTTCTCCAGATGATTATGGATATCCTGTAAATGCGGATGATTCTAATAGAAAAACGAGAGCTAGACAAAATGTTGTTTTAGAATTAGGGTATTTTATGGGAAAATTACGACCGGATCGAGTTGTTGTATTATATAAAGATGCTTCCGATTTTGAAATTCCATCAGATTTTGTTGGAACATTATATAAGAAATATGATGAATCTGGCAGTTGGAAATTAGAAGTGGCAAGAGAATTAAAAGCGGCGGGATTTTCTGTCGATGCAAATAAGTTAATTGAGTGAGTAGATTATAGGGAGCCACCGCCGCGTGGCTCTTTTCTTTTACCCAAAATCAGACAGATGGGAAGGTGAGGTGAGTGGCCAACAATGAAAACTTAAAACCTGTACGAACCAAGAGTGAAGCAAGAGAACGTGGGAGAGCGGGCGGCAAGGCATCCGGGGAAGCCAGACGCAGGAAAGCGGACTTCCGGAGGACACTCAACGCCCTTCTCACGACAGAAATAGATAGCACGGAATGGACGCCTATCCTGAAGGCAATGGGGCTGGACTCCACCCTGGAATCGGCGGTCAACATGGCGATGATCAAAGAGGCCTTGGCGGGGAACGTGAAAGCGTATGTGGCAATCAAGGATGTCCTGGGACAGACCTCCAAGTCGGATACCGATCTGGAAGAGCAGCAGCTCCGCATGGCAGCGACCAAGTCGAAGCTGGGAACCGATGTGGAGGAAGAGCCGGAGGACGACGGATTCCTGGATGCATTGAATGAATCCGCTACGGATGACTGGGATCTGGGAGCAATGGAAGGAGAAGACGGCGATGATGAAGAAGAAACGACCGATATTTAAGTTTCAGGCATTTTCAAGGAAACAGCGCCAGATCTTCACCTGGTGGGCGGACAAGAGCCCGGTGAAGGATGCAGTCGGCATTATCGCGGACGGAGCGATCCGTTCCGGAAAGACCGTCAGCATGAGCCTGTCCTATGTGATGTGGGCGATGTCAAAGTATGACGGCCAGAACTTCATCATGGCGGGGAAGACGATAAGCTCCTTCAAGCGAAATGTGCTGCAGAACCTCAAGCTGATGCTGACCAGCCGCGGGTATCACTGGATCTACCACATCTCCGGAGAATTTCCGAACATGCTGGAAGTCACCAGAAACGGCAAGACCAATTATTTTTATATCTTCGGAGGCAAGGACGAAGGTTCCCAGGACCTGGTACAGGGTATCACGGCAGCGGGAGCCTTTTTTGATGAGGTCGCCCTGATGCCGGAGAGCTTCGTCAATCAGGCAACGGGCCGTTGCTCCGTTGAGGGCGCAACCTGGTGGTTTAACTGCAACCCGGCGGGACCGATGCACTGGTTCAAGCTTGAGTGGATCGATAAGCGGAAGAAAAAGAGGCTCCTGTACCTTCACTTTACGATGGATGACAACTTAAGTCTTTCGGAAAAGGTCAAGGCAAAGTACCGGGAAATGTACGCCGGGGTTTTCTATCTGCGGTATATCAAGGGCATGTGGGCCGTGGCGGAAGGTCTGATCTACACGATGCTCACAAAGGAGAACCTGTATACGAACGCGGATCGTCCGGCAGGCCTGAAGAGCACGGCAGCCAAGACGATCACCGTGGACTACGGTACCACAAACCCCTGCGTATTTCTGGAGGTGTGGGACGATGGGGAAACGTTGTGGGTTGATCGGGAGTACCGTTGGGACAGCCGGTCAGAGGAAGCAAGACGCAGCGGAAACCCGCAAAGGACAGATTCGCAGTATGCAGACGATATGGAAGAGTTTATGGGAGCAGATCCAGAAGATCAGTGCATGGTCGTCGTGGATCCGTCAGCGGCATCCTTTATTGCAGAGCTCCGCAGCCGTGGCGTGTATGTAAAACCGGCGAACAACGAGGTGGAGGACGGGATCCGCGTGGTCGGATCGCTCTTGGCAAAGCGGAACATCCGGATCAACAAAGAAAACTGCAAGGGACTGCTCGGAGAGATGCGGTCCTACGTCTGGGACGACAAGGCGGCAGAGCGGGGCGAGGAAAAGCCCGTGAAGCAGAAGGATCACGGCCCGGATGCGTTAAGATATTATTGCTATACGGTCCTTCCAAAGTGGCGGATCGGGGCATAGGAGGAAGTTAAATGTCAAAGAAAAGGACATCACGCCAGACAAGGGCGGCTACAAAACAAAATATACATTCGAGGGCGCCCGTCATGACGATGGACGCCTTTTCTAATCCTGCGGCAAGGATCGGATTCGGAACGCTGGATCTTCTCCAGGCAACAGAGTACCCGATGACCCGGATGACGCAGAACTATCAGCTTCTGACAAGCCTGTACCGGGAGAACTGGATTATTCAGAACATTATCTCAACGATCCCGAACGACATGATGAGGAAATGGTACGACTTGAGGACCAGCGTGGCGCCGGAATATCTGAAGCAGATGACACAGTTAGAGCGCCGGACACAGATCCGGAAGAAGCTGCTCCTTGGAATGTACTGGGGACGGCTCTACGGCGGCGCGGTGGGCGTGATCCTGATCAAGGGACATAATGATATGAGCCAGCCGCTGAATCTGGACACGATCATGCCGGGAAGCTTTCTTGGACTTCATATTCTGGATCGTTGGAACGGAGTGTACCCGGAAGGAGAGCTTGTCACGGATCCGGAAGATCCAGACTTCGGGCTTCCGATGTTCTACACGGTCCGGAATGATGAAACAGGGACCATGGTGGCGAGAGTTCATCACAGCCGGGTGATCCGGTTCATCGGCAGGGAGCTTCCATGGATGGAGCAGGTGACCGAACAGTACTGGGGTGAGTCGGAGGTCGAAGCAATCTATGAGGAGCTGACCCGCCGGGACAACGTGGCCGGGAACATTGCGGCACTCACATTCCGGGCGAATATCAACTACCAGGAGACCGATGGCCTGGATCAGCTGCTCGGATCCGCAAACTCTGAGATCCAGCGGCGCTTCTGGAACACACTGGCGGCGCAGTCCGTGATGGAGAGCAACTTCGGAACCCGGATGATCAACAAGGGGGACGCGATCCACAATACCCAGTACACCTTTACCGGACTTCCGGATGTCTATGACCGTGTCATGATGGACGTGGCCGGAGCCGCAAGGACGCCGGTGACGAAGTTATTTGGACGTTCGCCTGCTGGCATGAACTCCACCGGAGAATCCGACCTGAAGAACTATTATGATTACATCGATGGACTGCGGGAGACGGAGCTCCGGGGAATCATTGAACGGCTGCTCCCGATCATGGCGCTATCGGCATGGGGCAGGATTCCGGACGATATGGACATCGACTTCCCGCCGATGCAGACGCCGGATGCGAAAGACGTGGCGGAGATCACAGAGCGGAAGAGCAATGCGATCCTTGCGGCATATCAGAATGACCTGATTGATGCGGCAACCGCTATGCAGGAACTGAAGAGTCTGTCCGATGAGACGGGACTTTACAGCAAGATCACGGATGAAGCAATCGAAGCCGGGAAAGGAAAGTTCTACTCGGAGTCCCGCAGCATGCAGGATCCTATGGCGGGCTTTTCCTTCCCAGGGAGCACAGGGGAGGATGATGTAGGCGATGGCAACGAAGATTCGGCCGCCGGAGAAGGCTGATGTTACGGCGCTGCTTCGAAATCTTTTCCTCCGGACAGAGCAGGAGCTGATCAGAGAGATCACCCGGAAACGTGCCGCAGGGCATGTAGAATATGCCGAGGTAGCGGCGCTGGAGCGGGTCCAGAAGATCCTTCAGAACATGGTGGACACCTCCTGGAGCTATGTGCCAGTGATGATCGAAAAGATTTTTTATCACTCGGATAAAGATGCCGCCGGGTATACCAACGCGAGGACGATCACAGGAACACGCTCCGTGACCCAGATCGCCATTATGGAGCAGTTGGCGAACAATCTTCAAGGGGAACTCATGGAGATGGCGGGAATGGCGAAGAGGAGCGTTGAGAACGTGTTTACGATCGCAAGGCTGGAGAATGATCCGTACCGGAAACTGGCATTGGAACAGATCCTCCGGCAGGAGGCGGCAGGTAAGCCGTGGATCAAGAGCAGCCAGGACCTTGTAAAGGAGTTGGAGACAAACGGAATTACAGGTTTTACGGACAAAGCTGGACGGAAATGGAGCATGCAGGCCTACGGAAACATGGCGGTCCGGACGACGGCCAGACAGGCGGAAGTGGCAGCACTCCTGACATTCGACGAGTATGATCTCTGGCAGATCACGAAAGTCGGGACAACCTGTCCGGTGTGTGCGCCGTTAGAAGGGCGTGTGTACTCGAAGAGCGGCACCAATCCGGATTATCCGCCGTTAACGATAGCGTTTGGGAAGGTCGATCCGTATGGGAGTAATGATCTGTCGAACACCTATCTGAACATCCATCCGAACTGCCTGCACAGCCTGGTCAAGTACACCACGATCGGCAAGAGCGCGGATCGGATCCAGAAGGACAAGGACTTTTCAAGCATCGAAAAGAATCCTCTGAGCCGAGATCCGCGGACGAATAAGCAGATCGCAGCGTACCGGGAAAAAGAGAAGAACCGGCAGCAGCTCCTCAGAGATATGAAGCAGCATAAAGAGTATCGGTCCATTCTGGGGAATGATGTACCGAAAGACTTTGCGAAGTTCAGGGAGTTGAAGTATAATGATTCCGAGAAATGGGATAAGATCCATATCCTGTATCAGGATGATAAACTGAAAAAGAAGATACGTGCTCCTGAAGTCAATAAGACGATAGAAGAAGGAAAGCAGGGTAAGCATATCCTCGGACACAAAAATTACAAAGATGGCCGTAGTTACTTGAAGGTATCTGTGGAAGAAGCACAGCGATTAGTTGATCAATATGCCGGAACAGGTCAAATAAAACGTGACAGCAAGGGACATTGGACGAATAAAGAATTTGTATCGGCGGACCATATAATTGGCGTTGTCGTGGATGCAAATACGGGAGAAACCATAGAAACTTCAAGATTTTCGATTCATTATTCGAAAAATGGTGTCCATATAGTGCCGAGAAAGGAGTAAGCTATGTTGGTAGGCAAGGAGCTTGAAATGTATCAGGTTCAAGGGAAAAGGGTGCAGATTTATTTAAATGACGGATCAGAATTGGTTGGAATGTGTACGGAATTTTCTGCGGCATACGATAATGATCCAGAAGAGGCAAGTATTACTCTGCACAGACCGTTAAAGGATGGAAAAGAACTTCCGTGGGAAACAGAAGTGATGGAGCATGAAATTAAAGAAATCAAAATAACAGATTAGTACCATCAGTCAGAAATGGCCGGTGGTATTTTTATACCCATTTTCAGGTGTTGCGACATCGCAACAAATAGGGAGGTGATTACAATGGGAATTTTCAAGTGGATCAGATGGATCAGGCAGCACCGTTGCAGCCATCACTACCGCAAGCATTGGAGCCGGGATTCTGGTCCGTATGGCGGATATGTGATGCGCTGCGCGAGGTGCGACAAGACAGAAAGGTGGAAATAGATGCTTGCGTATTACGGATACACGATAAGCCCAAACCAGCTCGAGACTGGCGAGGGCTTTTTGATTTGTAAGAATGTGCCAATCGCCCGCACCGGAACGCAGGAATATCTCGGAAATGAGCTGGGGCTCTCCGGTGGGGATTCCGGCCGGATCATCGCTGTCATCCGTTCGCCGGATGAAGTGTTTTCCGAGGCGGCCTTGGCGTCTTTTGAGGGCAAGCCGGTGACAAATGATCATCCGCCGGGACTGATCGGACCGGATGACGTGAAAAACTACGAGATGGGGCATGCACAGAATATCCGCCGGGGAACCGGTGAATGGAAGGACTTCATGATCGCGGATCTTCATATCCACGACAGAGACCTGATCGATGCGATCCAGAACGGAAAGCGGGAGATCAGCTGCGGATATGAATGTGATTATGCGAAGAATGAGGATGGCACATACAGCCAGAAAAATATCAGAGGGAATCATGTAGCGGTAGTGGACCGGGGAAGAGCCGGGAAGCGGGCCGCTATTTTAGATTCAGATAAAAACAAAAAGGCAGACAAGCCGGAAAGGAAAGCAATGAGCAAAAAGGGATTATTTTTCAACCTCTTCGGACAGGCCGTCAAGGATAAGAGTCCGGAAGAAATCCAGCAGATGGCCATGGATGCTGCGGCCGCGTTAGATGCGGAGGAGACAAAAGGCAAGGAGGGAGCGACCCCGGAGGGGGAAAAGACGTCAGAGGAGAAGCCGGGAGAGACAGGAAAGACTCCGACTAAGGACGCCGCGTTTCTGGATGCCCTGGATAAGAAGATCGACAGACTCTTAGAGGTCCTTGATAAAGCTCCGGAGGAAGAAAAGAAGGATCCGATGGACGAGGCCATCAAGGCATTAGAGGGAACCGAGGACGCTGATCCGAAGGGAGAAGAAAAGAAAGAGGGCGAGGCAAAGGTCGTTCCGGCAGAAGAGATGGATGGAGAATCTTCAGAAGGTATGGACAAAGCAGTAGCTCTCGGAATCTTAAAGGCAATGCGTCCGACCGTGGCCGCGATCCAGGATCCGGTACAGAGACAGGCTGTTTCTGATGCGCTGATCAAACTTGTTACCACAAACGATTCGAAGAGCGATATCAGCGCGATCTTAAATGCATCCCGCGCGAACGCAAAGAATGCAGCTGATAAAGCGCCGGTCATGGATGTGGACCAGTGTCAGGCCGCTTATGACGCAAGAAACCCGCACAAGAGAAAGGAGAATAACTGATGAGAGGACAGGTAATTGGAAAGAGCATGCCGCACGGCTATGCCGGAAGCTATGCAAGACAGGCAGATATGGTGGTAGACACCCATCCGAGCGAAGGTGAGATCGCATTCGGTGCGCCGGTAGTACTTGGAACCGCGGGAGCAGTAAAACCGTGGGAAGCAGCATCCACAGCGGCGAAGTTCGTCGGTGTCGCACTTCGTGAGGTAAAATCCGCAACGGATTATATGAACCAGAACGAGGGCGGATATCACAAAAACGAAGCTGTGCCGGTCATGAAGCGCGGCTGTGTGAACGTGATCTGCCAGAATGGCACACCGGCACCGGGCGGAAAGGTCTATATCCGCACCGTGGAAAATGAGTCTTACCCGAAGGCAGTTATCGGAGGCTTCGAAGCGGCAGCAGATACCGGAAAGAACGTGGAACTGACAAACGCACAGTGGAAGGGAAGCGCAGATGCCAATGGCGTGGCAGAGATGCGGATCCTGACCATCTTAAACGCATAGGAGGGAACGAGACATGGCATTTAAGAATGTAGGTACATACAACTTAGATAAAGCGGTGAGCGGGTCTGCCGGAGCCGCAAACGCAGGTGCATTTACAATGGACGCTGCCGGAATTGCCTCCGGACAGGCGTTCCTCACGGCTGAGCTTGAGAAGCGTGATACGCTCGTTCGGACACCGCTCACAAGCTTCACATACGCAAGAGATATCCCGATCCGTGTTGGCGGCGGCTGGGCAGAGTTTGTTTCCGCGATGCAGGTGGGTTACGGCATCACTGGAGGCTCCGGGGATAACCTGATGCATTCCGGCGGCGCGAACGGGATCCCGATGGTACAGGCAGACTTCTCGAAAGGACAGTATAAAACCCACGTGGTTGCCGCAGGTACCCGTGTGATGTGGGTCGATCTGCAGCGTGGTAATATGACCGGACGCAACATGGACAGTCTCCTTCGTGATGGTCTGCGTCTGACTTACGACAAGCACATGGATGAGAATACCTACGTGGGATTTTCCAGATTTGGCACCACAGGCTTGTTAAACAATCCGGATGTTACCGTAACAAACGCGGCAACCAATGGTGCAACGACATCCAGTACAAAGTTCAAGGACAAGACACCAGATCAGATTTTGAAGGACATCAACGAGGCGATCCTCTTAGCATGGAATGCCTCCGAGAACGATAATGCAGCGATTCCGAACCATATCATCATGCCGTATGAGCAGTTCAATTACCTCGCAACCACAAAGGTGACAGATCTGGCAGAAAAGACGATCTTAACCTTCCTGCTCGAGAACAACGTTGCCAAGCAGAACGGATCCGATCTTGTGATCGCAGCAACAAAGTGGTGCAAGGGAGCCGGAGATGCAGGGGTGGATCGTATGGTGGTCTATCGCAATGAGGAACGTTTCCTTGCGATGGATGAGTTGGTACCGCTGACGAGAGCCATGACAAGCTCTAACACTAATGACTTCTGCTTTGACACTGCCTATGCCGGAAACCTGTCCGAGGTAGAGATGTTCTACGACCAGACCATGCTCTATGTAGACGGAATTTAAGGAGGGAACACATGTTTATTATAGCGAAAAGAAATTATCTGGTGAGACGGGCCGATGGCTCGTTTTACCGGATCGAAAAGGATTATATCGGAGAGATCCCGGAGGATGTCGCAGAGAGTGAGCTCGTCCAGAGAGCGATCGTCGGCGGTAATATTGCGGTTCCGGGCGGTACCAAAGACAAGGAGCTCTATAAGGCAGATGATGCGGCGGCAGAGCAGGCAGCAGAATATGACATCCGTCCTGACACTGAGAAATCTGCGGCGGAGGAAGAGGCTAAGAAGTCTGTAAAAGCGAAGAGTACAAAGAAAGAGTGATGCCTATGTGGCCGTATGGAAGCACAAACCCGATGACAGCAAAGTTTCAGGCGGCAAAAGAGCAGGCGGCGAACCTTACACAGCCGGGAGAGCGGGGAGCTTACACGGAAGAGATATTCCGGGAAGACTTCCCGCAGTTTACGAAGAAAGTCACTCCAGAGAATGATGGGGATCCCGAAATTCAGGATCTTCTTCCGCAGGGGATTCTTCAGATGTTTCTGGAACAGGTCAATGACAGTGTCCTTCCATCGCGCTGGGGAAGCATGTGGCGCTATGCCGCAGGGCTTTACCTGGCGCATTTTGCGGCGATGTACTTAAAGACATACGCTCCGGAGTCTTCCGGGGCGGCACAGGCAGCCGCAAAGGCACAGCCCGCAGGAGTCATTAAGAGTGCCACTATGGGAGACACATCTGTCAGCTATGACAACTCCGCGGTGACGATCGGAACGGAGAAGTGGGGCAGCTGGAACGCCACACAGTACGGCCAGCAGCTTGCAACACTCGCCCGCTTGGTGGGGATGGGAGGCATGTATGTTATTTGATAATCCGATTTTTGAAGGCTGGTACACGGACCTTGTGGACGTTTACCGGGTAGTTACTGTGAAGGATGGAAGTATTTCCAGACAGGAGCGGAAGAAGGTTGGAGAGGGCATTCCGTGCCGCGTGTACCATACCGGAACCGGAAGCCCGAGCATCACGGACAATGCTGCAAGAACCAGGGGAGAAGATAAGATATCCTGTGATCTCTCTGCAGACATCCAGGCCGGGGATGAGCTTCATGTAATCCGCGGCGGGAACATCGGCAAAGCGAACCAGTCGGAACGGTATCTGGCCGGACCGCCGCAGGTTTATTACGATCCGATCGGCGGAGCGCTTACCGGTTTGGAGCACAAAGAGGTCGTTCTTCTGAGGGACAACCTGATCGGATCCGGGAGGTGATCGTTTGTCGAGCTTTGGAAGCCAGATGCGGAAACGACTGGAAGAACTGAGAAAAGCCGGAGAGAATGTTCCGCAGATCATGGCGGAGGTCGCTGAAGGAGCGACCATTGAGGCGGTTCGCGTGGCAACAGAAAAGACGCCGCCGAATGATGGAACCCTTGCCGGGACCAACATGAGAAGCGGGCAGATGGCACAGCACTGGGCGACAGACAGTGTGACAACACCGATTATGGCCGGCGGATCCATAATCACGGAGCTTAACAACAACATGCAGTACGCATCCTATGTGAATGATGGCCACCGAGTAGACAAGCACTTCGTTCCGGGACTGATCATCAACGGAAACCTTCTGGAGATGAGTCCGGATGGTTCCGGCGGTCTCATGGTCGGTACAAAGACAACTTATGTGCAGGGAAAATACATGAAGGAAGCGGGAATCGGAAAATACCGGGATACGATCCGGAAGGAACTGGATCGGAGAGTAAGGGAGGCACTCAAGTGATTTTTTCATTGCATCATGTGATCAACAGTCTGGCGGAGCTTCTTTCCGAAGGCTATCCGGAGTACCCGGTATATGACAGTCCAAATCAGCAGGGAACGAGTTTTCCCTGTTTCTTTATTTTCTACATGCCGTCCACGATCGAGGACCAGATCGGAAACCGGTATCTCCGGGATCTGGGCGTGGATATCGTCTTTGTGCAGCAGAGAAACCTCGCGAATGGAAACCAGAAGATCCATGAGATTGCGGACTTTCTGGACCGGAATCTGGAGATGTTCCGATATTCAGACGGCAGCGGGGACAGTGCGTTGATCGCGGTCTGGGAACGTCGGTGGAATATCGAGGATGAAGAACTGCATTACCAGTTCCATATCCGGGAGCGGATCCTGGTGGAAGAAACCGTAAATCTCATGCAGGACATGGAGGAAAACAATGTCGGAATCAAAGAGGACAGTTAAGAAAACGGCAAAGGCGGAAGAGAAAAAGTACTCCACGGAGAAGCTTTTAAAGAGCCGCCATCTTGCAGCGGATTTTGCCAGGGTGATCCTGACAGAACCGGAATACACGATCTCCGGGGCAATTGATGCTCTGGAGAGGGCATTGAAAGGAGGAAGATAACATGGCAGGCGGAACATGGATGAGCCAGAACAAGGTCCAGCCGGGCGTGTATATCAACACGAAGTCCAGCGGAAACCTTTCTGCGAGTATTGGAGAAAAAGGTATCGTGGCGATCGCGGAACCCCTCTCATGGGGGCCCTGTGAGGTCATGCAGACGATCATTCCGGGCGAGGACTTAACGCCTTACATCGGATATGACGTCACGAGTGAGAAGGCAATGTTCCTTCGGGAGATGATGAAAGGCAGTGATACGACTCCGGGTCCGATCAAGATCCTTCTGTATCGTCCAAAGGGAACCGACGGAGCCAAGGCAACCGGAACGATCGGAACATTGACGGTGACAGCATTGTACGAGGGAATCCGCGGTAACGATATCACAATGATCGTTCAGGAAGATCCGGACGCGGAGAGCACCTATGTAGTCTCTACCGTTGTGGATGGACGTACCGTAGATGAACAGACTGTCACAGAAATCTCCGGGCTTACAGCGAATGCCTGGGTCACATTCTCAGGAACGGGAAGTGCCTTCACGAAGACAGCAGGAACGGCGCTCACAGGAGGCAAGAACCCGACGATCGCCAATGCAGATTACTCTGCATTTCTGACTGCGCTTGAAAAGTATAGTTTCGATGTTGTGGTATACGACGGGGCAGAGCAGGTCGTTATCCAGGCATACGCATCCTTCGTGAAACGTATCTCGGAGCGCGTGGGACGCAAATGCCAGGCAGTTATGGCAGCAGCGGAAGAAAGTAACAGTGAGTGGGTGATCTCCGCAGGAAACGGTGTCAAGCTTTCTGACGGCACGGTTCTGACACCGCAGCAGGTGACTTGGTGGCTCGGTGGAGCAGAGGCCGGCGCCCCGTATAATCAGTCTCTTACATACGCCAGATATCCGAACGCGGTGGAGGCAAACCCGAAGTTTACCGACACAGAGATCGAGGAAGCAATCCAGAAGGGCAAGATCGTGTTTATCGATACCTTTGACACTGTCAAGGTATGCACAGATATCAACACCCTGACAAGCTTCACGGTGGATAAACAGAGCTGCTTTGCAAAGAACCGCGTGATGCGTGTCCTGAACCAGTTCTGCAACGATGTCTATAAGCAGTTTTCCTTGTATTACATCGGAAAGACCAACAACAACGACGATGGAAGAAATCTTCTGAAAGGCTGGATCGTTGGATACTTAAACGAGATGCAGGCAAACGGCGGAATCCAGAATTTTGAACCGGATGATGTGGAGGTTCTTGCAGGAAACGAGATCGATGCGGTCATCGTAAACGTTGCGATCCAGCCGGTAGACAGCATTGAGAAGATCTACATGACAGTAAATGTGTCTGTTAATTCGGATAATGAGTAAGGAGGTGTAAGACATGGCACTCAGCGAAGGATATTTACTTGCCCAGGACTCCTACCGCGGTGCGGCCGGAAAAGCTTTTGTTGCGATCAATGGCAGTAACGAGCTTCTGTTCGGAATCACAAAGTTTGAATCCAACGCAGAGATTCAGACCGGCGAGTTTAAAGTCGTCGGAGCGCTGACAGAGCAGGAAAAGATCAAGGGGTTAAAGTATTCCGGATCCGCAACGATCTATTATGGAACTCCGACGCTGCTGAAACTTCTGGTGGAATTCAAGCGTACCGGAAAGTTCCCGGTAATCAACTTCCAGATCACCAACGATGACCCCGCGTCATCTCTTGGATCGCAGACCGTGGTGCTCTACAACGTAATTCTGAAAAAGATCCCGATCGCGATTTTGGATGCATCTGCGGAAAGTCTGTCGGAAGATATTCAGTTCACATTTAATGATTTTGAGCCGCTGAAGCATTTCAACAGCCAGCCGTCTCAGTTAGGTAAATAAGGAGGACAAGTTTATGGGAAACTTAGGAGCATATTTAAGACCGATCCCGGCCGGGAAGACAAAGGAGATCTTTCTTGAAAATTTCAAGGATGAAAAGGGAAATAAGATTCCGTTCGTGGTAAAAGCGATCACCCCGAAAGAAAACGAGATGATCGTGAAGAGAAACACCATTAAGGGCAAGCTTAACAGCACAACTTATGGTAATGAGCTGATCGTTACATGCCTGGAGACACCAAATCTGAAGGATACGGAGCTCTGCAGCTTCTATGGCGTGATGGACCCGATGGAAGTTCCGAGTCTTATGTTCACCATCGGTGAAAAACAGGTCGTTATGAATGCCATTACTGAGATCAATGATATCAAGATGGCAAGCAATCTGATGAATGAAGCAAAAAACTTTTAGCGGGAGGAGACTGGGAGACAGAAACAAGTTATTTTGCATTTGTCTCCCTCGGAATCTTCCCGGAAGAGTTTGAAAAGCGGCCGTTGCGGGAGAAACTCCTCATGGCGGCAATGATGGATCGATTGTCGAAAGAGATCAAGGATAAGTAAGGAGGCGGGAGAATGGGACAGGTTCAGGAAAGACTCGTTTTGACAGATGATTTTACGGCTGCCTTTACCCGCTTCCTAAATCTGGGTGAATCAGCTGTAAGAACTGCTGGAGATGTAAACAGCAGTATTATCGCGATGGGACGTTCGTCAAATGACATTGCAGCGGCAGGATTTTCAATGCTGGATCAGAAGCTCTCAGATCTAACGGAAAAAATTCAGGAAAGCAATAACGTCTTGATCGAGACGATTGATAATCAGTCTCGTCTGGGGCAGGAAACGCAGAAAACAAATGATCAGGCCGGAAAACTTTTAAGTACGTTCAAACGTATTGCTGCCGCGGCCGGTGTAACGACACTGGTTCGAAATTTCCTTGATTTTTCTGATACGCAAACACAGATCACTGCCAGATTAAACCTAATGAATGATGGACTGCAAACGACAGATCAACTCAGTGAAATGATCTATCAGTCGGCTCTGCGGTCAAAGTCATCGTATTCAGATACGGCAGATGCGGTCGGTAAGATGGGCTTGAATGCGAAGAATGCGTTCTCATCAAACCAGGAACTGATTGCTTTCACCGAACAGGTCAACAAGCAGTTCAAGATCGGCGGTGCATCAGCTCAGGAACAGAGCAATGCGATGGTGCAGCTCACCCAGGCGATGGCGGCGGGTGTCCTTCGTGGACAGGATTTAAACTCCATCCTTGCGGCGGCCCCGGGAATTGCCAGAACCATCGAGGAAAGCATGGGCTGGGCGTCCGGATCCATTAAGCAGTATGCGGAAGATGGAAAGGTTACGGCTCAGGTCGTAAAGAACGCGCTGCTTGATATGGCGGAACAGACGAACCAGAAGTTTGAATCGATTCCGATGACCTTATCGGATGCCATGACACAGGGACAAAACATCGTTCAGCATAGCGTGAAACAAATGGCGCAGTCCTGGAACGATTTTATCCAAACAGATAAAGGGCAGGAGATCCTTGGAGAAGTGATCTCGCTGTTCTCAGTTCTGGCACAGGTTGGAACAGACGCGTTGGCGGCCGTGGGAGCCGGAGCTCTTTGGGTACACGATAATATGGATATGATCTTACCGATCTTGATGGCGGTCGGAGCTGGATTTTTATTTATCAAGGCTCAGGCGATTCAGACGGCTCTCGCAAGTGCAACGGCGGCAGGAATACATGGCGCTGCGTGGGCCGCGGCAAACTGGCCGGTTCTTTTACTTGTCGCATTGTTCGCTGGGGCGTTGATTGCAGCGCAACAGTTCGGAATCGGTATGCAGGAAGTTGGCGGCTGGGTTGGTCAGGTATTCGGCATGATTTATGCGGTTGGATACAATGCATTCGCTACACTCTGGAACGTAATTGCATCATTTGCGGAGTTTTTCGCGAATGTATGGAATGATCCTCTTGGAGCAACCGTGCGCTTGTTTTCCAGTACCCTTGATACGATTCTTGGCATGGTTGAGACTGTGGCCGGAGCTATCGATGCATTGACAGGATCACACCTGCAGGCGGCGGTAAGTGGATTCAGGGGAAAAGTATCTGGCTGGGTGGACAGTACATTCGGAGAGAATGCGGTCCAGATTAAACGTATGGCAAACCTTGATGTCAGTGCCACAGCTAAACAGTTCGGTGACTACGGTGCGAATCTGGGTTCTAAGATTGAAAATCTTGATCTTGATATCAGTAAGCTTGCAGGCAGCTTCGGAGACTTGGATCTATCCGGAAATGGAGATATTGACAAGGTGGCTAAGGTCGGAAAAGTCGGCAAGGTAGATGATATCAAACTGTCAGATGAGGACCTGAAGATCTACAGAGATCTCGCGGAACGGCGGTACATGAACCGGATCGAGCTGAAGACCATGGCTCCAGAGATCAACGTGACGATTCCGCCATCCTCTGGTGGAAATCTCACAGCGGATGATGTCTCAGAACATCTCAGAAAGATGCTGATCGAGGAGATGAACTCGCAGACACCGGTCCCGCACGGATGATGAAAGGAGAGTATGCATGGGAAAACTGAAGAATGGATGCTCGATTTATCTGGTGTTCGCCGGAAAAAAAGTCAAGCTTCCAGTAAATCCGGAGGAGATCGAGATAAAGCATCCGACGAACCATAAAACATATGATGTCATCGGTGTGGGAGAGATTGTGGTTCCCAGAAAACCTTCGTTAAAAGAGGTTTCCTGGGAATCTTTTTTTCCCGGGGACCGCAGTGCCGTGTATGTGAACAGTGGAGCAAAAGCGCCCTCCTATTATCTGAAATACTTTAAAAACGCACTGAAAAAGAAACAGATCTGCCGCCTGATCATAACAAGATCGGGTGGATATGATACGAACATGAAGTGCATTGTTTCAAACTTCGAGGTGAAGGACAAAGGCGGAGAGCCGAAGGATATTTATTACAGTCTGGAGCTGAAGGAATACCGTTCTTACGCGCCAAAGGTCGTATCGATTCTCACGACGCCGGCGGCAGGACAGGCAACTGCGGAAGCAACCACAGAAACTGCGAGAGCAGTGGAAGCGCCGGTTCTTAGAGTGGGTGCACCGGTCGTTGTGAATGGTGAGTACTGCTACGACAGCTATGGCGGAAGACCGCATGGGACAGCGAATAACCTAAGCACCACCGTGACCAGGATCGTTTCCGGTAATCCTTATCCGATCCATGTCGGATCTTATGGCTGGGTAGCAGAGAGCCAGCTGCAGATAACGGGGTGATGAAAGATGGAGAGATCATTGCAGGTCCAAATTAAAGGAAAAGCTC
>ERZ837487.1231-NODE-1231-length-31940-cov-22.884366_pt1 | contig 31940 bp, 30 predicted proteins | sample MGYA00519911_ERZ837487 | MGnify/ENA primary metagenome ERZ837487 (study PRJEB31850, sample SAMEA3708818) | human gut metagenome | biome: human gut; feature: human-associated habitat; material: faeces | place: China | collected 2014 ... | reverse complement strand
GATGCTCTACCAGCTGAGCTAACCGTCCATATTCTGTTTTGCCGAAATCAGCTTGTTTATATTACCATACCTTTTTCCAAAAAGCAAGCCCTTTTTTCAAAAATTGTAAAACTTTTTTGAAACCCCGGCGCGGAGAAGCCCTTTTTGGCGTGGCAGCGTCTATTCCGGGCGAAAATGCAGCAGAGTCTGTATTGCTCACACCGTTTTGGTGTGATATAATAATTAGGTTATAATAGGAATAGTATCGGAAGGAATCGCAGCATGAGAGTTTTGGGCATCGACCCCGGCTATGCCATCGTGGGCTGGGGCGTGGTGGATTATGCGGGCAACCGCTTTGCGCCGGTGGATTTCGGCGCGGTGTGCACCGACGCAGGCGTGCCGTTCGAGCGGCGTCTGGATGAAGTGTACACCGGCATCAAGGAGGTCATCGACCGCACGAAACCGGAAGTGCTGGCCATCGAAAAGCTGTTCTACCAGCACAACCAGACCACAGTCATCGGCGTGGCGGAAGCCCGCGGGGTCATCCTACTGGCGGCGGCGCAGGCGGGACTGCCCATCTACGAGTACACCCCCATGCAGGTCAAACAGGCGGTCACCGGCTACGGCAAGGCCGTGAAAAAACAGGTGCAGGAAATGACCCGTGTGCTATTGCACCTGCCCGCCGTACCGAAGCCCGATGACACCGCCGATGCGCTGGCCATGGCCATTACCTTCTGCCACACCAACGGCAACCAGCTCAACCGCTTTGTCCGCCGCGTGGCAGGGCCGATCTGACCAATAGAAAAGCTCTCCCGAAGGGGAGAGCTGGCAATGCCGGAAGGCATTGACTGAGAGGGTTTGTATGATCTATTGCTTGACAGGAAAAATCATCAAGAAAAGCATGAACGCAGTGGTGCTCAGCTGCGGCGGCGTGGGCTACTACACTCAGTGCCCGGCCAGTGTGGCAGGGGCGCTGCCCGGCGTGGGCAAGGAGGCAACGCTCTACACCGTGATGAGCGTGACCGAAAACGACGTGAGCCTCTACGGCTTTGCCACCGAGGAGCAGCAGGCCTGCTTTGAAATGTTGACCGCCGTGTCCGGTGTGGGGCCGAAAGTCGGCCTTGCCATCCTGAGCGTGATGGAGCCGGACCGTGTGGCGCTGGCCATCTCGGCGGGCGACCATAAAGCGTTCAAGGCGGCATCCGGCGTGGGGCCGAAGCTGGCGCAGCGCATCGTGCTGGAACTGAAAGATAAGGTGGCCAAGGGCTTTGTGGACGGCATCTCGCTGGAGGATGTGGCCGGTGCTTCGGCCGACAGCCCGGCCTCGCAGGGCAGCGCGCAGGCCATTGCGGCGCTGGTATCGCTGGGTTACAGCCAGAGCGAAGCCGCGCTGGCCATCTCCAAGATCGATGCGACGCTGCCCGTGGAAGAGATCATCAAGCTGGCGCTTCGCAGCATGGCAGGCAGGAGGTAAACGATGCAGGACGAAACCGCGCTGTACGGCGCAAAAATGATGCAGCCCGGCATGACTGTGGCAGACAGCGAGGAAAACAACCTCCGCCCGCAGCATCTGGAAGACTACATCGGACAGGAAAAGGTCAAGCAGAACCTGAAGATCTATCTGGAAGCCGCCAAGCGGCGCGGCGAGCCGGTGGATCACATCCTGCTCTACGGCCCGCCGGGTCTGGGCAAGACCACGCTGGCGGGCATCATCGCCAACGAGATGGGAGTGCAGATCCGCATCACCAGCGGCCCGGCCATCGAAAAGCCTGGCGACCTTGCCGCCCTGCTGACCAACCTGCAGGAAGGCGATGTGCTGTTCATCGACGAGATCCACCGCCTGTCCCGGCAGGTGGAAGAGGTGCTGTATCCGGCGCTGGAAGATTATGCGCTGGATATCATGATCGGCAAAGGCCCCAGCGCCCAGAGCATCCGCATCAACCTGCCGCGCTTCACGCTGGTGGGCGCCACCACCCGCGCCGGCCAGATCACCGGCCCGCTGCGGGACCGCTTTGGCGTGCTGCTCAAGCTGGAACTGTACAGCCCGGACGAGCTGAGCCGCATCATCCAGCGGTCGGCAGGCATCCTCGACCAGCCCATCACACCCGAGGGTGCTTACGAGCTGGCCAAGTGCAGCCGGGGCACGCCCCGCGTGGCCAACCGCTTTTTAAAGCGCATCCGCGACTTTGCCACGGTGCTGGGCGACGGCATCATTGACCGGGATGTGGCGCTGATGGGTCTGAAGCGGATGGACGTGGATGCGCTGGGTCTGGACGAACTGGACCGCAATCTGCTGCGTGCCATCATTGAAATGTACAACGGCGGCCCGGTGGGTCTGGAAACGCTGGCGGCGGCTCTCGGCGAGGAAGCCGTCACGCTGGAAGACCTGTGCGAGCCGTACCTGATGCAGATGGGTTTTCTGACCCGCACCCCGCGCGGGCGCTGCGTCACAAAGCTGGCCTATGAACATCTGGGCATGAAAGCGCCGGAGTCCGGCAGCCCGGAGGACAATGGGCAGCAGAGTTTATTCTGAGAGGGGTATTGATTATGGGAAAATATTTTGGAACCGACGGCGTGCGCGGTGTGGCGGGCGCTGACCTGACCTGTGAGCTGGCCATGAAGATCGGCCGCGGCGCAGCCGCTGTGCTGACCGGCAGCACCGGCCACCGGCCCCGCATCCTGATCGGCAAGGACACCCGCCAGTCCGGCGATATGCTGGAAGCCGCCCTGACCGCCGGTCTGTGCAGCGTGGGCGCGGATGTGGAAAGTCTGGGCGTGCTGCCCACCCCCGCCGTGGCCTATCTGGTGGGTAAGTACAACGCAGATGCCGGTATCGTGATCTCGGCATCTCACAACCCGATGGAGTTCAACGGTATCAAGATCTTTGCGGGCACCGGCTACAAGCTGCCCGACGAGGTGGAAAACCAGATCGAAGCTTACATTGATAACGACTGTGCTGGTATCGAGCTGAAGACCGGTGCCGAGGTGGGCCGCGTGTCCCGCCGGGATGACGGCCTGCAGGACTATGTGGATCACCTGTACGAGTCGGTCAACGGCGACCTGTCCGGCCTGAATGTCTGCATCGACTGCGCAAACGGCGCTTCTGCCGCCGTGGCACAGAAGCTGTTCCCCCGTCTGGGCGCAAAGTGCACCTTTATCGGCATCCAGCCGGACGGCCAGAACATCAACAAGGGCGTGGGCAGCACCCATCTGGACAATCTGGAAAAGGCTGTGGTCGAGGGCGGCTTTGACTGCGGCATTGCTTTTGACGGCGACGCCGACCGCTGCCTTGCCTGCGACGAAAAGGGCCGCGAGATGGACGGCGACAAGATCATTGCCCTGCTGGCCATGACCATGAAGGACAAGGGCCGTCTGGACGGCGACACCGCCGTGGTGACGGTCATGTCCAACCTGGGCTTCATCAAATACATGGAGAGCCAGGGCATCAATACCGAAAAAACTGCCGTGGGCGACCGCTATGTGCTGGAAAACATGCGGGAGAACGGCTATTCCATCGGCGGCGAACAGAGCGGCCATGTGATCCTGCTGCACCACGCCACCACCGGCGACGGTGAGCTGACCGCCGGTAAGCTGCTCAAGCTGCTGGCTGAGAGCGGCAAGAAGATGAGCGAGCTGAATGGCATCTATGCCCAGTACCCGCAGGTGCTGGTGAACGTGACCGCCAATGCCGCCCAGAAAGCCGCCTACAAAGAGGATGAAGTGCTGGCCGGCTTTATCGAGAACGAGCAGCAGAAACTGATGGGCATGGGCCGCGTGCTGGTGCGCGTGTCCGGCACCGAGCCGAAGATCCGCGTGATGGTGGAAGGCCAGGATCTGGACGCCATCCACCACTGTGCAGACCGCATCGTGGATAAGATCAACAAACGTATTCTGGGCCAGTAAGGAACCGATAGAAGAGAAGGGAGGACGCTATGCGCCCTGCAGATACCTGGAAAGATTATGAACTGCTGGATGCCACCGAGGGCAACCGGCTGGAACGCTGGGGCGAGACCATCCTGATCCGCCCCGACCCGCAGGTGGTGTGGAAGACCCCGAAGCAAAGCCCCCTGTGGGCGAAGGCGGACGCCGTCTATCACCGCTCCAATCAGGGCGGCGGCGAGTGGGAGTACCGCCGCCGTCTGCCGGAAAAGTGGAAGATCAGCTGCGGCGAGGGCGAGGATAAGCTCACCCTCATCGTCAGCCCCACCGGCTTCAAGCACACGGGCGTGTTCCCGGAGCAGGCGGTGAACTGGGCGTGGTATCAGCAGAAGATCCGCGCGGCCGGCCGCCCCGTGAAGGTGCTGAACCTGTTCGGCTACACCGGTGGTGCCACGCTGGCCTGTGCGGCGGCGGGGGCCACCGTCTGTCATGTGGATGCCTCTAAGGGCATTGTGGCATGGGGCAAGGACAATGCCGTGGCAAGCGGCCTTGCCGACCGCCCTATCCGCTGGCTGGTGGACGACTGCGCCAAGTTCGTGGCGCGGGAAAAGCGCCGCGGCAACACCTACGACGGCATCATCATGGACCCGCCCAGCTACGGCCGCGGCCCCGGCGGCGAGATCTGGAAGCTGGAAGACTGCATCTACGACCTGATCAGCCAGTGCGAAGAAGTGCTGAGCGATAAACCGCTGTTCTTTGCGGTCAACAGCTACACCACCGGCCTGTCCCCGGCGGTCATGGAATATATGCTCAAGACCACGCTGGTGCCCCGCTTCGGCGGCAAGACCAGCTGCGACGAGATCGGCCTGCCGGTGTCTGCCACCGGCGGTGTGGTGCCCTGCGGTGCCACGGCCATCTGGGAAGAATAAGAGAAAGAACCCTCTCAGTCGCCTTGCGGCGACAGCTCCCCCGAAAGGGGGAGCTTTGTAAGAGCTTACGGTAAGATGAATAAAAGCTCCCCCTGAGAGGAAAGACTTCCCCCGTTCCGGGGGAAGATGTCACCGCAGGTGACAAAAGGGGGAATCTGGCACGGCGTCAGCCGTGACTGAGAGGGTCAAACGATCTGAGAATGGGGTACAGCCCCTTTCGGAGGGGCGCACCACCAGAAAGAGAAAACCAAATGAGTGAAACGATTTTAACAGCAGAAAACTTAAAGTTCCGCTATGACAGTGAACAGCCTGTTTATGCGCTGGACGGCGTATCGACAAGCGTGAAGCGCGGCGAGTTCGTGGCCGTACTGGGGGCCAATGGCTGCGGCAAGTCCACGCTGGCCAAGCACTTCAACGCCATTTTGCTGCCCGAGAGCGGCAAGGTGTATGTGGAAGGCATGGACACCGCCGACGAGGACAAGATCTACGACATCCGCCAGACCGTGGGCATGGTGTTCCAGAACCCGGACAACCAGATCGTTGCCACCGTGGTGGAGGAAGACGTTGCCTTTGCGCTGGAAAACCTCGGTGTGCCGCCGGAGGAGATGCGCCGCCGCGTGGACGACTCCATGAAGATGGCGGGCATCTACGACTACCGCGAGCGCGCACCCCACAACCTTTCCGGCGGCCAGAAGCAGCGCGTTGCCATTGCGGGCGTTGTGGCCATGCGCCCAGACTGCCTGATCCTGGACGAAGCCACCGCCATGCTGGACCCCCGGGGCCGTGAGCAGGTGATGCAGACCATCCACCATCTGAACAAGAACATGGGCATCACCGTGGTGGCCATCACCCACTATATGGAAGAAGCCGCGCAGGCCGACCGTGTTCTGGTGATGAGCAAGGGCCATGTGGTCATGGAGGGCACCCCGAAAGAAGTGTTCAGTCAGACCGAAAAGGTGCGCTCGCTGCATCTGGACGTGCCGCAGGCCGCCGAGCTGCGGGACGAGCTGGTGAAGGCCGGCATCCCGATGCCGGAGGGCATCATCGACACCGGCGAGTGCGCACAGGCGCTGTATGAACTGCTGCAGTAAGGGGGAACAGACGAAATGGCAGATATCATCAAAGTAGAACATCTGAGCTACGTCTACAACCCCGGCCTGCCCAATGCAGTCACCGCGCTGGATGACGTGAGCTTTACCGTGGAAGAGGGCGACTTTGTGGGCATCATCGGTGCCACCGGCTCTGGCAAGAGCACCCTCATCACCCACATGAACGGCCTGAACCGGCCCACCAGCGGCAAGATCTTCATCGACGGCCGCGACCTGTGGGCCGACCCGGAAAAGATCCGGGATTTCCGTTTCCTCACCGGACTTGTGTTCCAGTACCCGGAATACCAGCTGTTCGAGGAGACCTGCTATAAAGATATTGCGTTTGGCCCAAAGAATATGGGTCTGGACGAAGCCGAGATCGACCGCCGCGTGCACGAGGCCGCAGACTTCGTGGGTCTGGACCCGGCGTTGCTGGAGCGCAGCCCCTTTGAGCTGTCCGGCGGCCAGAAGCGCCGCGTGGCTGTGGCGGGCGTCATGGCCATGAAACCCCGCATCCTTGTGCTGGACGAGCCTGCCGCCGGTTTGGACCCGGAAGGGCGCGACGATATCCTCTCCGAAGTGAAGGAATACCACAAAAAGACCGGCACCACCGTGCTGCTGGTGTCCCACAGCATGGAGGACATTGCCAAGTACGCCAACCGCGTGCTGGTGATGAGCAACAAGAAAATCGCCATGTACGACACCGTGGAAAAGGTGTTTGCCCGTGCGCCGGAACTGCTGGAGCTGGGCCTTTCCGTGCCGCAGGTGACCAAAATTTTCCTCAAGCTGCGGCAGATGGGCGTGGATGTGCCGGCCGACGTGTACACCGTTCCCTATGCGGTCAAGATGATTTTGGAAGCCAAGCGCCGTCGGGACGCGGGCGAAAGCCTTGTGCTGCCCCGCGAAAATGCAACGAAAGGGGGGCGCTGACAAATGCTGAGAGATATTACCATCGGCCAGCACTTCCCGGGCAACAGTCTGGTGCACCGGTTCGACCCGCGCCTGAAGCTGGTGCTGACCATCGCCTATATCGTGCTGCTGTTTGCGGCGTCCAACCCGCTGGGGCTGGCCCTTTCCATCCTGTTCCTTGCAGCGATGTACAAGGTGGCAAAGATCCCGGCCAAAATGATCCTCAAGAGCCTCAAGCCCATCCTGCCCATCGTGATCTTCACGGCGGTGCTGAACCTGTTCTTTGTGACCGGCGAGGGCGATCCGCTGGTCAAGCTGGGTTTTCTGACCATTTACGCCGAGGGCGTGCGCTATGCTGTGCTGATGGCGGTGCGCGTGATGGCGCTGATCGCGGGCACCAGCCTGCTCACCTACACCACCAGCCCCATCGTGCTGACCGACGCCATCGAACAGCTGCTCAAGCCCCTTGGCAAGCTGCACTTCCCGGTGCATGAGCTGGCCATGATGATGAGCATCGCCCTGCGGTTCATCCCCACCCTGATCGAGGAGACCGACAAGATCATGAACGCCCAGAAGGCCCGCGGTGCCCAGCTGGACACCGGCAAGATGCTGGACCGGGTCAAGGCGCTGGTGCCGGTGCTCATCCCGCTGTTCATCTCGGCCTTCCGCCGTGCCGACGAGCTGGCCATGGCCATGGAGTGCCGCTGCTACCGCGGCGGCGACGGCCGCACCCGGCTCAAGGTGCTGCGGTGCGAAAAGCAGGATTATATCGATCTTGCCGTGTGCATCGCCTGCTTTGCGGTCATTCTGGCCTCCCGGCTGGTGTTCCCGAATTTTTAAAAGGAGAACCCTCTCAGTCAAGGCCTGATGGCCTTGACAGCTCCCCCGAAAGGGGGAGCTTTTGCCCGGTGGACGTAAGGTCTGTTCTTTTCAACAGAAGTAGATATTTCCCCTTATAGCGCATAAAGCTCCCCCTTTGGGGGAGCTGGCGCGCAAGCGCCTGAGAGGGTTTTAGACTATGAACTTTTTACTTACCCTTGCCTACGACGGCACGAACTACTGCGGCTTTCAGGTGCAGCCCAACGGGCGCAGTGTGGCCGAGACCTTTCAGGACGGGCTGGAAGCCGTTCTGGGCACCCGGCCCGATATCAAGGGCTGCAGCCGCACCGATGCCGGGGTGCATGCGCTGGGCTTCCGGCTCAACTTCTACGCCGACACCCGCATCCCGCCGCAAAAACTGCCGCTGGCGCTGAACCAGCATCTGCCGCCGGACATCCGGGTGCTGGATGCGCAGATCGTGCCGGAGGATTTCCACGCCCGGTATGCGGCGCATACCAAGACCTACCTGTACCGCATCCACAACAACCCCATCGATTCGCCCTTTGACGCGGCCTACTATACCCGGGTGCCGAAGCGTCTGGACGAAGCGAAAATGCAGGCGGCGGCGCAGCAGTTCGTGGGCAGGCACGATTTTCTGGCTCTGTGCGCGGCGGGCAGTTCTGCAGCAGCCCACGGCGACACGGTGCGCACCATCACCGACTGCCATGTCACCCGGCGGGGTGACGAGATCGACATTGAGGTGACGGCGGACGGCTACCTCTACAACATGGTACGCATCCTCGCCGGCACCCTGTGCGAAGCGGGGGCAGGCAGATTGCAGCCGGAGGAGATCCCGGCTATTCTGGCCAGCCGCGACCGCAGCCGCGCCGGGCCGACCCTGCCGGCAAAAGGCCTGTTTTTAAAGTGCGTGGAATACCCGGAAATGAAGGAGAACCATTCATGAGCAAAATCCGACGCGGCGGCCCGAACCGTTCGAATGAGGGCGAGCCGCTTTCTGCCGGGCGGGTCGAATACCTTGAAGCCGCCCGTGCCCGTGCCCGCAATAAAAATATCCGCCGCACCGTGGTCATTGTGGTGGTGCTGACGCTGTTCATCCTGTTTGCCACCGGCGCGGTGGGGTCTTCCATTGCGCGGGCCAAGGATGTGGTGGACGCGGTGCACATCGCACTGACCCCGGCATCCGGCTGGCCGCAGCAGACTGGCATTGTGGACCCGGATGTCGTGGTGCCCATGTCCGGCAGTTTTGTGGAGCTGGGCGGCGACAGCTGCGCGGTCTACAGCCTGAACGGAACAAAGCTCAACAGCATCCAGAGCGGCTATGCCCGCCCGGCCATTGCTGTGGGCAAAACCCGCTTTGTACTGTACAACCGCTCCGGCAATGAGCTGCGGGTAGAGAGCCGCACCCAGAACCTGTATACCAAGACCATGGACAGCAACCTCTATCTGTGCGCTGTTGCCAACGCCGGGCAAGTGGCAGTCGTTACCGACGACCCGGAGAGCGTGGCAAAGCTGACCATCTACAATGCCGCCATGGAGCAGGTGCTGAGCTGGAATCTGACCAGCGAGCAGGGCACGCCCCTGCGCATGGCCTTCTCGCCGGACAGCCGCCGCATCGCAGTAGCCGCAGTGACCGCCAGCGGCGGTCAGCTGACTGAAAATCTCTATGTGCTGGGTCTCTCGCAGGGGGACCCGGTGCTGGTCGCTTCCGAGAACAGTGTACCCCAGTGGCTGGGGTGGCTGTCCGGTGACACTCTTCTGGCCATCTATGAGAACCGGGCTGTGCTGTACAACGCTGCCGGTGGGGAAAAGGCCAGCTACGATTTTGGCGGCGGCACGCTGGCCAGTGTGTCCAGTGTCAGCAGTGGTGTGGCGCTTCTGCTGCGCAACGGCCAGACCTGCACCGCCGTGCTGACGGACAAAAATCTGGGCGTGCAGTACAGCGGCAGCGTCCTTGCCGCCAACAGCATCGTGCGCACGGCGGATGCATTTTATCTGCTGACCGACAGCACCGTGGAGTGCTTCAATACAAGCGGAGAATTTCAGTGGAATCAGGCGTTTTCGGCCCGGCCGCAGGCGCTGATCCCGGGCAAAAAGCTGATCGTGCTCACCGGCAATACCGCGCAGGTGCTCACCCCGCCGGAGACGGCATCCAGCGCTTCGTGATGAAAACGGGGAAATGTTGGCACTCCTGCGGAGAAAGTGATAAAAATTACAGGGAAAACAAGGTATGTTCAAGAATCCGTCATTTCTTTTTGATATCATATGTACAGTCGTCTGGATCGTGCTGGTGGTCCGCTATGCGCGCAAAGGATTTCTTTCCTCCATCGTGCAGCTGGTGGGCAACCTGTTCAGCCTGATCGGAGCGCGGCAGCTTTCCGCCGCGTGTGCAGGCTGGGTGTTCGAGCACATGCTGGCCGGGGGCTTCCGCACCCAGATCGCAGCAAGCCTTTCCGCAGACGGGGTGGTGGATCTTTCCGGCATCGCGGAAAAGTACGCAGGCTTTCTTCCGGCAAGCTTCCGGGCTTCCATCGTGGCAGCTTTTGAACGCTCCATCGGTGCGATGCTGGCAGACAACGCTGTGGTGCTGGCGGACTCCATCGTGGAGAACGTTCTGCAGCCGCTGCTGACCCCGGTGATCACGCTGGTGCTGTTTTTCGTGTTCTACGCGCTGCTCCGGCTGCTGGTGAGCATGCTGGTAACGGTGCTGGGGCTGGTGAACAAGCTTCCGGTCATCGGCACGGTGAACCGCGGCCTCGGCTGGCTGGTGGGCAGCCTGACGGCTCTGCTGGACCTGTATCTGGTGCTGTGCGTTCTGTGGGGCATCATCGTCATCACGGGCGGCAACCTGAACGTGCTCAACGATACGGTCATGAGCAGCAGTATTTACTATAAACTTTTCAATCTCTTCAACCCTTTCCTGTAAAGGGCTTTGCATAAAGGAGGAACTATGGTCTGCATTCGATGCCAGAAACGACCGGCGATCATCTTCATCCAGAGAATGGACAACGGTCAGATGAAGCAGGAGGGCTACTGCCTGCACTGCGCCCGGGAGCTGCACATCAAGCCGGTGGATGACCTGATGAAGCAGTTCGGGATGTCGGATCAGGATCTCGATAACATGGAGAACCGCATGGAGAGCATGATGGAAGAGCTGGGCGATGCAAACCCGCTCTCCATGATGATGAACATGGCAAACGGCGGCGAAGACGCCGACGGGGACGGCATGGACGAGGATCTTGTGCCCGGCAGCAATGCCACCTTCCCGCTGGGATTTACCAGCAGCGAAAAGAAGGACGGCGACAAAAAGGCCGACCGAAAGAACGGCAAAAAGCCGCCCAAGCGCAAATTTCTGGATACCTATTGTGAAAACCTGACCCGCAAGGCGCGGGAAGGCAAGCTGGATGATATCATCGGCCGCGACCGCGAAATTTACCGCACCATCCAGATTTTGAGCCGCCGCCAGAAGAACAACCCCTGCCTCATCGGCGAAGCAGGTGTGGGCAAGACGGCCATCGCCGAGGGCATTGCCGAGCGCATTGCCAAGGGCGATGTGCCCATCGGCCTGAAGGATAAGGAGATCTATCTGCTGGATCTGACCAGCCTTGTGGCCGGCACTCAGTTCCGCGGCCAGTTCGAGCAGCGGGTCAAGGGTCTGCTGGGCGAAGTGAAGGCGGCAGGCAATGTCATCCTGTTCATCGATGAGATCCACACCATCACCTCGGCAGGCGAGAGCGAAGGCGCCATGAACGCCGGCAACATCCTCAAGCCCGCACTGTCCCGCGGCGAGATCCAGGTCATCGGTGCTACCACCTTCAACGAGTACCGCAAGTACATCGAGAAGGATCAGGCGCTGGAACGCCGTTTCCAGCCGGTGCGTGTGGAGGAACCCAGCGTGGCCGACACCCTCGCCGTGATGAACGGCATCAAGCGCTACTACGAGCAGTACCACCATGTGCAGGTGCCCGCCGACGTGCTGAGCGCTACCGTCACCCTGAGCGAGCGGTACATTACCGACCGCTATCTGCCCGATAAGGCCATCGACCTGCTGGACGAAGCCTGCGCCTGCTGCAATCTGGCCCACCCGGTCATCTCAGAGTACCTCGGGATGCAGAAGGAGCTGGATGCTCTGAAGCAGGAAGAAGCCGATATGGAGAATACGGACGTTAACGAGCCCATCGACTACGAGCGTGTGGCTGAGCGTAAGACCCGCATCGCCAAACTGGAAGCTGAGCTGCCTGCAAAGCAGGCCGCTGTCAGCGAAATTCAGGTGACCATGGACGATGTGGCCAAGGTCATCGAGCTGTGGACCGGTATCCCGGCGGTGAAGATCCGTGAGACCGAGTTTGCAAAGCTGGCAAACCTCGAGGGCGAGCTGAAAAAGAAGATCATCGGTCAGGACGAGGCCGTGCATCTGGTGGCGCAGGCCATCAAGCGCAGCCGCGCCGACCTTTCCGGCCGCCGCCGTCCCGCAAGCTTCATCTTTGTGGGCCCCACCGGCGTGGGCAAGACCGAGCTGGTCAAGCAGCTGGCAAATCAGCTGTTCGACGGCCCCGACCCGCTCATCCGTCTGGACATGAGCGAGTATATGGAAAAATACGCGGTGTCCCGCATGATCGGTTCGCCTCCGGGCTATGTGGGCTACGAGGAGGCCGGCCAGCTCACCGAAAAGGTGCGCCGCCGCCCCTACAGCGTGGTGCTGTTCGACGAGATCGAAAAGGCACACCCCGATGTGATGAACATCCTGCTGCAGATCCTGGACGAGGGCAAGATCAACGATGCGCAGGGCCGCACGGTGGACTTCTCCAACACGGTCATCTGCATGACCTCCAACGCCGGCAGCAGCGACCAGAGTACCGGTGGGCTTGGCTTCAATAAGAGCGAGGAACAGCTCAGCGAGGAAAAGACCCGCAAGGCGCTGGCCCAGTTCCTGCGGCCGGAGTTCCTTGGCCGCGTGGATGAGGTCATTGCCTTCAAGCCCCTGACCGAGGACACCCTGCAGGGCATCGCCGCCCTGATGCTGGACGAGTACAAGCCCGGCATGGACGCCAAGGGCATCGCCTACAGCTACACCCCGGCAGCCCTTAAGGCACTGGTGAAAAAGGCCGAGGGCGGCAAGTTCGGTGCCCGCGATTTGCGCCGCGTCATCCGCAAGGCCGTGGAAGACCCCGCCGCCGAAAAGCTCATCGACGGCACGCTTGCTTCCGGCAGCACTCTTGTGGTGGATGCCGACGAAAATGGCGAAATCATCCTGAAATAAGTGAAAAGCACTCCGGTATCTGATGCCGGAGTGCTTTTTGTTGACAAATCTACGCTGAACAGTTAAACTAAAACATAGCTATCCGCAAATTTTTTGCATGAGAATAAAGGAGCGTTTTTCTATGCCGAGCAATAAAGTCCGCACCCGTTTTGCACCCTCGCCCACGGGTTATATGCACGTTGGCAACCTGCGTACTGCCCTGTACACCTACCTGATGGCCAAGCACGAGGATGGCACCTTCATCCTGCGCATCGAAGATACCGATCAGGGCCGCTACGTCGAGGGCGCGGTGGATGTCATCTACAACACCCTGCGGGAGACCGGCCTGCTGTGGGATGAAGGCCCGGACATCGGCGGCCCGGTCGGCCCCTATGTGCAGAGCGAGCGCATGGGCATGTTCAAGCAGTACGCCGAACAGCTGGTGGCTGAGGGCAAGGCATATTACTGCTTCTGCACCGAGGAGCGTCTGGAAGCCCTGCACGCCGAGCAGCGCGCCAACGGCGAGATGACCCACTACGACGGATGCTGCCGCGACCTGCCCAAAGAGGAAGTGGAAAAGCGCCTTGCCGCAGGTGAGCCGTATGTCATCCGCCAGAAGATCCCCCGCGAGGGCGTGACTGGCTTTGACGATGTGGTCTACGGCCACATCGAGGTCAACAACAGCGAGATGGATGACCAGATCCTGATCAAGACCGACGGCATGCCCACTTACAACTTCGCCAACGTCGTGGATGACCATCTGATGGGCATCACCCACGTGATCCGCGGCAGCGAATATCTGTCCTCCACCCCCAAGTACAACCTGCTGTATCAGGCATTCGGCTGGGAGATCCCCACCTATATCCACTGCCCGCCGGTGATGAAGGACGCCCAGAACAAGCTGTCCAAGCGCAACGGCGATGCCAGCTATCAGGATCTGGTGGCAAAGGGCTACCTGACCGAGGCCGTGCTGAACTACATCTGCCTGCTGGGCTGGAGCCCCAAGGGTGAGTACGCCGAGCAGGAGATCTTCTCGCTGCCGGAGCTGGTGAAGATCTGGTCTCCGGACGGCATCTCCAAGTCCCCCGCCATCTTCGACCCGCTCAAGCTGCGGGCCATCAACGCGGAGTATATCCGCCGCCTGTCGCCGGAAGAGTTCCAGAAGAAGGCCGAGCCGTGGATCGACAGCGCTGTGCACACGCCCATCGACAAGAAGCTGCTGTGCGCAAATCTGCAGCCCCGGTGCGAGGTGCTGGGCGAGATCCCCGAGCAACTGGATTTCTTTGACGCCATGCCCGACTACGATGTGAGCCTGTACGCCAACAAGAAGCAGAAGACAACCCCGGAGACCGCCAAGGAAGCGCTGGAAGCCCTGCTGCCGGTGCTGGAAAATGCGGACTTTACCAACCGCGACGCCGTGTTCGATGCCTGCAAGGCCAAGGCCGAAGAGCTTGGCAAGAAGAACGGCTGGCTGCTCTACCCGCTGGGCATCGCCCTGTCCGGCAAGCAGCGCACCCCCGGCGGCGGCACCGACCTTGCCTGCATGATGGGCCGCGAAACCACCCTCGAGCGCGTCAAAGCGGCAATTGAAAAGCTGAACGGCTGAAAACATCTATAAAATTACAAAGCTCTGCGGCGTTTTTGGACGCTGCAGGGTTTTTTTGCGCCTTTGGGCAGGTTTGGGAAAGTTCTATGCACCGCGCCAAAAATCGCCGCAGCCCTGCGCTACAGTATATGCAGAAAGCGCGGGGAACAGAACCGATGCCCCGCCGGAAAGCGGGGAGTTGTTATGACAGAGCGGATGGGTGTGCTGACGACAGGGGCAAAGGGTGTACGGGTCTCGCCGCTGGAACGGCGGGCAGAGCTGCGCCCGGCGGTGCGCAAGCTGGCGGCGGTGGCGGTGGGCTTTGCAGGAGGCTGGGCGGTGCTGTACGGGGCGCTGATGCCCTTTGGCCTGGGGTTTGTGCTGGGCTTCGGCGAGGACTGCTTCGCGGCCTGTGCGGCGGGTGCGGCGCTGGGGACACTGCTGCACGGCTTCGGGGAACTGTCGCTCCGCAGCATCTGCCTGCTGTGCGGGCTGGGAGCCGCCGTGGCCGTGCGCTGGATGGGAGCAAAAAAGCTTGCCCCCGCTGTGCTGGCAGGATGCGGAACACTGACGGGCGTGGCACTGTGCTTTGCGCTGGGCGGGAACGGCGCAGAGCTGGTGTTCTACGGTGCGGCAGATGCCATGCTGGCGGCGGCCATTGGGCTGTGCCTGCGGCAGTTCGCACCGGAAAAGCCGGGTGCCGGGATGCTGCTTGTGGGAACAGCCGTGGCGGCGGCGCTAGGCAGTGTGGACCTGTGGAAGTTCTGGCCTGGGGTTGCGCTGTGTGCCGGGGTGGAACTGGCGCTGTGCTGCAAGGGACAGGTCAGGGCTGCCCTTTCCGGCTGCGCCGCTCTGGGCGCCGGGCTGTGCGCAGCCGACCCAGCATTGGCTCCGGCGGCAGCAGGCCTGACCTTTGCAACAGCGGCGGCAGCGGTACTGGCTCCCGGGCAGCGCATCGAAACGGTGGCGGCGTATGCAGGCGGCTGCGTCACCGGGGCGCTCTGCGTGCAGCCGCCCGGGAATGCGTTCCGGTATCTGTTCAGCGTCTGCGGGGCGCTGGCGGCGGTCTCGGCCCTGCCGCCGGGGCTGCTGGCTCCGGAGCTGGAGGAAAAGAAGCCCGCCGCTCCGCCCGGGCGGCCGCAGTTCCGCGCGGCGGCAACCCGGCTGGAACAGGTGGCGCAGAGCCTTTCGTCGCTGGCGGAGACGGTGAACGATGTCTACGAAACGCTCCCGCGCCCCAAAGAAGATTTCCGGTGGGTCATCAACAACACACATGATACTCTTTGTTTTAACTGCGGACGTCGGGAGACCTGCTGGAAGCAGGAATACACCGCTACGATGGAGGGCATGGAGGCCCTGCGCCCGCTGCTGGAATCCGGCGGGCTGGAACAGGGAACATTGCCCGGGCAATTGTCCCGCTGCATCCACCCGGCGGCACTGTGTGCTGCGGCGGGGCGGTCGTTTGCGCTCTACCGCAGCCGCAAGGAAGCACGCATCCATGCCGAGGCCATGCGCACGGCTCTGACCGAGCAGTACAGCGCCGTGGCCGAAGCACTGGGGGTATTGAGCGAACAGCTGGGCCGCCCGGGCGACCCGGAGCCATATAAGTCAGGCCGGGTGGCAGACTTTTTTGCGTCGCTGGGTTCGCCCCCGCAGGAGTGTACGGTGACGCTGGATGACCTGGGGCGCACCCATGCGGCGGTCACGCTGCCGCGCACCCGGTTCACCGGGCAGGAGCTGGCGGCCCTTGCGAAGGAGGTGGGGCGCATCTGCCGCCGCACGCTGGAAGTGCCGCAGGTGCTCTCCTGCAAAGGGCTGACGACTCTGCTCTTCAGCGAAAAGCCAGCGCTGCGAGTGATGTTCGGCGCAGCCGGTGCGGCGGCGCGGGGGAGCATTTCCGGCGACGCAGTGCAGCAGTTCTGCAGCCCGGCTGCGGCGCAGATGATCTTGTGCGACGGCATGGGCACCGGGCGGCCGGCGGCGGTGGACGGGAACCTTGCGGCAGAGCTTACCGCCCGGCTGCTGAAGGCTGGGTTTACGGCAGAACTGGCGGCGCGGCTGGTGAATGTGGCGCTGGCGCTGAAAAGTGAGGATGAGAGCGGCGCTACGCTGGACCTGGTGAGTGTGGATCTCTACACCGGCACGGCAAGGCTCTTCAAGGCCGGGGCGGCTCCGGGTTTTCTCGTGCACGGCGGACGGGTGCGGGCAGTGGGGGATGCCAGCCTGCCCGTGGGCATCCTGGGCGGGGTGAACGGCCAGAGCCGCGTGGTGCACCTGACGGCAGGGGATTACATCGTGCTGGTGTCGGACGGGCTGCTGGTGGATGGCCCGGGCTGGGTGGCAAAGCAGCTGGAACTTTCCGCTGCGGCAGGCGAAACGCCGGAGAACATCGCGCGGACACTGGTGGAGACCGCCCGTGTCCGCGCGCAGAAGACCGGACGGCCGGATGACATCACGGCGGCGGTGCTGCGGCTGGAAAAATGCAGTTAACAGAATCTTCGTTGATTTTCGACCGGGAGGAGGGTATACTATGTAGATATGGATCCCATCACAGGAGGTGCACAGATGCTTACCATCACAGTAGCACAGGACGGCAGCGGCGATTTTGCCACGGTGTCGGAGGCGGTGCTGGCCGTGCCTTACGGCTGCGCGGCGCAGATCCGCATCGGGCCGGGCGTTTACCGCGAAAAACTGGTCTGCGAAAAGCAGGATATCACCCTGACCGGTGCCGGGCCGGACCGCACCCGCATCGTCTGGAACGACGGCGGCAAGCTGCCCCACCCGGACGGCAGGCCCACCCATACCTTTCGCAGCTATACGGCCTTTTTCAGCGGGGAAAGCCTGCGGGTGGAAGACCTGACCATTGAGAACGACGCCGGTCCCGGTGCAGCTGTGGGGCAGGCGGTGGCAGCCTATGTGGACAGCGCCCGGGCGGCGTTCGTCAACGTGCGGCTGCTGGGCAATCAGGATACGCTGTTCTGCGCGCCCCTGCCGGAGAAGGAGCGCGAGAAGGACGGCTTCCTCGGCCCGCGCGGCCTTGCGCCCCGCCGCCGGAGTGCGCAGTATTATCAGCACTGCGAGATCGCCGGAGACATCGATTTTATCTTTGGCGGTGCCGATGCACTGTTTGAACAATGCACTGTCCGCACCGTGAACAATCATCTTCCGGTCAGCTACGTCACGGCACCCTCCGGTAAACCGGAAGGTCTGGGCTTTGTGTTCTGGGACTGCGATTTCGTTTCGGACAACTGCCCGGCGGGCACGGTCTTTCTGGGGCGGCCATGGCGTCCTACCGGAAAAACGGCGGTACTGGACTGCCGTCTGGGGGCACACATCGCGCCGGAGGGCTTTTCTCCGTGGCGGGACCGCACCGACTCGGCCCTTGCCGGCTTTGCGGAAGCAGGCAGCACCGGTGAGGGTGCTGCCCCGCGGGGAGCATGGGTGAAAGAGTTGGACAGCGCACAGGCCTCGGCCCTGCTGAAACAGGCCCGGAAACTCTGCAGACCGGAATAAAAACATAGAATATAAAGGAACGTATAAGGAATACTTATGAAAAAGCTGCCGAATTCTGTCAAATGGCTCGTCATCCTGCTGGTTCTGGTCGGCATGGGGTGGATGATGTGGAAGGTCAACGACCGGGCTTCCCGGGTGGACATGCCTGCACCGGACAATACATTCGGGATCTACCACACGGCAGATTCCAATTCGTAAATCAAAAGAGGGCTGGCGCACAAAATGCTGTGCGTCAGCCCTCTTGCTATTCCGCTGGGTGGTCAATTCTGTGGCTTCTTTTCATTGGCGGGCAGATCGTTCATGATGAACCAGAACGTGGTGCCCATGCCGATGGCGCTTTGGACGCCGAAGCGGAATCCGTGCTGCTGGAAAATGGCCTTTGTAATGGACAGGCCGAGGCCGGTGCCCTGCTTGCCGGCATCGGAGCGGGAGCGGTAATACCGGTCGAAGATGTAGGGCAGGTCATCGGCTGCAATGCCGGGGCCGTGGTCCTCCACTTCGACCCGGACACCTTCGGTGCAGGCATTGGCCCGCAGGATGAAGATACCGTCTTTGCCGATGTGATGCATGGCATTGCCCAGCAGATTGTGCAGTGCGCGCTGCATCATTTCGGGATCGGCATATACCGGCAGCTCCTCGTCGGGCAGTTCCAGCTTGAGCTGCCAGCCGTTCTGGGCGCAGATGGCGTCGTACCGTTCGCTCACCTCATCGCAGAGCTGGCCCATATCAAAATGTACCCGCTCGCACCTGTCGGCACCGCTGGTCACCTTGCTCAGTTCCATCACGCTGGACACCAGCGCGGTCAGCCGGTCGGCTTCGTCCACGATGATATTCATCTGTTCGTCCCGGTGCGCCTTGTCATCACCGGTGATGTCACGCACCGTTTCGGCGTAGCCCTTGATGAGGGTCAACGGGGTGCGCAGGTCGTGAGAGACGTTGGCCAGCAGGTCCCGCTGCATCTGGGCGGAGTGCTGCACTTCAGCGGCCATGTGGTTGAAGTCGCTGGCCAGATCGCCCAGCTCGTCGCGGCGGCGGCTGTCCACATGGACGGCATAGTTGCCCAGTGCCATCTGGCGGGCAGCGCTGGAAAGCTGGCGCAGGGGCTTGGTGAACCACTCGCTGAAGAGCCACGCTGCCGACAGTGCAAGGATGAAGATCAGTGCTGCAGTCATAGGCAGTACGGTGCCCAGCACTTTTCCGGCTTCTGCCACATGCACCAGACTGGTGGTGACCAGAACGGTGTACTCGCCGCCGGAGGTCATGCGCCCCACCAGAAGCTGTGCCGAGCCGGACAGCCGGGGCGGGTTCAGGGTCTGGACGAAACCGTTTGTGGTGCGGCACTTCTTGCGCATGGCCACAGCAGTGGAAACGATCATGTCGTTGTTGGCCGAGTCTGAAAGCAGCGTTTCGTGGAGGTTGCAGTAGGACTGGTTCTCGATTTTATAGATGGTGCGCATGGTGCTGTCCGAGATATCCACGCAGAAGCTGTTCAGCGAGCCATTTGCATACAGCTGAGTGGCAAGCTTGTCAAAAAAGCCGGTGTTGACATACAGCCTGCCGAAAGACCACGAGGACAGCTGGGTGCCCTCGGCGAGGGCCTTGTCCAGTTCCGACACGATGCTTTCGGCCTGCGTGGTCAGCTGGGTTTCGATGTGCCGGGTGTACAGCGGCTCCAGCAGCTGGGTGGACAGAAACCAGAACAGCCCCAGCAGGAACAGGCAGATGAAGCACAGAAACCACATCAGCTGGCCGCGGATGCCGAGAGAACGATGATGCCGCATGAATCCTGCTCTCCTTTATCCGTTTAGCCGCGGGCTGCGTCCGGATCGAATTTGTAGCCGATGCCCCACACAGTGGCAATGTAGCCGCGGCATTTGCCCAGATGGCCCCGCAGCATCTTGACGTGGGTATCCACAGTGCGGTCCTCGCCGAAGTAGTCGTAGTTCCACACCTTCTGCAGGATCTTTTCGCGGCTCAGGGCAATGCCTTTGTTGGAGGCCAGAAAGACCAGCAGGTCAAATTCCTTCGGGGTCAGGGCCACATCCTCGCCGGAGACCCGCACGGTGTGGCTGGCGGTGTCGATGGTCAGCTCGCCGAAGGTCATGGTGTTGGCCGTGGCGGCGGGCTTGGGCATGGTGCGGTTGAGCACGGCCTTGACCCGGGCCACCAGCTCCCGGGGGGAGAAGGGCTTGACCACATAGTCGTCGGCACCGCTCTCCAGACCGGCCAGCTTGTCGTACTCCTCGCCGCGGGCGGTGAGGATGATCACCGGGGTGTTGATGTGACGGGCGCGCATCTCCCGCAGGCAGGTCATGCCATCCATAAAGGGCATCATCAGGTCCAGAATGACCAGATCATACGACCCGCTGGAAAGCTGGGCCAGAGCGGCGGTGCCGTCGCCTGCCTCTTCGCACACATAACCGGAATATTGTAAATGTTCGCGGATGAGCTCGCGGATGCGCGGCTCATCGTCAACGATCAGGATCTTTGCCATAGGACAGACTCCTTCCACAAAATATACGATAACAGCTTTATCGTACTGCAAAATTAGGGAAAACCTGTGAAGATTGCATGAATGCTTTGCAAAACCGGGGCATTCTGCCACCAGTATACCACAGAACGGCCCCGGTGCACAGCAGGATTTTGCACCCTGTCCGTCCGGGCGCTTGCACAGCCGCGCCGGGAATGTTATACTGAAGCCATGAAGGGCAGGGCGCTGGCCTGTGCTCTTATTTTTGCTGCAATAAAGGAAAAAGCCCTATGCGAATCGGACTGATCGAATTTCTGCTCATTCTGGCCATTGCGTCCCTGACGGTGGGGCCGCAGGTGACTCTTTTTGTGGACCGCTGGGTGCGCCGCGCCAACCGGGCCAATGCCCGCGCTGCCCGCCGCCGGGCCGAATATGCCGCGCAGGCTGCTGCCGAGCGGGACGCCCTGCTCAAGCGGTTCCGCACGGCAAGCACGGTTTTCGGTGTGATCATCCTGCTGGCACTGGCATATGCACTGGTGTTCCGCCCCATTGACACACCGCCGCAACCCTACCGTGCCCCGGATATCCGGCAGGATACCGGCGCGGTGCAGACCATGCTCTCGGATGACAGCCGGGATGCACTGGCGCTGGGAGACTATCAGGGCGTGGACTGCATCCGCGCCCGGGACGGTCTTGTATATGCGTCTGCCTACAACGGCGCGACCCTGAAAAAGCGCAAAAGCGACCTTGTGCGCACCGACGGCGGCCACACGGCGGCCATTCTGAGCGTGGACGGCGAACTGACCGGCTTTGCCTTTGACGGCAGCGGCGAACTGTGGCTGACGGTGGTTACGCCTGCGGGCGGGACCCTGTGCCGCGCTGCCAGCGACAGCTGGGGCACCGCTGTGGAACAGGTGGTGACGCAGATCGATGGTGCCCCGCTGGGGGCGGTGTCTGCTGTAGAGACCGGGCCGGACGGTGTGGTATATTTCGCCGTGGCATCAGGCGCTGCAACGGAGAACGGTCTGGAACAGACCCTGCGCACCGAGCTGATGGCGCACACCGGCACCGGCTGCGTATACGCCTATGACCTGGCTGCCCGGGCGGTGCGGAAGGTGCTGGGCGGTATTGCCGGTGCGTCCGGTCTGGCGCTCAGCCCGGACGGGAAAACGCTGTATGTCTCCGACCTTGGCAGCCGGTGTGTCTGGGCTGTTCCGGCCGACGCCCGGGAGCTGACCGCGGGCGGCAAGAACTGCACGGCATTTCTCACCGGCCTGCCGGGTTACCCCGGCGCACTGGCAGCAGATGAAGAGGGCACACTGTACATCAGCTACCGCTGGGCGCGCAGCAGCTGGCTGGAAAAGAACGCCGGCAGCACTCTGCTGCGGGGCATCGCCCTGCGGGCAGGGCAGAACCTGCAGGAAAAGCTGTTCAGTCTGCCGACCGAAAGCCCCTGTGCCGAAGCGGTAACGCTGCAGGACGGCAGCTGGACGAGGACGTTCTTTGCCCGGAAAGCGGGCAGCGTGACGGCAGTGTGCCCGGTGGAAAGCAAAGTGTATTTCGGGACGGCGGACGTCCAGCGCCTGCCGTCTGCAAATGTATAAACGAGGTGTTTTTATGACCGAAGAATTCAAAAAACAAATCGAGACCGAAGCCCGGCAGGCCGTGACCGAACTGCTGGCACAGGCAAAACTGAAAAAAGGCGATGTATTCGTGGTGGGCTGCTCGTCCAGTGAGATCGTGGGCGGCCACATCGGCAAGGATTCCAGTATCGAAGCCGCGCAGGCTGTATATGCGGGCATTGCCCCGGTGCTGGCCCAGCAGGGCATCTGGCTGGCCGCGCAGTGCTGCGAACACCTGAACCGCGCCATTATCCTTGAGCGGGAAGCCGCCGAAAAATACGGCTGGGAGGAAGTGTGCGTTGTGCCCCGGCCCCATGCAGGCGGCAGTTGGGCCACTACCTGCTGGAAGAACTTCAAGGAGCCGGTGGCTGTGGAAGAGATCCGCGCCCATGCAGGCATCGACATCGGCGGCACCCTCATCGGGATGCACCTGAAACGGGTGGCGGTGCCGGCGCGGCTGAGCCTGAATAAGATCGGCGAAGCAAATATCCTGTGCGCCCGCACCCGCCCGAAGCTCATCGGCGGAGAGCGCGCCAAGTATACCGAGGAGGACTGAGAAACCATGGCAGAAAAGAATCTGGAACAGATGCGGGAGGCTGTGGCGGAAATCCGTGAAAAGATGGCCGCCGCCGCCCGGGAAGCAGGCCGCGACCCGGCAGCAGTGCAGCTGTGTGCCGCCTGCAAGACCCGCACTGCCGAAACGGTGGCGGCCAGCGCAGCGCTGCCCATTGACGTGTTCGGCGAGAACCATGTGCAGGAGCTGTGTGCGAACTTTGACGCAGGCGCCTACTGCGGCAAGCCCAGCCACTTCATCGGCCACCTGCAGACCAACAAGATCAAAAAAGTTCTGGGCCGGGCAAGCCTGATCCAGAGCGTGGACAGCGAACATCTGCTGAACGCCATTGAGAAGGAAGCCGCCAAGGCCGGTATCGTGCAGAACGTGCTGCTGGAGGTGAACATCGGCGGCGAAGAGTCCAAGTCCGGTGTCGCGCCGGAGCAGCTTTGGCCGCTGCTGGATGCTGCCGCCGCCGAGGAGCACATCCGGGTCAAGGGCCTGATGGCGATCCCGCCGGTGAACAACGATGACGAACAGAACCGCCGCTATCTAGCCGGGGTGTACAAGTTGTTCGTGCAGGCAGGGGAGCGCGGCTACCAGAATGTCGCCATGGAGACCCTTTCCATGGGTATGAGCGGCGACTTCGAAAACGCCATCCGCGAGGGTGCCACCCTCGTGCGTATCGGCACCGCCATCTACGGCGAGCGGGATTACAGTAAAAAGTAAGAGAAATATGGAAAAAACGGCTTCAGGGCAGCGTCCTCGCCCTCTCCGTCACCTACGGCGACACCTCTCCCAAAGGGAGAGCTGGCATCGAGCAAGGAGAGATGACTGAGAGAGTGAGCCAGCTGAAAAATATCTGCAACGTCCTGAATCGTAAAAGCCTGAAGAAAATCAAAAAACGGAGGAACCATGTCAAAAACCAAGATCAACGACCCCGGAGCGCACCGCGCAAAAAGCGGTACGCTGATCCGGCGTTTTTTGCCTTATCTGGCAAAGTATAAGGGAACGCTGTTCCTCGACCTGTTCTGCGCAGCGCTGACCACTCTGTGCGATATCGTGCTGCCCAAGATCATGAGCACCATCACAAACTCCGCCATGGGGGTGGGCATCACCCTGACGGTGGGCGTTGTGCTGAAGCTGGCAGCGGTCTACTTTGTGCTGCGCGTCATCGACGGCGCGGCAAGCTACTATATGTCCAGCATCGGCCACATCATGGGCGTGCACATCGAGACGGATATGCGCCGCGACGCCTTTGACCACCTGCTGCGTCTGGACCACACCTACTACAACAACACCAAGGTGGGCACCATCATGGGCCGCATCACCAACGACCTGTTCGATGTGACCGAGTTCGCCCACCACTGCCCGGAGGAATTTTTCATTGCGGGCATCAAGATCGTGGTGTCCTTTGTCATCCTGTGTCAGGCCAGTGTGCCGCTGACGCTGGCCGTGTTTGCCTGCGTGCCGCTGATGGGCATCGTGTCGGTGTACCTCAACGGCCGCCTGCGGGCGCGGTTCCGCCAGCAGCGGGTGCAGATCGGCGAGCTGAACTCCACCATCGAGGACAGTCTGCTGGGGCAGAGCGTGGTCAAGGCCTTCGCCGCCGAGGATGAGGAGCGCCGCAAATTCGCGCAGGGCAATAAGGACTTTGAGCAGATCAAGACCCTTGGCTACTACGCCATGGCCGCCTTCAACACCTCCACCCGCCTGTTTGACGGCCTGATGTATCTGGTGGTCATTCTGGCAGGCGGCCTGTCGCTGGTGTACGGCAAGATCAGCGCCGGCGACCTTGTGGCCTATATGCTGTATGTTACCACCCTCATTGCCACCATCCGCCGCATCGTGGAGTTTGCCGAGCAGTTCCAGCGCGGTATGACCGGCATCGAGCGCTTTGCTGAGATCATGGACACCCCTGTGACCATCGACGATGCCCCGGACGCCGTGCCCCTGCAGCCCGGCCCCGGTGCCATCCGGTTCGAGAATGTCAGTTTTGAGTACCCGGACGACCACAACAAGGTGCTGCACAACGTCAGTCTGGATATCCGGGCGGGCGAACGGCTGGCACTGGTCGGCCCCTCCGGCGGCGGCAAGACCACCCTGTGCAACCTCATCCCCCGCTTTTACGAGGTGACCGGCGGGCGCATCCTTATCGATGGGCAGGATATCCGCCGTGTCACCCTGAAGAGCCTGCGCGGCGAGATCGGCATCGTGCAGCAGGACGTATACCTGTTCAGCGGCACCGTGGCGCAGAACATCGCCTACGGCAAGCCCGGTGCTACCCGGGAAGAAATCGTGGAAGCGGCCCGTCTTGCCGGTGCCGAGCGATTCATTCTGGCCCTGAAGGACGGCTTTGACACCTATGTGGGCGAGCGCGGCGTCAAGCTTTCCGGCGGGCAGAAGCAGCGCATCGCCATTGCGCGGGTGTTCCTGAAGAATCCGCCCATCCTCATTCTGGACGAGGCCACCAGCGCCCTCGACAACGAGAGCGAGATCCTGGTGGGTCAGAGCCTGGAAAAGCTGGCCCATGGCCGCACCACCCTGACCATTGCCCATCGCCTGACCACCATCAAGGATTACGACCGCATCCTTGTGCTGGGCGAAGAGGGCATTGAGGAATCCGGCACCCACGAACAGCTGCTGGCAAAGCAGGGCGTTTACTACCGCCTGTGGAACCAGCTGCCGGGAAAAGATACGTTATAACAAAAAGGGGAGCACGGCGTGCTCCCCTTTTTGTTATAACAGCGGTTCTCCGTCCAGCACAGCCTGCTTCAGGGTGTCGCCGTCGTAGACCAGTTTCAGCGAGAACCACGGCCGGCCTTCGTTCAGCAGACGGAAAAAGATTTTGTCGCCCTCCCAGATGGGCAATTCTGTCACTTTATCCTTCGGCACCCATTCCAGAACGCCTTCGCTGCAGGCGTCGCCCTGCACCATTTCGCCCTCCCAGCGGTCGGCGGTGTACAGATGGATGAACTCAGTCATATTTCCCCACACAAAGGTCAGCAGACCTCGGGCACGGAAGCGCTTCAGCGTCAGGCCAGTCTCTTCCTTCACCTCCCGCACAAGGCAGTCCTCCGGGCTTTCGAACCGCTCGAATTTGCCGCCCACGCCCACCCATTTGTCGTGGTTGTAGTCGTCCTGCTTTTTTACACGGTGCAGCATCAGGTAGGCGTCTTCCCGCTCCAGATAGCACAGCGTGGTGCTGAAGATGGGAAACGCCGGGTTCATAAAGGCTCCTAAGTTCATGGGCGGTTCTCCTTTTGTTTTTTTATTTGACCCTCTCAGTCATTGCTGCGCGATGCCAAAAACATTCCGGAAAGTGCTGCAGGGAACGCATTCATGCGTTCTGTATCGTTTGCAGTGCGGAAACCCGGAACGGGCAAGCCTGTTCCCTACAGGAGCTTTATCAGAACCGCAAAAAACTCCCCCTTTCGGGACCATTTTCCCCCGCGTCGGGAGCAAATGGCAAAGCCAAAAGGGGGAACAGCTGGTGCGTCAGCGCCTGAGAGGGTGTTCAAAATCGTTACGCCTTGCGGCCGGCACGGCCCTTGCCGGCGTTGTTCAGCTTGTGGACAAGATCGTTCTGATGCTTGCGCTGACTGGGGGTGGGCTGGGGGTCTTTGGCTTCCTCGGCGCGTTTGCCGCTTTGGGCGGTGTCCGGGTCGATGCGCACCAGCTCCCATTCCTGATTGCCGCCGGACACAAAGTTCCAGATCTGCGCCTGCGCGCCGTTGGCGGTGTTCATGCCCACCAGATCGATGTATTTGTCAGCCAGCACATTGCGGATGCGGGTGCGGCCGCCGCGGGTTGGTTCCAGTGCCCAGCACTGGCTCATGCCGCTGGTGCGGCTCCATTGGTGCAGCCATGTGCCCTCCACCACGCCGCCGAGGGCAAGGTCGATCATCTTGCCGGTAAAGCGGTTGCAGATGCGCCAGCGTCCTTCGCCTGCATCCACGAACTGCCACTGCTGCCAAGGATGGCCTGCGTAGCTCCACAGCTGGATGGCAGCACCGTTCTCGGTGTTGAAGTCCTTTACTTCCAGTACCTTCCCGTTGGGGGCTTTGATGAGATAAAATTCATTTTCCAGAATGACGACTTGTGATGCCTTTGCCATAGAGCACGACTCCTTTCCAGTTTGGTAGCTCCATTATAACGTATTTGCGCCGTGGCAACAAGGATACTTTTCCATAATCTTTTTTCTTTTTATTGTGTATTCTGACGCGATTTTTGCATCTGAAACGTTTACGCGCAACAGAAGCGTTTCTCCGCCGGAACTCTTTGCACTCTGTGCCCGGATGTGGTACAATATAGATGCTGATTTTAAGGGAGGGGATTGCAATGACCAATGAAACTTTGGAAACGATCAAAAACCGCCGCAGCTGCCGTGCCTATAAGCCCGAACAGATCACCGACGAAGAACTGAACGCCGTGCTGGAAGCAGGTACTTACGCCGCCAGCGGCAAGGGCCGCCAGAGCGCAAAGATCGTGGTCGTGCAAGATGCTGCCACCCGCGCCCGGCTCAGCCGCATGAATGCGCAGATCATGGGCAGCAGCGGCGACCCGATGTACGGTGCACCCACCATTCTGGTGGTGCTGGCCGATGCCAACAACTACAATGCCGTGCCCGACGGCAGCCTTGTGATGGGCAACCTGATGCTGGCCGCCGCCTCGCTGGGGCTGGGCAGCTGCTGGATCAACCGCGCAAAAGAGGAATTTGCCACCGAAGAGGGCAAGGCGCTGCTGAAGGAGTGGGGCATCGAAGGTGACTGGATCGGCATCGGCCACTGCATCCTCGGCTACCCGGCCGAGGCCCCGAAGCCTGCCGCGCCCCGCAAACCGGATTATATCGTAAGAGTATAAGGAGAACTATGAAGCCTGATTACAAGCTGGTCGCAAAAGCCAAGTATATCCACGCCACTGCCGACCTTGCCAGCGAACTGTGGCACGAAGTCTACAAGCGCTACTACCCCGCAAAGCAGCTGGACACACTTGTGGAAGAGCTGCAGAGCGCCGACGCCATCGAAGAGGATATCGACAACGATGTGAACTATTTCCTCGTTGTGCTGGGCGGCAAGACCATCGGTTATTTTGCATGGAAGATGGAGAACACTGCCCTGCACCTGATGCACCTGTATCTGAAGCCCGAATACCGCGGCAAGGCGCTGGGCCGGGATATCGTGCTGTCCTGCGAGCGGCTGGCCCGCGGCGAGGGCAAGGGCCGGGTGTGGTGCACCGTCCACGCAAAAGCGCTGCCGGTGCAGCAGTTCTTCAAGGCGCTGCGCTACCGCAACCTGCGCGCCGCCGAGCAGGAAAACGGCACTGTCCCCCGGGATGAACTGGTGTTTGAGCATACGCTGGGCTGATTTTATCTGCCAAATGCTAAAAAGATATTGAAATTTTCTTCCGTTTGTTCTACACTGGTGTAGTGTAATAAAGTGCCTGCCTGTGGGCGGCATCTGCAAAAAGGAGAACAATATGGCAAAAGATCATCCGACCGGAAAATCCGGCCTGTATCAGGCGCTTTTGCAGCTCAAGACCCCGGAACAGTGCTACCGTTTCTTACAGGACGTGTGCAGCTATTCCGAGCTGAGCGCAATGGAGCAGCGCTATAACATCGCCGAGATGCTGGTGGACAAGCGCATCTATACCGAAATTATGGATAAGACCGGCGCATCCAGCGCCATCATCAGCCGGGTCAGCCGGGTGCTGGGCGCAGAGGACAGCGTCCTGCGCAGCCTGCTGGAAGAAGAAAAGAAATCTGCCGGTTGATATTCTGCACCCGCGTGCCGCCTATGGGGCTTTCTGCCCGCGTTTGCGGTGCGCGGCTTTTTGTTTACAAGGAGGTTTTTATCATGAGCAAAGCTGTCGTCTTTTTTGCCGAGGGCACCGAGGAGTGCGAGGCACTTCTGGTGGTGGACCTGCTGCGCCGGGCCAGGGTGGATGTGACCGTGGCCAGCGCATCCGGCAACCGCGCCATCACCAGCAGCCACAAGGTGCACATCACCGCCGACGCGCTGGCGGAGGACATTGATTATTCGGACGTGGACATGGTGGTGCTGCCCGGCGGCATCCCCGGCACACCGAACCTTGCCGCCAATAAGACTGTGACCGATACCTGCGTCGCCTTTGCAAAGGCCGGTAAGAAGGTGGCCGCCATCTGCGCCGCACCCAGCGTGCTGGCGCAGCTCGGCCTGCTGGAGGGCAAAAAGGCCACGGCTCACGCCGGTTTTCAGGATCAGCTGGCCGGTGCCGAGGTACTGGACACCGAGGTGGTGGTAGACGGAAACATCACCACCAGCTACGGTCTGGGCGGTGCCATTCCCTTTGCACTGGAGCTGGTGCGCCAGCTGGCCGGGGAAGCGGAAGCCGACCGCATCCGGAAGGCCATCGCCTACCGCCATTGAGAGGAGGAACGAGCCATGCGTTTTGTTACCTGCCGCCTGCCGGACGGTGCGGAAGACCCGGCCATCCTCTCGCCCGACGGCACACAGGTCTGGCCGCTGAGCTGGCTGGGTCTTAGCTACGAGACCCTTTCAGACGCCATTCCCTTCCTGACGCCGCAGGTGCGTGCCGGACTGCAGCTGGCCATCAGCGGCATCCCCGCGCTTCCGGTGGAAGCCGTGCAGATGCAAAGCCCCATTCCCTGCCCGGCGCAGGATGTGGTCTGCCTTGGCATCAACTACATGGCGCACTCGGACGAAGCCGAAAAGTACTCCGCCGATGCCTTTGCAACCAAACATCAGGATGCTATTTATTTTTCCAAACGTGTGTCCCGCGCGGTGCCGGACGGCGGTTTTATTGAAGCCCACACCGACCTTGTGCAGAAGCTGGACTACGAGTGCGAACTGGCCGTGGTGCTGGGCAGGGATGCAAAGGACGTGCCAGCCGGACAGACCCGGGACTATGTGTTCGGTTACACCATTCTGAACGACGTTTCTGCCCGGGATGTGCAGACGGCACACAAACAGTGGTATTTCGGCAAGAGTCTGGACGGATTCACGCCCATCGGCCCCTGCATCGTCACGGCGGACGAGTTCGACACCTACCCGCCGCAGCTGGGCATCCGCAGTTTCGTCAACGGCGAAAAGCGGCAGGACTCCAACACCCGGCTGCAGATCTTTGACATCGACTATGTCATCCACGAGCTTTCGCAGGGCATGACCCTGAAGGCAGGCACCATCATTGCCACCGGCACCCCGGCGGGCGTTGGCATGGGCATGGACCCGCCGCAGTTTCTCAAGCCCGGCGACACGGTGCGTTGCGAGATCGACGGCATCGGCAGCCTGACCAACCCGGTGCGGTAAGTATCCGGCATTTCCAACAAATCAGCGGGATACTTTCCGTCGGATTGCATGAAAAACGGTTGAGGGACTGCTCTTCCCGGTGTGGCTGTGCTATACTGGTAGCATGAAATATTGCGGCTGCAGACCGCAGAAAAAGGGGTAAATGAAACATGAAGGAATATGCATTCGGCATTGATCTGGGCGGCACTACCGCCAAGATCGGCCTGTTCCGAACCAACGGAGAACTGCTGGACAAGTGGGAGGTGCCCACCGACACCTCCAACGCCGGCGAACACATTCTGGAAAATCTGGCCGCTGCCGTTCTGGGCAAGATGCAGGAAAAAGGCCTTGCCGCAGAGCAGGTGGAAGGCGTCGGCGTCGGCGTGCCCGGCCCGGTGCTGGACAGCCGCATCGTGCCCATCATCTGTGCAAATCTCGGCGGCTGGGGTGAGCACAATGTAGCCGAAGAGCTGGGTGCATTGCTGGGCGGCATCAAGGTTCTGGTGGGCAATGACGCCAACGTGGCTGCTCTGGGTGAGATCTGGATGGGTGCCGCCAAGGGCTGCCGCAGCGCGGTCATGGTCACGCTGGGCACCGGCGTGGGCGGCGGCGTCATCGTCAACGGCAAGGTCATCGACGGCGCACACGGTGCCGGCGGCGAGATCGGCCACATCACCGTGAATCCCCGCGAGACGGCCACCTGCGGCTGCGGCAAGCACGGGTGTCTGGAGCAGTATTCCAGCGCTACCGGCGTTGTCCGCTGCATGAAGAAGCTGCTGGACGAAAACCCGGACACCCCCTGTACCCTGCGCGGCACCGACTTTGCCGCCAAGGATGTATTTGACGCTGCCCGCAGCGGCGATGCACTCGCTGCCCGCGAGGTGGACGAGATGACCGACATTCTGGGCATGGCACTGGCCAATGTGGCCAACACCGTGGACCCGGAAATGTTCATGGTGGGCGGCGGCGTGTCCCGCGCGGGCGATGTGCTGTTTGCCCCGCTGCGCGGGCACTTCAAGACCTATGCCTTCGAGTCCTGCCGGGAAACGCCCATCGTGGCAGCTACCCTCGGCAATGACGCCGGCATTTACGGCTCTGTCCGCCTGATCGTGGGCGAATAAAAGTCCATAAGACGCAAAAAGGCCTGCTGCACAAAGAAACGTGCAGCAGGCTTTTTGCATGGGATTTTTCAGTTCAGTTTCAGGTCGCCGTCCTTGATCCAGCCCAGTTTGCGCTCGATCTCGCAGAAAACGACGCTCAGCACGGCGGGCAGAACGAAACACAGCAGCACCATGGCAGCCCAGTCCATCGGGGTGATGGCGGCTTTGGTGCCGGCGGCGATGTCATTGACCCAGCCGGTGTATACACCGATCTGGCCCACAAGGCCGCAGGTGCCCATGCCGGAGGAAACGGCAGCACCGTTCATCTCAAAGTGGAACACGCAGGTGGCCAGAGGGCCGGTGATGGCGCTGGCCAGCGTGGGCGCGATCCAGATGCGGGGGTTTTTGATGATGTTGCCCATCTGCAGCATGCTGGTGCCCAGACCCTGACTGACCAGACCGCCTACGCCGTTTTCACGGTAGCTCATGACGGCAAAACCGATCATCTGGGCGCAGCAGCCTGCCACGGCGGCACCGCCGGCAAGGCCGGTCAGACCCAGCGCCGCGCAGATGGCGGCGGAGGAGATGGGCAGGGTCAACGCCACGCCCACGATGACGGACACCAGAACGCCCATGACCAGCGGGGCCTGCTCGGTGGCCCACATGATCAGGGTGCCCACCTGACTTGCGGCGGCACCGATGGGAGCCGCAATGAGCATGGACAGACCAACGCCCACAAAGATGGTGACCAGCGGGGTGACGAGGATGTCGATCTTCGTCTCCTTGCTCACGGCCTTGCCCAGCTCAGCCGCCACAATGGCGATGATGAGCACGGCCAGCGGGCCGCCTGCGCCGCCCAGAGCGTTGGCCGAGTAGCCCACCGTGATCAGACTGAACAGCGCCAGCGGCGGGCAGTGCAGCGCCCAGCCGATGGCGCAGGCCATGGCGGGG
>ERZ837487.1203-NODE-1203-length-32429-cov-17.907889_pt1 | contig 32429 bp, 28 predicted proteins | sample MGYA00519911_ERZ837487 | MGnify/ENA primary metagenome ERZ837487 (study PRJEB31850, sample SAMEA3708818) | human gut metagenome | biome: human gut; feature: human-associated habitat; material: faeces | place: China | collected 2014 ... | reverse complement strand
GTCAAGAGCGATATTTGATCATCCCCGATTTGAAACGGGAGAAAAGGGACAACCTCGTTGTCCCTTTTTTCTTTATCAAAATTCGGGCCGCGCAGCATTTGCAGGCGGTTCCGGCTTGCAAAAGCGGTGCGTATTGTACTATAATCAGGTAAGTGACGCAAAACCCGAGAGTGAGGTGTGCAGACAATGGAACAGCAGCAGACGCAGCAGGCAAAGCCCGCCCGCGGGCAGGGCCTGCTGGAATGGTACGAGGCGCTCATTTCGGCAGCGCTGGTGCTGGTACTGGTTTTCTCGTTTTTCTTCCGCATCATTCAGGTGGACGGCAGTTCCATGGTGCCCACGCTGATCAATGGCGACAAGCTCATCGTCTGGGGCGCGGGCTACACGCCCCAGCGCGGCGATGTGGTCATCGTGGACAGCTACACGGCCTACGGCAAGCCGCTGGTCAAGCGTGTCATTGCCAAAGGCGGCGATACCGTCAGCATCGACTACAGCACCGGCACGGTGGAAGTGAACGGCGAAGTTCTGCAGGAGGACTACATTGCAGAGCCGACCTATCTGGGCTATGACCTTCAGTTCCCGTACACGGTGCCGGAGGGGACGGTGTTCCTCATGGGCGACAACCGCAACGAGTCGCTGGACAGCCGTTCGTCCTACATCGGCTGTATCGACGAGCGGGATATTCTGGGCAAGGTGCTTGTGTGCTTTATGCCCTTTACAGATTTTGGGGTGGTAAAATGAACGAAATGGATACCCGGTTTGCAAACCAGTATAATATTCAGTGGTTCCCGGGCCACATGACCAAGACCCTGCGTATGATGGAGCAGGAGATCCAGCATGTGGACGCCAGCCTTGTGCTGCTGGATGCGCGCATCCCGCTGTCCAGCCTGAACCCGGAGATCGAGCGCATCACGGCCCGCAAGCCCAAGCTCTATGCGCTGAACAAGGCAGACCTTGCCGACCCGGCCGTCACCGAAGAGTGGATCAAATATTTCCGCGCGGCAGATGCCGGCTGTGTGGCCATCAGCGCCAAGCAGAAGGGCGGTGCCAATGCGGTGAAGGCCGCCATTGAAAAAGAACTTTCCGGCCTGCTGGAACGCCGCCAGAACCGCGGCATGGGCGGTGCCAAAACGCAGGTGATGCTCTGCGGCATCCCCAACGTGGGCAAGTCCACCTTCATCAATACCTTTGCCGGTTCTGCCCGCGCCAAGGCGGCCGACCGCCCCGGCGTGACCAAGGGCAAACAGTGGGTCAGCACCGACAAGTTCGACCTGCTGGATATGCCCGGTGTGCTGTGGAAAAAGTTCGACTCCAAGACCATCGCCTCCAATCTGGCCTTCATCGGCTCCATCAAGGACGATATCCTGGACGTGGAAGAGCTTGCCATGAACCTGCTGGACGAAGTGCGCCGCAACTATCCGGATCTGGTGGCCCAGCGCTACAAGCTGGACGCCGAGACCATGGCTCTGCCGCCCTATGAACTGATGGAGGCCATCGGCCGCAAGCGCGGTCTGCTGGTGCGCGGCGGCGAGGTGAACACCGAGCGCTGCGCCATCATGCTGGTGGACGAGTTCCGCGCCTGCAAGTGGGGCCGCATCTCGCTGGAACGTCCGCCGCAGCGGGACGATCTGGCCGACTTTGCCGGGGAGGATGACGAATGAAGCGCCGCTCCGATGAAGAGATCTCCGCCCCGCTGTATGAGTACGATGCCGCTGTGCGTGCACAGTACGGCTGCTTTGCCGGCGTGGACGAAGCGGGCCGCGGCCCGCTGTGCGGCCCGGTCTGTGTGGCGGCCTGCATCCTCGACCCGGCAAACCCCGTCTACGGCATCAACGACTCCAAAAAGCTGACCGAGAAAAAGCGGGAAGCGCTGTTTGATGAAATCAAAGAAAAAGCGCTTGCCTACCAGATCATCTTTGTAGGACCGGACATCATCGACCGGGACAATATCCTCAACGCCACCATGGGCGGCATGAAACAGGCCGTGGAAACGCTGGACATCGTGCCGAACCTTGTTCTTGTGGACGGCAACCGCACCCCGGCAGGTCTGCAGATCCCGGCGCAGCCGGTGGTCAAGGGCGACGCCACCAGCGCCAGCATCGGCGCAGCATCTGTGCTGGCCAAGGTCAGCCGTGACCGCTATATGCTGGAATTGGACAAGCAGTACCCGCAGTACCAGCTGGCAAAACACAAAGGCTACCCGACCAAGCTTCACTATGAGCTGATCGCGCAGTACGGCATCCAGCCGTTCTACCGCCGCAGCTTCCTCAAAAAGCAGGGCTACTGGCCGGAGAACGGCAAGTGAACCGCGCCGAGACCGGCCGCAGGGGCGAAGCCGCCGCAGCCCGCTGGTATCTCAAACAGGGCTGCAGACTTCTGACTCATAACTTCCGCACCCGGATGGGCGAGCTGGACGTTGTGGTGCAGGAGCCGGACGACACCATCGTCATCTGCGAGGTCAAGACCCGCAGCCGGGACGCGGTCTCGCGTCCGGCCGAAGCAGTGAACACTGCCAAGCAGAAGCGGCTGATCCTTGCCGCGCAATATTATCTGCAGCAGAACGGCCTGAGCGATGCACCGGTGCGTTTTGACGTGGCAGAGGTGTTTCCTCTTGACAGCGGGCGCTGGATGGTACATATTATAAGGGGCGCTTTCCTTGCATAAAGTAAGCGCTCCGGTGGGAAATGTACGGGCAGGGGACACTCCCTGCCGCAGCAGCAGGAACGCAATTCTGGCGTTCTACGGCGAAAAAGGAGCGAAAACTATGCAGTTTTTCAGTACCAGAGACCACAGCCGCAGAGTGACTTCTTCGGAAGCGATCGCGCAGGGCCTGTCCAATGAGGGCGGCCTGTTTGTGCCGGAAAGCTTCCCGCAGGTGGATGTAAAGGCACTGTGCGAGCTGGATTATCCGGCCATGGCGGCTGCCGTCATTAAGGAATATCTGACCGATTATTCACAGGATTTTCTGACAGAAGCCACCCGCAGAACCTATGGCGATGCGTTCGGCGGCAAGGCCGGGTATCTTGCGCCGGTGGAAGGGGAAACTTATGCGCTGGAGCTGTGGCACGGCCCGACCTGCGCTTTCAAGGATTATGCCCTGCAGCTGATGCCGAAACTGCTGGTGGAAGCCAAAAAGAATCTGGGCCGAACCGAAAAGACCCTGATCCTGGTGGCTACCAGCGGCGATACCGGCAAGGCTGCGCTGGACGGCTACCACGACATCCCCGGTGTGGAGATCGCGGTGTTCTACCCCACGGGCGGCACCAGCGAGATCCAGCGCCTGCAGATGGCCACGCAGGAGGGCAGCAACGTGGCGGTGTACGCGGTGCGCGGCAACTTTGACGATGCCCAGACCGGCGTGAAGAAGGTCTTTGGCGATGCTGCCATCGCGGCGGAGCTGGCAAAGCGGGATATCCGCCTGTCCAGCGCCAACTCCATCAACTGGGGCCGCCTTGTGCCGCAGATCGTCTACTACTTTGCCGCCTATGCCCAGCTGCTCAAGGCAGGTAAGATCACCTTCGGCGACGAGGTGGACTTCTGCGTGCCCACCGGTAACTTCGGCGATATTCTCGCAGGCTACTACGCAAAGCGCATGGGTCTGCCCGTGGGCAAGCTGGTCTGCGCCTCCAACGAGAATAACGTGCTGACCGATTTCCTCACCACCGGTACTTATACCGCAAAGCGGGAGTTCTTCAAGACCACTTCGCCCAGCATGGACATTCTGGTGTCCTCCAATCTGGAACGCCTGCTGTACCATGTTACCGGCAGCGACACCGAGGTGGCTGGCCTGATGAAGAACCTTGCCGAGACCGGCGGCTACACCGTGCGTCCCGAAACGTTGGCCGCCATACAGGGGACTTTCTCCTGCGGCTGGAGCAGCGAAGCTGAAGTGGCAGCAGAGATCCGCACCCGCTATGAAAAGGACAACTACCTGTGCGATACCCATACTGCTGTGGCGTTCCATGTAGCGGCGCAGAAAAAGCGCGAAGGCGTGCCCATGGTGGTGCTGTCCACTGCTTCGCCTTTCAAGTTCCCGCGCAGTGTTCTGGCTGCTCTGGGCAAGGACGCACCGGAAAATGATTTCGAAGCAATGCAGCAGCTGGAAGCAGTCTCTGCGCACACCGCACCGGCAAGCCTTGCCGGCCTGCGCCAAAAGCCGGAGCGATTCAGCACCGTGATCGATCCTGCACAGATCGCCGAGGTGGCGCTGGGCTATCAGGAATAATGCATCCTGCTGCATTTAGAACAGGAGTAAAAACATGGCACTTTTTGTGCTTGGCGACCCACATCTCTCTCTGGGCGCTTCCAAGCCGATGGATATCTTCCCGGGCTGGAATGACTATGTGGAACGTCTGGAAAAAAACTGGCGCAAACTTATCACGCCGGAGGATACCATCGTTCTGGCGGGCGATATCAGCTGGGCCATGCGCCTGACTGATACCCGCAAGGACTTTGCCTTTCTGCAGTCCCTGCCGGGGCAGAAGATCATCATGAAGGGCAACCACGACTACTGGTGGTCCACCGCCAATAAGATGAATGCCTACCTCAAGGCAGAGGGCTTCGACACCCTGCACATCCTGCACAACAACTCCTACAGCGTGGAGGGCTATGCCGTCTGCGGCACCCGCGGGTGGCTGTTCGATGTGGGCGAGGCACATGACGAAAAGGTGATGAACCGCGAGATCGGCCGCCTGCGCATGAGTCTGGATGCCGCCGAGCCGGGGCTGGAAAAGCTGGTGTTCCTGCATTATCCGCCGGTCTACACCGGCACCAGCGCCCCGGAGATCGTGGCCACGCTCAAGGAGTATGGCATCCGCACCTGCTACTACGGCCACCTGCACGGCAACGCTATCCGCTATGCGGTGCAGGGGGATGTGGACGGTATCCGATACAAGCTCGTCAGCGCCGATGGGCTGCGGTTCTGCCCGTATCGCATCAATTGAGCGCATTTGAACAGGCAAAACCAATAAAAATTAACAATTTGGGCTGGCAATTGTGTCAAGAGCGTGCTATAATAAGTTTTGACGCGATTGTTGCACCCAATTGAGCGCGCGCGTCCCCGCATATTGCAAAAGCAAGTTCATCCAGGACGCAGTGCGCGGTTGCAAAGGGCAAAAACTTCCTGCCCTGCGCAATAGAATTTTTGAGTGGAGGAAAAACAAATGAATTTCATCAAGTGTGAAAAGCTCGAGAAGAGCATGGCAGAGCTGCAGTTCTCCATCGATGCAGAGGCTTTCAAGAAGGCCACTGCCGATGTTTTCAAGAAGGAAGGCAAGAAGTACGCTGTTCCCGGCTTCCGCAAGGGCAAGGCTCCCCGCAAGCTGATCGAGCAGATGTACGGTGCCGACGTCTTTACCTACGACGCCATCAACGAGCTGTTCCCCGAGGCTTTCGAGGCTGCTGTCAAGGAAGCAAACGTCGAGCCGGTTGGCCGTCCTGAGGTCACTGTCGATTCCGCAGATGAGACCAACGGCGTGACCCTGACCGTCAAGGTCGCTGTCAAGCCTGAAGTCAAGGTCGGCAACTACAACGGTCTGACCGCTGAGAAGACTGTCCATACTGTTTCCGACGAGGCTGTTGAGGCCGAGCTGAAGCGTGTGCAGGAGCGCAACGCCCGCGAGCTGACCCGTGAGGGTGCTGCTGAGAACGGCGATATCGTTGATATCGACTTCGAGGGCTTTGTGGACGGCGTCGCATTCGAGGGCGGCAAGGCTGAGCACTACAGCCTGACCCTGGGCAGCGGCAGCTTCATCCCCGGCTTCGAGGATCAGATCGTCGGCCATTCCGCTGGCGAAGAGTTCGATGTGAACGTCACCTTCCCCACCGAGTATCAGGCTGCTGAGCTGGCCGGCAAGGAAGCTGTCTTCAAGATCAAGCTGCACGAAGTGAAGTACAAGGAGCTGCCCGCTCTGGATGACGAGCTGGCAAAGGACTGCTCCGAGTACGACACTCTGGAAGAGTTCAAGGAGTCCATCCGCAAGAACAATCAGGAGCAGCTGGACAAGCAGGATGATCTGGCTGTCGAGAACGCTCTGGTCGATCAGGTCGTCGAGAGCATGGAGGGCGAGATCCCCCAGGCCATGTACGATGCCCGTATGGACGAGATGGTCAACGACTTTGCATTCCGTGTGGAGCAGCAGGGTCTGCGCCTCGAGGACTACCTGAAGTATATGGGTCAGACCGTGGAGCAGTTCCGTGCTTCCTTCATGCCGCAGGCTGAGAAGCAGGTCAAGATCCGTCTGGCTCTGGAGGCTGTTGCCGCTGCTGAGAACATCGAGGCTTCCGAGGAGGAAGTTTCCGCTGAGATCAAGCGCATCGCTGACCAGTACAAGATGGAAGAGGACAAGGTCCGTGAGCTGGTCAACGTTGACGACCTGAAGAAGGATCTGGCCATCAACAAGGCAATCGACTTCATCAAGAGCCACGCAAACATCGTGGAGAAGCCTGCCGAAGCCGAGAAGGCCGCTGACGCTGAGTAATTGGCGCGCCGGTCTTTGTAAAGCGGACGGCATGCTGCACGCTTTATAGCAAAGGTTGTTAAAATTGACCGATACGGCAGAACCGGCAGGGAAACCGTATCGGTCAATTTTGCAAATACTATATTCCATTTCAGGAGGCGAACTTTATGAGTTTTGTTCCTTACGTTGTCGAGCAGTCGGCGCACGGGGAGCGTTCCTACGATATTTTCTCCCGTCTGCTGAACGACCGTATCATCGTTCTGAGCGAGGATGTCAACGACACCTCCGCCAGCCTCGTGGTGGCACAGCTGCTGTATCTGGAAGGGCAGGACCCGGACAAGGATATCAGCCTGTATATCAACAGCCCCGGCGGCTCCATCAGCGCCGGCATGGCCATCCATGACACCATGCAGTATATCAAGTGCGATGTTTCCACCATCTGCATGGGCATGGCTGCTTCCATGGGTGCTTTCCTGCTGGCCAGCGGCACCAAGGGCAAGCGCTTTGCACTGCCCAACTCGGAGATCCTGATCCACCAGCCGCTCATCGGCGGTCAGGGCGGCGGCCTTTCCGGCCAGACCACCGATATCAAGATCCACGCCGAGCACATGGTGCATATCCGTGAAAAGATGAACCGTATGCTCAGCGAGTATACCGGCCAGCCGCTGGAGCAGATCCAGCTGGACACCGAGCGCGATCATTATATGACCCCGCAGGAAGCCAAGGCCTACGGCCTGATCGATGAGGTCATCGCCCATCGCTGAGCCGCCCGTTGAAACAATCTATCCAGGATAAGGAAAAACAGTTATGGCAAATAACAACTCCGGCAGAGATAAAAACGAAAAGGATCTGGTCTGCAGCTTCTGCGGAAAGCATCAGGATGAAGTAGAGCGGATGATCATTGGCCCCGGTGTCAATATCTGCAGCGAATGCATCGGCCTGTGCCACGACCTGCTTTCCGACAAGCCGGATCAGCCCAAGGCCCGCCCGGGCCGGGCAGGCGCAAACCGCGCACACATCCAGCCTGCAGCGCCGGATCTGGACATCAACATCCTGACCCCGGCTGAAATCAAGGACGGTCTGGATCAGTATGTCATCGGTCAGGACGAAGCTAAGCGCGTGCTGGCGGTTTCGGTGTACAACCACTATAAGCGCATCCTGAGCGGTCAGGGCGGCGATGTGGAGCTGCAGAAGTCCAATGTCCTGCTGCTGGGTCCCTCCGGCGTGGGCAAGACCCTGCTGGCGCAGACTCTGGCAAAGATGCTGGGCGTGCCCTTCGCCATTGCAGATGCTACCACCCTTACCGAGGCCGGCTATGTGGGCGAAGATGTGGAGAACATCCTGCTCAAGCTGCTGCAGGCAGCGGATTTTGACGTGCAGAAAGCACAGGTGGGCATCATCTATATCGACGAAATCGATAAGATCACCCGCAAGAGCGAGAACCCCTCCATCACCCGCGATGTGGGCGGTGAGGGTGTGCAGCAGGCTCTGCTGAAGATCCTCGAGGGCACGGTCAGCAACGTGCCGCCGCAGGGCGGCCGCAAGCACCCGCAGCAGGAGTTCATCCAGATCGACACCACCAACATCCTGTTCATCTGCGGCGGTGCCTTTGATGGTCTGGATAAGTATATCCTGCGCCGTACCGACAAGTCCGCTCTGGGCTTCGGCAGTGCGCTGAAGGATAACTCCGCAGAAGCCGAAAAGGCTCTGCTGCGCAAGGTGGAGCCGCATGATCTGGTCAAGTTCGGCCTGATCCCAGAGCTGATCGGCCGTCTGCCGGTCATCACCGTGCTGGATGATCTGGACGAGGATGCGCTGGTGCGAGTGCTCAAGGAGCCGCGCAACAGTCTGGTCAAGCAGTACAAGGAAATGCTGGGCATGGACAATGTGGAGCTGAGCTTTACGGACGAAGCCCTGCACGCCATTGCCCGCAAGACCATTGAGCGCAAGACCGGCGCGCGCGGCCTGCGCAGCGTGATGGAAAGCATCCTGATGCCCATCATGTATGAGGTGCCCAGCGATGCCACCATCATCCGCGTGACGGTGGACGAGGACACGGTGGAAGGCGGCGAACCCCATCTGGAGTACGGCGCTGTGCGCAAACGGTATAAGAATCAGATGTCCCTGACCTGACGCTCCGGCGTCCGGCAGGGGACAGAAAGCCCTGTTTTGAAAGCTTTTTGCTTTTGACAGGGCTTTTTGCTTTATTATTCTTGTTTCCGGGAGTAAAATGTACTATAATATTAAGGTCTGGAACCTGTGCGGAGCATGCTCCCTGGCAGGAAGGCTCCCAATGACGCAGTCCGGACGCTATGGGTAACAGGAAGTACGATAAAGGAGTGTGTTTTCAATGGCAAATTATCTTGCAATGAATCGTGAAGAACTCACTGCCGAAAAGGCAGCACTTGAAGCAGAGTACAAAAAGTTCCAGGCCAAGGGTCTGAAGCTGAATATGGCCCGCGGCAAACCCGGCCCTCACCAGATGGATCTGGCAATGGACCTGCTGAAGATGACCGATTACACTACCGATGCCGGTACCGACGCCCGCAACTACGGCGAGTTGGAAGGCCTGCATGAGGCCCGCGTGCTGTTCGCCGACGTGTTCGGCGTGCAGCCCGGCGAGGTGTTCGTTGGCGGCAACTCCAGCCTGCAGTTGATGTACAACCTCATCAACATCGGCTATGTGTTCGGTTTTCCCGAGTCGCCCTGCCCCTGGTCTCAGGTGGAAAAGCGCAAGTTCCTCTGCCCGGTGCCCGGCTACGACCGCCACTTTGCCATCACCGAGGAGTTCGGCTTTGAGCTGGTCAGCGTGCCCATGACCCCCAATGGCCCGGACATGGACATGGTGGAAAAGCTGGTTGCCGAGGATGACACCATCAAGGGTATCTGGTGCGTACCCCAGTATTCCAACCCCGATGGCTATACCTACAGCGACGAGACCATTGAGCGCTTCGCCAAGATGAAGACCGCTGCGCCCGACTTCAAGATCTTCTGGGATGAGGCCTACATCGTGCACCACCTCACCGATGAGATCATCGAGACCCCGGTTCTGCTGAACGAGAGCAAGAAATACGGCAACGAAGACCGTGTGTTCATGTTCACCTCTACCAGCAAGATCACCTTCCCGGGTGCCGGTGTTTCGGCCATCGCCTGCAGCGAGACCAGCATGAAGTATATGTGCAAGCGCTTCTCGGTGATGATCATCAGCTACGACAAGATGAACCAGCTGCGCCACGTCCGCTTCCTGAAGAACAAGGAAGGCGTTCTGGCTCACATGGCAAAGCATCGCCGCCGTCTGGTGCCCTGCTTTGACGCCGTCAAGACTGCATTCAAGAACAACCTGATTCCGTGCGGTGACATCGCCCACTGGACCAACCCCAAGGGCGGCTATTTCATCAGCCTGTACGTCATGCCCGGCTGCGCGAAGCGGGTGGCCAACCTGTGCAAGGAAGCCGGCCTGACCCTGACCGGTGCCGGTTCTGCTTATCCTTACCACAAGGATCCGCAGGATTCCCACCTGCGCATTGCTCCCACCTATCCCAGCCTCGACGAGGTGGAGACCGCTTCCGAGCTGCTGTGCGTCTGCGTGCGTCTGGCCGTAGTGGAAAAGCTGCTGGCAGATAAGGCTGAGTAACCGTTCCGGAACGGAACAAATGTTTTATCTCCTCTGTGCGGCCGGTTCGGCCGTCAGGGGAGTTTTATCGCAGAAGGGTCGGCATGACGGCCACCCTGCGGAAGAGCTGCCGACAAGAGCGGCGCAACATGAAATAAAGGCAGCATCTGCTGAGCTGCTACTTTTGGAGGTCCCCTGAATTTTATGAAGACAAAAGGCAAAGCATGGCATCTGGTCGTTACGGTGCTGCTGATCGTGGTGTTTGTGTTCACCGCGTTCTTCGGCGTGTCCGCAAAGTACGGCGATACGACCAAAACCTACATCAAAGGCGCAAAGGATATCCGCTTCGGCGTGGACATCAAGGGCGGCGTAAACGTCACATTTGTTCCGTCCGATGGCTACGACGCCACCGAGGAGCAGCTGGATGCTGCCCGGCTCGTCATTGAGAACCGCCTTGTGGCACTCAATGTCACCGACTATGAACTGTATGTGGATACCAACTCCGACAGCCTGATTCTGGAGTTTCCGTGGCAGTCCGGCGAAACGGACTTTGACCCGGAAGCTGCGATCCAGGAAATCGGCACCACAGCTTACCTGACGTTTCGCGAGGGCAGCAGCGCCGACGGCGAACTGATCCTCGACGGCTCCATGGTTGAGAGTGCGGCGGCGCAGTATGGCCCCGTCAGCAGCGGCGGTGCATCGGAATATTACGTTGCGCTGAAGTTTACGGATGACGGAGCCAAGGCCTTTGGCGATGCCACCACAAAGCTGGCTTCCAGCAACGGTACCATCAGCATCTGGCTGGATGACGAAAACGTCAGTACCGCGACGGTCAACACCGCCATCACCGACGGTTCGGCCATCATCACCAGTTCTGCAGCAAACCCCTTCACGCAGGAGCAGGTCGTCAAGATGGCCCGCCAGATCAATTCCGGCGCACTGCCCTTTGCACTGACTGTGGACGGCTATTCCACTGTCAGCCCCAGTCTGGGCGAGAACAGCCTGAGCGCCATGGTCATGGCCGGTCTGATCGCCTTTGCCCTGATCGTGGTCTTTATGACGGCGCTGTACCGTCTGCCCGGTTTCCTGGCCTGCATCGCGCTGGCCGGTCAGGTGGCGGCAACGCTGGCCTTCGTCTCCGGCTACTTCCCGGTGTTTGAAAGCTTTACCCTGACGCTGCCCGGCATCGCCGGTATCATTCTGGCCATCGGCATGGGCGTGGACGCCAACGTCATCACCGCCGAGCGCATCAAAGAAGAGCTGAAGAATGGCAAGTCGCTGGACGGCGCTCTGAAGAGCGGCTTTGCCCGCGGCTTGACCCCCATCATTGACGGCAACGTGACCATCGTCATCGTGGCCATCGTGCTGATGGGCGCTTTTGGCCCCTCGGACGGCTTCTTTGCCAAGGCACTGCACTTCGTGTTCTTCGCCTTCGGCCCGTCCACTGCCGGTACGATCTATGCCTTCGGCTACACGCTGCTCACCGGCGTGCTGCTGAACTTTGTGTTCGGCGTATTCGCCACCCGCGTCATGATCCGCGGCGCAGCTTCCATCAAAGCTCTGCGCAACCCGTGGCTCTATGGTGCTGAGAAGCCCGGTAAAGAAAAGGCTGAGAAAAAGCCCGTTGATTTTGTGGGCCTGCGCAAGCGCTTCCTGACCTTCTCCTCCTGCCTGATGGCAGCCATCGTGCTGTGCGCGGTGGTGTTCGGCGTCCATCTGGATACCGAGTTCACCGGCGGTGCCATGATCACTCTGGGTTATGAAAACTCCTTCACCCTGTCCGACGTGCAGAAGACCGCTTCCGATGCGCTGGGCAACAACGGCCTGACCCTGCAGACCGGCGAGAATGTCGCCACCGGCGGCCAGACCCTGAAGATCTCCATGCCCGGCACCGAGACGGTGACCACCGATCAGGTGCAGACTTTGCTGGATTCTCTGAACGAGAATTATCCGGACAATCATTTTGAACAGCTGTCCCTGAGCAACGTCAGCGCAGCCATGGGCACCAAGTTCCTGCAGAAGAGTCTGGTGGCTGTGGTGTTCGCACTGGTGCTGATCCTGCTGTACATTGCTCTGCGCTTCAAGAACATCGGCGGCCTGACCGGCGGTCTGATGGCTGTTCTGGCTCTGGTGAATGACCTGATGGTGGTGTTCGGCACCTTTGTGCTGCTGCGCACCGCATTGGACGGCAACTTCATCGCCGCTATGCTGACCATTCTGGGCTACTCCATCAACGATACCGTGGTCGTCTACGACCGTATCCGTGAGAACCGCAGCCTGATGGGCAAAAAAGTTTCGTTTGAAGAGCTGGTCAATCATTCGGTCAACCAGTCTGCCCGCCGTACTCTTATCACCACCATCACAACCGTGATGGCGCTGGGTGTGATGTGCATCGTGGCAAAGCTCTATGGCCTGGACAGCATCTTTACCTTTGCCTTCCCGCTGATGATGGGTATGATTAGCGGCGTGTATACTTCGCTGTGTGTGTCCACTTCGGCATGGGTGCTGTGGACCGAGCGCAAGCCCAAAGCAAAGAAAAACTGACCCAAAAACAAAGAAAGGCACTGGCTCCCGGCAAAGGGCCAATGCCTTTCATTTTCCGGAAAAGCCGGTAAAATTTCAGGAGGAACCGATCATGAAGTGCCCCTACTGCGGTGCGGAGGAATCGAAAGTCATTGATTCCCGTCCCACCGAAGACAATGAGCGCATCCGCCGCCGCCGCGAATGCCTGAGCTGCCATATGCGCTTTACGACCTATGAGGTGGTGGAGACTGTTCCGCTCGTGGTCATCAAAAAGGACAGCTCCCGGGAGCCGTTCGACCGCCAGAAGCTTCTCAATGCCATGGTACGGGCCTGCGCCAAGCGGCCCGTGAGCTATGAAGCACTGGAACGTGCGGTCAGCAGCATCGAGCAGACTTTGCTCAGCTCCTACGACCGCGAGATTCCCAGCGTGCGCATCGGCGAGCTGACCATGCAGGAACTGAAAAAGATCGACGAGGTGGCGTATGTGCGCTTCGCATCGGTCTACCGTCAGTTTGCAGATGTGGAAAGCTTTTTCAACGAGCTGAAAAAGCTGATGGGCGACCGCAGCGAACCAAACACATAATAACGCCAGAAAGCACCGGCTTTCCGTCCACAAAAGGGCAGGAGAGCCGGTGCTTTTTTCATACAATCCGGCGCGACAGCCATTCCAGCGTTTCCACCTGCACCTGTGCCCGGCGCAGTTCGCCGAGGGCTTCCTCCGGTGCGTTCATTTCCAGATGTCCATCCGCAGCGCGGAGAGCTGCTTCCAGCTCAGTGAAATCCTCGGTTTTGAGCAGATGATTCATCTTCTCGCGCATGGTGTCGCACAGGTCGGCTCCGCTGGAAAGCGCCTGCCGGGCTGCAGAAAGGTCGCTACAGCGCAGGGCAGTGACGGCGGTGTCCAGATCATCCGAAACGGCATCGGCAAATTTCTGCACCTGAAAGCTGCTGTAAAAAGAAACACAGAGCAGGGCAGCGACAATGACGATACAGGCGTAGATCCGTTTCATGATGCGTCCTTTCTGCCGTCCGCACGGCGGTTCTCTTTTTTCAGCAGGAAGTAATCCTCGGTCTCGTTTCCGATGAGCAGCAGGATCTCCTCCGGCAGAAGGGTGTTGGCTTGTGCCGTTCGCTCCAGCCATGCGCGGTCTTTTCCGCACCAGCGCAGGTTATCTTCCAGCACCTGCCCGTCCAGCACAAAAGGAATGGTGGCATTGGCCTGCTTTACCTTGCACTGCAGGTCTGCAAGACGCACCGGCTCTTTCTCCGGCCGGAGTGCAGCTGAGAGGGTGCCGTTCGTCTCAATGACAGCGTAGGAGACATCCCGCGGGTCGAAGATGCTTTTGCCACGCAGGGCCTCCATCAGGTCGGCAGTGGTCAGGCGCAGCATCCGCAGAGCATTCTGGTCGATCTGACCGTCCAGAATGACCGTCTTTGGCCGCCCGGAGAGAAAATTGAAGAATCGCTGACTGCGGAAGCTCAGCACAGAACCCAGCAGTTCCAGTGCGGCAATCAGGAACAGCGGGATCAGACTGGATGTGATGGGTACTTCATCCGATTCGATGGAAATGGACGCCAGATTGGAGATGAGGATGGTGGAAACCAGTTCTTCGGGCTGCAGCTCGCCCAGCTGGCGTTTGCCCATCAAGCGCATGGCAAACAGCACGCACAGATAGATGATGACGGTGCGGCAGATCAGAAGTTTCATAAAATGCCCTCCTGCGGATGGTAGGAATGAAGCCCGGCCCAGCCGGGCATACTGCTGTGCAAAGGAGAGAGTGCCATGCAGCAGTTATCGCGGAAACTGGAAACAAATCTGAAAACACTCGACGGAATGTTTGGTACATCTGCCGATTATTATGCCAAAAAGATCACGATTTATCATTGCAAAGGGTGCATCGTCCTGTTTGATGGGATGGCAAGTCTGGATTCACTCTGGGCGCTTGTGCTGGACGGGGCAAGCCGTCAGGCCCCGCCGCAAAACAGGGCGGGCGGGCCGCTCACCGGGGAACAGGTCTATACCCTCATCTTGCAGGACTCGGCTTACCCAGCGGAGAGCAGCCCCGTGGAAGACTGGTCAGACCTTGTCAAACGTCTGACCGCCGGTATGGCGGTGCTGCTGCTGGACGGCTGTGCAAAAGGCATTGCCTTTTCGGTGCAGAGTCTGAAGGCCCGTTCGGTGGAAGAACCTTCCGGCGAGGGCAATCTGCGCGGTTCGCGGGAAGGTTTTGCCGACCTTCTGCGGGTCAACCTGAGCTTGCTGCGAAGGCTCATCCGGACAGAGGACCTTGTGCAGGAGGTACAACCGGCCGGCACTGAAGCCAAAACGGAATACGCAGTGTGCTACCGCCGGGATAAGGCTGACCCTGCCATGGTGGCCCGTGTCCGAAAAACGCTTGCTGCCGCCAGACCGGAACTTCTGCTGGATTCCAGCTATTTTGTGCCGTGGCTGCTTCCGGGCAAAGTCCGGCTGTTCACGCCGGTCAGCTATACCGAGCGGCCAGCCGTGGCGGCGGCAAAGCTCTGCGAAGGAAAAATCGTGGTTCTTGTCAACGGCAGTCCTTCGGCAATGGTGCTCCCGGCACTGTTCTGTGAAAATTTCGAGTGTCTCGATGACTATGCTTCCACCGCAGTATTTTCCTCATTCCTGCGGGTGCTGCGGTATGTTTCGTTTTATCTCACGGTCTTTTTGCCGGGCGTGTTCGTGTGTCTTGCGGTCTATCTGCCGGAGCTCATCCCGCCGCAACTGCTTTATAAAATCGAAGCGGCGGAAAAGGCCACGCCGCTGCCGTTGTTTGCCGAGATGCTCCTTGTCATGCTGATTTTAGAGGTCATCCGGGAGGCAGGGCTGCGGATGCCGCAGTCGCTGGGGCATTCGGTCAGTCTGGTGTCCGCGCTCATTATCGGGGATGCTGCCATCGCCACCGGGCTGATGAGCACACCGGTCATCTTTGTGGCCAGCATTACGGCCATTGCGGTGTTCGTCACGCCGCCTTTGTATGAGCCGGCAACACTGCTCCGGCTGGGTGTCGTGCTGGCGGCAGGCATTGCCGGTCCGGTAGGATTAGTAGGGGCATTTTTTTTGTTTTTGCTGGGCCTTTCCGGGGCGTCCATGATGGGCGTGCCGTATCTTGCGGCGCATCCGTTCCCGCAGCAGCCGCTTGCGGAAGACGGTGTCATCCGCCGCAACTACCGCCGCCTTTCATGCACAGGCTTCAATATCTGGCAGAAACGGAGGAAAAGCAGATGAGCTGTTCCACAGGATTTTCAATTTCTGCCGTGGCACTGAGCGTTGTGACCGGTGCACTGGCTGCAGCAGGGAAGACGGAATGTTCTGCCCGGGAAGCAATCCTCTCCGGGCTGGGCAATACGCTGCTTCTGTCGCTGCTGACCTGCCTTTCGGTCTGTATCCGGGAGGCGGAACCGTTCATCCGGAAGGCAGTGCTGGCACTTCTCACATTGGGGCTTGCTGCGGAGCTGGCCGAAACCATCCTGCAGGCGCAGCAGGCTGCACAGCAGGAGTTCCGCTCCATGGCGTTGATCGGATTTCTGCCGCTTTTGCTCTGGGCCGGGTGGAGTCTGCCGCCGGAAAGCTGGAATGCACCGGCAAGGGTACTGTGGTGGTTCGCTTTGCTGGGCGGGGTTGTGCTTGTAGGCGGCCTGTGGGGGCAGATGTGCTGGCCCGGCCTTGCCGCAGAAGGCCCGTCACAGTTTGGCGGTTTCTGCAAGAGCTTTTTCTGCGCGGAGTTTTTCCTCTGGCCGCTTTTGTGCCCGGATGTGGTACCCGGCCGCGCTGTCTGCCTGCCGTGGCTCTCTTATACAGTGCAGGCCGGTGCAGCGCTTGGCATGGGGCTTCTGTTCGGCGGACGGGATGATTACCCGGTCATGGAACTTTTGCGGGCATGGAGCATCGGTGCGTTCTCACGGGCAGATGCCCTGCTGATCCTGATCTGGCTGGCCTGCGCTGTTTACCGGATCTGCTTTCTGTGCGCGGCGCTCCGCATCTGTCTTGAGAGATTGTCCGGCACAGAAAGGAAGGCGGTATCATGAAGAAACAATTAGTGAAATTCCGCCCGGTACTGGTACTGCTTCTTGCCGGGTGGTGCCTGCTGTTCTTTCGCTGCGAAACGACCGAAAAAAGCATGGCGCGGGCAGTATATCTTGCACAGACCGAGGGCGGCGTCACGGCGGCGCTGTGGGTTCAGGCACCGCAGGCGGCGGCAGATGCATCCGAAGCGTCTGCTGCCTTGCAAATGACATGCACAAAAGGCGAAACGCTGGAAAAAGCATTGTATTCCGCGCAAAAGCAGCTTCCGCAGACGGCGGATTACCGGCTGTGCGATTTTCTCCTTTTTCCGGAAAATACGCCGGATGAGCTGCTTTCGGAATACGAAACACTTGTTCTGGAACGCGGCTGCGGGCGGACAGCGGCGCGGCTTGTCTGCATGGAACTGGACGAAGAAGCTCTCACCCGGCTTGAAAACGATGACACGGGCCTTTCTGACAAACTTCTCGGGAAACTGAAAGAGCAGTCCGTGCGGTTTCCAAGGCTTTACTGTCACGGGGAAGCTGCACTTTATTTGAACCTTGAATTATCAGAGGATGCGGTGAAACTGGACGAAACCGGATCCTTTCGGACGCCGGAGAAAAGCGTGGAGCTGGATGAAAACGAGACAGAGCTTTGCCTGATGTTGCAGCAGATCCCCGGAATGCACGCTTTCTGGCTGGAAGGGGAGCGGGTCGCGGTCCGCAGGTGCAGTGTTTCGGTCACATTGCACGGAGAACAGGCACTTCTCCGGCTGGACTGTCAGCTGCCTGCCGGTGAACCGGCTCCCTCCGATGCACAGAAAAAACAGCTGGAAGAGCTTGTCTGCAGGGTGAGCGGAAAACTCTGGGAGCAGGGCATCGATCTGCTGTCGCTGCAGCAGCGCCGGGCGCTGGCCGGAGATGCGGACACAACAAAAAACGTCTGCCCGGAATTTCGGGCAGACGTAAGATTTCTGAAATTCTGAATCAGTTTGCAGTGGGGAAGGTGACCGTTATGGTCGTTCCGACATCCACCTGACTTTCCAGCTTGATGCGGGCATTGTGGATGCGGGCAATGTGCTTGACGATAGCAAGCCCCAGACCAGTGCCGCCGGTGGCCTTGCTGCGGCTCTTGTCCACGCGGTAGAAGCGCTCGAACACGCTGGACTGCGCTTCGCGCGGAATGCCGATGCCGTTGTCCGAGACGGTCAGGGTGCAATGGCCATCACGGTTGCAGGCCGTGGTGATCTGTACCTTTCCGCCGGGGCGATTGTAGCGGATGGCGTTGTCGCACAGGTTCTGGCAAAGTTCATCCAGAAGATCACGGCTGCCGCGTACCGGTGCGCTTTCACCAAGACAGCTCAGGGAGATATAAGTCCGGCGGGCATTCAGCTTCTGCCGCTCCACGCATTCCTGCGCTACCTCCAGCAGATCGACAACGCCCATTTCCGGTTCGTTTCCTGCTTCGCTGGCATTGTCCAGTTTGGAAAGCTGCAGGATATCGTTGACCAGCTGGATCATGCGGGTAGCTTCCACATGGATCTTCTGCGCAAAGCCCTGCACATCCTCCGGCTTTGCGATGCCGGTCTCGATCAGCTCGGCATAGCCGGAAATACTGGTCAGCGGGGTTTTGAGTTCATGGCTCACATTGGCCGTAAATTCCTGCCGCATCTTCTCGTTGTTCTCGCGCAGGATGCGGTCGGAATGGATGCTCTCGGCAAAGGGGATCAGTTCTTTGTAAGGCACATTTTCCTGAATGTGGTCCAGATCTTCGGTCATGTTCAGGACAGGCTGCACCAGAGCCTTGGTCAGCAGGCCGGACAGGATGGCGGCGGCCATCATCAGCGCCACGCAGCTCAGAATGATGGCGGGGATGGAAGAGTCGTAGATCGACCAGATGGTCTCAGCGTCCTGTGCCGCGCGCAAAATCTCGCCGCTGGGCAGACGCACAGCATAGTAGTAGGTCTCGTATCCCATCGTCTGGGAGTCACGGATATCCTTGCCGACGCCGCTTTCCATGGCCTGCCGGATCTCCGGCCGGGTGAGATGGTTCTCCATCGGCTGGTCCGTGGCGGACTCAAACAGCACGTTGCCATCCTGCGAGATGAGCGTGATGCGCAGATCGTCCGTCACAAAGGCGGAGAGTGCTTCGGGCTGATCCACAAGGTCGTAACTGTCGCTTACGAGCTCAGCTTCCTGTTCCAGCCCGGTCCATGCCTGCGCTGTAAAGGCTTTGTGAAAAACGAAGATGCACAGTGCAGCGGTGAACAGCAGGCCGAGAAATCCCATCAGGAACAGACGGTAACTGATCTTTTCTTCCATGCTGCGGATCTTCATTCTTCAGCCGCCTCCTCTTCGTCGGTCAGCTTGTAGCCGACCTTGCGGACGGTGCAGATATATTTGCCGGCATCGCCCAGCTTTTTGCGCAGGGTACGGATGTGCATGTCCACGGTCCGGCTTTCCACCGAGATGTCGGTGCCCCACACCACCTGAAGGATGGTCTCACGGGTCACGACAAGGTTGGTGTTTCCCAGCAGCAGACGCAGCAGGCTGTATTCCTTATAGGTCAGCTCCACAGGGGTGCCGTTCACGGTTACGCTGTGGCGGGCATTGTCCAGCAGGATCTCGTGGAAGCTGAATACATTGGGCCGGGTTTCCGGAGCAGAGCGGCGCAGTGCGGCGCGCACCCGGCTGAGAAACTCCATGATGCCGAAAGGCTTCGTGATGTAGTCATCCGCGCCGCAGTCCAGCCCGCGCACGGTGTCCAGCTCGCTGGATTTGGCAGTGACCATAATAATGGGCAGCCGCCGCAGGGAAGGAGTGTTGCGCAGCTTTTTCAGGATGAAAAATCCGTCCTCGCCGGGAAGCATCACATCCAGAATGACCAGTTCCGGCTCTGCTTCACGCATGGCCTGCCAGAACGGCTCGGAGCTTTCAAAACTGGATACATCGTAGCCGCTGGACTGCAGGGCATATTGTTCCAGCTCCCGGATGGCGGCATCGTCTTCAATGATATAGATCATGGTTTATTTTTCCTCCGCATTCTGATCTTCGGGGAAGAGGTAACGTTCGCGGTAGCGCTCAAGGCGACGGTGGAACTCTTCGCTCTCCTTGGTGTCGTTGCCGTGGCGCAGGTCGTTAAGGTAAGCGTGGGTATCAAAGCTGTCCTGCGCGACCTCGATCTGTGCAACAGCCACATTGCTGCAGTGGTCGCACACACGCTCGTAGTTTGTCAAAAGGTCGTCCAGCACAAAGCCGTACTCGATGGAACAGCTGCCGGCCTGCAGGCGGGCAATGTGGTGCGCCTTGATGGCGCGCACCAGCTCGTTGACCACGGCTTCCAGCGGTTCTACCTTGCTGGCCAGATGCAGGTCTCCCTTGCGGAATGCATCGGTGGTACGGTTCAGAATATCCTGTACGGCATCTTCCAGCACCTGCAGCTCATCGCGGGCATCCTGCGAGAACTCGATGCTCTTGTTGTGCATCTCTTCGGCGGATTCCAGCAGGTTGACCGAGTGGTCGCTGATGCGCTCAAAATCGCTGATGGTGTGCAGCAGGGTGTTCACGCTCTGGCTGTCGGCGTGGTTCAGCTCCCGGCCGGACAGTTTGACAAGATAGGTGCCCAGTGCATCTTCGTAGCGGTCCACAGTGCATTCCTGCTCACGCACCTTCTGGGCCAGCTCGTCGTTCCATTCGTGGCTCAGGCTCATGGCCTGCATCACGCCCACCCGGGCCAGCTCGGCCATGTCGGCAGTTGCAGAGCGGGCACGCTCCACAGCCACGGCGGGGGTGTTCAGCAGACGGTCATCCAGCAGGGCGAAACTCTCTTTTTCCGGCGAATCCGGGATCGTGAGGATGGCCAGCTTTTCCAGTACATTGGCAAAGGGCAGCAGAACGATCGTGGCCAGAATGTTGAACACCGAGTGCACCACAGCAATGCCCCATGCTTCGATGGTGGTATTGACAAAGCCAAAGTGGCACACGGCGTTCAGGCCGTAGAAGCCGACGAGAAAGAGGGTCACGCCGATGATGTTGAAGTACAGGTGCACCATGGCAGCCCGGCGGGCGTTTTTGTTGGCACCCACCGAGGAGATCAGCGCCGTGACGCAGGTGCCGATGTTCTGACCCATGATGATGGGGATGGCACTGCCGTAGGTAATGACACCGGTGGCGCTCAGTGCCTGCAGGATGCCGACGCTGGCACTGGAACTCTGAATGATGCCGGTGACGATGGCACCCACCAGCACGCCGAGGATGGGGTTGGAGAAGCGGGTGAACAGACCGGTGAACCACGCCTCGTTCTGCAGGGGCAGAACGGCGTTGGACATGGTGGTCATGCCGGTCATCAGCACGGCAAAGCCGATCAGGATGGTGCCGATGCCCTGCTTCTTCTCACTCTTACACATATACAGCAAAATGCCGATAAATGCAAGCAGCGGACTGAAAGAAGTGGGTTTCAGCATCTGGATGAACAGGCTGTCGCCCTGCAGACCCGACAGGCTCAGGATCCAGCTGGTAACAGTGGTACCCACGTTGCTGCCCATGATCACGCCGATGGCCTGATGCAGTTCCATGATGCCGCTGTTGACAAAGCCGACCACCATGACAGTGGTGGCGCTGGAACTCTGGATCACTGCAGTAACGCACAGACCCAGAAAAAAGCCTTTGAGAGGGTTATCGGTCAGTTTGCTCAGAATCTTCTGCAGCTGGCCGCCGGCCTGTTTTTCCAGCGATTTGCCCATAATGTCCATGCCGAACAAAAACAGGGCCAGACCGCCCAGCAGCGAAAAAACATTGAAAATTGTCATAGAGTGGTTCCTCACTTTGATTTGACGTGTTTTGGTGTGTTTCTCCTGATTCTGAGTATATAGAATCAATGTAAAATCCAAAATCGAGAGAATGTAAAATCCATGTAAAAGTAAGAAAAATGTAAAAAATAACTGCATGTCCGCGATGCTGCGCCGGTTTCCGGCAGGGGAAGCGAAAAACGAAACGTCCCGTATTGTTTTTTGACTGGGCTTTTATTATAATAAAAAAGGAATGCTGTGCGGCGCTGACCGCACAGCGCAGGAGAGCACAGGAGGAAACAAGGATGGGTACATTCAATGTCTCGCTCAAAACGCTGATCGACCGGGTCAGCATGGAAGTGGTCTACACCCCGAAGGAACTGGATCAGATCTGCGTCGAGATCGCAGAGGTCAACCGTCCGGGTCTGTTTCTGGCAGGATACTACGATTATTTTGACAAGCTGCGTCTGCAGATCATGGGTCTGGCAGAGATGAACTTTTTGTCCGGGCTTTCGCCCGAAAAACGCTACGAAGCGCTGGACCAGCTGTTCCGACAGCAGCCCCCGGCAGTGATCGTCTGCCGCAGCGAAGAGCTGACTCCCTTCCCGGAGATGCAGGAGCTGGCGCAAAAACACGGCGTGGCGCTGCTGCGCTCCAACGAGACCACCTGCACACTGATGGGCAGTCTCATCAGCGTGCTGAATCTGGAGCTGGCACCCCGCATCACCCGCCACGGCGTTCTGGTGGAAGTGTACGGCGAGGGCATCCTGATCCTGGGCGACAGCGGCATCGGCAAGAGCGAGTTGGCCATTGAACTGGTCAAGCGCGGCCACCGGCTGGTGGCAGACGATGCGGTGGAGCTGCGCAAGGTCTCCAACCGGCAGATCATGGGCACAGCACCGGAGAACATCCGCCACTTCATCGAGCTGCGCGGCATCGGCATTGTCAACGTGGCCCGTGTGTTTGGTGTGGGCGCGGTCAAGGTGAGCGAAAGCCTGGACCTTGTGGTCCAGCTGGAAGCATGGGACCCCACAAAGAACTACCAGCGCACCGGGCTGGAAAGCGAATACTACGACATTCTGGGCGTCAGCATCCCCAGCACCAGCATCCCGGTTTCTCCGGGACGCAACCTTGCCGTTGTGCTGGAGACGGCCGCCATCAATAACCGCCAGAAGAAGATGGGCTACAACGCAGCTAAGGAGCTGCTGATCCGTCTGGGTCTGGACGATAAGCTGGACTAAAGGAGCATTTACCATGGAACAACTCAAGCAGCAGCTGAAAGCGGCTGGCATTTTATATAAGGAAAACGAGCCGCTTTCGGCTCACTGCACGTTCCGCATCGGCGGCCCGGCGGATGTGTTTGTGCTGCCGCAGGACGAAGAACAGCTCTGCCGTGCAGTCATGCTCTGCAAACAGGCGGATATCCGCTATTACCTGCTGGGCAACGGCAGCAACGTCCTGTTTGCGGATGAGGGCTTCCGCGGAGCCGTCATTGATGTTTCTGCCGAAGCAGAGGGAATGGGACTGTCAATTTACCAGAATGCCGACGGCGATTATATTTCGGCACCGGCAGGACTGAAGCTCTCTGAACTGTGTAATTTTGCACTGAAGCATGGCTACACCGGGCTGGAGTTTGCCTACGGCATCCCCGGTACGGTGGGCGGTGCGGTCTATATGAACGCCGGCGCTTACGGCGGCGAGATGAAAGATGTGCTGGAATCGGTCAGCTATCTGACCGCTGACGGCCGCTGGGTGGACAGCGAGGCGTCCGAGCTGGATCTTTCCTACCGGCACAGTGCATTTGAGGAAAACGGTGCCTGCATCCTCGGGGCAGTGTTCCGCCTTGCCAAGGGTGACCCGGACGCCATCAAGGCACGGATGAATGAGCTGATGCAAAAGCGCATCGACAAGCAGCCGCTGGACAAGCCCAGTGCCGGCAGCACCTTCAAGCGCCCGGCGGGTGCGTTTGCCGCAGCCCTCATCGACCAGTGCGGCCTGCGGGGCTACCGCCACGGCGGCGCTGCTGTCAGTGACAAGCACTGCGGCTTTGTGGTGAACATGGGCGGTGCCACCTGCGCCGACGTGCTGGCCCTGTGCGACGAAGTGCGCACTATCGTAAAAGAAAAAACAGGTTATGATCTCGAAAAAGAGATCCGTGTGGTAAAGTAAGCAAAGGAGCGGGATCGTAAATCATGGAACTGTTGATCGTCAGCGGATTATCCGGCGCGGGGAAATCAGTTGCAATGAATGCACTGGAAGACATCGGCTTTTTCTGCATCGACAATGTCCCTGCGGGGCTGCTGCCCAGCATCACTGCCTTTTCGGAAGCGGGCGAGAGCCAGCTGGAACGGGTGGCGTTGTCCATGGATGTGCGCGGCTGCCGCACGCGGGAGGAGATCGAGCAGGCATTGCAGAAGCTGGACCAGCAGAAAACTCCTTACAAAATCCTGTTTCTGGATGCACCAGACGATGTGCTGATGCGCCGCTACAGCGAGACCCGCCGCCGCCACCCCATCAGCATTTCCGAGGGCATCTCCACCCGTGAAGCGTTTGCCAAAGAACGTCAGATCCTGGAACCGCTGAAAGAGCGGGCGGATTATCGGATCAACACGGCGCTGCTTTCTACTGCTCAGAACAAGGAGCGCATCTGCGATCTGTTCGAGAAGAACGGCGGTGCAAAGGGGGCCATGCGCCTGACGGTCATGTCCTTCGGGTTCAAGTTCGGCATCCCGCCGGAAGCAGACCTTGTGCTGGATGTGCGCTGCCTGCCCAACCCCTTCTATGTGCCGGAATTGAAGTATAAGACCGGTCTTGATCAGGAAGTGGTGGATTTTGTCATGAGCCACCCGGAAGCGCAGGAACTGCTCAAGCGTTACGAGAACTTTTTGCAGTATGCGCTCCCGCTGTATGTCAAAGAGGGCAAAAGCCAGCTGACCATTGCGGTGGGCTGTACAGGCGGCAAGCACCGGTCCATCACATTTGCGCGCAAGATCGCGGAATACTGCGAGTCGCTCGGCTACCAGCCGGGCGTGCAGCACCGCGATGCAAAGCGCTGACAGAATCGAGGCATCATGGAAAGTTTTGCATCCCGTGCAAGGAACGAGATCGCGCAGCGCAGTCTGCAAAAGGACTGCTGCGTCCGCGCAGCGGCTTATGGCATCGCGTGCTTTGCCAAGTATTTTGATGCGAAGGGCCTTGTACTGCAGACCGAACAGCATGGCACGGTGCTGACCGCGCAGGAGCTGTTTGCACGCTGCGGCATTCAGGGCGAAATTCTGGAAAAGCAGCGGCCCAGCGGCATCCTGTATGAGTTCAATATCCGTGCGCCGGAGCAGGCTGCGCGGATGCATGAACTTTTTGGTACGACCGGCAGCGAGACCAGCCTGCAGATCGACCCCCGCCTGATCCGCTGCCAGACCTGCGTCAGTGCATACATTGGCGCAGCTTTTTTGTGCAGCGGAACGGTGATCGACCCGCAGAAGGAATATAATCTGGAATTTCTTACTTCCCGCACCAATCTGGCCCGGGATTTCGAGGCCCTTCTGGCCGAACATGAGTTTGCCCCGCACCGTACCCGCCGCAACGGCGTGAACCTGATCTACGTCAAGACAGGTGCCAATGTAGAACGGCTGCTCAGCTTTATGGGGGCTTCCAATGCGGCAGAGGAGATCCGCACCCGGAAAGCCTTTAAGCAGGTGCGCAACCAGACCAACCGCCAGACCAACTGTGATACGGCAAATCTGGGCAAAACCGCCCGGGCCAATGCGCAGACCATCAAGGCCATCCGCTACCTGAACGAACAGCATGAGCTGGAAAAATTGCCGGACGTCCTGCAGGAAGCTGCAGCAAAACGAATGCAGTATCCGGATCTTTCGCTCACGGCGCTGTGTGGCTGCTTTGAGCCGCCTGTGAGCAAATCCGGGCTGTCGCACAGGATGAAGAAACTGGAAGCTTTGGCTGAATCATTGCGCAAGAATCTGGAACAGGAGACAGCAAATGAGTGAGATCAGCGAGAACAACCGTCTTGGACGGGATTTTGTTCACCTGCACATTCATACCGAATACAGCCTGCTGGACGGTGCCTGCCGCATCGACCAGCTGATGGACCGCGTCAAAGAGTGCGGCCAGACGGCCATTGCCTGCACCGACCACGGCGTGATGTACGGCTGCGTGCAATTCTATAAGGCGGCTAAAAAGGCGGGCATCAAACCCATCATCGGCTGTGAGGTCTATGTGGCTACCCGCACCCGCTTTGACAAAGTCAACAAGATCGACGGCAACAACCATCTGATTTTGCTGTGCAAGAACGAGACCGGTTACAAAAACCTCATCAAAATGGTGTCGGCAGGTTTTGTGGAGGGCTTTTATTCCAAGCCCCGCATCGACAAGGAACTGCTGGAACAGTACCACGAAGGTCTGATCTGCCTGTCGGCCTGCCTTGCGGGCGAAATTCCCCGCGCCATTCTGGCAGGCGACTACGAAGGCGCAAAGGCCGCGGCGCTGTGGTACCGTGACCTGTTCGGTGAAGGCAACTACTATATTGAGCTGCAGGACCATGGTCTGGAAGAGGACAATATCGTCCTGCCGCAGCTCATCCGTCTTGCCCGGGAAACGGGCATCCCCATGGCGGCCACCAACGACTCCCATTATCTGCGCAAAGAGGACGCCAAAATGCAGAGCATCCTGCTGTGCATCCAGACCGGCAAGACCATTCAGGATGCCGATAAGATGGAGTTCCAGACCGACGAGTTCTACGTCAAGACCACCGACGAGATGTACGACCTGTTCTCCATGGTGCCGGAAGCTTGCGAAAACACGGCAAAAATCGCGGAGCAGTGCAACTTCGATTTTGAGTTCGGCCATACCAAGATCCCGTATTACAAAGCGCCGAACGGTATGGACAATCAGGAATTCTTCGAGAAACTCTGCTGGGACGGTCTGGAACGCCGCTACGGCCCCGATGCGCCGCAGGCCAACAAGGACCGCCTGACCTACGAGATCGGCGTGGTCAAAACGATGGGCTACACCAACTACTATCTCATCGTTTGGGACTACATCAATTATGCCAAGAGTCAGGGCATTCCGGTCGGCCCGGGCCGTGGTTCCGGTGCGGGCAGTATTGCCGCTTACTGCGTCGGCATCACGGACATTGACCCCATCCGCTACAACCTGATCTTCGAACGTTTCCTGAACCCGGAACGTGTCAGTATGCCGGATTTCGACGTGGACTTCTGCTATGAGCGCCGGCAGGAAGTGATCGATTACGTCAACCGCAAGTACGGTGCCGACCATGTGGCGCAGATCGTCACATTCGGCACTATGGCGGCCCGCAACGCCATCCGCGACGTAGGGCGTGTGATGGGCATCCCGTATCAGCAGGTAGACGTGGTGGCAAAGCTCGTCCCCATGGAACTGAAAATGACCCTGAAGCGTGCGCTGGAAGTTTCCACCGAGCTGAAACGGATGTACGACACCGACCCGCAGGTCACAGAACTCATCGATACTGCGTTGAAAGTGGAGGGCATGCCGCGCCATGCGTCCACCCATGCGGCAGGCGTTGTCATCACGCCGGAACCGACGGACTACTACCTGCCGCTAGCCACCAACGACGGCCTGCCGGTGACCCAGTTCAACATGACCGAGATCGAAGAACTGGGTCTGCTGAAAATGGACTTTCTGGGTCTGCGCACTCTGACCGTCATCCGCGACGCAGAGGTCGCCGTGCAGAAGCGCAACCCGGAGTTCTCCATCCAGAAGCTGGACTATGACGACCCCGAGACCTATAAGATGCTGGGGCAGGGCGACACTGAGGGTGTGTTCCAGCTGGAATCTTCGGGCATGAAACAGGTGCTCGTGGGCCTGCAGCCTCAGAACCTTGAAGATATCATCGCTCTCATCAGCCTGTACCGCCCCGGTCCCATGGATTCCATCCCGACCTATCTGCGCAACCGCCACGAGCCGGACAAGATCAGCTACAAGACCCCGCAGCTGGCGCACATTCTGGATGTGACCAACGGCTGCATCGTCTATCAGGAACAGGTCATGCAGATCTTCCGCGAGCTGGCAGGCTTCTCCTTCGGTCAGGCCGATAACGTCCGCCGCGCCATGAGCAAAAAGAAGCACGCCGTCATGGAGGCCGAGCGGGAGCACTTTGTGCACGGCTGCACCGAGCCGGGCCATGAGTGTCCGGGCTGTGTGTCAAACGGCATTTCGGAAAAGGTAGCAAACGAGATCTACGACGAAATGTCCAGTTTCGCGTCCTATGCCTTCAACAAGAGCCATGCTGCCTGCTACGCCTATGTGGCATTCCAGACGGCATACCTCAAGTGCCATTATCCCAGTGAGTTCATGGCAGCGCTTCTGACCAGCGTGCTGGACAATACCGATAAGGTCATTGAGTATTCGGGCGAGTGCGCCCGCCTTGGCATCAAGGTGCTGCCGCCGGACATCAATGTCTCCGGCGGCGGTTTTACCGCGGATGACAAGGGGAAGATCCGGTTCGGCCTGAATGCTGTCAAGAACGTTGGCCGCAATCTGATCGAAAACGCCGTGCAGGAGCGCGCAGAACGCCCCTACAGCAGTCTGTACGATTTTTGCAAGCGGATGCACGGCAATGAACTGAACCGACGTGCGGTGGAATGCCTCATCAAAGCCGGTGCATTTGACCGGATGGGCTATAACCGCCGCAGCCTTGTGGAAGCGGTGGAAGGCATCCTGAAAAGCATCGAGACCGACTCCCGCCGCAATCTGGACGGCCAGCTGGATCTGTTCTCTGTTATGAGCGGAGAGGCGCAGGGCAGCGGGGAAGAGGATGTCTACGAGATCCGCGAACTGCCGGAGTACAGCCACAAGGAACTGCTCCAACAGGAAAAGGAGGTCAGTGGTCTGTATCTGTCCGGCCACCCGCTGGATGCATACCGGGAGCAGTCTGCAAAGGTGGCATCGCATTCCATCAAGGCGCTGACCGGCGAAGACGCCCATGTGCCGGACGGGGAGCGGGTGCGCATCGTGTGCGCTGTGGTCAAAAACCGTATGATGACGACCAAATCCAACAGTATGATGGCTTTTACCAGCGTCGAAGACCTGACCGGCACCATGGAAGTGATCGTGTTCCCGAAGGTGCTGGATCAGTACCGGGATGCATTAAAGGAAAACGCTGTCGTTGTCATCGACGGACGCCTGTCTGTGCGTGAGGATGAGGCGTCCAAACTTCTGGCCGAGAGCATCATCCCTATTGAAAATTATAACCCTGCCGCGCCGGACCATGGCCGGAAAGATCCGCTCAGGTCCGCTTCGAAGCGAGTCTATATCCGTCTGCCCTCCCGCAGCAGCCGGGAATATGCCAAGGTCGTCAACCTGCTGGAACTTTTTGACGGCGACATCCCGGTGATCCTGTATCTGGAGGACACCAAACAGAAATTGGCGGCTCCCCGGCGGCTGTACACCTCCGGTCATCCACTGTTCTTTCAGGAGTTGGAACGGCTGGTCGGCAGCGAAAACGTTGCAACAAAATGACATTTCCATGCACGAATCTCACACAAAACTTGCTGGACTGGCTGTTTTCAAATCGAACCGAGTGTGATATAATTATCAAAGGCGAGTTAAGGGATCATTAGGATCTTTGAGCAAAGCAATGAGCAGCTGCGTAGAGAGTGGCTGCTCACGGGTAAATGAAGAAACAAATTGGAGGGAATCTCTCGTATGGAAAAGCAGATCAAAACGATTGGCGTGCTGACAAGCGGCGGTGATGCTCCCGGCATGAACGCTGCTGTGCGCGCGGTGGTTCGCACCGGCCTGCACAAGGGTTACCGCATGATCGGCATTCAGCGCGGCTACAACGGCCTGCTGAACGGCGAATGCTTTGAGATGAACCTGCGCAGTGTCTCGAACATCATCTCCGCCGGCGGTACCATTCTGTATACGGCCCGCTGCCTTGAATTCAAGACCAAGGAAGGTCAGGACAAGGGTGCTGAAAAATGCCGCGAACTCGGCATTGATGCTCTGGTCGTCATCGGCGGCGACGGTTCTTACCGTGGTGCCCGTGAGCTGGCACACCGCGGCATCCCGATGATCGGCCTGCCCGGCACCATCGACAATGATATTTCCTGCACGGATTACACCATCGGTTACGATACCGCCATGAACACCGCTCTGGAAATGATTGATAAGCTGCGTGATACTACCCAGAGCCACGACCGTTGCAGTGTCGTCGAGGTTATGGGCCGCAACGCCGGCTACATTGCTCTGAACGTTGCCATCGCTTCCGGCGCAATGGCTGTGCTGCTGCCTGAGAATGAATTTGATATGCAGCGTGATATTCTGGATAAGATCGCTGAGACCCAGAAGACCGGCAAGCGTCACTTCATCATCATTGTTGCCGAGGGCGTCGGCCATGCACAGGAGATCGCAAACGAGATCCAGGCCCGCACCGGCATCGATTCCCGTGCAACCATTCTGGGCCATGTCCAGCGTGGCGGCTCTCCCACTCTGCGTGACCGCGTGAATGCTTCGGCTATGGGTTATCACGCTGTCTGCCTGCTGGAGCAGGGTAAGTACAACCGCATCGTCGGCATGAAGGGCGAGAAGCTGGTTGATTACCCGGTGGATGAGGCTCTTGAAATGACCAAGACCCTCGATCCGGTCCTGATCGACGTGTGCAACACCATTTCTATCTGATGCTTTTAGCAAGAATACTTTGGAGCTGTTCTCTCGGATTGACCGGGTGAATGGCTCTTTTTGCATTATGAGAAAGATGCTTTGATTTGCGTATTGAGGTGTCAATATAAACGCCGACACGATGGTTTTTTCGCTGGACATAAATTCTTAACAAAAAGAAGCAAAAAAAGTCTTGATTTTTCCGGTCAAGATGAGTACAATACACTTAGCACTCAGATAAAAAGAGTGCTAAGCAAACCGGAACGGCTGACACGAAGCGCTTCCGGCAGCAACATTGTTTCAAATAATTTTTACTATAGGAGGGCAAGAACTATGAAGATCATTCCTCTTGCAGACCGCGTTGTTATCAAGACTGTTGAGGTCGAGGAGACCACCAAGGGCGGTTTGATCCTGACCGGCAGTGCCAAGGAAAAGCCTCAGGTGGCTGAGGTCATCGCTGTCGGCCCCGGCGGCGTTGTGGATGGCAAGGAAGTCAAGATGACCGTCAAGGTCGGCGACAAGGTCCTCACCAGCAAGTATTCCGGCACCGAGGTTAAGGTGGACGGCGAGGAGTGCACCATCGTCCGCCAGAGCGATATTCTGGCAGTCGTTGAGGACTGAGTGCCTTTCTCTCTATTCTTTGAAAAACAGCTTTATAAAGGAGCGATTTGATTATGGCTAAGCAGATCAAGCAGGGCGAGGAAGCCCGTAAGGCACTGTGTGCCGGTATCGATACCTTGGCAGACACCGTTAAGATCACCCTCGGCCCCAAGGGCCGCAATGTGGTGCTGGGCAAGAAATTCGGTGCCCCGGTCATCACCAACGACGGCGTGACCATCGCAAAAGAGATCGAGCTGAAGGACGAATTCGAGAACATGGGCGCACAGCTGGTGCGTGAGGTCGCAACCAAGACCAATGATGCCGCTGGCGACGGTACCACCACGGCAACCGTTCTGGCACAGGCAATGGTTGCCGAGGGTATGAAGAATGTCACCGCCGGTGCTAACCCGATGGACATCCGCCGCGGCATGAGCAAGGCAGTTGCCAAGGCTGTTGAGACCATCAAGGCACACAGCCAGAAGGTGAAGGACTCCAACGATATCGCCCGTGTCGGCACCATTTCTGCAGGCGATCCTGAGATTGGCCGGCTGATCGCAGAGGCAATGGAAAAGGTCACTTCCGACGGCGTTATCACCATCGAGGAGAACAAGACCACTGCTGAGACCTACAACGAGATCGTGGAAGGCATGCAGTTCGACCGCGGTTACCTGACCCCGTATATGGTCACCGATACCGACAAGATGGTGGCTGATCTGGACAACGCTGCCATCCTGATCACCGATAAGAAGATCAGCGTCATTCAGGATCTGGTTCCCCTGCTGGAGCAGGTGATGCAGAACGGCATGAAGCTGCTGATCGTGGCTGAGGACATCGAGGGCGAGGCTCTGTCCACCCTGATCGTCAACCGCCTGCGCGGCACCCTGAATGTGGCAGCTGTCAAGGCTCCCGGCTTCGGCGACCGCCGCAAGGAGATGCTGCAGGATATCGCAACCCTGACCGGCGGCACCGTGATCTCCTCTGATCTGGGCTATGAACTGAAAGATGCGACCCTGCAGATGCTGGGCCATGCCCGTCAGGTCAAGGTGACCAAGGAGAACACCACCATCGTTGGCGGTGCAGGCGACAAGGACGCTATCGCAGCCCGCATCGCTCAGATCCGCAACCAGATCGAGGTTGCTACCAGCGACTTCGACCGCGAGAAGCTGCAGGAGCGTCTTGCAAAGCTGGCCGGCGGCGTGGCTGTCATCAAGGTCGGTGCTGCAACCGAAGTCGAGATGAAGGATAAGAAGCTGCGTATCGAGGATGCCCTGAACGCAACCAAGGCTGCTGTTCAGGAAGGCGTCGTGGCCGGCGGCGGCACCGCTCCCATCAATGCCATCCCCGCTGTCCGTGAGCTGTGCGACACGCTGGAAGGCGACGAGCGCACCGGTGCAAAGATCGTGCTAAAGGCTCTGGAAGCTCCTCTGCGTCAGATCGCCAAGAACGCTGGTCTGGAAGGCAGTGTCATCATCGACAAGATCATCTCTGCCAACAAGCCCAACTACGGCTTCGATGCTCAGAACGAGGTCTTTGTGGACGATATGATCGAGGCTGGCATCGTTGACCCGACCAAGGTCACCCGTTCTGCTCTGGAAAATGCAGCGTCCGTCGCTGAGATGGTGCTGACCACCGAGAGTTTGGTCGCAGACCTGCCGGAACCCCCGGCTCCCGCTGCACCTGCCGGCGGTGACATGGGCGGCATGTACTAATAGCTGCCTAAAAACCGCATGAATCCTTGATTTTTGGAGCGCGCAAAAGCGGATTTAC